>Ga0154352_1212_pt1 | contig 21221 bp, 27 predicted proteins | sample RifGroA2_FD_115880 | JGI IMG/M metagenome (GOLD analysis project Ga0154352, IMG submission 115880) | Deltaproteobacteria bacterium GWA2_57_13
CTCGTTCAGCCGCATCTGGGACAACGACGAGGATGCCGCCTACGATAAGTTATAAGCGCGGCGATGTCGTTCTAGCCCCTTTCCCCTTTTCAGATCAAGCTTCCATCAAACAATGTCCTGCTTTGGTCATAAGCGTTGAGGGTTTCCAAGAGCAAGGTCCCGATTTGCTGATTACGGCTGTTACCAGCCAGGTTAGAGGCCCCCTTAAGCTGGGTGAATTTCTCATTCGAGACTGGCAGCTCGCCGGCCTTCTAAAACCCTCTGCGGTAAAGGCTGCTATAGCGACGATTGAGGCCAAGCTTGTTCGCCGCCGGCTGGGCTGTCTTTCTGAGTATGATCTTGAGCAGTTGAAGAGATCCCTGCGCGAGCTTCTTGGTCTATGAAAAGAATGGGACAAATTACCTGTTCTCTCTCGCCTGACTGTTGCCTTCCGCCTGTTGCCTATCGACTTCTTTTTTCCGCTTGACGGCTAGCCTCCGCCAGCGGTAAATCAGACGCAATTATTGAGCCTGTTAGTTATAGAGGGGGTCATTTGATCCAGTCACATCTTCGATACGTATTACATCAGCCCGGACTGGGTTTCCCCAGCGGGTTTTATTGTTAGGGCCTTTCCCTAGGTTTATCGGGCGGGCGATCTAAGGTCCCCAAGAACTCACTTTGGGAGAATGTCGGAGGGAGTCGATGTCACCTTTTGATCCTGGTCAGTCGCCTGCTCGGTTTGTTTTTCTAGTCGGTGCCGCTACAACCGGCCTAACTCTGGTCATCATTGTCAACCAGTTCCGGGATAGACTACTTCGCAGGAAGTTTATCGTTGCAAATCTCCGCGCGCATATCCGCGTAGGATACCTGCTGGCTTTCGCCCAACTTTTCTTACTTAACTTCATTCTTCTTCGCATTCTGTTGTCTGCCTTCGCAGAGGTGCCACTTCTCTTTGATCGTGCGCTAGTAGTTTGTGGCTTCCTAACTCTGGGCGTAGGTTGGATGGTGTATTTCATCTGGGTTACAATATGGACCAAGTTAAAAAATTGGATTAAAAAAGTGAGTAAAGAACGAGCGTTAATATATCCACTCAGCAAGTAAGACAATACCGTCGAGTCAAGGCCGTGCATCTACGGAATTTGATCGTTTATACTCCCTAGTTCCTGTTCATAACTGCCCAGCCAACATTCTGATCCTCTCTCCAAGGCTTCTCCTTCTTGATGAACCCTCGCTTGGGCTTTCGCCGCCGCTGGTTAAGGAAGCCTTCGCAAAACTGACTGAGATCAACCAAGCCTTTGGCACCACGATGCTTATCGTGGAGCAGAAGGTGAGAGAGGCGCTCAAAATCTGTCAGCGGGTCTACTTGCTTAAGATGGGCCGGGTTGCCTATGCAGGAGCCTCATCCGAGCTTCTCGCAGGCGACCGGATCAGGGAGATTTTTCTTTAGGGGCTGGGGAGACGGCCGCTTTCAGTGTAGGCTGCAGGGCAGGCGGTATCTTTGTCACTTCCCCCTTATCGTCCACGCAGGCGTGCTTGGTCCAGCCCGAGGCAATGAGAACGCTGTCCTCTTTCCGAAGAATCCGGTAGCTGAAAGTCAGTGTGACCCGGCCCAGAGAAGTAAGCGTGGTCTCGATGACGATATTGTCGTCGTAGCGGGCAGGCCGGAAGTAGCGGCAGGAGACTTCCGTTACCGGGAAATAAAGTCCCTGGCTCTCGATCGATTTGTAAGGGACGCCGGTTTGCCGGAGCAGTTCCGTCCGGCCAATCTCGAACCACCTGAGATAGTTGCTGTAATAGGCGACGCCCATTTGGTCCGTGTCGCCGTAGATCACCCGGTAGCTGGCCAGAGTTCTCAAGTCTTTTTTGGCAGCCCGTCCAAAACCAAAGATCGAGCAGGAGAAGAATCGAGCGGGGCGAAGCGATCAGGAGCGGTAGAAATCCCACCGGTCTCCGCTCGCCACCTCCAGGTTCAGAGATTCCTCCTCACGCAGGATTCGGAACGAGATCCGATCTCCAGGTTGTTTCTTCCACATCTCACGGTACAGTTCTGGGCGCGAGCGAATCTCTTTTTGCTCCACCCCGAGGATAATGTCCCCCTCACGCAGCCCGCTCCTTTCGGCGGGTCCTCCTGGTACGACGCCCGCGACGACAAGGTGACCGCCAAAGCCTTGGGTGTAGAATCCGAGCCAGGGGCGTCGGGGACGGCTCTGGATCTGGCCGTATCTTTTGAGTTCCTGCTCGTGCCGGAGGTAGTACTCAATGGGAATCGCCAGCGAAAATTTTCCGACCTGGTTGAGGTTCAGTGAAACCACGCCCATAATACGGCCGCGCATGTCGGCCAGCGTCCCGCCTCCATAGCCCGGATTGAAAGCCGTCAGCCGGATGGTTTTGTCCAACATGTATTCCCAGTGCCCGTCGAAACTTTCCGTCGAGGTGACGTAGCCGCCGCTCACCCTCCTCTCGGTCTCACCGGAGCTTGCCACGATCATGGCAGCCTGGCCTATAGACAGCGATTCGGGCGGGGCAGGTCGGAGAAAAGGGAGTTCCCGGCCGCTAATCTTGACGAGGGCCAAACCGGACTCGTAATCTTGAGCCGCCAGCTCGCCGGGAAACTGCTCGCCGTCGAGCAACGTGACCGTGATCGACTGAGCTCCCAAGGTCACATAATGAACCGTGAGAATGTAACCATCAGGGTCGACGAGAGTCCCTGATCCCACGCGCTCCGCGCCCAGGTTGCGGGTGGAAGGATGGTTTTCCGGTATCGAAACCTTCAAGTCTACCGTGGCCGGTAGGATGCCATGGAGCAAACCCAAATGGGCATTCAAGGCGCCATTCCCTCCGATATTTGGATCCCCATTGGCCGCGCGCCTGAGGCAGATTTTTCCAAGCAAGCTCTTCCCTGCCAGGTGTTTCTCTGCTCGAGTTCGGCCTGGATGGCATTGAGCACCCCGAGCTTATTGACAGACCAATCTGGAGCCGCAGTGAGGTCTCGATAGGTCTCCCCGGTTAATCGGTGGATCACCACTTCCGGCCGCAGGAGCTCGAGAAAATCGACAAGCATCGAAACATAGGCCTCGCGGGTGAGCGGGACAAAGGCCCCCGAGCGATAAATCCTTTCCAGCACCGTGTTTTTGATGACGTGAAGGTTGTGGAGTTTAACCCCATCGACCCCGAGCCGGTTCAGGAGCGGGGGACTCTCAAGGATCTCCTCACGAGTTTCGGTAGGAAAACCTAAAATGAGATGCACGCAAAGGCGCAGTCCCCTTTGCTTGCTTCGCTCGACGGCGTCCAGGAATGCAGCCAAGCCGTGCCCCCTATTGACCCATCGAAGCGTTTTGTTGTGCATGGATTCCAGTCCTAATTCTAACCAGACATAGCTCTCGCGCGCGATATCGGCGATGAGATCGAGGATCTCGTTCGGAACGCAGTCGGGGCGGGTGGAAATAGAGAGACCCACCACGCCGGGGATGTCGAGCGCTTCCCGGTAGAGCCGCTCCAACTTTCTTACCGGACCGTAGGTGTTGGTGTAGCTCTGGAAATAGGCGATGAACTTCTGTGCCTTGTAGCGCCGGCGGAGCGCCTCCATCCCCTGCACCATCTGCTCGTGGATGGGCATCCCGGGATGGTAACCACGCGGTGTATGGCCGGCATTGTTGCAATAGGTGCAGCCCCCTACGGCGACCCGCCCGTCACGATTGGGACAGGTGAAGTCCCATCTTAGACTCACCTTATGAACTCGGGCGTGGAAGGCGTCTTCGAGGACGCGATGAAACGAGTTGTAACGCTTGCCGCCCCATTTCTCTGCTAGCTGGCCCGGGAGCTTCATGAAGCGATCCCTAAGCATGGTTAACAGAAAGAGCAGGGATTCTCAAGTGAGAACTGTTTTTCGACCGCCGGCGCACGCATAGTCCTACCGCCTCTTCCACCATACGCCCAGGCCGATGATGAGCAGAACCTCCGGGAGAATCAGGAAGGAAAGGTAGAAGGCGAGAGTGCCCTGCGCCCGGCTCAACTGGACGCGGGAAGGGCGCAGCGAGCGGGGGCGGATCGAGATGGAGCTCTCCTCTTCGGCAAGCCAGTTGACGGCGTTGAGGAAGAAGTCCCGGTTGAAGAAAAGGTCGATGAAACGGTTGTTCGCGAACTCCGCGGTCCCAAGGGCCACGATCTTTGCCTGCCCGTCTTTTTCGATGCCGATTTTTTTCAGCTCGGCGGCTACCGCGACGCCGACCGAGACCGGCCCTTTTTTGTCTTCGGGTCCGAGGGAAGCTTTGCCTTGGCGGAAGATGCCGGCGAGGTCTTTCTCGGCCCAGCTGCTGGGGCTGGTCTTGACCAGGGAGGTTACTTGCACCCCCTCCCTGGTCGAGGCTGCAGGCTCGACGGAGCGGACCATCGGGAAAATGGTTCGCTCCTTGAACTCGCGCGTGATCGGGTGGAGCGAACTGTAGGCTTCGGCGATCGGCTGGACTCCGAGGGAGGGGCCGGCAAAAAGCCGGACCTCTTGATCGACCACGATATCGTCCCCCACCTCTACCCCCCAGTCGCGGAGGAAAGCCTTCAGGTCATCACCCCCGGGAGGAGCCAGGAGGATCAGGAGCCTGCCGGCGTTTTTTATGTAGTCATCCACCGCCTTCAGCTCCTGGTCCAGAAGCGGTTTTTGCGGTCCGGCCACGATCAGGAGAGAGGCCTGCTCGGGGACTTTCGCCTGGGTGGATAAAAGGAGCTCCTGCGCCTGATAGTTTTCGTTCGCGAGCGCTTCTTTCGCCGCCCCGTATCCCTCGCTCGTGCCTCGGTCATCGATCCTGGGCTCGCCGTGACCGATGAGAAAGTAAATGGTCTTTTTCGTCGTCTTGGTCAGTTTGGCGATGGCATTTGTGACTGCTTCTTCCGTGGTCTCCGTGATGTTCGTCGCTTCTTGCCCATAGCGGATGTGAAGGGTATTGAACTGCCGAACTTGGAACTGCCTGGCCAACTCCGGGTGGCGGTCGGGGTCAATCGGGTAGAACTTGATCCGGGGAGATCTGTGCGTGTAGCTCTTTATGAGACGGGAGGCAGCGGGATTTTCTCCTCTTTCAAAGAATCCATAGATCTCCACGTCACGCTGCAGCCGCTCGAGGACCTTGGCCGATTGAGGGGAGAGAGTAAAAACCTTTGCCGCGGTCAGATCCCAGCGGGCGTGGTGGCGGAGGTTAAGAAAGTTGACCATGATGAGGCTGGCGAGGAAGAGCAAGGAATACAACGCAGCGTGGAGTCCATATCGGGTGGACCGCCGGCTGAGCGTCCTGAGAAAGCTGCGTCCTTGGGTGGCGAGGTAAATCAGGAGGCCGAAGAGGCCGAGACCTAAATGGGCCAAAACGTAAGGGTCCTGCAGCCTCCCGCCGAAGAGATAGGCGACGAGGCCGAAAAAGATGAGCACAAATCCGATCACACCTGCGACTTGTAGAATCCCGCTCATCTATCTCCAGCGAGACGCCTCTACGGAGCGGTGGGTGAGAAAGAGGCTGAAGAAGGCCAAACTGAGAAAATAAACAATCCCTTGGGTATCGATTAATCCTTTGACCATCTCGCCGTAGTGCTCGATGACCGAGAGATACTTGAGGATTTTTCCCGGCCTGGGACCGATGGTTTCGGCGGGCCAAGCCAGTAAGTAGAGGAGCAACAGAATGACGAAGCAAAGCACCGCTGCGATGATCTGATTTTCCGTCAGCGATGAGGTCAGCAGCCCTACCGATACGAAAACCGCCGCCAAAAGATAGAGGCCGAGATAGCCGGCCGCGAGAACGCCCACCTCGGGATTGCCGTAAAGGAGAAGGATGGCCGGGTAGATGCCGGTCAGTAGAATCATCAACCAGACGAAGGTCAGGCATCCGAGAAATTTGCCTAAGACGATCTGCGGCACGGTGAGCGGTGAGGTCAGAAGCAGCTCGTAAGTCCCGGTTCTTTTCTCTTCCGCGAACGAACGCATGGTCATGATCGGGACCATGATGAGCAGCACGATGGCGAGGTTGTGAAGGAGTGGAGCGATCACTTGCTCGTTGAGATTCAGACTCTGCAAACCTTGGGAATTTTGCAGGCCGGAATAGAGCGTGACGAGGTGATCGAAACGGAACAGGAGGTTGAAGAAAAACCAACCGCTGACCAGGAGAAACCCTGTGAGGGAGACATAGGCGATCGGCGAGACAAAAAAAGAGCGGATCTCCTTTCCCGCGATGACCCCGATGACTCTCACCAGGACGATCATTCCTCGACCTGCGAATCTCTCTCGCTCGGCTCTTTGGCGATGGTGCGTAAAAAAACCTCCTCCAGGCTACCGCCTCGGGTGAGCTCGGTTAGGGTTTGCTCCACCGCGATCTTTCCCTCATTGATGATGACCACCCTGGCGCATAGCTGCGAAACCTCCGGCAGGAAGTGGGTTGAAAGGATGACGGTTCGGTCCCTTGAAAGCTCCCTGATCAGACCCCGGATCTCGACGGCCTGTTTCGGGTCGAGTCCCAGAGTCGGTTCGTCCAATATCACCACCGGCGGGTTGTGAATCAGGGCCTGGGCAAGCCCCAGCCGTTGGCGATAGCCTTTGGAGAGGTGCTTGATGAGGCGCGAGGCGACATCGGTTAGGGAGCACTTCTCCAGCACGCCGTCTATGGCCCGCCGGACCTCTTTTTTGCCCCCGCCTTTAATTCTGCCGACAAAAATTAGATACGAACTGACTGTCATGTCATGGTAGAGGGGAGGATTTTCCGGAAGATATCCGATCCGTTGGCGTGCCTGGTAGGAATCCCGGAAGACATCGAATCCCTCGATCGTGACCGTGCCTTTGGAAGCCCGCATGAAACCCGCAATGATTCGCATCGTGGTGGTCTTCCCGGCGCCGTTGGGGCCGAGAAATCCCAAAATCTCCCCGCGCCGGGCGGTGAACGAAACGTCTTGAATGGCCCGCAGTTCACCGTAGATTTTGGTGAGATGAGATACCTCTACCACAGGTTTTCCTCATCTACCCACTCGGTCTCGGTTTGTCAAGGAAAGAAGCGGAACTTTCGCATCGTAGCACCCTCCAGGAGAGCCCACGTAGCCTTTGAGGGCGCGGCAAATCCCTGGGGCGGTGAGCGGACAGTTCGGAAGTGGTCAAAAAATCAAGGGCTTTTGGAGCTTCTCTTGCGGCTTTCGGCTTGACAATAGAGCGGAATTCAATAATACTTCAGGCGGGTTTTTTGTTCGCGGTGTCAGGGTATGATCATTCCGGTAGAGCAGATCACCGAGCCCCCGAAAAGGCTCCGCTTTGCGGAAAGCATCGAAGAGTTAAATCATGCGATGGACTTGGTCAGGGACTATCGCTTCCCCGAGTTTGTCGACGTCGATCTGGTATATTACCGGTCGGGTCGGGAACTCTTCTTCGAGGGCCGGTTTGGAGCGTGGGTGGAGGGGCATTGCGGCCGTTGCCTTAAGAGCTATTCCTTCGCTCTCAAGAAAAATTTTGCCTTTGTTTTGACCCCAGATCCGTTATCACGCAAGAAAGGGGAGTTGGACCAGAGCGAGATGGGGTTGAGTTTCTACGCTTCCAAAGAAATCAATCTCTTCCCTTTTATCCGGGAGCAGGTGCTGTTAGCGCTCCCTACGCGTCCGTTATGCGAGGAGGGCTGCCACGGGCTTTGCCCAAGTTGCGGTGCGGACCTCAACCTGGAGCCGTGTCGCTGTGCGGTTTCGCCAGGCGATCCGCGTATGTCTCTTTTCCGCACTCTGAAGTTAAATCAATAGTTTCCCTCCTCTCTTCGCATTGGTTTGCCTTGCGTCTAGGAAGAGGGAAAGAGGTGGATCAAGAAGATGCCAGTACCTAAGAGAAGAACTTCCAAGAGGAAGAAAAATCAACGCAGGTCCCACGACGCCCTTTCTGTGCCCCAATGGAGCACCTGCCCAAAATGCGGGGAGACTGCCTTCCCCCATCGCGCGTGTCCTAGCTGCGGCCACTACCGCGGTAGGCTTGTGGTCGAAACCGAAGAGAGCTAAGGGGCTTCCCTTCGCCTATGATAGCGATCGCTGTGGATGCCATGGGAGGCGACCGGGCTCCCGGGGCGGTGGTTGAGGGTTCCGTGCTCGCTGCCGCGGATCTGGACGTGGAGGTTCTCCTGGTGGGTCGGAAGGATGTGGTCGAAAGCGAGGTCGCTCGTTATCCCTCCCGGCGCGCAACCTTGAAGATCATTCCAGCTTCTCAGGCCGTCGCGATGGATGAATCCCCGAGCGCGGCGCTGAGAAAAAAGGACTCCTCCATGAAAGTCGCCTTTGAGCTGTTAAAGCGGCGGGAGGTTCAGGCGGTGGTCAGCGCGGGAAACTCAGGGGCAGTGATGGCGACGGGGATGTTCGTTTTAGGGAATCTGCCGCACGTGGAAAGGCCGGCTATCCTTGTGGTCGTGCCCACGGTGACGCGCGCGGCCGTGATCATCGATGCCGGGGCCAACGTCGACTGCAAGCCGCGCCATCTGGTTCAGTTCGCCCTCATGGGTTCGGTCTACGCCGAGAGGGTTCTGGGTATTTCTCGTCCCCGGGTAGGCGTGCTCAGCAACGGCGAAGAAGAGGGGAAGGGAAACGATCTGACACGGGCCGCGAGCGATCAGCTTGCCGGCGGTCCGCTGAATTATATCGGCTATGTAGAGGGTAGAGACATCTGCAGCGGTAAGCTCGATGTGGTAGTGTGCGATGGTTTTACCGGCAATGTGACCCTGAAGACGATGGAAGGGGTGGCGAACTTTATCGTGTCGGTGCTCAAGGACGCATTTCAGAAAAGTACGCTCAGCCGTCTGGGGTATTTGCTCAGCCGAAAATCTCTCCGAGAGGCCTACGCTCGCCTGGATCACACGGAATACGGTGGAGCCCCCCTTCTGGGATTAGATGGAGTCGCCATCATTGCCCACGGGGGCTCCGGTCCCAAGGAGATCAAGAACGCCATTCGGGTAGCCAAAGAGGCGGTCCTTCACGACGTTAACCACCACATTGCCGAGGTACTGGAAGAGCTTACCGATAAGACTGCCGACAAATTCCCGGGAAAAATCTGGCGCCGGGTCAAGTCAAAAATCGAGACCCTGGCCGAGAAACCAGATCCCGAGGGAGAAGAAAGAGAAGACAAAAGTGGGGGAGAGGGTTAGGCTCGCGTTCGTTTTCCCTGGCCAGGGATCCCAGTATGTGGGGATGGGAAGAGAGCTCTATGAGGCGTCTGATGTCGCGCGCCAGATCTTCAGCGAAGCGGACGAGGTTTTAGGGCTGCCTTTAAAGCGGCTTTGTTTTGGCGGTCCTGAAGCGGAACTCAAGCTCACCGAGTATACCCAGCCGGCTATCCTTACGGTCTCGATCGCCGCGCTGCGGGTCCTGGAGAAAGAGAGCGGGCTCAGACCCGTCTGGGTGGCGGGCCACAGCTTGGGGGAATACAGCGCGTTGGTCTGTGCGGGGGCCCTTTCCTTCCGCGACGCGGTCAAAGTCGTGCGGGAGCGGGGGAGGTTGATGCAAGAGGCCGTTCCTCAGGGCCAGGGACTGATGGCTGTGATCTTGGGGTTGGAGGCTCGGGAGGTAAGGCGGGTTTGTGAGGAGGCCGGCGGGGGCGAGGCGGTGGCGCCGGCAAATTTCAATGGGGGCGGGCAAGTTGTCATCGCCGGAGCCAGGTCGGCCGTGCGTCGAGCGATGGCCTTGGCGCAGGAGCGCGGAGCGAGGAGGGTTTTGGATCTGCCCGTCAGCGCTCCCTTTCATTGTTCCCTGATGCTGCCTGCCGCCGAAGGGCTGAGACGGGCATTGGCCGAGGTGGTGGTTCGCCCCGTGTCGATAGGAGTGGTCACCAATGTCGAAGCCAAAGTCAATATGGATGGCGGCCGGGTGAAGTCCCTTCTGGTGGAGCAGGCGGTTTTACCGGTGCGGTGGGAGGAGTCGGTCAGAGAACTGGAGAGGCTGGGCTGCGAACTGGTCGTCGAGGTTGGCCCGGGCAAGGTATTAAGTGGGCTGGTCAAGAGAATTAGCCCGCAATTGAAGGCCAAAAACTTCGAATCCCCTCGTGACCTTGAGAAATTTGTGGCGGATTAAGGGTTATGCCGGATCTCAAGGACCAGATCGCCTTGGTTACCGGCGGCGGCCGGGGCATAGGGAAAGCTATCGCGCTGGCTTTGGGTCGCTTGGGCGCGGGGGTCATGATCAACTACCGGCAGAGTCGGGAGGCGGCCGAGGTCACCCTTAAGGAGCTTGTGGTACAAGGTGGGAGCGGCGAGCTATGCCCGTTTGACGTCGCCGATGAAAATCAGGTAGAAGAAGCGGTGAAAAAAATCGTTGACCAGCATAAAAAAATTGATATTCTAGTCAACAATGCCGGCGTGACCTCAGATAATCTCTTGGTCCGCCTTACGGCTGAGGACTGGAATCGGGTCATCGGAGTCAACGTTAAAGGGACCGTTCATTGCACCAAAGCTGTCTGTCGGAGGATGATCCGGGAGCGATACGGCCGTATCGTCAATTTGAGTTCGGTGGTGGGACAGATTGGCAACGCCGGCCAGTCCGCTTATGCGGCATCGAAGGCGGGTATTATCGGATTTACCAAGGCCATGGCACGCGAGCTGGCATCACGCGGCATCACGGTTAATGCGGTGGCGCCGGGCTTAATCGATACCGAAATGACAACCCGGCTCCCGGAAAAGCTTCGGGACGAATTTCTGCGCTCTATCCCCTTGGCGCGTTTTGGGACCTCTCAGGATGTGGCGGAAGCGGTGTCATTCCTCGTGGGTCCTGGCGCCTCTTATATCACGGGGCAAGTCATCAACGTGAACGGCGGACTCTACATGTAGAGAAAATGTTAACCAGGAGGTAAAAAACATGGCATCGTCCGTAGACGCCAGGGTGAAAGAGATCGTTTGCGAGCAACTGGGTGTGAGCGAGGACGAGGTGACTCCAGAGGCCTCATTCATCGAGGACCTGGGGGCCGATTCGCTGGACATCGTCGAGCTGGTCATGGCCTTGGAAGAAGAATACGAGATGGAGATTTCCGACGAAGATGCGGAGAAAATCAAGACCGTCCAGGATGTCATCAGCTACATCGATAGCCATCGATAGGTCCTCCAGTTTTTGAAGGGGGAACCAAGGCCAAGCGCCGTCAGGAGAGGGCTAGGCCCTTTAGCCCAGAGCGGATCGCAGGAGTCGAAATGGCACGGCGGCCATGCTCCTGCGATTTTCTCTATCTGAATAATCTGATAGGGTGCCCGCGGGTCTGAACGCGGCGGAGAGAATGGAGTTATGATCGGTATCGCAAGCGACCACGGAGGCGTGGTGCTCAAAGACCATTTAGTGCAGGTCCTTCGTGCCAAGGGATTGCCGGTTGAGGACTTTGGGACTAACGGAGGCGAGTCGGTTGATTATCCCGACTTTGGCCGGCTGGTCGCCCAGAAGGTTGCCGAGGGTGAAGCGGAGAAGGGGATCCTCGTGTGCACGTACGGGATCGGCATGTCGATCTTGGCCAACAAGTATCCCGGGGTCCGGGCGGCCCTCGTCTATGATCTGAAAGCGGCCCAAATGAGCCGCGAGCATAATAATTCGAACATCCTGGTTTTGGGCGGCGGCGTCATCGAGAACGACGCGGCTGAAAAGATCGTCGAGGCGTGGCTCGAGACACCCTTTGCGGGAGGACGGCACCAGCGGCGCTTGGATAAGATAGCACAAGTCGAGGAGGAACTCGGCGTGCGCGTGGGGAAGAGAGAACCGCAGGCGGCAGCGCTCCGGGGCGAATCCTTCCTGAGGCGCACGGATCTGGATGTCTATGCGGCTATTCAGAAAGAAACCGAGCGGCTTAAGTACAACCTTGAACTGATTGCCTCGGAGAATGTCGTGAGCGAGGCGGTCTTGGAGGCCCAAGGTTGCGTCATGACCAACAAGTATGCCGAAGGCTACCCTGGCCGGAGGTATTACGGAGGTTGTGAATTCGTCGATATTGTGGAAGAACTCGCCATCTCACGGGCCAAGCAGCTCTTTGGCGCCGACCATGTCAATGTCCAGCCCCATTCCGGAACCCAAGCGAACATGGCCGTCTACTTTTCCATCCTCAAACCCGGAGATTGCTACTTCGGTATGAACCTGGCCCATGGGGGGCATCTCTCCATGGGTAGTCCGGTAAATTTTTCGGGCATGCTTTACCGCGTCATTCCGTACGGGGTGCAGCAGGAAACCGGGACGATCGATTATGACGCCTTGGCGGATGCGGCGCGCCAGCACCGGCCTCGTCTGATCATCGCGGGCGCCAGCGCCTATCCGAGGATTATCGATTTCCCGAGGTTTCGCCAGATCGCCGACGAGGTTGGGGCCTATTTGATGGTGGATATGGCTCACATTGCCGGGCTGGTCGCCGCGGGCGTTCATCCGAGCCCTGTCCCCTACGCCGATTTCGTCACGACGACCACCCACAAGACCCTGAGAGGACCGCGGGGAGGGATGATCCTGTGCCGGGCCGAACATGCGAAAACCATCGACAGCAAAGTCTTCCCCGGCCTCCAGGGAGGACCGCTCATGCATGTCATAGCTGCCAAGGCGGTTGCGTTGAAAGAGGCGCTCGGCCCGGAGTTCAAGCTCTATCAGGAGCAGATCGTCAAGAACGCGAAGGCGCTGGCTGGAGCTTTGATCGAGGGGGGATTCCGGCTGGTCTCGGGCGGTACCGACAATCACCTGATGCTGGTGGATTTGCGCCAATCGGAGTTGACGGGAAAGGTGGCGCAGGAGACGCTGGACAAGGCCCGAATTACGGTGAACAAGAACACGGTCCCATTTGAGACCCGGTCGCCTTTTGTCACCAGCGGGGTCCGGATCGGCACGCCCGCCGTCACGACGCGCGGGATGAAGGAAAAAGAGATGGTGATCATCGCCGGCTTCATCGCGCGGGCTCTGAATCACGTCGGCGATGAAGCGGTTCTGAAATCGGTCGCCGATGATGTGGTCGAGCTGTGCAAAGGGTTCCCGGTGTATCCGCACCGTCTCAACAAGCCGGTTCAAGCCGTTTAAACCGTTCAAGCTGTTCAAAACGTTTTGAACCATTTGAACTTTTTGAACTGTGGGGGCGAGGGGTGACAGGGGTTGAACGGACATGAAATGTCCTTTTTGCCACGAAACCGACAATCGGGTTATCGACTCCCGGCTGAGCAAAGACGGTAACATGGTGCGGCGTCGCCGTGAGTGCCTGAAGTGCACTCGCCGCTTCACCACATACGAGCGAGTCGAGGAGACCATGCCCCTGGTGATCAAAAAGGACGGCCGACGCGAGAGCTACGACCGGCTGAAAATCGTCAATGGCCTGAAGCGCGCCTGCGAGAAGCGCCCGGTGAGCATCAATACCATCGAAGCGATTGCCGACCGCATCGAGCGGGGCCTGCAGGAGCGGGGGGACAAGGAAATCCCGAGTTCGGTTATCGGAGAGGCCGCGATGCGAGAGCTTCACGATACCGATCAGGTGGCCTATGTCCGTTTTGCCTCGGTCTATCGCTCCTTTAAGGATATCAGCGAGTTTATGGTTGAGCTTGAAGAGCTTCTCAAGGAGCGCAAAGGAATGGCCGCTCGCTCGGGCGGACCGAAACCCAAGAAGGGCCAGGAAAACCGGCCGTCCTGATGGATGAATGACCCTTTCGATAGACTCAGGGTCATGAGCGAGTCGAATGAGCGCGAAGCACGCTACCTGCGCATGGCGCTGCGCCTGGCGCTCCGGGGCGCGGGGCGCACCAGCCCGAATCCCCTGGTCGGGGCTGTCCTGGTCCGAAACGGAAGGGTCCTCGCCACGGGATATCACCGGCGGGCGGGCGCTGACCACGCGGAGATCATAGCCCTCAAGCGCGCGGGAAAAAGGGCCCGCGGCGCCACCCTCTACATCAATCTGGAGCCTTGCGACCATCAGGGACGAACGCCTCCCTGCACGCTCGCCCTGATCGACTCGGGCATACGGAGGGTGGTAGCCGGGATGGTGGATCCCAACCCCCTGGTTTCGGGCAAAGGGATCCGCCGGCTCAGGCGCGCCGGTGTGCAGGTCGATGTCGGCCTTCTGGAGGCCGAATGTCACCAGCTCAACGAGGCCTTTATCAAATATATCACCCGCCGCATTCCCTTCGTCGTCCTCAAACTCGCCGCCTCTTTGGACGGAAAGATTGCAACTTCAAGGGGAGACTCTCGGTGGATCACGGGAGTTGCAGCACGCCATTACGTCCATCGTTTGCGCAATCAGGTGGATGCGGTTTTGGTCGGCATCGGCACCGTGCTCGCCGATGATCCTGAGCTTACCTGCCGCGTTCGGGGCGGTCGCAACCCTTTAAGGATCGTGCTTGACCGCCACCTGCGCATTCCTTTAACTGCCCGCCTTCTGCGCCAGGCCGATGCGGAAAAAACCATTGTGGTTACCGGACCCCGCGCGCCAGGGAAAAAAATCAAGGCCCTCGAAGATCTCGGGGCGCGGGTGTGGCGCGTTCCTCTGGTTCGAAGCGGCCTTTCTTTCCCATCGCTATTGAAGAGATTGGGTCGACTCGGTTTGCTGAGCGTCATGATTGAAGGCGGAGGGACGACGGCGGGCCGTGCGTTGCAGGAGAATGTGGTGGATAAAGTCCTGTTTTTTTATGCCCCCAAAATCCTCGGCGGAGACGGTAGAGATATGATCGGCGCGCTGGGGATCAAGCAGGTGAGCCGGTGCCGGAGAATCAGGGATGTCGAGGTAAAAAGGTTCGGGCCGGATTTGCTGATCTCGGGATATCTCAAGTAGCCTTATCGTCAAGAATGGAATGGGGTCAAGTCCGCTCTTGGCTCTTGAGACATACTATGAATCGACTAAAGGAGGAGAAAAGGGGAAATCATTCTGATTCTTCGAGTTCCGAGCGAACCGCGACAAGGCCGGCCTCGACATCTTCTGGCTCAGAGACGAGAGCCTCGAAGAGTCCGACAATCTTCCCGATCCGGATGTCCTCGGCCAGGGAATCGTCGATGACCTCGAAGCCGCCCTCGAACAATTCCGTGAGATCGCAAACGACTTGGGAGGCGAGAGAATAGAAACCGAAAAGAGCTGATCTGGCAGGGCGATCTATGATCTCAACGACCCAACTTTCACGTTTTCGCAATTCCGAAAGTACGATAATATCCGGAATCGGTTTGGGCTCTTTGGTTGTTTGTTCCTGAAAGGAGGGTAGGAGCATGAAGTTATCGTTAAAGGGGTTAACGCTTGCGGCGGGAATTTTCTGGGCTCTCACCGTTTTCTTTGTCGGGTTCCTGAATTTCCTCTGGCCATCTTACGGAAGAGCCTTCCTTGACGTCGTGAGCTCGGTCTATCCGGGTTACAAGGTAGCGGGCACTTTTGGCAGCGTGATCGTGGGGACTCTCTACGCGCTGCTTGACGGCGGGATCGCCGGCGCGGTCTTTTCGTGGCTCTACAACTGTTTTGCGAAGTAAGAAGATTTCACGGGTCGGGAGACGTTTCGCAATCTTTATTTGGGTTGCCTGCGCATTATTTGCAGGCAGGAAGATGGCGGATGAGCGGATCTTAACGCGGTCGCAAGGGGCTTTGAGAGGTGGTAAGATAAATTTCATTGGAAAGGGAAGGTTATGAAAAGCATCGACGAGCGAATTAAGAATCTTCCTCCGGCCTTGAAAAAGGAAGTGGAGGAATTCGTAAACAGCCTGCTCAAGAAACAGGGAAAGAAGAAAGGCAAAAAGCTCCGTCAGGATTGGGCGGGTGCGGTCGCTCACGCACATACGATTACGAACAATTAATCAACCGCGACAAGGCCGGCCTCGATATCTTCTGGCTCAGAGACGAAAGCCTCGAAGAATCCGACAACCTGCCCGATCCCGACGTATTGGCCCAGAAAATCGTCGTCCCTCGACTCGCTTCGCTCGGGACGACCCCGAGCCAGGACCCACGGCCAGCCCGTGGACCGCGTCGAGGGGTCGAAGACCTCGAAGCCGCCCTCGAAGAATTCCGCGAAATCGCCACAGATTTGGGCGTAGAGGGTCGCGAACGCGAAAAGAGCTAATCTAGGCTGGCTTTCGGGGAACAGTTTACTCCATTCGACTGATGAGCCTCACGGCAGGCCGGTTTGGTTGAAGGGTCGGGACGTCGAAGGACACCTTGCAAATCAGAACTGGATGGAGTACTCTTTTTAGTGCTGAAAGGAGAACCGATATGAGGACCATACCGGCCAGAGAGATCAAGCGGCGGGGCATAGGGGCAGTCCAAGAGGCGTTAAAGGAGGGTCCTGTTCACATCATTAAAAACGACCAGCTGGCGTTTGTTGTCTTGGACGAAGAGCATTACCGCGAGTTGCTGGAGGCCCAGGAACAGGCCTACGTGGCCAGGGTCAAAGCCTCACTCCAGGATGTCAAAGCCAGACGGGTGCGTCGCGTCACTGCCAAGAAGCTGATTGACGAACTCGGTCTGGAAGACTGATGTACGCGCTGGTCGCGACTCAACACTTTGACCGCAGCATAGTCAAATTTAGCCGTGCCCACCCTGAACTCGGAAGACAACTAGCAAAAATCTTGCGTGATCTTGAATCCGATCCTTTCCAACCCCACCTGCGGTTGCATCCGCTCAAGGGATCCCTGGAAGGTCTCCATGCCGTCAGTTTGACGCAGGCATACCGCATTACCCTGATGCTCAGGACGAAAAAGAAGGAAATTATTCTGCTCGATATCGGGAGCCACGAGGAAGTTTATCGTTAGGGGATCATTTATTGACCTATAGTGGCGGAATTAAATAAATTGACATCAAATCCCCCCTTACCCCCCTTTTGTAAAGGGGGGATGGGGGGATTATGGTAATTTTCTTTTTTCCTTCGCTATAGTTAGTCATCAGCTAAACTCGACAATCATCAACAGGCTCGATTATAGTTAGAAGAGGGATATTTTATGTTTACCGGTATCATCGAGGACGTGGGTCGAGTTCATGAGTGGCAACTAAAGCGCGGCTCCGGCGTTCTTACCCTCAAGTCTCACCTTCCTTCGAAAGCGATCGGTCTGGGTTCGAGTGTCGCCGTGAACGGGACCTGTTTGACCGTGGTGGCAAAAGCCAAAGGACGCTTTACCGTCGAGGTTTCCCTGGAGACTCTGAGGCGGACGAATTTAAGGTCGATCAAGCTCCGAGACGCGGTCAACCTTGAGTTACCGCTGCGACTTCAGGATCGCCTTGGAGGCCATTTGGTCACCGGCCACGTCGACGGGGTGGCAGTGATTGAGGAAGTCAAGAAAAGAGGAAATTTCACTTTCTTCTGGTTTCGCGTCCCCGCTCCCCTGGCACCGCTGGTTGTCCCCAAGGGTTCGGTCGCCGTGGATGGCATCAGCCTGACCGTCAATGAATGCACAGACCGGCGCTTTTCCGCCGCGATTATCCCTTATACTCTCCGACATACGAATTTGCGCCAGCGCAGGGTTGGTGATAAAGTCAACCTTGAAGTCGATATCATAGGGAAGTATGTCAAGCGCTTGTTGGGAAGCAAGTGAACTAACATCTGCTGGCTCCAAGGATCCTTTAAGTTGACTCTAGCTTTCTAACCCCGTTTAGTCCACGACCATGCCGGTTTCCAGTATCGAAGAGGCCATCCAGGATGTCCGTGCCGGGAAGACGATTGTCCTGGTGGATGAGGATGGCCATGATAGCGAGGGCTTTCTTTGTGTCGCTGCCGAGACGATCACCGCGGAGGCGGTTAACTTCATGCTTCTGTACGGTCGCGGCTTGGTCTGTCTGGCTCTGACCGAGGAAAGGATGAGGCAGTTAGCCATTCCTCTTATGGTTCAGGAAGGTGGCGCTCCGCCGAGCCACCCTTTCGGCGTGTCGATCTGCGCGCGCTCCGAGAGAGACCTGGGCGCCTCCGCAGCCAGCCGCGCAAAGACGATCAGGGCGGCGGTCGCCAAAGAGACAAAGCGCGCCGACCTCATGTCCCCGGGCTATGTCTTTCCGATTCAGGCCCGTAAAGGAGGCGTCTTGGTCCGCTCCGGTCACGTTGAAGCCTCCGTGGATTTAGCCCGGCTCGCCGGCTACGAGCCTGCCGGAGTCGTCTGCCAGATCCTACAGGATGATGGCTCGGTGGCCCTGACGCCCTATCTTGACGGCTTCGCTGAGAAACACCACCTTAAAATCGCCTGCATCGCCGACCTTATCGCCTTTCGCCTGCGCAGCGAGTCTTTGGTGCGGCGGGTCGCGGAAGCGGGTTTTCCAACCATTGATGGGGGTATCTATAAGGCCATCGTCTATGACAACAACGTCGATGCCCTTGAGCATATGGCCCTGGTCAAAGGGGAAATCAGCAGGGACGAGGCGGTGCTGGTGCGGATGCACTCGGAGTGTCTGACGGGAGATGTCTTTGGCTCGGAGCGTTGCGACTGCGGGGAGCAGATCCGCCAGTCCCTCAAGATGATCGACCAGGAAGGCAAGGGCGTGCTCGTCTACATGCATCAGGAGGGACGAGGCATCGGATTGACGAACAAGATCAAGGCCTACGCCCTGCAGGATCAGGGGATGGATACGGTGCAGGCCAATCTCCAGTTAGGCTTTAAGGATGACCTCAGGGATTACGGGATCGGGGCCCAGATCCTGCGCGATCTGGGAGTCCAAAAGATCCGTTTAATGACCAATAACCCGCGCAAAATTGTTGGCGTGCAGGGGTACGGCCTGACCGTGGTGGAGCGCGTTCCCCTGGAAGTAATGCCACATGCGACGAACATCGGCTATCTCCGCACGAAGCAGGAAAAGCTCGGGCATCTTTTGACCAAGCTCGAGGCCAAACCCGGGAGCTGAGGAGGATAGAGGCCGATCTTTCCGGGCTAGCCAGGCCCTTTGAAAACGGGCAGCCATGGGTAAGGTAATCGAAGGGAAGGCGGATGCTCGGGGGTTACGGATAGGCATCATCGTGAGCCGGTTCAACAACTTCGTGACCGACAAGCTGCTCGAAGGGGCATTGGAGGCGTTAAGGAATCACGGCGGGGAAGAGGAAGACATCGATATCGTGCGCGTGCCCGGCGCCTTTGAGATCCCTCTCCTGGCGCACAAGATGGCCGCCACGGGAAAGTATGATGCTCTGGTATGTCTGGGCGCTGTAATTCGCGGCGATACTCCTCACTTCGAATACATCTCCGACGCGGTGACCAGAGGCATCGGGCATGCAATCCTGCAATTCCGCGTGCCCATCTCTTTTGGCGTTCTCACCACCAATACCGTCGAGCAGGCGATGGAGCGGGCCGGGGAGAAGATGGGCAATAAGGGCTTCGAGGCGGCCCTGACGGCCATCGAGATGGCGAACCTCAACAAAGAAATCCCGTAAAATAAAGCGAGTATTCAGCAGCCGGACGTCAGCTATCAGCTGAAACTTTCTTTACTGAAAGCTGACCGCTGATAGCTAAAAGCCTTGTATTTCATTATGGGGATTAGGCGAAAGGGTAGGGAGCTTGCCCTCCAGGCCTTGTATCAGATGGAGATGACCGGGGAGGCCTCGCCCGCCGCCCGGGAGCTTTTCTTGAGCCATTTTGAAGGGAGCGCTAAGGCGCGGGATTTCGCCCGGCGTCTGATCTCCGGCGTGATCACTCACAGAGAGCAGATCGACCGGCTCATCGAGCAATGCGCGGAAAACTGGAAGCTCAGCCGGATGGCGAAGGTCGACCTGACGATTCTGCGCATCGCTACCTACGAGCTCTTGTTCTGCCCGGATATCCCGCTCAACGTGAGCATGGACGAAGCCATCGAGATCGGCAAGCGCTACGGTTCCGACGACTCGGCGACCTTCATCAACGGGGTCCTGGACCAGATTGCGGTTACGGGCGGGGTCAAAGAGCTTTAGCGAAATTTCCGAGCGGTCTTCAAGGCGTGTCCAAAATGAATCCAGCCTAATACCAGAGATAATAAGTGGCAACGCCGAAAACGATGACGACCCACCAAAGCACGAGTTCTGTCCGCATCCATAGCTTGTAGTTCTGAAAACAAAGCGCCCGGGGCAAAAGGTTGGTGCCTGCTCGGAGGACGATGTACAAGCCCAACAACTGCGCGGTAATCCCCAGTGCAGCATGCACGGTGGAAACGGAATAATATGGGTTGCGCAACCTGCCGGGCAGCTCGGGGATCACCCCTTCCCGAAACGACGGAAACATTATCAAAGCGATCATAACCAGGTTGAGCATCATAACGCTTCCCTGACAAATGCCATGAGCACGATAACACCTGCGACGCGCAAGCATCATTCCTACCAACAGGGCAATTCCCATGAAAAGCTGAATAACCAGATTGATGTCTGCTTCGAGAAGTGCGTTGGTTCCGAGAAATCCGCTCATGTCACTGTCACGCAATCTCCCTTTTCCGGAGATGTCCTTTGTAGCCTTGGATCAGTAGCGCGAAGATTCTGCAACAATTCTTTGCGTTTCGCAATAGCAGAGTTCATCGAGGTGATCCAAAAAGAGGTTAGAGAAGATTTGCAGAAGACTTTGAAGGCTTACGAAAGGAGATAGCGGCCTACTTTGGGCGATGGAGTTTCAGGCCGGGAATACTCCGGAAATGGGGATCGATCGTAAAAACTTCCGCGTCATGTTCCAAGGCAAGCGCGGCAATGATGACATCCATAAGCGGGAGGGTGGTTCCTTTCCTTCGCAGACTGGAAGAGAGCTCTCCTGCCCGCCGCCATGCGGAAACGTTCATCTCTAGAAAGGGAAGAGCAGATACATGATCAAGTATTGCGTTGGCCTCTCCTGCGGTTCGACAACCCTGCAGAAGCTCAGCCAGGACTGGTCCTACAAGAGCTAGGTCGTCCTCGTCGATCAGGAGATCGATAACCTGCTTTTCTTCGGATTCCGGATCGTTAAAAAACTCAATCCAAACCGTCGTATCAGCGACGACCACGCCGGACCCTTTCGTGTTCTTTCATGGCCTTTAATTCTTCGGCTTCCATCTTTCGCCAATCCAGATCAATATGAATCTTGCCGCTCAAGCTCTTTAAGCCTTCCAGCTTCTTGCGTCGCACAAACTCTTTCAGGGCGCGATTCACTACAGCGGTCCTGGTTTTCTCGCCGGTGCACTTCATGGCTTCCTCTAACAGCTTTTCATCTATGGCCAATGTGGTGCGCATATCTGATGCCTCCTACTTATGCCTTGATTATATGCCTTTATCGTATGCCGTCAAGAGCTGTTTTCCGGGACGAAAAAAGCCAAAAACACACCGGAGGGAACTGAAAGGAAAGAAAGCCTGACGAGACCATTCGTTAAACGTTTGAAGCAGAATTCGTCCCTATCAGGAGGGAAC
>Ga0154352_1017_pt1 | contig 21199 bp, 22 predicted proteins | sample RifGroA2_FD_115880 | JGI IMG/M metagenome (GOLD analysis project Ga0154352, IMG submission 115880) | Deltaproteobacteria bacterium GWA2_57_13
AGAGTGAAGGACTGGCGCTGTGGTCCGTAGGCATGGCCTATCCGTTGACTGTCCCTTTCGTCTGACAGTGCCTCACTAGCCACACCGTGACTCAGTCTCCAGCCCCTCCTCATCAATCCGTGCATGACCTTTTCGATCACACGGCTTTCCGATCACTTTCACCGTCAGCATACGAGGACATGGACTGCCCTCTTGGCCGCCCGGTACAGCGCCCGCTGGAGTTCTCGCACTTTATCTCGGGGGTTGTTGGTCCTTACGGACATGCCCTCGCGCTTACCTCCTCACGAACGCTTAGTGAAAGCAGGGGTCCTTCCCTCCCCTCAGGTTCTGTTGTCCTGAGGATCAAAAGTACTGTAACCCCCTCCGACTCCCTGCCCGGCACCCCAGAACTTCGGCTTTAACCTTATATCCAGAGTTTGTTACCCCCCATTGGATAACACCGAGCGAGGGCCTCCCCAGTTCCATCGCTCACTCTCCCTTAATCCCGCTCCCCTTACCCCGAGAGGTTCTTCGGCGCTGCTCCAGGTCCTTCGCGCCTTCCATGGCCTTCACCGTTATACTCTCGGCTCGGCTCCTCCTTGCTCCCACTTCCGTGGGGGGACTTACGAGGCGGCAGGATTCACTTTATGCTACGGGCTTAAGGGTTGCTCGTCCTCTTCGGACTTTGTCACCTCGCTTCGATGCCAGAATTTCGCCCGACATCGGAGGCTAGCTACGTGGCCCCCTGGCGGTTACCACGGCAGGACTTTCACCTGCTAGCGAACAATAGCTTCTCTGGGCGCGCAGTACAGTGTCCCATTTTCCTGGAGTGGGTATTGCCTGAGCGGGAACTGCCGCCAAAAAAACGTGAGGAAACAGTTTGGGCACAAATCGACAAGGCGTTTGCTAGGCCTGTTACCCCTAGGGATGACTCTGCCGATTACGTACCCACACAGGTGCTGGCCGAATTTTTCCGTGCCAATGGCTTTGACGGCATCGGTTACAGAAGCTCGCTCGGCGCTGGTCATAACATCGTGCTCTTCGACATCGACGCTGTCGAGCTGACAACTCGCCTCCTCCTTGAATTGCGGTCGATGAATTTTGAGTTCCGAGAGGCCGTCACTCCATACTTCTTGCGCCGACAACCGCATCCGAAGACGGCTAACCGTCGGCGCCAGCGCACGCGTGCACGGAGGTAGGGATGAGGGTCAGGTCTTGTATCTTGCTATCCGGGTGACTGTTTCGGACTTGCGTAACTTGCTTAGGTCTCCTCCCCTCATCGCCGTAAAGCGCGAGTCACGCTCGATGCAGGGCACCCCAAGAATGCCGCCACCTCAGATGCCCGATATCTCTCCTCTCACACAGCCCCGCGCGTCAATCGATGCCGGAGCAGCACTAACTGCCCTTGAAATCATCCTACTAAAGGTCCGCGAGCTGGTCGAAGAAGGTCGTCGCGTCTGATGGAGTGCGTGGTTGAATACTCCCTAATTGTAAAGATTCTATCTACCTAAAGATCCAGTGCCTGCGGAAAAAACAGGCTCTCGATGGCGGGTTTTGATCCAAAATACCCTGCCGGAGCTGATATTCCATAAGCGTAGCGAGCGATCTGCGAGCCTCACACCTCTGCTGGACTTCCTGTTTGCGGCATCACGCCTGAATGTCTACAATGGCGGGGTGAATTTTGAGCGCGTCTTGGAGGCATTGCTGGGGGAGTTCGATTGTCGCCACATCCGGTATGCGGCCATAGGCGGCTTCGCTCTAGGGGTCCTGGGTTATCCGAGGACGACAATAGACCTGGATTTTCTCGTGCATAAAGACGACCTGAATAAGGTCCACGATCTCCTGACTAATCTGGGGTACCAACGGGTAGTGCACACCGAGAATGTCTCCCAGTACCGCCACGATGACGACGCCTGGGGATCGATCGATTTGATCCATGCGTTTCGCAAGACCTCGCTCGCCATGCTCGCGCGTGTAAAGAGTTATCCCGTGTTCGGCGAGAAGCGGACTGTCAAAGCCGTTGATCCGGAGGACGTAATCGGGCTAAAAGTGCAAGCAATGGTCAACGACCCCGACCGTAGGCCGCAAGAATTGGCGGACATCGAAAGACTTATGGACCTATACGGCTCCAAGCTGGACTGGAAGCGGATTCAGGAGTACTATGATGTCTTCGGTCTTGGGGAAGAAGCCAAGCGATTGAGGAAGAGATTCAGACGTGCTCACTGAGGAAGAAAAGCAGGAACTGAAGGAACTCGCTGGCTCTGCTGCAATTCGCAAAGAGTTTCGACTTCTCCGGCGGAACTCGATGGCGTTGCAGCAGCACGTAGATGTGGACAAGTTTATCAGTTTTCTGACCGCCATGTCCCGCCTGAACCCAAAACCTGCCGCGCCCCGTCCCTTTGTTCCCTACAGGCAGGTGAAGATATAGCCACTTTAGGCAAACACAGAACAGACTGCGATCAGCTAAGCGCGGCGCGTTCCATCTCGGCAATCATATCGCGGACGGCCACCAGAGGGTCCTTGGCCTCGAGGATCGGTCGTCCTACCACGATATAGTCTACGCCCCCCCGCACCGCCTCCTCCGGTGTCATCACGCGCCTCTGATCGTTCCGCTTCCCCCTTTGCGGCCGGATTCCCGGGGTGACGATGATAAAGCGGCGACCGCAGGCAGCGCGAATACCGGCCACCTCATGAGGGGAAGCCACTACGCCATCCATGCCCGCCTCCTGGCTGAGGAGCGCCAGGCGGACCACCTGGTCCATCACCTCTCCGCCGACGCCTACACGCTCGAGATCGCTTTTGTTCAGGCTGGTCAAAACCGTGACTGCCAGCATGATCGGCCGCCTCAGGCCCTCCTGACGACAGACCCGGTGCACCTCGCGCGCGGTTAGGCGCATCATCTCCAGGCTCCCGGAGGCATGGACGTTAAACATTCTAACCCCCAAACGGGTCGCGCCGATCGCCGCCTTGGCCACGGTGGTGGGGATATCATGGAACTTGAGATCTAAGAAAACCTCACCTCCCGTCTCCCGGATCAACTTTACCGCCTGTGGCCCCGCATGGGTAAAGAGCTGCTTGCCCACTTTGAACATCCCCACCTTGCCTGCCAGGAGCCGGACCAGCGCCTTCACCTGTTCCAGATCGTCGACATCGAGCGCGACGATCAATCGCTCTCGCATGGAGACGGGGGGGCGCACAAGCTCGACGGGGGGCACCATGCGTCTCAGATTTTCAGCGCCTCCTTGATGCGCGCCTCGATTTTTCCTGAGGCCTCTCCCACTATAGCCTCTTCGGTATTTCCATCGCGGCGCCAGCGCAACTCCACCCCTCCCCGCTGCAACCCTTTGGCGCCAACAGTAACCCGTAGAGGGACTCCGATGAGATCCGCGTCTTTGAATTTGACCCCGGGACGCTCATCGCGATCGTCGAGCAGGACCTCGACACCGCGTTTTCTGAGCTCGTCATACAGCGTATCGGTCACCTCTAAGATAGCCTTCTCCCGGTACTGTATCGGCAGGAGCAGGACATGAAACGGGGCGATCGATAGAGGCCAGATAATCCCGTTGCCATCGTGATTTTGCTCGATCGCAGCAGCGAGCAGGCGCGTGATCCCGATACCATAGCAGCCCATTTCGATCGGCTGCTCACGTCCTTCGGCATCAAGGTAAGTCGCACCCAGGGTCTCGCTGTATTTTCTTCCCAAATGAAAGATCTGGCCTACCTCGATTCCCCGGCGGGCCTCGAGCGTCCCTCCTTCACAGCGAGGGCAAGGATCCCCTGCTGCGGCCATCCGAAGGTCAGCAAAAACGGACGGCGTGAAATCACGCTCCTGATCGACCTCCACAAAGTGAGCATTTGCCTCATTGGCCCCCGTGACACCGCCGCGTATCCCCTGGATCGCCTGGTCTGCCACAACCCGAAGCTCAATCCCAATCGGCCCCAAAAAGCCCGGAGTGACGCCGGTGCTTTGCTCCACCGCGGTCTCGCCCGCCAGGGCGACCTCCTGACATCCCAGCACCGTCCTGAGTTTAAGCTCATTGACTTCGTGATCCCCGCGAACCAAAACCGCCACCAGCTCGCCCCCGTCCGTTCTGTAAACGAGCGTCTTGATAAATCTCTCGGAGGCAAGTCCCAGAAAATTGGCCACCTCAGCTACGGTTTTCTTTCCCGGAGTGGCGACTTTCTTTATCGGTGGTGAGGATTCCTTGAGGTTCCGGCCCGCAAGCCTCTGCGCCTTCACTTCGGCCTTCTGCACGTTCGCCGCATAATCGCAGCGGGTGCAGCTCACCAGGGCATCCTCCCCCGTATCCGCGAGCACCTGGAACTCATGCGAGAGGGTTCCGCCGATAGCCCCCGTATCCGCCTCCACCGGGCGGAACTTGAGACCGCAGCGAGTGAAGATCCGGTTGTAGGCGTGAAACATGTTCTCGTACTCGCGCCGGCAGTCCTCCACATCCCCGTGGAAGCTGTAGGCATCCTTCATGATAAACTCGCGGCCCCGCATGAGACCGAACCGTGGGCGCACCTCGTCACGGAATTTGGTCTGAATCTGATAAAGATTGAAGGGCAGCTCCCGATAGGAGCGCACCACGCGTCGGACCAGGTCAGTGATGACCTCTTCGTGCGTCGGTCCCAGGCAAAAGTCTCTTTCGTGGCGGTCCTTAAAGCGGACGAGCTCCTTCCCGTAGACCTCCCAGCGGCCGCTTTCTCGCCATAGCTCGGCGGGCGAGACCATCGGCAGCAGGAGTTCCTGAGCCCCCGCCCGATCCATCTCCTCCCGCACGATCGTTTCGATCTTTCGAATCACCCGCAGCGCCAAAGGAAGGTAGTTATAGATCCCGCGGCTGATCTGGCGGATCATCCCGGCGCGGACGAGCAGCTTATGGCTGATGACCTCCGCGTCGGCGGGATCCTCTTTGAGTGTGGGGATAAAGGTCTTGCTCCAGCGCACGTTGTGCTCTTGAACGGGACACGGAAGTAGTCCCAAAGGGCTAGCCCCGTTCCAAACCCCAGTACGAAACTTTATCGCATCGCGGGTTAAATCGACGACTCTCCGGATCGAGGTTTGGAACGGGGCTAATCGTCGACCACGGACGCCCGCTCTGCCGCCCTTTCGGCCACCAGCTTTTCGACCTCGTCCATCAAGGCCTCTACGATTTGCGACTCGGGGACTTTACGGACGACTGCCCCTTTTTTGAAGATCAGGCCGATACCCTTTCCTCCAGCCACGCCGATATCGGCGGCGCGAGCCTCGCCTGGCCCGTTCACCTCACACCCCATCACGGCCACATGGATATCGGTATGGTTGTAAGGGATCATGCGCTCCTCCACCTGTTTGGCCAGGGCGACCAGATCCACATCGGCCCGGCCGCAAGAAGGACAGGCAACAAAGGTCATCCCCTGTTTTCTCAGGCCGAGCGACTTCAAGATCTCGATCCCGACTCGCGCCTCCTCGACCGGATCAGCCGAAAGCGACACGCGGATCGTGTCGCCAATTCCCTCGGCCAAGAGCGTCCCGATCCCGACCGCCGATTTGATGGTGCCCATGCTCGGAGTGCCGGCTTCGGTTACGCCCAGATGAAAGGGATAATCCACCTTATCTGCCAGTAAACGGTAGGCTTCGATCATCATCAGGGGATCGGAAGACTTGAGCGAGACCTTGATCTCGTTGTATCCGACATCCTCCAGAATACCGATGTGACGCAGCGCGCTCTCCACCATCCCGCCGGCCGTCGGCCCACCGAATTTCTTCAAAAGATCTTTCTCCAAGGAACCGGCGTTGACCCCGATACGGATGGGAATCCTGCGCTCGGAGGCCATCTTGACCACCTCCTCAACGCACCAGCGGGCGCCGATGTTGCCCGGGTTGAGCCTGAGTCCATCCACTCCCTGCTCCAACGCGATGAGCGCAAGTTTGTAGTTGAAGTGGATGTCCGCGATCACGGGAATTCGGATCTGTCCGCGAATCTCACCGAGGTGCTCGGCCGCCTCGCGCACCGGAACCGCAACCCTGACGATATCACACCCGGCCGCCTCCAGGGCCCAGATCTGGTCTACGGTAGCCGCGACGTCCCGGGTATCGGTCTTGGTCATGGATTGTACCGTAATCGGTGCGTTCCCGCCGATCTTGACCTTGCCGAGCTGAATCTGCCTGGTTTTACGCCGTGTCGTCGCCATTTGAATTTAACCATTTCACTATAATGGACCGGGCGAAGGGGTGTCAACCAACCAAGAAAGTGTCGAGGACTGAGTGCTGAGGGATTGAACGGCTTAAACAACTTGAACAGTTCAAAACGTTCAAAAGACTTCAGTCCTCATGACTCAGTCCTTCCTTCTTGGTAGCGGGAACAGCATCGGTATCCTGCGGCGGTATTCTCGATACGCCGCACCATAGAGCTCGACCAGCTCTTGCTCCTCGTGTCGGATATTCAAGAGAATATAGGCCGTCGATGCCGCGGCGAACACGAAGTGTCCCATGGTCATGACCGGTGTTGACCAGAAGGCGATGAGAATTCCCATCATGATGGGATGGCGCACGTAGCGGTAGAGGTCCGGCATCTGAAATTTTACCGGCGTGTATGCTTGCCCGCGCGTATATAGGCGAACCTGCCTGAGACCGAAGAGGTCGCCGTGATCGATGAGAAAACTCGAGTGAATGGCGATCAGCCAGCCAAGCCAAAAGAGCACCTCCAGAATGCGTTGGGCAGGAGGATATTCCACCTCCCACACCACAACGGTTAGCGGCCGCCATTGCCAGAAAAAGAAAAGGAGCACAAGGCTGGAGACCAACACATAAGTGCTACGCTCGACGGCTCGGGGAACGAGCCGAGTCCACCACCCCTTGAACCATTTGCGCGCCATTACGCTATGCTGGAGGGCAAATAGAAAAAAGAGGCCAAGATTGATGAACAACGACTGACCGTAAGACCCCTTGGGGCCATCATCTATGGACTTCGGCACAAAGATATTGCCGACAAAACCGACTGTGTACAAAAAAGTCGTGAGGGAGATCAAGTAGGTGGCTAGACCATAAATGAGTGCAACGGGCCGTCCTAAGGATATCCAGATGGGTTGCGTCATCGCGCGACATAAACACGTCATACCATGGGAGCGGTGCCAGGCCTTGGCTTTTTATTCCTCAAGACTAAAGCTTTTAAATCAGAATCTGTCATTTAGGCCGCTTTCTTTACTGCCTTAACCTGTAACCGGGCACAATCCGATAACCGTCAAATCGCCGCTGGAAGGGCTCAACCCGGTCGTCTCGATTTCGAGATAGCATTCCACCTTAGAAAACCGATTTGCAGCCATGAGATCGCCGTGATTGTATCGGCACCCTCAGGATAGCGCAAGGGAATTGTATCCGCTCGCGAAGTTTAAGTATTGACAATTCCTCGGCCTAGGGGTTTAAACTGCATCTGCGATCAATTGTCCCGAGCCATCCTGATGGCGAGACTTTAGGGAAAGGAGAAAAGAGTATGAGGATTAAGGTGGCAGCTTTGGCCATGATTGGCCTGAGCCTTATATTCGGCGAAACGTTTAATGCGACGGCGCAGGAATTCTACAAGGGAAAGACCGTCACGATTATTACTCCGTTCAGCCCGGGAGGCACCTACGACAGCCTGTCCCGACTCACCGCCCAGTTCTTGCCTAAGTATATCCCCGGGGAGCCGACCATTATTGTGCAAAACAGAACCGGAGGCGGCGGACTGATAGGTACCCGCGCGGCTTACAAGGCCAGCCCTGACGGTCTCACGCTGCTGCACATACCATCGACTTTCCTCTTTCAGTCATTGCTCGGTCAGGTTACCGACATTGATTTCACGAAGTGGGGTTGGCTGGGAAGCGTCGGGGGCGCCCACTACGTGTTTTTTATCCGCTCTGCCCTCCCCTATCGCTCGATCGCCGATTTGCGAAGCGCCCGCCAGCCCTTAAAGATCGGCGTGCTCGGGCCGGGGAGCTCCATCACAGAGACCGCCAAGATGATCAAGCAATTCGGAAAATTCGATGTCCGACTGGTCCCCGGATACAAAGGATACGCCGATATTGCGCTGGCTATGCGGCAGGGTGAGGTGGATGGTGTTGCAACCGCAGCCGAGACGCTCCAGGCAAACGCCCTAACGAAATCCATGCTGGAGGATAATTTTATCGTTCTCTTGCTGAGCTTCGGCGGCGCCAAGCCACCCCCAAAATTCGCGCCGGCGATCGCGAAGCTTCCGAATCTTCGCGACTATATCTCCGATGAAACGGAGCGGCGGGCTTTCGATGTCTATATAGGGACCTTTAACATTACGCGGCCCTTTCTGACCACACCGGGGATACCTCCCGACCGGCTCCAAATCCTACGGGGTGCCCTGTGGAAAATGATGCATGACGCCGAGTTTGTTGCGGCGGCCGAAAAACAAGGCTTTGTATTGCATCCTGTAGGCCATGAAGAGGTTGGTTCGTTGGTTCAAGCTATGTTTAACCTCCCTAAGCCGGTGAAGGAGAAATTGGAAGAAATCTTCAAGTGAAGGCTCGATCAGCCTCGACTTGCGCCAGAACCCACGCCTAGACTTTGCCGGCTTGTAAGCAAAGCGCCGCCAAAAGTTTCAGCGAGGTTTTCCGTATGATCTTGGATGCGTTGCTACAAGGTTTGGTTGCGACTTTCAGCGGGCCGGTTCTCGGCGGCATAGCCCTGGGGGTTTTACTCGGTATCTTTTTTGGTGCAGTTCCGGGCCTCACGGCCACGCTAGGCATTGCTCTTTTGCTCCCGTTTATCTACGGTCTCGCTCCGGCGACAGCCTTCGCGATCATGCTATCTCTAGTATCCACCGTCCATACTTCCAACACGTTCCCGGCTTTTTTCTTCAACGTCCCCGGAAGCCCCAGCGCTTCGGCGACGATCTTGGACGGGTATCCCATGGCAAAAAAGGGCGAAGCAGCCGAGGGACTAACGGCCTCTTTCCTCGCCTCAGCCATAGGTGGGGTCGTGGGGGCAGCGGTTCTTTTCGTGTGTCTCCCTCTGCTTCAGCCGTTGGTGCTCTTGTTCGCCTCCCCCGAGCGGTTCATGCTCGTGGTCGTGGGGCTAGTCATGATCAGCTTTTTGAGCGGGGGACAGCCCACCAGGGGCCTTTTGAGCGCGGCCCTCGGCCTTTGGCTCGGCACGATCGGCTTTGACCCGCAGCTAGGCATTCCACGCTACACGCTTGGCCAGGACTATCTCCTCGAGGGATTGTCGCTTGTCCCTCTAGTGATGGGGCTATTTGCGTTACCGGAAGTGGTCGACCTCGCCCTTAGGGGACAAATCGCCGAAAAGACTGCCATGCGTGTGAGCGCGGGCTTCGCGACGGGAGCCAAGGAGACGTTTCGCCATTGGCTCCTGGTGCTGCAGAGTAGCGTGATCGGGGTCATCGTTGGGGCGATCCCTGGGCTCGGGGGAACGGCCGCCGCCTTCTACGCTTATGGTGCCGCAGTTCGAGGGGCAAAAGAGGATGAACGGGAAGGATTTGGTAAAGGCGATATTCGGGGAGTTATAGCGCCTGAGAGCGCCAACAACGCGTCAGCGGGAGGAGAGCTAATCCCGACTTTGGCATTCGGAGTCCCTGGGGGTGCAACTTCAGCCATGCTGTTAGCCGCTTTTCTGATTCTTGGAGTGACCCCTGGACCTCCGATGCTCAATGAACACTTGTGGATCAGTTTCTCCATGGTTTTTACCTTGGTGCTTTCGAACCTGCTGGCAACGGCCCTATGCCTTTGCATGACTCGACGGGCAGCCAGAATCGCTTGGATCCGGGGAAGCCTTCTCATCCCTGTCATCATGCTTTTTGTGCTTTTCGGCGCCTACGCCGCCTACCCCGAGCCCGGAACGCTTGTCTTTACGTTGCTTTTCGGGATCCTGGGCTACGTGATGATGCGCGCGGGATGGACGCGCGTTCCCTTACTACTTGGATTTATCCTTGGGCCCCTATCCGAAAATTTCCTGTTCATCTCCATAGCCAGCTTCGGCCTGGGATTTCTCCTGCGACCGATCACCCTGCTCCTCGTTCTAGCGATCGCGGGCATCCTAGCGTACGGCTTTTTACGCGGACAAAGAAAATGAAATCAAGGCTGGACTTCTTATTGTGCTTGATCATGACACTAGTTTTTGCCGGGGCCTTGCTCCGTGCCACGGCTTGGCCTTTTGCCGCTGCCATATTCCCGTTCGCGGCAACAAGCGTCGGACTGTTACTGTCGATCACGGGTCTGATCGCGCCCTTTGTTGTAGCGTCCCGCAGGCTACCCAGCAGAACCGGGGAAGGCCTGATTCGAAAAGAACTAGCCACTTTCTGCTGGATTTTGAGTTTTTTCGCCTTGGTTGCCTTGGTGGGATTTCAATGGGGCTTGCCGGCCGCCGTGCTGTTGTATCTTAAGTTTGAGGCAGAGACATCCACTATCCCGTCAATTCTTTACTCGGGGGCCTGTTGGGTTTTCTTATATGGGACCCAGGCATGGCTTCATCTCCCTCTCTATGAGGGGTTTGTCTTTCTAGGCTCATTCTGAGGGCGGCTCTTCGCCCAGCTCCAAAGAAATGTCCGTGGCTACCCGAAAGCCAGCCTCAAGTTGATAAAAATCTCTAGGCAGGCTGGCGCGTGCATCGTCAGAGACAATCCGTCACTTCTCGGTGGCTCAATCTCAAAAGCGAGTTCCTATCATGATCATTTGTTATCTTTTCACTCGTTCCACTTCGCTTTTAGATAGCAGGTACGACACGCAACTTTCGAGGGTGGCCAGTTTGGGGAGATCCACCTCGGGAATATCTATCCCGAGTTCCGCATGTATGCCGATCACAAAGTTCAGGAAATCCACGGAGTCAATGTCGAGCTGGTCGCGCAGACTGAGCCGGGGATCGATCGACTGAAGTTCCGCTTCAGGAGCAACCGAGCCAAGAACGCGCAGCACCGTCTCCCGAATTTGTTCCGCTGTCATAGCTTCTCCGGTTCCTGGAGAAGGCGACCGATGGCGGCGAGAAATAGGCCCCCTCGATGGCCGTCGCTCACGCGGTGGTCTGCCGAAAGGCTGGCTGAAATCACCGGTCTAGCCCCCACCACTCCGGCTGCTGCCCATGGACGTTCGGTGATCCGTCCAAAGCCGACGAGCGCCACCTGCGGCGGGTAGATGACTCCGAAAACCGTTTGAACTCCTTGCTCGCCGAGGCTGGTCACCGTGATCGTGGGATCCGAGAGCTCGGAGCTGCGGAGAACTCCAGCACGGGCGCGCTTCACAAGGTCGAGCATGTCGCGCATAAGCTCATCCAGGCTCTTCTTGTCCACGTCGTGAATCGCGGGCGCTACCAGTCCACCCTGTCTGAGCGAGATGGCCACACCGACGTGGATGGCCGGGCCAGGCTTAAACGATCCGTCCACCCAGAAGCCGTTCATTTCCTGGACTTCGCGCGCGGCAAGCGCCACCGTACGGAGCAAAAGAGCTGAGTAGAGCAGCCGCTCGGTCACAGGCCGCTTGAGATTCTCCGCCGCCAGCCAAGCCATGGCCTGGCTCATATCAATGTCGGTGCCGAGATAGTAATGGGGAATTTCACGCTTGGATCTAGCCATGGCAGCGGCGATCACTCGACGCAAACCGGCCTGGCGCTCCTCCGCGGGTGGCGCGGCTTGGACCGGGCGGGCAGCCGTGGCCGCCGCTCGGTCTACATCCTCTTTCGTTATCGCTCCGCCCTCGCCAGTTCCCGTCACTGCGGTGAGCTGCACGCCGAGCTCTTCCGCCCTTCTGCGCGCAAGCGGCGACACTCGAAGCCCACGTAGCGCCGCCATCGGAGCCTGCGGGACTCGAGCAGCCGCGGTTGGCCGGGGAGCCGATGGCGCAACCTTCTCGGCCTTGACTTCCTGCGGCGGAATGGGCTGCTCAGGTTGCCCCTCGTTGCGAATCATGGCCAAGACGGTTCCGACCGGGACCTTCTCCCCTTCTCGAACGAGGATCGCCTGAACGATACCATCCTCGAAGATCTCGACCTCGATGGCCGCCTTTTCGGTGTCGACCACGGCTACGATATCCCCCCGCTTCACCCCGTCGCCGGGACGGACACGCCATTCGGCCAGAGTGCCTGCCTCCATATCGGCGCCAAGCGAAGGCATGCGAAACTCAGCCACGTTTTCTTACCACGCGCTGAATGGCTGCGACGATGCCGGCCACCTGCGGGATCGCCGCATCCTCAAGGTGCTTGGGGTAAGGCATGGGCACCTCGACGCTGCAGACTCGCGCCACGGGAGCGTCAAGCTCGTAGAAGACGTTCTCCATGATGCGCGCCATGATCTCGGCCGAGATGCTGCCGCTGCGCCATCCCTCGTCGACGATGACGGCACGATGGGTTTTGGCGACGGTCTCCACGATGGCCACCGTGTCAAGCGGCCGTAAGGTGCGGAGGTCCACGACCTCGGCGCTAATGGCTTCGGCGGCAACCTCTTGAGCGGCTTGCAGCGTTTTACCGAGGGTGCCGCCATAAGTGATAAGGCTCACATCTGTTCCCGGCCGTCGAACCGCCGCCTTGCTGATCCCCACCGGGCCGGCATCAGCGGCCAGTTCCTCCTCCAAGTTGTAAAGCGAGCCGTGCTCGAAGATCAGAACCGGATCCGGATCCTCGAGAGCCGTCCATAGCATCCCTCGCGCATCCTCCAGTGTTGCCGGGGTCAGCACCTTGATTCCGGGAATGTGCGCGTACCAACCATCCAGGCTGTGAGAATGCTGGGCCGCGAGCTGTCTGCCCGCTCCGGTCGTCATTCGTATCACCAGCGGAATATTGAACTGGCCCCCTGACATGTGCAGGATCGTGGCGGCGTTATTCATAATCTGATCGAGGGCCAGAAGGCTGAAGTTCACCGTCATGATCTCGACGATGGGCCGCACCCCGCCCATCGCTGCTCCGATTCCAGCGCCGACGAAAGCCGATTCCGAAAGCGGCGTGTCACGAATCCTCTCCGGACCGAATTCCTCCAATAGCCCCTTGCTCACCGCGAAGCAGCCGCCGTAGCGGCCCACGTCCTCTCCCATCAGAAAGACCCTTTCGTCGCGCTGGAGTGCCTCGCGCAGAGCGGCCCGGATCGCTTCCCGATAGGTCGTCCGGATCTTTTGAGTCTCTCCACTCATCGCTTGGGCTCCTCGGAGTAAACGAATCTCGTCAGCTCCTCCACGGGCTCCCAGGTGCCGGCCTCGGCAAATTCGACCGCCCGGGTGATCTCCGCGGCCACCTCCTCTTCCATGCGCGCCAGATCCTCATCCTTCAGAAGCCCCTGCTCTTTGAGCGAGGCGGCGAAATTGGGAATCGGATCTCGCTTCTTCCAGGCCTCGACTTCTTCCTTGGTCCGATAGAGCTCAGGGTCATACATGGAGTGGGCGCGAAAACGGTAGGTGCGAAACTCGAGAAAGTGTGGTCCGCCGCCGGAGCGCACGGCATTAGTCGCCCGTTTCGCGGCGGCTTCCACGGCGATGACATCCATGCCGTCCACCGGCCAGGCGGGAATTTCGAAGGCTGCGGCCTTAAGACAGAGATCGGTTTCCGATTCAGAGCGCTCCAGAGCCGTCCCCATCGCATAGAGATTGTTCTCACAGCAAAACAGAACCGGCAGGTTCCACAGAGCCGCGAGGTTCATGGATTCGTGAAATTCACCTTCAGCCACGGCCCCCTCTCCGAAAAAACAGGCGGTGACCCGATTGCGACCTTGCATTTTGTCTGCCAGCGCCAGGCCAACAGCGAGAGGCAATCCGCCACCGACAATGGCGTTGCCGCCATAAAAACGGGTGGCGGCATCGAAGATGTGCATGGAGCCCCCACGACCTCGGCTGCACCCTTGGACTTTGCCGTACATCTCCGCCATGATCGCGCCAGCGGAGACCCCGCGCGTGAGCGCGTGCCCGTGTTCGCGGTAAGTTGCGACGATGGCGTCGTCGGATTGGAGGACCTGCATGGCGCCGACAGCCACTGCCTCCTCGCCAATGTAAAGATGGAGAAAACCCCGGATGTTGGTGGCGCTGTAGAGCTCAACGCACTTCTCCTCGAATCTTCGGATCAGCAGCATCTGATAGAGCAGGTGAAACGCGTGTTCACGCTCCAGAATCGGTTTCGGATCTTGCATCATTCGTCGCTCTCCAGGGCGGAGATGTCCCCCTCCGGAAGCCCAAGCTCACGGGCTTTTAGCAGGCGGCGCATGATCTTGCCGCTGCGCGTCTTAGGGACGTTCGAGCGGAAGTCGATCTCCCTGGGCGCTACGGCCGGACCCAGACGGCCGCGCGAAAAACCGAGGAGCTCTTTGCGCAGCGCTTCGCTCGGTTCGTATCCCCGCTTGAGGGAAACGAAGGCTTTGACGACCTCCCCGATAACCGGGTCGGGCTTGCCGATGACGCCAGCTTCAGCTACAGCCGGATGCTCCATCAGGGCGCTCTCGACTTCGAAAGGGCCAATGAGGTGGCCCGCGGACTTAATGACATCGTCGGCGCGGCCAACAAACCAGAAGTAGCCGTCGGCGTCCTGCATGGCAAGATCACCTGTGAGATACCATCCTCCGGCAAAACACTTCTTATAGCGCTCTTCCTCATGGAGGTAGCCCCGAAACATCGACGGCCAACCCGGCTTAAGCGCCAACTCTCCCTCGACACCGGGCCCGTCAACCACCTCGACTGTTCCGTCCTTTTGCCGGTGGACGATCGCCGCTTCGATGCCCGGGAGCGGCCGGCCCATGGAACCGGGCCGGATCTCCATGGCCGCGTAGTTCGCAATCATGATGCCGCCGGTCTCGGTCTGCCACCAGTTGTCATGGAAGGGCAAGCCGAAAGCTTCTTGACCCCAAACCACCCCCTCCGGATTAAGCGGCTCTCCGACGCTCGCAGCAAAGCGCAAACGGCTGAGGTCGTATTTCCGAATCACTTCCGTGCCTACCTTCATCATCATGCGGATCGCAGTCGGCGCCGTATACCAACTGGTAACTCTCTGGTCTTGCAGAATTCCATACCAGCGCGCGGCGTCGAAGTCGCCCTCGTCGATGATGCTGGTGATTCCATGGGTGAGAGGAGAGATGATGCCGTAGGAGGTACCCGTCACCCAGCCGGGGTCAGCGGTGCACCAGAAGATGTCGTCGGGGTGAAAGTCGAGGGCATACCTTCCCGTAATGTAATGGGCGACCACAGCTTTGTGAACGTGGATCGCCCCCTTAGGCTTGCCTGTGGTCCCACTGGTGAAATGGAGCAGCGCCATGTCTTCAGGGTCGGTGGGCGGAATCTCAAATCGGTCAGGGGCCGAGACCATTAGGGTGTGAAAGTCTTCGGTGTCGGGTAGCGCAGTGGTCCTACCTTCGCTCCCGACCAGCAGGATGCTTGTTAGGTGAGGAAGGGATTTTCGGAGTTCGGCTACGTGCCGTCTGAGATAAAGTAATTCTGTGGTGACCAGCAGCTTCCCCTCGCCGATCGCGAGCCGCTGCTGGATGGGTTCGGGTCCGAAGGCAGAGAACAAGGGACAGAAGACGCTGCCGTTCTTCAACGTACCGAGAGCCGTGATGTAAATCTCGGGGATGCGTCCTGTCAGCGTGAATATCCGGTCTCCTTTTCTGACTCCCAATCCACGCAGCACGTTGGCAAAGCGATTGCTGAGAGATTGGAGGTCTCTGTAAGTCAAATCCCGGACCTCTCCCTGCTTGCCGAGCCAGCGCAACGCCAGGTGACGGCCGCGGCTGCCAGCGGCGTGGCGGTCCACGGCTTCGTGGGCTATGTTGAGACCTCGGCCGTCCGGCAGGCCGTCGAGCTCCCGTTGGGTGGCTTCCCAAGAGAATTCTGCTTGGGTTCGCTCGTAGTCAATCAGGTTGGGGGTCGTCTTCCAGCGATCTTCGGGTTTTAGAATCGGTTTCCAGGCCACAGACCTTCCCTCAACCCATAGCCTCACTCTTAGACCTTCAACTTTTGTCTGAGCGCTTTTAAATTCAACACATCTTCCCGATTGTATCCCAAGAGCGTCAGGAGGGCTTTTTCATCGTCGTAAAATTTATAGTTAAGCCACAGCCGCACGGCCATGAAACCGTCGATGCCGGTTAATTGTCTTTCAATGCCCAGTCGTCTTTCGACTTCCTTGAGACCGCCGTAGAGATTTCTTTGCCAGCAGTCATACATCAAGTCATGGTGTAAACAATGCTCGGTCAGGTCAACGCCCAGCTTTGCCTGAATATACGGGAGGTCAAACCGGCTTCCGTTATAAGTATAAAGGGTCTTAACTCTTCCGCATAAGTCGAGTAACTTTATCAACGATATCTCGTCCCCGACCCATTGGATGAAATCCTGGTTGGTCCCGCGATCTAAGAGCAGTCCGATGACAGTGAGATCGCCATCGGAAGGGCTTAGGCTGGTCGTCTCGATATCGAGATAGGCACAGCCGCTTTGCGTCCGGCCCATGGTTGCCTGCCCTCAGGGGCTTTTTTGTCCATCTCCCTTCGGGGGATCTTTCATTTTGCGATCCCCTTCCGGGATGATCAACAGGCGTCGATAAGGGCCCGTTCCGAGACTCTTCGTCGTCAACCACGGATCATCCTGTAAAACCGCATGGATGATGCGCCGGTCTGCCGCGCTCAGAGCGTCCACGCTAACCGTCTTTCTCTCCCGCTTGGCCTTCTCTCCCAAGCGCAACGCCAGGTCCTCTAGACTACGGCGGCGCCGCTCACGGTAGTTCTCCGTATCCACCACCACATGAACCCCTTCTCCGGCGCGCCGCTCGCTCACGATGCGCGTCACCAAATACTGCAGCGCCTCCAAGGTCTGCCCCCGATGGCCGATCAGCAAACCTCCCTCACCGCTGCGGATCTCCAGGAGGACCTCTTCTGGGACCTCCCCCGCCTTAGCCTCAACCGTGCCCTCCACCCCCATGAGCCGAAGTATTTCCCGCAGCACTTCCCTTCCCTTCTCCCCCACCACCGAACTCTCCCCTTCTCCTCTCCCCGCCACTTCCACTATCGGCTTCCTGAGGGATGCCCGAATGCAGGCCTTCTTCCCGTCAAAACCCAAGATCCCCGCCCTCCCCTCCACCAGCACCTTCACCTCCACCTTGTCGCGCTCCACGCCCAAAATCTTCAGTGCCTTCTCGATCGCCTCATCTACGCTATCGCCTTCGGTCTCCACAAACTCCATGATCCACCATCCTCCCGAAACTGCGCCCTAGCGGTTCATGCGATTGATCAAATACTGCTGTGCAATCGTCAGGATGTTATTGACCAGCCAGTAGATGGTCAGGCCAGCCGGAAAGCTGACGAACATGACGGTAAAAATTACCGGCATCATCAGCATCATGCGTCTTTGGTTGGGGTCTCCGGCGCTGGGCGTCATCCACTGCTGGAGGAACATACTGGCCCCCATGAGAATCGTCAGCACTGGAATGCCCGAAGGCAAGAAAGAAGGCCAGCCAGCGAGCGTAAAAGGCAATGACTCCCAGTCTGGCCGAGAGAGATCCTTGATCCACAGAAAGGGGGCGTGGCGCAGCTCGATCGGAGTGAGCAGAGCGTTGTAAAGGCCGATAAAGACCGGGAACTGCAGCGCCATCGGGAGGCATCCTCCCAATGGATTGACCTTGTTGCGCCGGTAAAGCTCCATAATCTCCTTGTTAAGTTTCTCCTTGTCGTCTTTGAATCTCTCCTTGAGGCGCTCCATCTGCGGCTGGAGCTTTTGCATTTGCTTCATCGAGACAAAGCTCTTGTGCGTCAAAGGGGCAAGCAAAAGCTTGATGATCACGGTGAGCAGGATGATGTCGATGCCATAGCTTCCGGTGAACCGGTGTGAGAAGTGCATGACATAAAGCAAAGGAATGGCGACAAAAGCAAAGTAACCAAAGTCGATGGATCTCTCCAGCCCTCTGCCCAGCGACTTCAATAACTCCAGCTCCTTGGGGCCGATAAAGAGCGTGTAGCGAGCCTTGCCTGCCGCTTGGCCACCGGCTTGGCTTTTGACCTCGATGACCAGACCAGGCCCTGCCTGTCTCGCCGCAATCATTTGCTCCGCTTCTCCCTCGGGCAGGAGGGCGAAAAGAAAATAGGTATAACCAAATCCGGCCCAGGAAATAGGCCCGCTCAGCTCGATTCCCTTCTTGAATTCATCCGTGTGCTCGCGCCGGATCTTGTTGCCGACCAGGGCCAACAGGCCTTCGAATGTCGCATCGTGCGATGGGCCCTGGGTGTCTCCCGCAGAAGTCAGGAGCAGAGCGGGAGACACGCTCGCATCGGGGCTTGCCACTGTAATTTCGAGTTCGATCGGGTAGGCGGAGCCGGTGAAGGTAAATTTTTTGGTCAGAACGGTCCCCGTGGAGGTCTGCCCCTGAAACACCAGGCTTCCTCGGGCGTCTCCGGTCAACTTGAGATCCCCTCCTTGCACCGAGTAATTCAGCCCCTCGTCATTGAACGGCTTGGGCCCCGGCAGCTGAATCCCCAAGGGATAGGGAACCCCTGGCGCCGACGAGATCATCTCGAACGGCGGACTCTTGTCCCCGACCACGGCACGGTAATTCTTGAGCGTAAAGCTCTTAAGCCTTGCCCCCTGATTGGTGAAGACGGCAACATAGCGTTCCGTCTCCACACGAATCTCGTGCGTGGTCGGTGGTCGCGCCGGAGTCAGCCTTTTTACCTGTTCCGCTATCTTCGCGCTCGGCTGGGGCACCGGCGCGGCGGCCTTCTCCGCCGCCTTTTCCTTGGGAGCGGAAGGAGGGCTCGGATAGCGCCGCGCTACCCACTCCTGGTAGAGGATGAGAATCAAGATAGAAAGGACGACAGCTAAGAGTGCGCGTTTCTCCATGAATGAAATCTAACAAACCGGATCATAGCCGCCGGGATTCCGGGGATGACACCGTCCGATGCGGCGCAAACCGAGGCTAATTCCCTTCCTGATCCCGTAGCGCTCTATCGCTTCCAACACATAGGCCGAGCAGCTAGGAAAAAAGCGGCAGGAGCGAGGCAATATGGGCGACAGAAATCGGCGATATGCGATAAGGACGATGATGATTCCTCGGCGCAGCAGTTCGATCACTATCTTTGGCGACTCCCCGGAAAAAAGGCCACTTTGAGCTCCCCCAGGATCTCGCACAGAGAGAGTTTCTCAGCATCTTTCTTTGCGATAACCACGAAGTCTCGGCGCGAAGAGATCTCACGGCGATGACGGCGAAAAAACTCTCTGAGCAGTCTCTTGATCCGGTTGCGCACGACCGCCTTACCCACTTTGGCGCTCACCGTCACCCCCAGTCTGCTTTCCCCCTCGTCGTTATATTTACTGAGGACGATAAAATGGGAGGTGTGAACTCTTCTCCCTCCTCGTGACAGGGCCACGAACTCGGATCGTCGGGTCAGACGGGCGCTTTTAGGAAACCTTTCCCAGCCCGGAGACAACTCACCCCCGTTGCTAAGAACGAGCCCTCTTCGGCGGGACTACGACGGTCAGCTTCTTGCGCCCCTTAGCCCGTCTCCGCTTGAGGACTTTCTTACCTCCGGGTGTGGCCATGCGGGCGAGAAAACCGTGCGTCCTCTTACGCCTGACGTTGCTCGGTTGATAAGTCCGCTTCATAAAATCGAGCTCCCTTGTACGATGCAATGAACCAGCTTTTTATTTCAATCACACCGCCCAACCCTTGTCAATTTAGCCCATCTCTGGCTTGAGGCCGCGCTGCATCAGATCGCGCACGGCATCCGGCGCCTTCTTGTTCTCGTACAGGACCAGATACATCTGCTCGACGATCGGCATTTCAACCCCCAGTCGGCAAGCCAGGTGATAGACTGATCGGGTGTTCTTGATCCCTTCGGCCACCATCCGCATCCCGCTCAGGATCTCCTCAAGGCCCTTCCCCTGGGCAATCTGGATCCCTACGCGCCGGTTTCGACTGAGCTCCCCGGTGCAGGTCAGGATCAGATCCCCCAAGCCGGGTAATCCGGAAAGGGTGAGAGGATCGGCCCCCATCTTGCCCGCCAGCCGTGTCATCTCTGCCAAACCCCGAGTGATCAGTGCGGCGCGGGCATTATAGCCCAAGCTCAACCCATCACAGATGCCGGCCGCGATGGCGATGACATTTTTGACCACTCCACCTAGCTGCACCCCGACGACATCCCCGGAGGTGTACACTCTGAGGCTGTGCGTGCTGAGCGCCGCTTGAATCTCCCCGGCCACCGAGGGCACGAAGGCGGCCACCGTGGTAGCGCCTGGCAAACCCCGGGCGACTTCCAGGGCGAAGTTCGGGCCGGAAAGGAAGGCAAGCCTTTCCTTGATGGCGCTGCCAAAAACCTCGCTCATGACCTCGCCCATAGTCTTCAAGCTCTCCTCTTCAATCCCCTTGGTGGCGCAGACCAGGAGCGCGCGCGGCGCCATGTGGGGCGCGGCGCGCTGCATCACTTCCCTCGCCTTATGAGAGGGAACGACGCAAATGATCATCTCTTTGGCGACAACGACCTCGCTGATCGAGCGAGTCACCCGGAGCGAGCGGGGCAGAGCAATTCCGGGAAGGTAGGCGCGGTTCTCACCTCGGTTTTGAATTTCTTGAAAGGTTTCCTCTCCGTGACACCACAGCGTTACCTGATCACCCTTTTCACAGAGAAGTTTGGCCAGAGCTGTCCCCCATCCCCCGGCTCCGATAACCCCTACCGTTCTCGCCAACTACTCCTCCTCCTCTTCCTTCTCCGCCAAGCGCGCCAACGAAACCACTCTCTCTCCGTCCTCGAGGTCGATGAGACGCACCCCCTGGGTATTGCGGCCGATCACGCGGATATCTTTAACCCGCAGACGAATAATCTTGCCCTTATTAGTAACCAGCATGAGCTGGTCCTCGTCGGTCACCTGCTGGGCTCCGACCACCCGCCCGGTCTTGTCGGTGGTCTTCATCGTGATGATCCCCTTGCCGCCGCGCGATTGGAGGCGGTACTCCCCCATATCGGTGCGTTTCCCATAACCGTTTTCGGCCACGGTCAAAATATTGGCGCCGAGGCTGAGGATCTCCATGCTGACTACCTCGTCCCCCTTATCCATGCGCATCCCCACGACCCCATAGGTGCCGCGACCAGTGGGCCGAACCTGTGCCTCCTTGAAGCGGATGGACTGGCCGTCCAAAGTAGAGAGAATAATCTCTTGCTGACCGTCTGTTAGCCTTACCCCGATGACCTCGTCTCCCTGTTCAAGGGCAATGGCGCGAATCCCACTGGGGCGGGGATTGGCATAGGACATGAGATCGGTCTTCTTGATGAGCCCTTTTTTCGTG
>Ga0154352_1136_pt1 | contig 20723 bp, 16 predicted proteins | sample RifGroA2_FD_115880 | JGI IMG/M metagenome (GOLD analysis project Ga0154352, IMG submission 115880) | Deltaproteobacteria bacterium GWA2_57_13
TGGGAATACTGACCATTGGCGCCTTTCTGACGCTCTTGGGAAATCTCCTGGCCGATGTCTCCTACGCCTTCGTCGACCCGCGCATCCGCAGAGGAGGCAGGGCATGAACGGGAGTACGGTCTGGAGAACGGTCAGCAGGAATCCGCTGACCCTGTTTGGCGGCTGCGTCGTGATCTTACTTTTTGTGGTGGCGATCTCCGCGTCTTATCTCCCGATCCACGACCCTTACGAGATTGATGCCGATGCCGTCCTGGAACCGCCGGGCCCGAGTCATCCCTTCGGCACCGACGAGCTGGGGCGGGATGTTCTCAGCCGGGTCATTTATGGCGCGCGCATCTCTTTGTGGGTGGGATTTGTCTCGGTAGGGATCGCCATCGTGATTGGCACTCTGCTTGGATCTGTGGCGGGTTACTATGGAGGGTGGATGGACGGGCTGATCATGCGTTTCGTCGACGTCATGCTTTGCTTTCCCACCTTCTTTTTAATTCTCGCGGTCATCGCTTTTCTGGAGCCGAATATCGCGACCATTATGGCGATTATTGGTCTGACCGGATGGATGGGGGTCTGCCGTCTGGTCCGGGCTGAATTTTTGAGTCTGAAGGAGAGGGATTTTGTTCAGTCCGCCCGCGCTTTAGGGGTGGGCAATGTGAGGATTATCGCTCGCCATATCTTGCCTAATAGCCTCACTCCGGTTATGGTGGCGGCAATATTGGGGGTTGCCGGTGCCATTCTGACCGAGTCGGCTCTGAGCTTTCTCGGCATCGGCGTGCAGCCTCCGACCCCGAGCTGGGGCAATATTCTGACTTCAGGAAAGGACAACATCCAGATCGGCTGGTGGCTTTCGCTATTTCCGGGGCTGGCCATTCTGGTTACGGTTTTGTCGTACAATCTTCTGGGCGAGGGGCTGCGCGACGCCCTGGATCCGCGGCTGAGGGGGATGTCGGGGTGAGGGGTGCACGGAGCACGTCAAGGGTGCAGTGGCCAAAGCGATGCGTTAGCGCTCGTTAACCCATGGGTAAGCTGATTGAAGTAAAGGGTCTCTCGACGTCTTTCTTCACCCTTGAGGGAGAGGTGAAAGCTGTCGATGGGGTGAGTTTCGAGATCGAGGAGGGTGAGACGCTCGGGTTGGTCGGGGAATCGGGCTGCGGCAAGAGCGTCACCGCGCTCTCGATCATGCGCCTGGTTTCTTCGCCTCCCGGAAAGATTGTCAACGGGCAGATCCTGTATCGTGGCCAGGATCTATTACAGTTGAACGGCGAGGCGATGCGCAAAATCCGCGGCAACGAGATCTCCATGATCTTTCAGGAACCGATGACCTCGCTCAACCCGGTTTTCACCATCGGCGATCAGATCGGGGAGGCGATTCGGCTCCATCAGGGACTGGCGAAAAAGGCGACGCGGGAAAAGACCGTTGAGATGCTCCGCCTGGTGAAGATCGCCGACCCGGAATCGAGGGTGGATGACTACCCGCACCAGCTGAGCGGCGGGATGCGGCAGCGGGTGATGATCGCGATGGCGTTGTCGTGCAATCCGGCTTTGCTGATCGCCGACGAGCCGACCACAGCGCTCGACGTGACGATTCAGGCGCAGATTCTCGAGCTCATGAAGGAGCTCCAAGAAAAGCTTGGAATGGCCCTCTTGCTGATCACTCACGATTTGGGCGTGGTCTCCGAGCAGGCCGATGAAGTGGCCATCATGTACGCGGGGAAAATCGTCGAGCGGTCCGCCGCCCAATCGATCTTCGAACGCCCGCTCCATCCTTACACGGTAGGGCTGCTGAATTCGCTGCCTGGCGTGGGCGGGAAGAAGAAAAATCGCCTGGAGGCGATCCCCGGCGTGGTGCCGAGCCCGCTCGAGCTGCCGACCGGATGTCGGTTCCGGGATCGCTGTCCCAGGGCGGCCGGCATTTGCGCCGAGGCCGAACCGAAGCTCGAAGAGAAGCAGAAAGATCATTGGGTCTCATGCTACTTCGCATGAAGAATTTTGAATGTTGAATTTTGAATTCTCAATTTCGAAGTCGGGATGCCATAACTAAAAATTAAAAATTCGAAATTAAAAATTTTATGAGCCTGCTGGAGATTCGAAACTTAAAAAAATACTTTCCCGTAGGGGGGGGATTTTTCTCCCAGCGCGCAGGGGAGGTCAAGGCGGTTGACGGCGTCACCCTCACCGTGGAGGAGGGCGAAACTCTGGGGTTGGTTGGGGAGTCGGGCTGCGGCAAGTCCACGTTGGGCCGAACCCTCCTGCGACTGATCGAACCGACCGAAGGCGAGATTTACTTTCAAGGGACCAATCTTCTATCGCTTTCACAGCGCGATCTGCGCGACATGCGCCGGCAGATGCAGATCATCTTCCAGGACCCTTATGCCTCTCTCAACCCGCGGATGCGGGTGGGCGAGACCGTGGGCGAGGGGCTCGAGATCCATAAGCTGGTCAGCCGCCGGAAGAAGAGGGGTCGGGTCATGGAGCTTTTGAGCCACGTGGGGCTGAGAGAGGAGCATTATGATCGCTACCCGCACGAGTTCAGCGGCGGGCAGCGGCAACGAATCGGCATTGCGCGGGCCCTGGCCGTGAACCCGAAGTTCATCGTGGCCGATGAGCCGGTCTCCGCCCTCGATGTTTCGATTCAGGCCCAGATTATCAACCTCCTGCAGGACCTTCAGGAGAAGATGCATCTCACCTATTTTTTCATATCGCACGACCTCAGAGTGGTCGAGCATATCAGCCACCGGGTGGCGATCATGTATCTGGGCAAGATCGTCGAGATCGCCGACAGCGAGACCATTTACAAGGACCCCAAACATCCCTATACCCGCGCGCTCCTATCCGCGGTTCCCATGCTCGACCCGAGTCAAAGGAAGGAGAGGATGGTCCTTCAAGGTGACGTGCCGAGCCCGGTTCACCCGCCTCCGGGCTGCAGCTTTCACCCGCGCTGCCCTTATCGCGAGGACATCTGCGACAAGCTGGAGCCGCAACTGGAGTTCGCGGCGGGTAGCCATGGAGTGTCCTGCCATGTCTTCGGGCCTGGAAAGCGCCCGACCCCTTCGGGATCTCAAATTGCAGATCTCAAATTGCAAATCTGAAATCTGAGATTTGAGATTCCGGGGTAGCGGACTTGAGATTCCGAGCGCGGTTCGACGGGCTCACCGCCCTGAGCGACGTCGAAGGGAAGCGAGGACAGGGAGTTGATTTATCGCGTCGGGATGGTAAACTACGAGGCCGCTAGGCGGACAAAGAGCCTCTCAGGGGAACGTATCCCGAGAGGTTTTATTTTTCTGTAGGAGCGGGATATGGCGGTTGACAACTCTCGGCTTCCGATGACCTATCAGGGATACCAACGCTTGATGGAGGACCTCAAGCGCTTAAAAAGCGTGGAGCGGCCAAAGCTGGTTCAAGAGATTGAAGAGGCCCGAGGGCATGGCGATCTTTCCGAGAACGCCGAGTTTCACGCAGCGAAGGAGAGGCAGGGGCTTCTCGATGTCCAGATACGGGAGATCGAGGACAGGTTGGCGCGGGCCCAAGTCATCGAGGTCTCCAAGCTTTCCGGCGATAAAGTTGTATTTGGCGCCACGGTGACGTTGGCCGATGGCGATACCGGGGAAAAGGTCGTATATCAAATTGTGGGTGACCACGAGGCGGAGCCGAAAAACGGCAAGATCTCCATTAGCTCGCCCGTTGCCCGTGCTCTGATCGGCAAGTCCGAGGGAGACGAGGTCCAGGTCCGCACTCCCACCGGAATCCGCACTCTGGAAATATTGGGTTTGGACTTCAACGACTGAAGCTTGCGTTCTGCTTTTCGGGCGCGGGTCTGGGTGAAGGGACATGTCCTTATTTCGCGCCAAGGGGGCTCTTCATCTTTGCTCTCTCACTTTTCTTTTGCTCTCGCTTCCCGTCAGTGCGGCTCAGGTTCGTATCGCTCCGCAAATAGGCTTCCACGGACTGTTCCAATTGGGGCATCCGTTCCCGCTCAAGGTGGAGCTAGCCAATACGGGAGGGCCTTTGGAAGGCACCCTGGAGGTGCGGGCCTGGAAAGGAGGTCCTACCCGGGGCACCGGTGTCTATCCGCTCTATCACCGCAGCCACGTTTTTCTCGCGGCCCAGGCGCGTAAAAGCATTCCTTTTACCGTCGACCCCGATTCCGTGAGTCGGCCGTTGACCTTGACCTTCTTTGGGGCTGGCTTCCGCTGGTCTCAAGAGGTCGACCTGAGACGCCATTTCTCTCCCGCTCCGCTGGTCCTGCTGGTCACGGAAAATAACTTCTCCCATGCGCTTCCTTTGGCCTCGGCTGCTCCGGGACCCTTGATTTCGCTTGCTCTCGGCGACCTGCCATCCGATCCGAGAGCCTATCAGGGCGTTTCCGCCATTATCTTTTACGAACAATCCTTCCGCGACCTTTCACGGCGTCAGGCGGCGGCTCTAGAGGGCTGGGTCACCTCGGGCGGGTGGATGTTGATTTTGGGCAGTCTGCATGTTGCCCTTTATCAGGAGACGACGATGAGCCGCTTTCTCCCCGTTCGCGTGGCGGGATTGAAAAGGTTTGCTTCCCTCCCCGACCTGGATCGGCGCTACGGGAAGCAAGGGGCCCCGCTGAAGGATCTCTGGGGTCAGGATTCGCGTCTGGTGGAAGGTAAAGTTCTGCTACAGGAGGGCGGCATTCCTTTGCTGGTCGAAGCCAGGAGAGGTAGGGGTGGAATTTTCTATCTCGGGTTGGATGTGGGGAGGCCCCCTTTGTCGCGTTGGGGAGGGCTCAAGCCTCTTTTTCGAGAACTGTTGGGCTCCACGCCGGAGCGAAGCGCGCGTTTGCAGGCAAGCTGGGACGATGCCGTGTTTTCCCAGCTTCTCGCCAGCCCTTCATTTATTTCCGCTTACGTGCCCGTCCGCTCTCTTTTCCTCTGGATCCTCTTTTATCTGGGGGGGATGGGTTTCTTCGCCTGGCAATGGCGACAGAGTCGGTGGGGCAGGCGCAAGCTGTGCCTGGGATTTTTGCTCTTGAACGCCGTCGCCTCAGTTGGCGGGTATCTTCATTTTAGCCACCGGGGCAGTGTTCCTGATGGAGTCCTCCTTACTGCCACTTTACTGGAGAGTTTTTCAGGCGGCTACGTGGAGGCGCAGTCCAACGTGGCGCTTTTCTCTACACAGACTCGCGAATATGCACTCCAGGTGGAAAACGGATGGAACGATCTCGAGGCGTTCTTCCCTCGTCCAGGCAACACCAAGGAGGCTCATTTGGTGATGCAGGAGGAAGGGAGTTCGACGCGCTTCAGCTTTCCTCTGCGAGAATGGGCGTATAGGCTCTTTAAGGTCCGTTCGCTTGGTCCCTTTCCTCTCCACGCCGAAGTCGAGCAGCGCGGTGACCGGCTCTCTTTGCGGCTGGCGAATCTCGGCCCGAAGGACCTTGACGAATGCTGGTTGGTGATTCAGGGGCAGGTTTTTTTCCTGGGTGATATCCTGCGCGGGTCCAACGTGGTTCGCGAATTTTCACTCGTCGCCAGGGGCCAGGCCGCTTCTGAAAGTTCATCCAAGCATTCAAGTCTCCAAGAGATCCGCTTTGCCAACCGGATGCGCGAGCTGCTGTTTCGCTATTCCTTTTTTCCTGAGAGCCAGGGGCTGTCTCGCGGGGGAGGGGAGGGCGCGCTTTTTGTGGGTTGGGTCAGGCAGGCCGCGCCTCGGGTCTGGGTCGACGACGCGCAGGTTCTAGCCTATGATTACACCCTTTTTCGTGCGATCATCCCCTTCGGGGAGGAACAGGATTTATGAAGCCCAACCCGGTCCTGCGCGAGGGGATCCAGATCTACCTTTGGGAGGGACAGGGTATTCCTGCCTACGGTCATTTTCTCTTGATCCTTGCCCCGATCGAGTTTCTGACCCTTTTCCTTCCCTCCCTTGACCCCCAGGTCTGGACGGGTGCGGCCAATCTCTTCAAGGTCTCCTCCGTAGTCGCTTTGCTCCTGATGGTGTATCTCGGCCTTCGAATAGCCAATCGGGAATTTGTGCCCTGGCGCTTTTTGCCCTTGCGGCAGTGGGTAAGAGAGCACGGGGTCCGGATCTCTCAAGTAGCGCTGGCCCAGGTCGGGCTCCTCTGTCTTCATGTCGGCCTCTTTATTCTGGTTAGTGCGCCGCTGTTGATCTGGGCGGGAGCAATATCCCGAGCCGGCCTGGTCGCTGTTTTCGCCGCTTTCGGCCTGTTTTTCTTCTATTCCCTCACCTACGGGATCTGGGGTTTGGCCGCAGCCGTCTTCTGGGAGCGACGGCTGGAAAGCCGTCAGGTCTTTGTCCGTTGCTTCTTTTTTGCCTTGCTCATCCTTTCGGCCCTCCTCTACCTGCCTTTGAATCCGGTCGCGTTTCTCCTTTACTATTTGGGGAGGAAGGAGGTGGCGCCGCTTGTCCTCGGGGGATGGCAGTGGCCTGTGCCTGTGCTCCATTTCTTATTCCATTTTTCCCTTTTCGGTTTGGGGCTGCTCGCTTTTCGCTGGGCTCTTAGAAGGGAGACTACGCCTTGAGCGAAGAGGAGCGGCTGCTGCGAGAGCGTTTTTCGGATCTGTTCACCTGGCAGAGGGTGCAGAGAAGGGAGAGAATCTTTGTCCAGGCTTTCTTCTTTGCGGTCCTTGGCTCCCTGGTGTTTTTCCCGTTCCAGAAGACGCTGCCCTATGCGGTTAGCCCGCTGATTTTACCTCTGCTTTTTTGCCCGGTCATGGCCGGTGCTCTCTTTCTGATTCGCCCCTGGGGGACGCGGGAATCCTTGCGGGCCCTGTTTGACCTCGATCAATCGCTCGGTCTGGAGGAGCGGGCCCTCACCGCTTGGGACATTCTAGGGCGTAAGGAAAAGCGAGTCCCCGAGCTTGTGGTTCTCGCCGAGGCTGCGCAAAGGCTCCAGGGGGTGGATTTCAGGCTCCTCTTCAAACGGCGGCTGCCCTGGCATGCCCTTTGGCTGCCGCCCCTCTTGCTGCTTTGGCTCTTGTTTGTCTGGTTCGATGTCGGAGTGGATATTCAATCGGCCTCAAGTCAGAATCCGTCGGCTACGCTTGCGCAACAACTGAAAGAATTTTCGCAGGGGCTGAAGCGGCAGGCGCGTTCCCAGGGGCTGGCCGAAAGTTTGAAGGTGGCCGGCGTTATAGAGGACCTCGCGGAGAAACGGCTCCGCGGGCAGATGAGCGAAAACAAATTGCGCGAGGAGCTTTCCGGCTTGGCCAGCAGGATCGATGAGATGCCGTCCGACCTGCGCGAGCCCGCATTCTCGTTCACGTCGACGACCGGGGAGAAACTTTCGGATTTGAAGACGGAGCTCGAGGCCCTCAAGCAGGCCCTCTTCCTGCCCGAGACAGGGCAGGGGGAGAAGAGAACCCAGGGCGCGCTGCGGGGCAGGCTGGAAAGCTTGCCGCGGCTAAGCGAGGAACTAAGCAAACGCCGTCTGCCGCCCGATCAGCTTAGCCAGGAGGAGCTTGATGGCATCCTCGGCAAGCTTGAGAAGGGCGTGGAGGCCGAGCTGGATCGGCGCACGCTTAAAGAGATCGGCGATTTTCTCCGCTTTGTCATTCGCGGGGATGGCGAGCCGGGCGAGGAAGCTGGCGATAGGGTCGCTCAAGGCGGCGCGGACCGAGCCACTCACGGCGACCGGCTCGAGGGTCCGGGATTGCTTCCCGGAGACCGCCCAGGGAAGAAAGAGCCGGCAGCTCAGGCCCCCCCTCCCTTTGAGCCAGGGATGGTGGCCCACCTAAAAGGGATCCTCGGGGAGGGGAGGATCGAGAGCTTCCCGTGGCGCGGGAAGCCTCGGGCAGGAATGAGCGTGGTTCCGGTCGAAGACGTGATCGTCTCTTACCGTCGCCAGGTGGAAGAGGAGCTGGCTTCGGAAAAGATCCCCGAGGGGTTGAAGGAAACGATCAAAAATTATTTTCTTTCGCTGGGGATGACGGGAGAGAAGCCGGAGTGAACATGGAAGGCTTGGATGAGGTCCGGGGGAGAACGGTCGCGGTCCGTCGCGCCTTTGAAGAATTGAGGGACGAGCTCGGCCGTGTCGTTGTGGGCCATGAGGCGCTGATCGAGCAGGTTTTTGTCGCCTTGGTTTGCGGGGGTCATTGCCTGCTAGAGGGTGTGCCAGGATTGGGCAAGACTCTGTTGGTGCGAAGCCTCGCCGAGGTGTTGAATCTGACTTTCTCGCGGATTCAGTTCACCCCGGACCTCATGCCGGCCGATATCACGGGGACGATTGTCCTGACCGACGATGCCGCCGGAAAAAAGGTCTTTGATTTTCAGCGGGGACCGGTTTTCGCCCATATCGTGCTGGCGGATGAAATCAACCGCGCTACCCCTAAAACTCAGTCGGCGCTGCTCGAGGCTATGCAGGAGCAAAGTGTCACCGTCGGGGGTAGGAGCCACCGGCTTGAGAGCCCCTTCATCGTGCTGGCGACGCAGAATCCGATTGAAATGGAAGGGACCTATCCTTTGCCTGAAGCGCAGATTGACAGATTCTTCTTCAAATTGCTGCTTCAATATCCGAGCCGCGAAGAGCTCGGCCGGATCGCGGATCTGACCACGGCTCCTCCGCCGCCTCCGCTCAGAAAAGTTTTGGACGCCGAAGCGGTCTTAGAAATCAGGGACTGGGTCCGAGAGGTTCCCATCGCTGAACCGGTCAAAGACTACGCGGTGCGCTTGGTCATGGCTAGCCATCCGCGCAAAGACGGCCGCGTCTCGCTGGCGGATCGCTACGTCCTCTACGGATCCAGCCCGCGAGGGCTGCAGAGCCTGATCCTGGCAGCCAAGGCCCGTTCCTTGCTCACGGGACGCCCCAATGTCTCTTTCCAGGACATCCGATCCGTCATGCTGCCTGGCCTGCGCCACCGCATCATTCTCAACCTGGAAGCGGATGCGGAGGGAATCACGGCGGAGAAAGTCCTGGAGGCGGTGGCGGAAGGGGTGGCGGAAATTTTGTGAAAAGAGCCGATGGCTGAGACCCTCTCCACCTTTCTCGAGCCCGAATTTCTTAAGAAGCTGGAGCGACTGCGCTTGGCGGCAAAGCGTCTCTCTTGGTCGAGCGCCAGGGGAGAACACCCGTCATCGCGAAAAGGTTTCAGCCTCGAGTTTTCCGACTTCCGGAGGTACCAGAAAGGCGACGACCTGCGCTACGTTGATTGGAACATTTACCGGCGGCTCGGGCGGCTCTGGCTGAAGCTCTTTGCCGCGGAGGAAGAGATGAACCTCTACCTGCTGCTCGATACCAGCCAATCCATGGCAGAAGGGACGCCGCCGAAGATAGAATATGCCAAGAGAGTGGCCGCGGCGCTGGGCTATATCGGCCTTAAGAATCTCGATCGCGTAGGCGGTGCAAGCTTTGCTTCCGATCTCTCCTTACCCTTCGCCCTGGGACGGGGCCGGGAGCAGATCCTTACGCTTTTCCATTTCTTGGAAAATCTTTCCTGCCAGGGGAAGACAGATTTCAGAACCTCCGCTCGAGCCTTCTCCTCGCTCTTCTCTCGGCCCGGGCTGGTCGTGCTCTTGAGCGACCTTTTTGATCCCGAGGGGTGGCGTGGGGGATTGGAGGAGCTGGTGGGGAAAAAATACCAGCTCTTGGTGATCCATATTTTGGACCGGGCCGAGCTCGGGCAGGAAGTTTCGGGGGATGTTTTGTTGTCGGACGTAGAGAGCGCCAGGGAGAAGAGGATTTTTCTCGATGCCGAGCTCGTCCGCCGCTTCCGGGAGGAACTCGAGCGCTACTTTGCGGAGATCGAATCGTTTTGCCTCAACCGTCGGGTGGATTACCTCAGGACCACGACGACGACCCCGATCGAAGATTTTGTTCTCCTAACGCTCCGCCAGGCAAAGAGCGTGAAAAAATAGTTATGGGTTGGGGTTTTCCACAGGCTTTCCTCCTTCTCCTGGGTGCTTTTCCGCTGATCCTCATTCTTCACAGTCTAAGGCCCCGCGGAGTGCGAGTGAGGACGACCGCTCTGTTTCTCTGGGAGCGCGTGCTGAAAGAACGCCCCATGGGAACGAGGATCGGTTGGCTGTTCAAGAAAAACCTCCTTCTTATGCTTCAGCTTCTGAGCGCGCTGATGCTCATTGTGGCTTTGGCGGATCCGTCGCTGCTCCGATTTGGCGCGCCGGCCGGGGATACCATCGTGGTGATCGATCTAAGCGCGAGCATGAAAGCCAGAGGCCTGCGGGGAAGCCGTATGGACGAGGCCCGGCGTGAGTTTCGTGCTCTGGTCGATACCCTGCCCGCCGGTGAGAGGATGATGGTGATCGGAGCGGGGCCCAGCCCTCGAGTATTGTCTCCGCTCACGGCAGACGGGGTTCGGCTCCGGGATTTGGGGCGGAGCCTGGAGGCGACCGATGCCCCAGGTCAGGTCAAAGAGGCGGTCCTCTTCGCCCATTCTTTCATCAAGCGGGGCGGCCGCGATCGGGTAGTGGTTTTGAGTGACGGGGCCTTCGAGGGAGCCGAAGAGCTACCCTGGCACGCGTCGCAGCTTCGCCTGATCCTGGTGGAAGGGAGAAACGAAAATATCGGGATCATGGGCTTTGAATTCCGCCGCCTGCCCGATCGAGCGGAAGAGTACGAAGTTATGGTCCATGTGAGGAACTTCACTGCCCGGCCCATCCGGACATCGCTGGCGCTCACGCTGGGGGAGAAGCTATGGGCGGAATCCGCGCTCGAGGTCCCGGCGCAGGAAAGCCGGGTGGTCATCTATCCGTATCGGGGAGCACCGCCCAGGCGCGCTGTAGCCCGATTAGGCTTCGAAGATGACTTTCCGCTCGACAACGTGGCCTTTCTTACTTTTTCCGAACCTGCTCCGCTCCGTCTCCTTTATGTCGGCAAAGGCAACCCATATTTAGAACATCTCTTTCGCTTCCTTCCCAATGTTCGCGTGTCCCGTATGGAGCGGTGGCCAGCAAAACTTTTGCGTCAGGAACCTGGGCAGTTCGACGTCATCATCGCGGACGGGATTCCCCTCCCATCCCTCGGGGAAGGGAATTTCATTCTTATCAATACGGTGGCTGAGGGCCTCCCCCTGAAGGTGAAAGGCAAAATCTACCGGCCCCGACTTCTCTCTTCTCTGAAGGAGCATCCTCTCACTCAGGGACTGCGCCTCGATGATCTCTACATCAAAGACGCCTTGCGCCTGGAGGGCGCCGATGGTGCGATCGTCCTGGCCCGCGCCGGTGCGGAGCCTCTGCTCGTCGCGCTGGAGAGGGGAAGGCTGAGAGCCTTGGTTCTGGGTTTTGATCTGTTCGCTTCCGATCTTCCCTTCCGGGTGGCCTTTCCGATCCTTTTCAGCAACGCCTTTAATTGGTTTCGCCCGCCAAGAAGTGAATTTCCGGCCGAGCAGGTCCAGGCCGGCACTCCCTACGCCATCCACGTGTCACCCGGAGGCGATCGCGTGGAAGTGAAGCGACCTCGCGGCAGAAGCGAGACGCTTCAGGCGACCGCCAACCCTTTGCTTTACCCGGAGACCGTGGAGGCTGGGTTTTATGCCTTCAAAGCCCAGAGCAGGCAAGGGGAGTTTGCGGTCAATCTTTTCAGCCAAAGCGAGTCCCAGATTAACCCACGAGTGCGGCCTCAGGACCCGACAGTCACCGAACGTGGGACCGGGAAAAAGACGGAAGCGCCGTTTTCTCTCTGGCCCTTGCTCCTCGCCGTGGCTTTGATACTCCTCGGCCTCGAGGCCTTTCTCGCCTTTCGGATCGGCAGTGGGTCGTTTTTCCCCTGGGCTTTTCGCCTTCTGGCTATCTCCGGGATCGCTCTTTCGCTGTTCAATCCGAAAATATTACGCGCCGTCGATGCCCTGGATGTGATCCTGGGAGTGGATTTCTCCCGCAGCGTCGGACAGGAAGCCAGGGAAAGTTCCCTTCGGGTCATCGAGTCGGCCCGGCGCAGCAAAAATCCGGAGCTGCGCGTTGGTCTCCTGGCTTTTGGACAGAAACCGGTCTGGGAGTTTTTTCCTCGCAAGGATTTCAGCTCGGCCGACTTTTCTCCCGAGGTGGGTCGCGAAGAAACCGACATCCGGTCGGCGCTTCAGGCGGCGGCCGCCCAGATCGGAGAGGGGCGGCAGGGGCGGGTTCTGTTGATTTCTGACGGCAACGAAAATCGCGGCGAGGCGGCGCGGGTCGTGCCTTTGCTGCGCGCTCAGGACGTGCCGGTTTGGGTTTTGCCGGTCAATCTTCCGCAAGGGAAAAACGAGATTTACCTGAGCGAGCTGATTCTACCCCATGAGGTCCACAGCGGCGAGGCGTTTGAAGTGAAGGTGGCCGTTGAAAGCCTTTACGAAGCCCGCGCCCGGGTGAAGCTCCTGCGCGACGGTATCATTCAGGAAGAGGCGGCGGTGATGCTTCGGCCCGGAACCAACTGGCTCAGATTCAAGAACACCCTGGTGGAAAGGGGCCATCATAGGTTCGAGTCGCTGGTCGAATCCGCTGAAGATACCCTCGCGGAGAACAATCTTTTGCAGGGTGTCATCCAGGTTCAGGGTCCGCCGAGGGTGCTCTATCTCCATCCTGGAGGAAACACTCAACGCTATATTCCACGAGTCCTCGCGGCGCAGGGGTACGCCGTCGTCGAGGCCGCGGCACAGCAGATCTCGCTCTCCCTGCCGGAGATTTCTACTTTCGATCTTGTGATCCTGGACAACGTTCCCGCCTACGGCCTTGCCCAATCGAGTATGGAAGCTTTGGAGCGATACGTGCGCGATTTAGGGGGCGGGTTGATCGTTATCGGTGGGACGCAAAGTTATGGAGCCGGAGGCTACTACCGGACGCCCCTGGAGCGGGTTCTCCCGGTGGAGATGAGGCCTCCCGCCCGGCTCAATTTGCCCCATGTGGCGCTTTTGTTCGTCCTGGACAAGTCGGGGAGCATGGGGGCAGGACCACCGGGGGCCACTAAGCTGGACTTGGCCAAGGCTGCGACCGTGGCTGCTGCGGACATCATGAACCCTTCAGACCAGATCGGGATCTTGGCCTTTGATGCGGGGTGGGACTGGGTGCTGCCGTTCCGCGAGGTGGGAAAGGGGGAGTGGATCTCCGAGCAACTCTCCTCGCTGCAGTCCGAGGGCGGCACCGACCTTTACAAGGCTATGGTCGAGGCCTACCGCGTCTTTTCCACCAAGGCGGCCGCGATCAAACATCTCATCGTTCTGTCTGACGGGCTGACAGACAAGCAGGATTTCTCCACGCTGGTGTCGAAGATGGCGCGGGGAGGCATTACCGTCTCTACGGTAGCGGTGGGTCATGATGCCGACCTGGTATTGCTCTCGCAAATCGCAAAGGGTGGAAGCGGTAGGGCCTACGTCACTATCGATCCGCAGACGATACCGCAAATCTTTACCACCGAGGCGCTCTTGATCTCACGCGATCTGCTAGTCGAAAGGCTGGTCTATCCCAGCATTATCGCTGCCGTCGGGCCGCTTAAGGGCTTCGCCGAGAAAAGCATACCTCCGGTCCGGGGCTATGTCCTGACCCGTCCCAAGGACCGTACGGAGCTGCTCATGAAGGCGGGCGAAGATCCCCTGCTGGTCTCCTGGCGCTATGGGCTCGGGCGGGTGTCGGCCTTCACCTCCGACTTGAGTGGCAGATGGGGGAAGGAATGGGTAGCGTGGGCGGATTTCCCGCAGTGGACAGGTCAGCTTGCGCGCAGCACCATGCGGCGGGGCTCGGAAGACAAGATCCGGACCGAGCTTCGTCGGGAAGGAGATCAGGTCAAAGCCCTCGTTGACATCCTCTCCCGGGAAGGCCGCTTCGTCAATCATCTGAAACTAAAAGGAATTCTGACCGACCCAAGCCAGGCTGGTCGCGCATCGACTTTTATGCAGGTTGCGCCCGGGCGGTATGAGACCAGCTTCGCCGCGGGTGAGCGCGGAGTGCACCTATTGACGATTCAGGAAGAGAAAGAAACCCGGCAGGAGGCTCAAGCGGTTACGACGGTCCCCTTCATTGCTCCCTATCCCAAGGAATACCGTGAACTCAAGCCCAATGTGGCATTGCTGACTCGCCTTGCCGAAGAGACCGGGGGCGAGGTTCTGGATCCGGAAAGGTTGGAGGAAGGGCTCAAGCGCCTGTTTACCCCGGATCCGGGAAAAGCCACACGGGCCCTGGAGACCTGGTGGCCTCTCTCGGGCATCGGGTTGTTTTTGTTTCTCTGCGACCTTGCGCTTAGGAGATGGCCGGCGTATTTTTCCAAAAAGAAGGCTCGCTAAAAGCCAGTACCAGTTTCTCAAGCCGGGGCACGGATCAAAAGTTCAAAACGTTCAAACCGTTCAATGGGGTTCAAAATTCAAACGATTTAAACGACTTAAACAAGACCTGTCGGCCGCGGATAGCCCCAATTACTTCAGGTGCCTGGCGAAGAAATCGCCCGAGCGCTGCCAGGCGTGCTTCGCTGCCTCGGCGTTATAAAAATGTCCCTTCTCGTTCCCGAAAGCGTGGTTGGCGTCGTACCAATATAGCTCGTACTTGACTTTTCCTTCTTTGAGCTTTGCCTCAAAGGCCTCGACCTGTGACGGCGTAAAGACCTGGTCTTGGCGCGCAAAGTGTCCCTGGAACGGGATCGCGATGGTTCTGGCATCGGCTGCTTGCTCAGGGGGCACTCCGTACCAGCACGATGCGGCATCGACTTCGCGGACGTAAACCGCGGCGAGGACCGTCAGCGCCCCGCCCATGCAGAAGCCAACTACGCCCACCTTATGGCCGGTTTTCTTGAGATGCTGCGCGGCGCCCCGAATATCCTGGTTTGTGGCGTCGCCGAAGTCGAGGGTTTTCATCATGTGGTCGGCCTCAGCCATATCCAAGGTGACCTTTCCTTTGTAGAGATCTGGAACCAGCGCCCGGTAGCCGAGCCCGGCCACGCGGTCAGCCACGCCTTTGATCTGATCGTTAAGGCCCCACCACTCTTGAATGACAATGACGCCAGGCGCGTCATCCCCTGCGCTCGGTTTGGCATAATAGCCCGAAGCTTCCTTTCCGTCCGGTCGCTTGAACTTGATCATCTCACCCATGGCTCTCCTCCTTTGCGATGCGAATGATGCAGCGCGATTGGTTACGATAAAGGCAGACTCCAACTTATGCTTCGAAGCCTATTCAATGAAAGCCTGGATGTCAACGCGGTGCAGGGCTTAAGAACCAAGTCAACTTACGCAAGTCTTCTCTGAAAGGCGACAAATACGAGTCATCTACGTCATCCATGAAATTCACCCTAAGCGGAATTACGGTAAGCCTCCAGGTTCTGGTCGAACTTTGCGATCAGCTCTCCTATTTGGTTCGGGACCTCAGCCATGAATTCTAAGTCTAACCGAGGCGTGACTTTTCGGGCAAGGGGAATTTTTGGCGTCAATGTATTTGACGCGTGCGAAACCTTGTGCTAGTTGCCTTGTTCCAAAGGGAGTTACCATCGACCGCACGTCTAACAGTCGAATAGCTGCCGCATCGGAGAAAGGCGGTGATCGGGTGGCGGCCGCAAGCGTGATCGCCGGCCATGCGTTACACCACGCATATGACCACGGCCTCTATGTCATCCTGCCGGTCCTCTACACCGAGCTGGGCTTGACGCCTGTTGCCGCCGGGCTGATGGACACCGTACGGCGTGTCAGTAGCGGCGCGGCTGCCATCGGAGGTGGGCTTCTGGTTGACCAACTGCAGCACCGCCGGATCCTGATTTTGTGTGTCAGCATGGTCACCATGGGGCTGGGCTATCTGATAATGGGTCTTGTGCCCGCCTATCTCGTGATCCTGGTTGCCCTTGGCCTGGTGGGGATCTCCCACCAGTCCCTCTGGCATCCCTCAGCGCTGAGCCTTCTCTCTCAACGATATCCAGAGCGTCGTGGCTTCATGATGTCCGTCCACCGCTCGTCCGGGAACTTAGGTGATACCCTCGGCTCGCTGGCAGTTGGCGCCCTCATGCTGGTCCTGGCCTGGCAAGGTATTCTCTTGGCTGCCTTTCCCTTGACCCTAGGAGTCGCGCTGCTTCTGTGGCTCGTTATACGGCGAGCCCCGGGGTGGGAGGAATTCCAGACTCGGAGCAGGACACCACGTCACGTCGGGGAACAGCTGCGTTCGTTGCGGGAGCTCCTCCGCAACAGAGGGTTACTGCTGTTATTCCTGCTCGCCAGTGTGAGCGGACTGGGCCAGGGCGGGTTCCAGCTATGGCTACCGATCTACTTGCAGGAGACCCAGGGGATGGGAAGCTTCGGGATCGGCCTGCATATGGCGCTTCTTACGACCATGGGTATTGCCACTGGACCATTTGTTGGGGCGTTGTCCGACCGGTTCACACGTAAACCTATTATCGTCATGTTGCTCGCAGGGAAGGCTATTGTGGCTACCCTGATGGGCCTTAGTGGTGGCGGGCTTATGCTGACTATCTTTGTGGGGCTCATGGGGGCATTCATGTTTGGGGGGCACGCGGTGATAGATGCTGGCGCTCTTGACTTAGGAGAGGGGCGAAGACTCGAGGGGAGCCTGATCGGGCTTCTCTGGGGGAACAACGCCTTATTTCTCGGCTTTGCTCCGCTCATCGTGGGTTTGCTCATGACCTCTTTCGGTTACTCTACCCTTTTCTGGTACATGGCCGCCATGAACGGCTTGGCGAGTCTGGTGGCGCTCATGCTCCCGGCCATCGGCCGCTCCAGCGCATCCTCCCAAGTTTCGGCCGTGAGTCGAGCAAACGACGTACAATGAGCAATAGAGCACGCAAGCAGCCGGCTTGTGGTTGTTTTTTCCCTGGGCGCTTTGTCCCACCGAAAGGTGATTAGATGTGCCAGCAATGCGGATGTCTCCCGTTATTAGAGCAGGGCTGTAAGGGCGTGCCAGACCGCGCAGCGCTGCCGTGAACTCAATGAGGTCAGCAGCAGAATTAGTCGTGCAGGTGCTCGCGGATGCCGGAGTAAACTACGTCTTCGGCATTAGCGGCGACTCAGTGTTGGCCCTCATAGATGCCATTGATCGTACGCCCGGGATTGAATATATGCCGGTACGTCACGAGCAGGTAGGCGCGTCTATGGCTGACGGTTACGCCAGGGTGACAGGAAACCCGGCTGTCGTGTTGGCCCATATGGGCCCCGGGGTATGCAACCTGGTGATCGGTCTGGCTTCGGCTTACCGCGACTCGTATCCGGTCATCGCGCTAACAGGTGCGCGGGAGCAGAGCAAGATTGGACGTGATACCTGGCAAGAAATCGACCAACTCGCGCTCTTGCGGCCGATCACGAAATGGGGCGCGAGAATTTTTTCGGCGGATAGCGCGCCCCGTATCATGCGATCGGCTATTACCCGGGCGTTGAGTGGGAGACCCGGGCCAGTGCATGTGGAGTTGCCCAAGGATGTGGCCCGGGCCGAGTCCAACGTCGAGGCTGGTGAGCCTCTTAAGTTTAGAGAGATTCAGGATGCCTCACGGGTCGCGCCTAACCCGATGCTGGTGGAAAGGGCCTGTGATCTGCTGCTCTCGGCTAAACGGCCGGTGATCTTGGCCGGCGGCGGAGTGTTGAGATCAGGTGCCAGTGAGGCTCTGCTCCAACTCGCGGAGCTTTTGGTTATCCCGGTAGCTACCAGCAGCAACGGCCGGAGTAGTATCTCTGAAAATCACCCCCTGTCTCTCGGCCCTATCGGGCGGTACGGCACCCCATTTGCAGATAAGCAAGTAAAGCAAGCGGATGTGATCCTTGGATTGGGCTGTCGCTTTTCAGATCTCACCACCCGAGATTGGAGCCTCATCGCTCCCGGAACCAAGATCATTCACGTGGATATCGACCCAGGAGAGCTAGGGAGGCAATACCAGGAAGAGATATCCATTGCGGGCGATGTCGGACTCTTTCTTCGTGCGGCCATGGGAGAAGTAAAGAGAATGGAGGGTGCGAGACGGGCTCCTTCTTACCCCGAAGCCGACCCGCGGGTGGCCTCTCTGGTGAAAGAGCGAGAGGCCGAACGCAGCGCTTTCTTTGATCCATCGGCTCATGCATCTATTCCCGGAAAACCGCAACTCTTAGTTAAAGAGATCATTGAGGTTCTGCGGCCGGACGCTACAATCGCCCTGGGCTCGGGTCTATATGCGGCGCGCTATGCCGCAAAGATCCGTGTTACAACGCCCAGAAGCTACCTAAAGTCGCTGGGATTGGGAGCCATGGGATGGGCCTTTCCAGCCGCTATGGGTGCCAAGGTGGGAGAACCATCGCGCCAAGTCGTTGCCCTGTTGGGGGATGGGGACTTCATGATGGTTATGCAAGACCTGGAGACCGCCGTGCGGGAAAATATTGCCGTCGCCATCGTCATCTTTAATGACTATGGATACGGCTCTATCCGTGAATTACAGAAGACAGAGTATGGTGGGAGGGTTGTGGGATCGGATTGTACTCCACTTCGCTTTGACGAGCTGGCACGGCAAATGGGTGCTTTAGGGTTTCGTACGAGCAAGGTTGAGGAGGTCAAGCCGGCCCTGTCCAAGATCCTCGATAGTGATAAACCGGGTGTGCTGGAGATTTCCATCGATCCACGCTTGACGTAGTTGGCCGCGATGCACCGTATTATGCAGCCACCTGGATTCACGAAGTACGCAATAAGCTTAAGTTGGCGTCCCCGACCGGATTTGAACGCGCTCGAGAAAACGAGCAATCGGTCGACGAAAATAAGAATGAAGGACGGCTTAATGGGAGGCGCTTATGTCAAGTAGCGATAAGAGAGTTTTTCCGTGGCTTCATTCCGTTGGAGCGAAAGGTCTCTCGATCATTTCCACGCTCGCCCTTGTGCTCCTAGGGGTGGTGGACTCCGCAGCTCCAGCCGCAGTCACCATTAGGGTGGGATACCCGCAGCTGAATGGGGCAACGACGCCGCTTTGGGTCATTTCCGAGGCCAAAATCGACCGCCAGTACGGGCTTGACCTCAAACCGGTCTATGTCCCGGGTGGAGCCAGAACCACGCAGACGATCGTCTCCGGTGATCTTGACATAGCGCATTTAGGGGGAGCGGTTATCAATGCAATGCTCAGCGGAGCCGAGATTATCTACGTTGGAATACCGGTCCCTACCTACGCATTTTCTCTTTATGCCAGGCCAGATATCAAGGAGGTTCCTGACCTCCGCGGCAAGGTTCTTGGGGTGATAACCAAAGGCGCCTCCTCGGATCACGCCTCCATCGCTCTCCTTAGGCAATACAAAATGGCCCAGCGGAAAGATGTGAATGTGCTCTATTTCTCACGCCAGCAAGATGCCTTGGCTGCTTTAAACCAGGGAATCGTCTCAGCCGCGGTGCTCTCCGCACCCACGACGCTCATGGCTCGCCGCCTCGGATTCAAGGAGGTGGTTAACATCGGGTCTCTCAAACTCCCTTACACTTTTACCGGCCTGACCGTCCGGCGCTCCCTGATCCGGCAAAATCCGGAGCTCGTTAAGGATTTCCTCAAGTCCTATGTGGCGGCGCTAAAGGTTACTATCGAGCAGCCCGAGGTGGCAAACCGGGCGCTCGCCCAGTTTCTCGGCACCAAGGATGCCGAGATTATAGAAGAGGCCTACCGAACTTTTGCCCCCTTATTCCCTAAGGTTCCTTATGTTACTGAGGAGCTTATCCGCGCAGCCCTGTCCGTTACAGACCATCCCAAGGCCGCACAGGCTGATCCCAAGGATTTTTTTGACAACCGTTTTCTCAAGGAGTTGGAGAATACGGGGTTTGTGAAGGAGCTCTATAGCGCCCGATAGTTCAGCCGGCAAAAAAACAAAAAAGGGATGGGATAGGAGTTGCGCTCGGCAACGCAGGCAAGCGAGACCTAATTTTCAGAAAAGGAGAAGTTGCCACATGGCGGAAAGGATTGTTTCCCTTCACGCTTTTTACCCCAGTGGCGAGGGCGGGGTAGACTCCTACATGAGCCGCCCGACAGCGAAAGGCGCTTGGCCAGCCGTCATCATCCTCTATGAATGGTGGGGGCTGGAAGAGCACTTTCGAGATCTCAGCCGGAGTCTGGCCCAGGAAGGTTTTGTCGCTCTGGTCCCCGATCTCTACCATGGCAAGGTGACGTCCAGCCCACAGGAAGCGGCTAAGTTGAAAACGTCTCTCGACATAGAAAGGGCGATCCAGGAAATCCTCGATGGTGTCCCTTATCTGAGAAGCCTCCCCTTTGTCTCAGGGAGGATCGGGGTAGTGGGGTTCTGCATGGGCGGGGGACTCGCGCTCCTCGGGGTGTGTCGCAGCAGCGAATTCAGCGCTGCGGTCACCTATTTCCCCAGCATCTATCCCGATTCCAGCGAACTCGAAAAGATATCCTGCCCGCTGCTTATCCACTATGGGACGGCCGACGTTATAACCCCGATGTCCGAAATTGAGCGAATCAAGAAAACTCTGGAGCGGCATCAAAAGCCGTATGAGCTCTACCTGTATGAAAATGCCGACCATGCTTTCGTGAACGATACGCATCAGCGCTATCACAAAGAAGCGGCCGAGGCTTCCTGGCCGCGGACGGTGGAGTTTCTGCGCAGACATCTGAGCCAAGGAAAGAAAGAAGGGCAGGCATGAGCACTACTGAGCTTGATCTTCGCCTGACCGCATCGGGCGAGCTGTTTTCCGTGCTGTACCGGGCGTATCTGAGGTTGGAGACGGGCGCGCGTTTGCGAGCGATCGTCGGACACAATCCCAGGCAGTTGTACATGGCGTTCGTAGAGGCGGGCATTCCCCATCGGATCACCCGCGTCGGAGACGGCGAGTGGCAGTGGTCCGCCACCCGCACGAGCTGGGAGCCGATGGATGACGGGCCCGGAGTACACCAC
>Ga0154352_1008_pt1 | contig 19085 bp, 23 predicted proteins | sample RifGroA2_FD_115880 | JGI IMG/M metagenome (GOLD analysis project Ga0154352, IMG submission 115880) | Deltaproteobacteria bacterium GWA2_57_13
CGTCGTACTTTCTCCCAGTGGTCTTCTCCATCCCCTCAATACTGTCATGCAACTGCTTCACAACGTAGTTAAGTCGCTCCTCGGTCAGGGTCTCATACGGACCAACGCAGACGTCGATGCAATAGAAAGGGACCTTTTCATACAGGGAAGCTTCCTGGTCCCACTTTGCGTGGCTGCAGCAGATCTGGGTCTGGTAATAAAAATCCGGCTTGGGGAACTCCCCGCCAAAGAAAAAGCGGTTGAGGTACATAGAACCCCAATAGATGCGCATATAGGAGCAGAGGTCCCGGGCCCAGCCCCGGGCATCCGTGGCATCCTGACACTCCTGGGCAAATTTGCGGTCAAAGGCGATAGAGGCTGCGTAAGGCTCACCTGTCATGACATGGACGTCATCGCCTAGGCCCATGGGAACGGCATCGAAGGCCCAGGCCCCTCCACTCCACCGGACGCCCCCTCGGTCGTGGGCGGTAGCGTAGTCCTTGTAGTACTGCTGGCGGATCTCTTTGGCTTTCGGCCAACATTTCAAGGGCTCAGTCGGGTATTTGGTTGGGATTGCCATTATCAAATCCTCCTCAAAAGAGTTCCTCACCTCTAATGGTTTCCAAAAATGCCTCTACACGGATGCGAAAAGGACCTAACGGATTGGTCGAGTCAAACTCCAACGAAAGGGTGGGGATACCGTTCTCCTCCAGAAACTTTTTCAGGCGGGGATTGTCTCCTTCATGAGGGTCGCAGAATTTTTCCTGCATGATGATTGCCCCTTGCGCCCGATAGTCCTTGGCCAGGTTCAGCACGTGCTGAAAGCGGGAGTGGGTCGGGTAATCTTTGACAGGGCAAGGGGGGCGATCGAGGTAACGATTCGCGATGGTTGCCAGGCGGTCCCCGTTGGGAACAGACTCATTCCAGAAGTACCGGCTCCCTGCGCACTGCTCGTCTATGACTACTGTGCTGCCAACAGACTCAACCATCTTAAAGAACTCGGCATCGTCGTTCTCGCTCCCTACAGCCATGAGGCGAATCCCTGCATCGCGCGGGAGCTTCCGTTCAGGGAGTTCCTTGAGCACGGCCTCCAGAACTTGACTGTGCTCTTCCTTGTCGATGAACTGGCTTGTGACCGCCATGTACATGGCCTCTTCACCGGTCAGAGGTAGGTTGTCGAGCTTGCGGTACTCGTAGGCCTTGCGCAGCAGGCGCCGATTGCGATTTAAAGTTTCAATCCCCCGGTCGAGATCCTGCTCCGTGATCGGGTGACCAATATATTCCTCGATAGCCTTTTTAAACTTTTCCACCTCCACCGTGTGATAGGGCCGTGCATGAGGTGTCTGCACGGTATTGGGCATCGGGATGTAGTAACTGAACTCTACCGGAAGATGGATTCTCCACGAGTTAAAGGTCTGGCGAAAATGGATACAGGAATGCGCAAGCACAACCCCATCCAAATAATTGAACCTGCCCTTTAACCCCTGGGCCAAGGCATCTCGACAGAAGGGGCAGAACATCCCGAATACATGCGGCTCGGTGACATCCTGAGGTTCGTGACTCCCCAGAATGCGGACAGGAAGCATATTTGCGGCTGCCAGGATTTCCTCAGGCACATAGGTACAGAACGTACCGATGACCTTGCCGCCAGTCCGGTCCTTCCACTGCTTGGCATAGGTGTGACGGTTTATGTACCACTCTTTAAATTTCTCTATCATCCTTTCTCCCCTCCGTCTTTTGGCCAACAGGTTATTCTTGCAGGCGCAGAATCTTTCTAACGAATGTTCGCTCGCAAAATATATGCCATAAACCTCTCCCCAGAATCGATTATGGGCACGGAGAAAACCGTAAAATTAGCCTTTATTTTCTCGAAGCTTGGCGGTGAGGAGGTCTCCGAAAACTCGGCTTATGAGGGACCAAAGAAAGGTGCCGCTTAAATACGGTTCCTAGAAATAGGAAATTCTAGAACCCGCTTACTAAACATAAGAAAGGCTACAGACCTATTCATATCTTCCTCGGCCCTTTCAACAACGAGCGCATTGCCCTTTGAAACTGGCGCTGCATGGCGATCATTTGCTCTCTCATGTGGAGCGCCACCTCAGCCCCTTCGAGGTTCACTCCCATCTCCTTGATCAGAGTGCGGGCCACTCTCACGCGGTCCACCTGATCCAGGGGATAGAGCTTCTGCTTGCGCCGGCTGACCGGACGGATCAGACGTTCCTCTTCCTGCCGGAGAACAAACTCCTTGTCGACCCCACAGATGTCAACCACTTCGCTAATCCGAAGATACTTCTTCGCCATTTTTCACTATCCCACTACAGACGCAGGTTTTTGCGGACATCTTCCGTATAAGCCGCGTCGATTTTCTCGACAAGATCCTGCGAGACTTTTCCTTTCGGCGCACGGATCATCAGACTCAGGTATAGGTCTCCGGCAGGCCTGGATCCGTAGGCCGGAATACCCTTCCCTTTAATTCGCAAGCGCTGGCCGCTTTGAGAGCCGGGTGGAATTTTCACCTTCACCGCACCCGACGGTGTTGGCACTTCGACTGTGGCGCCCCGAACCGCCTCCCCTAGGGTCATGGGCAGGTCCATAGTAAGATCCCTCCCCGATCGCGTAAATATGGGATGGGGTCGGATCCGTGGCAAGATGTAGAGGTCCCCGGCAGGTCCACCTCGCAAACCCGCCTCCCCCTTCCCACGCACTCGGATACGCCTTCCAGGCTCAGCGCCTGGAGGGATGTTTACTTTGATCGTATCAGGCCGCACGACCCGACCTGTTCCGCCACAGACTGCGCACGGGTCACCCGGCAGGCGGCCAGTTCCCATGCATCGGGGGCAGGTCTGACGGATCTGTATCGGTCCTTGGGCTACTGACTTTCTTCCGGTGCCGCGGCATTCGGGACAGGTTCTCGGAACGCTTCCAGGCCGGCTTCCAGATCCGCTGCAACTCTCACAGGAGACCGGTCGCTGCAACGTCAGCGTTGTCTGAAAGCCTCGCACAGTGTCGAGGAAGTCAATATCCAAGGGCGCTTCGATATCTCCGCCCGGAATGGGCCCCGTCTCCGATGCTCGCCTGCCCGTCCCAAACAAGCCGCCCATATCGCCAAAGAAATCTCCAAAATCAAAACCGGAAGGACCTCCGGAGCGGCCTGCTTGCTCCTGCCATTGCTGATAGGTCCTCGCCTTTTCTGCGTTGAATCCGGGAGCCAGCCCTGCCGTGCCGAACTCGTCGTAGAGCTTGCGCTTCTCCGGATCGCTGAGGACGTCGTAGGCGTTGGAGATATCCTTGAATTTATTCTCGGCTTCCTTGTTGCCCGGGTTGATATCCGGATGATACTTGCGCGCGAGTTTGCGGTATGCCTTGCGAATCTGCTCCTGGGAGGCGCCTCGGTCGACTCCAAGAATCTGGTAGTAATCCCGGTCGGCCATGGCAGGAGTAGAATAGCGCCGGGGCGCGGAGTTTCAAGAGGGCGGAGGACCTTTGCGCCCTAAATGGGCTCACGAGGAAAGTGGGTCTAATCCATCTATGTTTCCAAACGGTAGTTGGCCGCTATCGCGCGAGTTGAAGAATATAATTCATCCGTTTGCTCAAGCGAGGCTAGAAGTGATAAGATTATGACGTTCTTTAGAGCTTAGTTTCTACTTACTTATCAAAGCCTCTGAGCTTTAAACGAGCCAGGGGCTTTTTGATTCTTACTTAGGGAGGGTCATATGCCAGAGAGAATAGATCAAGTCAAACTGCAAGACGGAACACTGATTCGGCATAAAGTGGCAGGATACGAAGGACGAATAGAGGGCACCACTGGGATTAAAATCTGCTTCACCTCGGGGGGAGAGTTGCTTGTTAAGAGCAGCAACAAACAGACATTCCAATATCGCGTGGTTGTTAAGGGGGAGTCCCTGCGGCGGATCGCGCCGGCCGAGGATTTAGAAATCCTGGACGGGGTGGTAGAGGTTGTCTGCCCTGTTTGTCACTCCTCTTTCCAGAGCAAGCCTGGCCTCGCAGACAAACCCGGGGGGCGCTGTCAATGCGGCGGATGGATTTGCCCATCCTGCTTGGCCTGCCGGGCTACAAGCGAGGAAACGGCTATGAGGGACCAGTCTCCCTGCCTGAAGCAGCGAAAACGTCTGGCCAGGAGGCTAGCCGTACAGAAAAAAGGCAGGTCGAGTTGACATAGGGACGGAAACAACGTATATTAAAATTGGTTCCTACTTCAGTACAGGGCCTTCTGAAAGAGGAAAAGGCAAAGGTTGAAGGCCTAAGTAGTCTCTCCTTGCGAAGCGATACCTAAAGGATAAACCGACCAGAGCGTGGTTCCAGCCTTTTTAGTTCTCCATGTTCTGCTCCGATTGGTGGTCAGGTTCTCAGGGTCAAAGACACTAACATTCTCTTATTTAAGGAGGAGAACATGAGTAACAAATTGTATGTTGGCGGATTGCCTTATTCGGTAACGGAGGGGCAACTGCAGGAGCTATTCGCGGCGCACGGGACCGTGGAATCGGTCAAGGTGATCACGGATAAATTTACCGGTCAGTCACGGGGTTTCGGCTTCGTGGAGATGAGTTCGGGGGGAGAGGCCCAAAAGGCCATGCAGGCCCTGAACGGCACCCAACTGGACGGGCGTACCCTGGTGGTCAATGAGGCCAAGCCTATGGGAAGCCGCGATGCTGGAGGCGGAGGTCGAGGAAACAGAAGCGGCGGGCGTAACCGCTGGTAGTTTTCTCATCGTAGAGCGAAAAAAAAGGGGGCAACGGGTCGGTTTGCCCCTTTTTTTTCGCCACGAACCAGGATTGAATTAGGTCCGCCCGCAGTTAACTGGGAGCGTCTAATCCCTCACCGCGAGAGCCTTGGAGATTTCCTCCCCGATGTTGCGCCCAGCTCTAGTAACAATAGCGACTTTGTTTTCCAGTCTCATCGAAACCTCCCGGTCGTCTTTTGTCTACCTCACAAGCTCTTCTTTTCGCTGTAGAGATTATCGATGAAGCCGCTTTGTTTTAGCTCCTCCAGGAAGCGTAGTTCGAACAAGGCTTGAGGCTTAAGATTCTTTGCCTTCTGGTCGGCCACCGTAACCACGTCGATGATCGCCTGAGTGGCCTCTCCGCTAGGCGCGGGAAAAGGCCCCAACTGAGCGGCGAAGGCCTCGTACATCGTGTCAAAGGCATTGGGGTCGCCAAGGGACAAAAACTTTTTCATGATGCCGATGCTCTCGGTTCGACGGGTGAGGTAATAATGGATAGCGGCCAGGTAGCCCTTCATGAAGCGCCGCACCGCTTCCTCGTCTTTTTTAATGAAGGATCGGGTGGTCATCAACAGCGCGGTGATTCGCGGGACGTCTTTCACTTCCAACACTTTTATCCCTCTCCTCTTGGCCTCGGAGGCGACGTCGGAACTCAAAGGTGTGCCCTGAATCAAGTTCTGTGACAGCGCGATCATGCGCTGCGGAGAAAATCCGATGAAAGCCATCTCCACATCTTTCGTTGGATCGAGCCCGGCCCGCCGCAGGATGACGCGAGCTACAAGGTCCGATATCCCGCCCACCGCCGAGACGCCGATCTTTTTCCCTTTTAGGGCTTGCATGGTTGAGATATCGGAAGATACACCAAAGCCAAACTGCTCAACGCTCACGTGGGAGCCGAGAAAGACAATGTCTCCGCCCGTAAGAATCGTCTGTAGGACATTGAGGGGATTGCCAAAACCCAAAAAGATATCGACCCCGATCAGCGCTTGAACCCCGCCAGAGGGTGGGTCCCGGATAATAACCTCCTCTACGTCCAAGTCATATTTCTTGAACAGGCCAGCCTCGATCCCTACCCACGCGATAGCCGTTTCCAAGCCCCAGCCGGCGTATGCCAGCCTCAACTTTTTCGAGTGTTCCGACGCCCTTAAGGAGGGTACCATAAGAAGGGAGGCGCAAAAGAAGCTTCCTGCGATAAGGGTCGCCAGCCTGCGGTTCCGTACTAATTCGCGCATAAGTTATACATCCTTTCAGGTTTAACTATAACTTAGACGAGGGGAGCTTTTGTCCTGGGCCTCAGTTCGTTTCGGTCGTTTGTATCACCCATGAAAGCCTCCGCGGCTTGCCCCAAAACGGTTCTCATTATAAGTTAAACACCTCGAGCACAGAACTGCCCCATGGGCCTGAACGACAAGACAGGAGGAAGGATATGCGGCTTCTCCACACCATGATTCGGGTCAACGACCTTGATGAATCCATCACATTCTACTGCGACGTCCTTGGGATGGAGCTCCTAAGAAAAAAAGAATTCTCCTCGGGCCGCTTCACCCTGGCATTTGTTGGCTACGGCTCCGAAGCCGAACAGGCAGTCATTGAACTCACCTATAACTGGGACACGCATCAGTATGATCTGGGGAATGCCTTCGGACACATCGCGATCGGAGTTGAGAATATCTACCAAACTTGTGAGGCCCTTCGGCGTAAGGGAGCCAAGATTGTCCGCGAACCCGGTCCGATGAAGCATGGCGGCTCCGAGATTGCTTTTATTGAAGACCCGAACGGCTATAAGATAGAACTCATCGAGCTGCGGCGGAAAAGCTAAGCTTAACATCTCCGTAAAGTCGAGATTATCACAATCCCGTTTCGGACTCCAACTAGTCTCAACTATTTACATCTTTCGGCGATTTTGTCTAGAATGCCGCGAAGCATGAACCAACCCATGCCGAGCGAATGAGGAGGAAGCTTTTCTATGGCGACCATGATCACTAGCGAATGCATCAATTGCGGGGCCTGTGAGCCAGAGTGCCCCAACAACGCCATTTCCCAGGGAGAAGAACTCTATGTCATCGATCCCTTGCTCTGCACGGAATGCGTGGGATTCCACGACCACGAGGCGTGCGCCGCGGTCTGCCCGGTCGATTGCTGTGTGCCCGACCCGAACAATGTTGAAACGGAAGCTGCCTTAATCGCCCGCGCCCGCACGCTACATCAGGATGTCGATTTCGCTGAAAACTTCGAATCTCGCTTCCGTAAAGGCGCGGAAATGCCGACCGGCCCCGCCCCGGCACCGAAGAAAGTGGAACCGCCTAAGCCAGCCCCCACCCCTACAATCACCGCGGCGCCCCCAAGCCCTCCCCCACAGGCGGCCCAACCCGAAGTCGGTGCGGAAGTCGAAGAGCCTTGCCCGGTATTCTTGCAACTGCCGGATCTCGATTCATGGGAGATTCCTGTGCGCTGCTTTAAGTGCGAGGGAACCTACACGGGGCGCCCCAGACACTTTATGATCGGCAACGTGCTATGGTGCCCGCATTGCCATAAGTCCATGGTGGTCAAAGATGATCTGAATTTTCAAATCCGAACCGCTTTGAAAGATTTTTACGACCAGTGGGAGCGCGAGCTGGTCGAGTTTCAAACCCGAAGGGAAAAAGAGCTGACGGATTTCAAACAAAGACGGGAGAAGGATCTGCAGGACTTTGTGACACGGCAACAGCGAGACCTGAAGAGCATAAAAAACCTGCTCCAAAGAATCAGCGAATCGTACGACGCCCCGGGAAGGCCAGACAAGAAGAGGTCCCTGCTAGGCTGGGGCTGATTCCCCCCTCTCCATGCTGAATGCCTGGCTTCATCTGCTCGCGCTGGCTCTTTATCTCGGCGCCGTCATCGGCCTCTGGCTGGTACTGCTTCCTTCTCTGAGTGCGATCAAGTCCGAAGAGGTGCAGCTCAAGCTCCTCGCTCGAGGGCTCAAGTTTTATAACCCTCTCCAAATTGGCGCTCTTGGCGTGGTGGTTCTTACCGGAGCCTTCCAGATTACCGAGCTGAAAGCGGCCTATCGGGCAACTTTTATCCAACAAATCGGGGGAACACTCGCGCTCAAATTGACCTTATCCTTCGTGCTGATCGTCCTTAGCACCTATCAGGCCATGGGCATTGGCCATCGCCTGGTAAGACGCTACGAAGCGGGCGAAAAACTGAGCCGCGCCGAGATCGAGACAATCGTCTATCGACTCCGTAGCTCCTCGGTCGCCATCTTGATTCTGGCGGTTCCCATCGTGTGGCTGGGGCTTCGCCTTTAACGGCTCTTGCCTTGCCCTTGGTTCCCCGGATCACCATGGGAGAGCCCATAGGCATTGCCGCGACCTGTTACGACACCACTGGGGGTTCCCACCGGTCGACCAGACCCTGTGACGATTCCTTGTCCAACTTCACTACTACCCATGGCTCCTTTGCCGGATCTTCCCACAGCCCTGCCGCTCCCAGTGAAAATTCCGCCCTCTGAGGAACCTGCTGGCTGCCCACCAGCAGCGTTCACGCTGCCGGTTCCGCTCTTCGAAGAAGCCTGAGCTGCTAACCCCTGATTCGCAGCCTTAAGTCCACTCACCACCGGTCCCAACTTAAACCCAAGTTTCTGCGCGATCTGCCCCCAGCCCATGTTCTGGCTGCGCATCGTGAGGATGCCTTGTAGATTCGTGGTGGTCGCCGTCGTTCCCGTGGCGGTGGTAATGCTTCCGCCCAGGAGCGCCGCTTGGAGCTGTTCCGGGGTCGGTTGCGTGATTCCCAGCTGCCCGAGCTGCTGCTTCGCCAATGCGAGCGAGATAAAAACGTTGCCAAAACCCATCTTTCCCGTCGGTGGATTAATGGTCGTCGTGGTGGCCACTGGCGGCGCCCCTGGAGTGCTACCCGGCACAGTGGAAGTTAATGTAATGGGCGTCCCATTGCGGAGACCTGTCACGACCGTTTTGGCATCAGATCCAAGAAAGGAGCTAAACTCAGCGCTGATCTTGTCTATAACCTTGGCTCCCTCCTGTATCGACGCCATCTGATCCATGCGGGAGGCCTCGGTCACCAACGTCGGGCTTGTCTGGGCGTGAGCCCAATCCACTCCGAAAGCTAGCCCTGTAACATATAGAAAAGCGACCAAAACACTTTCCCTTCTCATGATTAACCCTCCTCTTTAGTCCGTCATGCGCCGTCAAGAACCTTTTCGGTCTGCATAATTATCTCCGTAGCGGTAGCCCGGTCCTTGAAAAATATTCCCTGCTTCGCCACCGTCCGGATTCGCGTGGTCTTGAGGCTGATGGTCTCAAGTTGAATTTCTATCTGCCGATCGGCACCGAGCGCCCGAATGAGCTTTCCCTCGTCGGTCTTCTCGTTACCTTCCACTTTGATTCCCATACGATTCAGAGCGATGAGCGTCGCCGACTCTACTTTCGGCAGGGGCGCCGTGAAGGTCCGGTAGGCGATGCCGTCCAGACTGTAAGACACTGCTGTCCCCGCGGTGACGCCGGCTCCGACCCCGAAAAGGGTGAGGCCGATGGCCGCACACCCGCTTACAGTCAAAGCAAAGAGTGGCCCCAAAAGGCCAATTAGGCATAGGCACGAAGCGCTATTTTTATCCAAAAATTTCACAGAGGCCATGTTTGATCACCACCTATCCGGATAGAATCTAATCCCGCACCACCGTCCCCCCACCTCAGAAAAGACGCAAGAGACATGCCAAGGCTTGCGTTTGGAGCTAACCCATTAATTTCGAAGGGTCTGTCGTATCGGCAAACTTGGGGCGGTGCTTGTTAGCGGATTCTTTCCCTACGGAGGCAGGAGAAATCAGTTGCGGATTGAGTCATTGGCGCTTGCCTAGCGCCATTTTTTGGCACCGCAAGTCCATATTTGAACGGTTTACTTCGAAAGTCCATAGTCATAGCGAGCGGCAGTAGATATTGGCTAAGATCCGCATTCAGGAGAGTGGACTGGTTGTAAGCAGAAAAGCTAAGTCAGCCTCATGCCTACGAGCTTCACCGCGTGGGGACGTTAGAGAATCCCCCGGGAAAGGCACCGGGCTATGGCCCGGGCAGCTTTCTTTCCCCGCTGTCGGCAGCTAGGAGCTTTTGGCCGAACTGATCGAGGCGCTTCTCCGCGCTTTGAAAACTCGACTGAGCGTGGCCGAGATGCTTTCCCAACAGGGTGAATTCCTCCTTGAACTTGGCAAAGTCTCCCTCGAGTCGGCTGAGATATTGAATGATTTCCTTTGCGTGCTCCTCGATCTTCATACCTTTCAGCCCCAACACGATTGCCTGGAGATAGGCGTAGAAGCTGTTGGGCGAGACCGGAATCACCCTTTTCCCGAGCGCGTACTGGCTTAAGCTTCTTTCTCCTCCCAGGGAGTCGTCCTTGATAATAGTCTCGTAATATACGTTTTCCGCTGGTATATACATCAGGGCAAAATCGTAGGTGCCCTCATCGGGAAGAATGTACTTACTGGCGATCGCATCGACGTGTTTTTTCACGTCGGCCATGAACTGCCGCCTGGCCCGCGTCTTCTCCTCGTCCGAGACTGCCTCCAGCATCCGGCGGAAATTCTCCAAGGGGAATTTGGAATCCACCGGGACGAGCGAACCTCCCAGCCTGATCGCCGCGTCTACTTTCTCTCCGCTCCGGAAGCTATATTGCGTGGTGAAATGGTCCGGCGGAAGGATTTGGCTCAGCAGGTCACCGAGGAAGAATTCCCCGAGTCCGCCTCGCAGCTTGGGGGCGCGAAGGATTTCCTGCAACGATGCAATGTCCTTCCCGACGTCGTAGATTTTGCGGTTGGCCTCCTCCAAGCTTCCGAGGCTCTTCTGCACGTTGCCCACCACCCGAGCCGCATTGTCCAGGCGCTCCCCGAGCGCCTGCTGGGTTTTTTGCAAGACCCCCGAGTTCTTCCTCAACCTCTCATTGACGTTGCCCAAGAGCTGCCCCAACTGCTGGTGAATCAGCTGGGTGTTGCTGTCTAGAACTTGCGCGAACTGGGCGCGGAGCTGGTCGATTTGCTGCTGAATCATCAACAGGGATTGATCTTCTTTTCTCTCCGCAAGCAGGACTTTGAGATGGCGCAGGAAAAGCCAACCTAAAAACAAACCCGCCAGGAAAATGAGAAGGATCGAGATCGGGAGGGATGGACTAAGTGATTCCACGATTCCCCGCCGCGAATTTAGAGAAGGCGCACGGCATATTCCAACAGCTCGCTGATCTTACGGATCTGGGTAGCCCGTAGCGATTTCTCTTCGGGCGAAGACAAAAAGTAGCGGTCCACGCTCTGTTTAAGGTTCCATTCCAAAAGGTCCACGCACTGCTCGAGGCTGACCCTTTCCGAGCGCCGGCGCCGCGCCTGATAGAGTTCCTTAAAATGAATGACTTGCCCCATAGTGAGTGGTAGATTATGGAGGAGTGAAGCCCAATGTCAAGGGGGCTAAGCCCGCGGTGTCGACACCTAGCGCGGCCAGGAGAGCGATCTAGGGAAGGGGCTCCTGCTGAGTGACGCAGTGGATCGCGCCCATCCCGGGCACGAGCACCCTGCAGGGCACGCCCAAGACCTTTCGGTCAGGAAAGAGTTCTCCCAGAATTCCGAGCGCCCTGCGGTCGTTGGGATGGTCATAGGTGGGCACCAGGACAATGCCGTTGGCGATGTAAAAATTGACGTAACTGGCCGGCAGTCTCTTTCCCTCCGCAACGACCTGTCCGGGCATGGGCAGGGTCACAACGTTCAGCTTCCTTCCATCCTGGTCGGCGGCCGCCTGCAGGCGCTCATAATTTTCCTTGAGTGGAGCGTAGTTCTCGTCTGCGGAGTCCTCCTCGAGACAACACACGACCGTTGTCGGGTTTACGAATCTGGCGATATCGTCGATATGGCCATCCGTGTCATCGCCGGCAATGCCCTGGTCCAGCCAGATGATACGGCAGACGTTCAGATAGTCCCCCAGGATTTGCTCAATCTGGCTTCGGCTCAGGCGCGGGTTACGATTCGGGTTTAGCAGGCACTGCTCCGTCGTGAGGCAAGTTCCCAGGCCGTTGACATCGATGGAGCCCCCTTCCAGAACGATCCCCGGGGAAAACACCGGCACGCCGAGACGGGCAGCCAAGGCCGGATTCACCCCTTCCTCTTGAACGTAGTCCAGGTACTTTCCTCCCCAGGCATTGAAGATCCAATCGATGAGGGCCAGCGGCCCCCTTTCCTCGCGAGTGAGAAACGTCGGGCCGTAGTCTCGGATCCAAACGTCGACTGTGGGAATCGTGTAAAAGACCGTGCGCTCCATCACTGCGCCGGCCGCCGTTAGCCAACTCATCGCCCCGTGATGAGCCCGCTCATCGTTGACAAGCAGGCAGACTTCCTCTCCGGCCGAGAGCGCCACGATAAACTTTACCCAGATTTCTTGGACAGCCTCCAGAGGGGCGGGCCAGGTCTCCGGGTTGCGCGGCCATGCCAGCCAAGTGGCTCTGTGGGGTTCCCACTCCGCGGGCATGCGATAGCCGAGCTGGCGCGGGAAGGGTGCCCCTCCGACCGCAGCGCTCTTCGCTAGGATAGGTTTCAACAGAGGCGACCCTCGACAAGAATGGGCTGGCGCTGCCGTCAGGGCCGAGGACCCGATTTGCGCTGGGGGGCTTCGTCGAGGAAGCGCTCTGCCAGGGCGCCGTAAGCGTCGGTGCGGCGATCTCTCAGGAAGGGCCAGCTTTGGCGCGTCTCATCGATCTTCCTGAGATCGCAACGGGCCAACAACACCTCTTCCCGGTCCGCGCCTGCGCGAGCCACCAGTTCCCCGAGCGGGCCAGCCACAAAAGAGTTCCCCCAAAATTTGAGTTTTCCCTCACGCCCGACCCGATTGACCGCCGCCACGTAAACCCCGTTGGCCACTGCGTGACTGCGCTGAACCAGTTCCCAAGCCTCCAGCTGGGCGTTGGCCGCATGGCGGGGCTCCTCGGGCAACCAGCCAATGGCGGTAGGATAAAAAAGCATCTGGGCCCCGGAGAGAACGGCAAGGCGGGCGGCTTCCGGGAACCACTGGTCCCAGCAGACCAGCACGCCGATCTTCGCGTAGCGCGTGAGAAAACTGGGAAAGCCCAAGTCTCCCGGAGCAAAATAAAATTTTTCATAATAGCCCGGATCGTCCGGAATATGCATTTTCCTGTATCGGCCCAGGATGGCGCCATCCGCATCCAGGACCACGGCGGTGTTGTGGTAGATCCCTGCCGAGCGCCGTTCGAAGATCGAGGCGATGACCACAACTTTTTTCTTGCGCGCGAGCCGGCCTAGTGTCTCCGTCGTGGGCCCGGGAATGGACTCGGCCAATTTAAAGTTACGGGCGTCTTCGCTCTGGGGAAAATAGCGCGAGCGAAAGAGCTCTTGCAAGCAAACGATTTGCGCGCCGCTTTTGGCGGCTTCTTCGATACCGGAAACAGCCTTGCGCAAATTGGCACCTGGATGCTCCCCGGCGCTCATTTGCACCAGGCCGATCTGAACCTCCTCCCTACCCTTCCTGCGGGACACCTTCAGAGACCTCTTCCCTACTCTCCCGACGAGCCGGCAGAAAATCACGCACGCGCCAGCCCGGATTTAATTCAAATGCTGTGAGAAAAACGATTTGAACTTCTCCCAGGAATCCTTGGCCGCATCAGGATGGTAGCTCTCTCTTTCATTACAGAAAAAGCCGTGTGTGGCCTCGGGGTACACCTTGATCACAAACGCCTTCTCGTTGTCTGCGAGCGCCTTGTTAATTTTCTCCACATGCTCTTGCGGGATGAGGGGGTCCTTGCCGCCAAAGAAAAGATAAATAGGGCACTGAATCTCACCGGTTCTCTCCAGCGGGCTCGGCTTCCCCATTGGGATGCCACCCCCGTAGTAAACGACGGCTGCCTTCACATCCTTTTTATGATGAGCCGCCGACAGGTAGGTAAACCTTCCGCCCATGCAGAAACCGGTGACGCCGATGGCGCCACCTTTAACGTAACTCTGGGACTTCAGATGGGAGATTACCGCTCCCACGTCCGCCATGACCTTGGGGTCCTGCAACCGATTCATCAACCCAATCGCCTTCTGGAGCTCCTTGTACGGGACGAGGCGTTCCGATTCCCGGTGATAGAGGTCCGGCGCTGCGGCGACATAGCCTTCGCGGGCAATGCGCTCGGTAATGTCTTTGATGTGGCTGTTAAGGCCGAACGCTTCCATCAATACGATGATGGCCGGACAGGCTCCTCCCTCTTTCTGCCGCGCCTCGCAGGTCTCCATCGTTCCGTCCGGAGTGTTGAGTTGAAGGGTTGAGCTCGTAATCTCCATTTCGCGCCTCCTTTGCCAACGAGATCCTGGCTGAAACCAAGGTGCCCTTTCTCTAGCAGATTTTTCCTGCCTGGTCCACCCCTGCTCCGGAAAACCTCCCACGCCGAGCTAACACCTGGTGATGGCGACGATCCCGCCAACCGTGAAGATCGATCCCAAAACGACAGTGAAACGGTGAAGTAAAAAAAACCTTGTCTTTTGAGTTTTCTTTCAATATAAGAGGTTTGGAAAGTAGAAAAGGATGTCTGCCATGGCTGCAAACTCCCCTAAAAAGCGACGCGGTGTTGGAAATGCCGCCGTTCCCGCCAACGGGTTTACCGCAATAAAGGATGTGATAAGCCAGATGGAGTCCTTCATCAAGGAAGCGGAAGCCCTAGCCACTATGGAGATCCGCCGGATCGATGAGATCAAGGAATCGCTGAAGGCCTCCGTGGCTCGACTCTCGACCCTGTTCAGGGAAAAAGAGGAAATCCGCCTCACCCGAGAAAAGGCCGCGAAGGAGTTTGAGGAAACCTTCTCCACCAAGATCCGCGATCTGGAAAGACAGGTGAAAGAAACGGAGACCCTCCTGGAAGCGCGCGAGGAAAGGCCGGCGGAGAGCGAATCCAAACCGGCACCCTCCAGTTTCGCTCCCAAGACGGCGGCGGGTCCGGCGGCCCAAAGCGAGCCTTCGATCAGAGAGCTCGAGGAGGGACTGCTCCAGCGCACCTATGCGCTCAGGCGGGATGGGGAGACCCAAGGCGGTTCAGAGCGTAACGCGACAGAGTCAGAGGTGAGAAGCGGTAGACCCGCCGTGCGCGAGCTGGAGATGAGAGCGGGAAAAGGGGACCGACACGAGGCGGAGCTCAAGAGCTCGCGGCTGGTCTCTTTGCTAGCCCCGATCACGCGCAAAAGTTAGCGGCTTTTCCCTGCTCTCACTGTTCTCAATGGTTAGAGGAATGCTTATGGACGCGCCCAACGTCAAGAGAAAGACCATGGACAAAAAACCCTTTAGCATCACCGTCGATCTGGATTTCCTCTACCTCAGCGAGGGACATAGCCGGGTCTACGAAGAGATCCTTTCGGCAATCGACCGCCGCGACGGGCTTATCTGCTTAACGGGCGATCCGGGCACCGGAAAAACTGTTATCTGCAGGCGCCTGCTGGACGAGCTCAGCGACGATTACAACGTCGTGGTGGTCAACACCCCTCCCAAAACCCCTGACGAGATGACCCAGACACTGGACGAAGCCTTTGCCGAGATGGACGGAGACGCGAAAATACCCGTAGCGATCTTCGATGAAGCCCAGCACCTGGATACTCCGTGTCTGGATCACATAAAGTTTCTCACCAACCTCGAGAAAAACGGTGGCAAGCTCCTGCAGATCATCCTCGTGGGGCAACCCGAGCTGGCGGAAACGCTCAGCCGAAAGCATTTCATCCAGCTGGAACAAAGAATCGGGGCGAAGCTTAAGATCGGGGCGCTGAAGAAAAAAGAGATCCTACCCTACCTGAACCACCGACTTTCCGTGGCCGGATTGGACGACGACCTGCGCTTTACCTGGCGCTCCGCCAGCTATTTCCACAAAAAAACCCACGGGGTTCCCCGCCTGATCAATCGCCTCGCTAACATTGCTGTGGACGAGGCCCTGGAACGCAAAAAGAAAAAAATCGGGGCGAGAATCGTCAAACGGGCGGAAGAAAAGGTCGACGCGGCGCGCGGCGACTGGATCGAGGAGAATAGGCCGCTGGTTTTCGCTCCTCGACTCACCGCGCTGCTTTTCCTCTTCGTTTTATCAGCCGGTTTCTATCTCTACCACAAGCCGGAGTGGCGGGATTTTCTCACGGGGGTGCGCCGGGCAGAGACTCAGCCGGTGCCTTCGTCCTCTCGATTCGCACTCAGAGTGGGCACTTTTCTGAAAAGAGAAGAGGCCGACGGGATACGCGAGATACTTGCGGACCTAGGATTCCCTTCGGTGGTGGTCATGAAGGATCTCGGAGATGGGTGGAATATGTATCAGGTCAGGTTGACAGGCAGCTACTCTCTGGCCGAGGCCGAAGTCCAAATGGAGAAGCTTGACCGCGTCGGCATTCAAAATGTTGACAAGGTCCAGGTAAATCCTCGAAGCACCCATTTAAATTGAAGTAGGACCTTGTGCAAATGCGGTAGGTCCTCTCTTTTATCCGGCCCGGATTCCGAGATCGGCCAACAATGACATGCTTTTCCGTCCGGCCAGGTCGCTTCAACTTTAATCCCATGACCCGAGGCCCGAGCCATAAGAAAGGAAGAAAGGTAGTGTCCAAAAGACCCGCGGCGGAGGTGGGGAGGCGGCCCGACGCCGAAAAAGGCCTCGGCGAGGTGATGGCGATCGTGGCGCGGCTTCGAGGTGAGCAGGGGTGTCCATGGGACCGGGAACAGACCCATGTCTCCTTGAAACCGGCCCTTTTGGAAGAGACCTATGAGCTCCTTGAGGCGATCGAAAGGGGAGATGTCCAAGAGCTGGAGGAGGAGCTGGGAGACCTTCTGCTCCAGGTCGTGTTTCACTGCCAGATCGCCGCTGAGCAAGGGCGCTTCACGCTTGGCGACGTCGCGTCGGGCCTCAAGGATAAACTGATCCGGCGCCACCCTCATGTCTTCACCGACCGCAGTCTGGCGGACGCCGATGCCGTTCTGCGCCAGCGAGCCAGCATCAAAGCCAAAGAAAAGAAAGCGTCAGGGTCCGCCTCCTCGCTCGGAGACCTTCCCCGGGCGATGCCCGCGCTCGCCCGCGCGCAGAGGATCACCGAAAGGGCCTCTTATGTAGGCTTCGATTGGGCCCATGTGGAAGACGTGTGGGATAAGGTTGAGGAGGAGCTGCACGAACTCAGGTCGGCCGCATCGTCCGGAGATAGGAACCGTCTGGGAGAAGAAATAGGAGATCTGTTTTTCTCTCTGGTCAACCTCGCCCGTTTTCTCGACCTGCAGGCCGAAGACACATTGGTTCAGGCCATAGATCGATTCCTTCGGCGCTTTGCGCACATCGAAACCAGACTGAGAGAGCAAGGCAGATCTCCCAAGGAGGCTTCGCTAAAGGAGATGGACGCTCTCTGGGAGGAAGCCAAAAGCCTGGAGAGCCAGGAGACGCAACGCGGATGAGCGTAGCAGGGCTTCGCCTCGTCTTTCTGGACGCGGCGACGTTTGGCGATGTCTCACTCGAGCATTTCTCGGCGGATTGGGACTGCATCCTTCACCCGTCATCGAGCCCCGATGAAGTGCCCGACCGCCTCACAGGGCGCGATGCGGTGGTGGTCAACAAAGTCACCCTTGACAGCAACGTTCTCGCTTCCCCCGAGGCCAGAGAGCTTAAACTCATCGCCGTAGCTGCAACCGGCACGGACAATGTTGACCTCGAAGCGGCCCGGGCGCATGGCATACGCGTGTGCAACGTCCCCCGCTACGCCACCCAATCGGTTGCACAGTTCACCATGGCCCTCATCCTTGAACTCGCCACCCACGCCGGCCGATATCAACAGCGAGTGCGCGCCGGGGCATGGCAAAGGAGCCCGATGTTCACCCTGCTCGACTATCCCGCCATGGAGCTTTGCGGCAAGTCCCTGGGGATCATCGGCCTCGGCAGCATCGGTCAGGCCGTGGCCGGTATGGCGCGAAGTTTTGGCATGGAAGTTTTGGTTTCCGCGCGCCCGAACACTCCCCCACCTATCCCGCCAGGCCGCATGGATTTCTCCGATCTGTTAAAGCGCGCCGATGTCGTCACCCTCCACTGCCCGCTGACGCCCGAGACCCAGAATCTCATCGACAGCCGCGCCCTGTCGCTCATGAAACCAACCGCATTTCTCGTCAACACCGCGCGTGGCGGCCTCGTCCACGAGGGCGTCTTGGTCGAGGCGCTGAAGCAAGGACGCTTGGCCGGCGCTGCCCTGGATGTGCTGTCCCGGGAGCCTCCCCCCGCCGATCATCCAGTGATCGTAGCCAGCGCGGAGCTGGAGAATTTGGTCGTCACCCCGCACTGCGCTTGGAGCGCGCGCGAGGCGCGCCAAAGACTCCTCGACGAAGTGGCGGAAAACGTCCGGGCCTTCATCTCCGGCGCGGAAAGAAACTGTGTGGTCTAGGACCGGGGTTTAAAAGGCGGGAAAGCTCATGGTTCGATTGCCCTCACCATCACCCTGAGCGAAGTCGAACGGGTCCGCGTCTTTCAGAACGGGATGTCATCGTCCAAAGACGGGGGTTCGGTGGAGGCCGAGGACTCGCTGGAGGCGTCTCCCTCCGCTTCCGGTGCCACGCGGGTTCCACCACCACCACCAAGAAACCTGACCCTCTGGGCTACGATCTCGGTCACATAGCGCTTGTTCCCGGACTTGTCGTCGTAGGAGCGACTGCGAATGCTGCCCTCGATAAAGACCTGTCTACCCTTGGCCAAATACTGGGCGCAGGTCTCCCCTTGCTTGCCCCAGACGATAATGTTGTGCCACTCGGTTCTTTCCTGGCGATTACCGTTGGCGTCATTCCACACCTCAGAGGTGGCGATGGGAAAGCGTGCCACAGCACGACCATTCGTGGTAAAGCGCACTTCAGGATCTTTGCCCAGATTGCCGATCAGAATCACCTTGTTCACTGACATTAAGGATTACCTCACTCAGGCGACCCAATATGGGGGGCGAGCCGTCCCCTTCACTTTATCGCCAGCAATGTTGAGTGTCAATAAAATTTTACCCTGGCTTAAAACCTTATCCGATGTCCGAAGCTTTATTGCTTTTTTCTCTTTAGTGGACTACCATGAAATGATTTTACTTGTATTTTTAACTTACTAGCAGCTCTAAAAAGCGGTTTTATTTTAATGCTCTTCGCCATTAAGGCGCTCCTCATTGTTCTCATAACCCTCGTAACCGGAATTCTGGTTCTATCCCTGGCTCCGTTTGATCGTGATGGAAGGCTCGCTTACCGATTTTCCCGATTTTGGACGTGGGCGATTTTAAAGATCGGCGGTGTTCGACTCAGAATTCAAGGGCTGGAACTTCTCGATCCCAAGCGCCAATACGTTTTTATCGCGAACCATCAAAGTAACATTGACATGCCTGTCCTAGTGCAGA
>Ga0154352_1186_pt1 | contig 17833 bp, 17 predicted proteins | sample RifGroA2_FD_115880 | JGI IMG/M metagenome (GOLD analysis project Ga0154352, IMG submission 115880) | Deltaproteobacteria bacterium GWA2_57_13
ACTATAGTTCGAACCGTTCGAATGGTTCAGGGATCATCAGAACGCCTTGAACGATTTAAACGATTCGAACAATTTTATGCGCTCAAATTCTATTCCGCCCGCCTGGGATTAGCTGCTTCCTTCACAAACAAAAAGCCCGATCCCTACAGACAGACTCGTCCATCTGATAGAGAATCGGGCTCCCGTCCTTCCTTCGAGTCCCCTCAGGATGGTGAGCAGCTTGTCGAACCACAGTCCGACCCGTGCTCGGGCAGATCCTTTACCCCAAAGGGGGGATAACTTCCACGTTCCCTTCTGCCCTGCCTACTCGGAATAGATAGACGAAAAAACCAGAAAAAAATTCGCGCTAGACCTTTTTTCGCCGGCGTGAGATGTAATCGACCAGGAGATACTCGCCCAGGCGGTCGGGACGGGTATAGAAAGCCCGGCCCTTGTTGATGCGGGTCATCTCATCGACAAAGCCCTTCAACACCGGGCTATCGTCGAGCATGAACGTATTGATGGTGATCCCCCGGCGCGTGACGCGCTCCGCCTCGCGCAGCGTCTCGTCCGCCGCCCTCTGGCTGATCCCGCCGAAGCTGAGAGGCCATTCGCAATAGAGGCGCCCCTGCCGGCAGTAGGCGGTGGGCTGGCCGTCGGTAATCACGATCATCTGCTGGTTCTGGCTCGGCCTTCTCTCCAAGAGGTCGGCAGCCAGGTGCAGTCCGTCTTGGAGGTTGGTGAAAGGATCTCCCATATTCCACGTCGCCTCAGGGAGATCCTTGGGCTTGAGTTCCACGGCGCGGGTGAAGAAGCCCACGATGCCGAAATAGTCGCGGGGATAGAGCGAACGCACGAGGCTCTCCATCGCCAAGGCCACCTTTTTGGCCGCCGCAAACCTTCCCTCCCAGCTCATCGACCAACTCATGTCCAAGAGCAGCACGGTGGCGGCGCGAGTGGTGTGCTCAGACTCGTAAACCATAAAGTCCTGCGGCCGCAAACGCAGCGGTAAACCTCCGTTATGGAACAGGGCACTTTTGAGCGTCTGAATCATGTTGAGGTGGAGGTGATCGCCCTGGACATAGGGGCGGCTTTCCTCGGTCACGAGCTCCTGAGAACCGTGGGAGCGTATCGGGTGCCGGCCGATCACGTCGCGTTTGAGCTGGCGGTAGATATCTCGCAGAGCGAGCTGTCCGACCCGTCTGACCCCGCGCGGCGTGAGTTCGAACCGATCACCCCGATCGATGACATAGCCTCCATCTTCCAGCAGAGACTCCATGCGCGCAACCCCATCGAAATCCTGCCGCGCATCCTCCCCCAAGAGCCTCTCCAGCAACTGGGAGTCTACATCCTCCAGGTTCATGCTCGAGAGCTGGCCTTCCAGGCGGCGCAGCTCCTCGATCCGGTCTAAAAGCTCTTGTGCCTGCTCCATATCCAAGGGTGTCTGCCCGCGGAAAAGGCTACCCTCCCGGCGGATGGCGTTCTCGAGGCGTCGGACCTGCTCCAGCCGGGAAAGCAGGGACTGAAAATCCGTCTGGGCCTTGGAATCCTCGAAACTGTAAGAGGCGAGCTTCTCGATGGCCTCGCTCGTCTTGTCCGGCAGACGATCAAGAAATTCCTCTTTACTTTCAATCCCGGGTTTGGCATCGCGCAGCTCTTGGAGGGTCCGGCGCTCCTGCTCCACGATCGACCGAAGCTCCTGTTCCACCTGCTCCATAGCCGACTGGATCCGGTAACGGTCGTAAAGGCGCCTCAGCTCGCGGCTCAACTGGGACATCAGATCTTCCAGTCCCGCCGTCTTTTTCTCGCCTTGCTTCAAGCCCCGCTGCATCAGACGGCGCATAGCCTGCTGCAGGTCGCCCGTCTCGTTCATGTAATCGTTCAGTTGCTCGAAGACACTCTCGGCTCCGAGGGACTCAGCAGAGGAGCGATTCCAGCGACTGTATCGAATCCGAAACATAACCGGCGCATTACCTACTTGCCGTAGGTGATCCTCCCTCCCTCAACCTCTTTGTTGAGCTTCTGGTGGAGGTGTAACCCTTCCATGATAAACTCTGTGGCCGAAGCCATCAAGGCCGGAGACTCCATGGGTCCCAGCGTGCGGATCGCCTCTTTCAATCCCGGAATCTCCTTGATCCCTTCCAGGTAGTCCTTGGCGGGCATTCCATCCGAGACCTCCACCCCCCAACCGGAGTTGAAATAGTCAACGATTTTTTGCAGCGAGCTCACGCTGAAATACTGATCGAACACCTTCACGAGCGCACGGTTCAGCAGCTTTTGGACCACCTCGTCCTCCTTCCGATCCTCCCCCACATATTCCAACTCGATTTTGCCGCTGGTCGAGGCTATTAGGCAATGCAGGTCGCTGACGCGGGGAACGACCTCTCCTTCGCGCAGCCGCAGGGCCCGCTTCTCCGCGTTGCTGATCATGCTCTCGTAGTTGTTGATCGTTACCCGAACGCTCACCCCGGAGGCCTGATTGATTTCGTTCGACCTGCGGGCCTCGAAGGTCACGTTGGCGATGATCTCTTTCATGAATTGAGGTGTCCGAACCGTGAGGCTGCGCTCGTTTAGAGAGATCGCCTCTTGCTCCATAATCGTGATCTCGTCCTGGATGGTCCGGGGATAATGGGTCCGGATCTGAACGTCGAACCGATCCTTCAGGGGCGTAATGATCCGACCGCGGCTCGTGTAATCCTCTGGGTTGGCGCTCGCCACGATCATGACGTCCAGGAGGAGACGGATCTTGTAGCCCTTGATCTGGACATCCTTCTCCTCCATGAGATTGAAGAGACCCACCTGCACCTTTTCGGTCAGGTCGGGCAGCTCATTGATGGCGAAAATCCCGCGATTCGTCCTGGGGATCAAACCATAATGAATGGTCTCTTCGTCCGCAAGGTATCTTCCCTCCGCTACCTTGATCGGATCGATCTCACCGATGAGATCCGCTATGGACGCATCCGGAGTGGCCAGCTTCTCGCTATAGCGTTGCTCCCTCCCGATCCACTCGATGGGCAGCGCGTCTCCTTCTTTCTCCAACCGCCGCCTGCACACCCGACAGATCGGATGAAGCGGGTTGTCGTTGATTTCGCAGCCCTGGACGATCGGGATCCGCTCGTCGAGAAGGGAAACCAATCCGCGGATGATGCGGGATTTGGCCTGTCCCCGCTCGCCCAGAAAGACCATGTGGTGGCCCGAGAGGACCGCATTCTCAATCTCCGGGATCACGGTGTCGTCGTATCCGATGATGCCTGGTAAAATCCGACTGCCGCTCTGGAGATACTGCATGAGATTCTTGCGCATCTCCTCGCGCACAGAGAGCACCGGATGGCCGCTTTTTTTAAGTTCTCCCAGGGTCTTCAGCTCTTTCACGCTCGCACGCCTCCCTGCAGCTAAATTCGCTCCTTGATGCCCGCCCCCCCGCTCTGGCCTTCTCGCTCGCCGAAAGCCTGAATCTCCCGCTCCAGCGCAGCGATCGCCCGATCTTTTTCTCTGAGGGCCCGTTTGAGAGACCACTGATCGAAGAGAAAACCCACCCCCGCCAGCAAGACGCCCAGAAGAATCGCGAACAGGACCAGCAAAAAGAGAGGAATAGGAGGCGTCTCCAAACCAAAATAATAGCGCAGGCGAAGGGGCTCAGCATTTTCCATCGAAAAGGTAATCCCCAAGATAAACAACAGCGTAACAAAAACCGTCTTCAATACTTTTATCATTCTAGCAGATCAGAGCGCTTCAAAATAGGGCCTCAACCGGTCATAGCTCTCTAAAAGATGCTCGGGCATGACCCGGACCTCTCCCACGACCGGCATGAAATTCGTATCCGCGTCCCATCGTGGCACCACATGCCAGTGGAAATGATCCTCGACGCCCGCCCCGGCGCAGCGCCCGAGATTCATCCCCAGGTTGATTCCCCCCGGATGGAGCGCGGCGAGGATAATAGCCACTGATTTCCTTAAGGCCTCGCTCAAGTCCCCGTACTCGTCCACAGACAGCGCGGAGAGCTGCTTTTCATGCCGCTTCGGCGCCAACAAGAGATGGCCGTTGTTGTACGGATACTTATTCAACATGACCAGGGAATGGGCTGTTTCCGCCAGTACCAGATTCGAGCGGCGGTCTGGCCCCTTCAGCTTATCGCAGAAGATACACCCTTCCCGCTTGTCATCATCAATATAGGTCATGCGCCAGGGGGCCCAGATATTCTTCATCAGGATCCCTTGTGCGGTTCTCCCTTCCCATCGACCCTCAACCTGAGCTCCTTCCCGACTTTAAAGAAAGGAACTCTCTTGGCCGAAACCGACACTACGGCTCCGCTCTTTGGGTTTCGCCCTTCCCGCGCGCGGCGGTGCTTCACCACAAAGCTCCCAAACCCCCGGATCTCGATCCTCTCCCCCTGTTCCATGGCGCTGACCATAGAATCGAAAACGGAGTTAACGATCACTTCAGAATCGCGACGCGAGAGGTGGGGAAACCTCTTATTGACTTCGTCAATCAGATCTCTCTTCGTCATAATCCCCCCTCATCGAAAAAGTCTCTCGGCTGCCAGCCTCCCCGGACCCTTGTTGGAGATACTCAATGCATGAGCTGGGGCGACCACTCGTAAAGGAGCCCCCATCTTTCACTCCCGCCCAGCCGCCGACCGAAAAAGGAAAAGACAAGCCTTTCCCACCAACTCTTTTCGTCACCCCGGGAGTAAACGACTTGAGGAACGCCTTCGATGCCCGCACGCTTGGCGGCCAGATCGATCGCATCCTCCAGGTTCCCTAGCTGATCCACCAACCCCAAAGCCTTGGCCTGCTCCCCCGAAAAGACTCTGCCGTCAGCGATTTCTCGCACCTTTGCCTCGGGCAATTTCCTTCCCTTGACCACGGCGCTCACGAACTGCCCGTGCACGTTGTCCACCAACCCCTGCAAGATGGCCCGCCCCTCCGGTGTGAGAGGCCGCAGGGGAGATCCAACATCCTTATGCGGTCCGCTCTTAATCGCAAATCCCTTCAGGCCGAGCTTGCGCATCAGCTCCTCGACGTTCCCCAATTCCATGATGACGCCGATGGACCCGGTCAGCGTCCCCGGGTTGGCCACCACTCGGTCACACGCGCTGGCAATGTAATATCCCCCCGAGGCGGCCATCCCCCCGAGGGAGGCGATGACGGGTTTTTTCTTCTTAAGCTTGCCGATCTCTTCGGAAATCTCCTGCGTGGGAGCTACCGCGCCGCCCGGGGAATCAATGCGGACGACCACGGCCTTGATCCCTCTGGCCTCCGCGAACTGTTTGAGGCCTTGAATGGCTTCCCGCGAGCTGTTGATGGTACCCTCGATCTCCAGCACCCCGACGGAGTCCCCACCCAGAAGGGTGAGCACCGAGACCTCACCCCCTGTCAGATAAGCATAGAAAAAAAGGACAAAGGAAAAAAGCAGGATGGATAAAAAAAGGATTCCCAATCCCTTGAGCAATCTCCTAGCCATCGACCGCGCCGCAATCTCTACTAGAGATTGCCCCCCTTTCGCTTCCCCGCGGGCCGAGGCTCCTCATCACGATCGAGTCTGAGTTCCTCGTTCAGGATGGACTCGAAAGAAAACCTCCCTGCCTCTTTCTCCCGTTTCAAATAATCCTCCATCTCCCGGCGCTCCTCGCTCTTTTTGAGCGCGCGGACACTGAGGCCGATCTTCCTTTCGTGCGGGACCAAATGGATGACCTCCGCCTCGACCTGGTCGCCAACTTTGAAAAGACCCGAAGGCTTATCCACCCGATCTGTACTCAGCTGCGATACATGGATTAAGCCCTCCACACCCTCCTCCAAGCGAACGAACACGCCGAAGTCAGGCACACTGGTCACCTCCCCTTTGATTTTGCGGCCAACGGGATACCGCTCAGCGATGGTTTGCCAGGGATCGGTGGTAAGCTGTTTAATCCCCAGGGAGAGACGCTCGTTTTGCACATCCACCCCAAGGACCTTAGCCTCCACCACATCGCCCTTCTTATAGAGTTCCGAGGGATGCTTGATCTTTTTGGTCCAATGGAGGTCGGAGATATGGACCAAGCCATCGATACCCTCCGAGACTCCTACGAAGACACCAAAATCCGTGACGTTGCGCACCGGACCCTTGATGACGCTGCCCACAGGGTACTTCTCTTTGAGCTCGTCCCAGGGATTCGGCATGACCTGCTTCAATCCCAACGAGATGCGGCGGTGGGTTACATCCACGTTGAGCACCGCGACCTCGGCGATTTCCCCGACTTGAAGCACCTTCGAGGGGTGGGGGACCTTCTTGGTCCAGGACATCTCGGAAACGTGGATGAGACCCTCGACCCCCCTTTCCAGCTCGACAAAGGCACCGTAGTCGGTCAGGCTCAGGATTTTCCCGCGGACCCTTGAACCTACCGGATAGTTTTCCCCGACCGAATGCCAGGGATCGGGTAAAAGTTGCTTCATGCCGAGCGAGATCCGCTCCCGTTCCGGATCGAATTTCAGGACCACGACTTTGATCCGATCCCCTACTTTGAGGACCTCGGAAGGATGGCTGATCCGCCCCCAGGACATATCGCTGATATGTAGGATGCCATCGATGCCGCCCAGATCCACGAAGGCGCCATAGCCAGTGATATTCTTAACCGCGCCTTCCAGGATGACTCCCTCTTCCAAAACCTTGAGCACCTCTTTCTTGAGATTCTCGCGCTCCTTTTCGAGCAGCACCCTGCGGGAGAGCACGACATTACCCCGCTGGCGGTTGAATTTGAGAACGGCAAAACGGTCCTTCAAGCCCACGTATTTATCGGGATTGCGTGTGGGTCGAATATCCACGTGCGAGCCCGGCAGAAACCCGGGAACACCCACGTCCACCTTGAACCCTCCCTTGACCTTGGCCAAAACCACGCCCTCGACGCCGGAGCCCTCTTGATAGGCCTTTTCGATCTCCTCCCAAAGTTTGATACTCTCCGCCCGTTCGCGGGAAAGCAGAATGCCTCCATTCTCGCCCTCTGATGACGCGAAGAAAACATCGACTTCATCCCCCTCCCGAACCTGAATCCTGCCCTGGCTGTCCAAAAACTCCCCGATCGGAATCTGACCTTCGCTTTTGTACCCGACATCGATCATGACATGGGTGGGTGTGACACCTACAACCCTCCCCTTGACTACCCCGCCAGGCTTTACGGTACGCATGCTCTCTTCAAAGAGGGTCTCAAAATCTTCACCGCCACTGGCGGTCTCGGGTTTCCTATTTTCTTCATTTTGGGCCATGAAATAGCCCTCCCATCTCACTAAATTGCTCGCAATTTATTCTTGATTTCTCGCATAACCTGCTCCACCACCGCCTCGGCGCCGAGGCGCGACGAATCGACGACCAACGCATTCTCTGCTTTGCGCAGGGGTGCCACGGCGCGTTCCTGATCGCGCCGATCCCTCTCCTTCATCTCTTCCAACGTCTCCTCCAAAGTGACCTGCTTGCCCTGGCTTCTGAGCTCCGCGAAGCGGCGCCTGGCCCGTTCTTCGGGTGAGGCGTCAAGATAAATTTTGACATCCGCTACGGGAAAAACAACCGTTCCAATGTCTCTTCCCTCCGCCACGACCCCGCCCTGAGAACCCATCGCCCTTTGGAGCTCGACCATTCTGTCGCGGACCACCCTCAGAGTCGAAACCTTCGATGCCATCTGGCTTACCTCGGGGGCGCGGATCTGTTCGGTCACATCCACCTCGTTCAGGAGCACCCGGAGTTGGCCGGCGTGCTCGACCAGCCTTATCCTCATCTGTTGAAGGATTCTTCCCAGCTCCTTCTCGTCTCCCGGATCTATCCCCTCCTCCATCACCCTCCACGCAAGCGCCCTGTACATCGCTCCCGTATCGACGTAAACGTAATTGAGCTCCCTCGCCAAGCGTTTTGCCAGCGTGCTCTTCCCAGCGGCCGCCGGCCCGTCGATCGCGATGATCAGGCCCCGCAACGGTTTACCGGCCAAGGGCTGGCTCATCACCTTCCCGGCGCCGGGCTAAGAACGGCATAGCCCTTCCAGGAGTTCAAAAAAACCGGGAAACGAAATGTCGGCGCATGCGCTATCGTCAATCCCGACGCCTCCCTCAGCGGAAAGCCCCGCTACGGCGAGGGCCATGGCGACCCGATGATCCCCGTAAGTTTTGACCGGACCTCCCCGAAGCCGCCCCCGCCCCTCGATGATCATGCCGTCCTCGCGTTCCTCCACCTGCACGCCCAGTTTGCGCAACTCGCCCGCCATCACTGCAATGCGATCGGACTCCTTATACCTCAGCTCGCGCGCGCCGGCGATAGTGGTCACACCCTCCGCTAACGCTCCAGCGACCGCGAGGATCGGATACTCGTCGATCGTTCTAGCAACCATTTCGGGTCCGATCTCCACCCCTTTGAGCTTTCCACCAATGACTCGCAGGTCTGCCACCGGTTCCCCACCCTCCTCCCTCAGATTCAGGACCTCAATCGAGGCCCCCATCCGTCGTAAAACCTCCAGCACCCCGTTTCGGGTCGCATTACACCCCACTTCGCGAACAAGCACAATCGAGCCCGGAGTCACCGCCGCGGCGACAAGGAAAAACGCCGCCGATGAGAAATCCCCCGGAACCCGCACTTCCCTGGCTGAGAGAACCCGACCTCCGGTCACGGAAACCGATTTTCCCCGCACCGAAATCTCAGCGCCAAAGGCCCGCGCCATGATCTCGGTATGATCCCGGGACTGTTGCGGCTCCTCGACCACCGTGGTGCCTTCCGCCTGAAGCCCGGCCAAAATGACTGCCGATTTAACCTGGGCGCTGGCAACCGGAGAAACATAATGGATCCCGCGCAGCCGCCCGCCGTGGATCTCCAAGGGGGCTAATCCCTTGCCGTTCTGGCTCAAGATCTGAGCACCCATCTGGCCGAGCGGGTCGATGATCCTCTGCATTGGCCGCCGCTTGAGAGAGTCATCGCCGTCCAGCGTCGCGACGAACGGACGGCCTGCCAACACCCCGGAGAGCAGGCGCATCGTGGTCCCTGAATTGCCGCAATCGATCACCCGGCGCGGCGGGCAAAGACCGTCCCACCCTTTGCCGTCGACGCACAGCACCTCGCCATCCCTTTGGATCGCCACGCCCAGGTCTTTGAAGGCCTCGACTGTTCTCAAGTTGTCCTCGCCCGTGGAGAGGTTAAAAATCTTACTCCTCCCCCGGGCCACGCTGGCGAAGATGACCGCCCTGTGGCCGATGGACTTATCGCCCGGTACGCGTAACTCTCCCCGCAGCGGGAGCTTTACCTCTCCGATCGTTTTCATCGAGCTCGCCTAAATCATCTGTCTTCTGATCACGTTGGCCCGCGCAAACTCCCGCTGGAGCAGATCGCCCCTGCCATCTCTGATCCATCTCCGGAGCCGTTCCAGCTGCTTGATATAGTCGGTCAAATGTTTTCCGATGGCGCGGCGGTTGACCAGACAGATATCCCGCCAGATCTCCGGGCGACTCGCGGCGATGCGGGTGAAATCCTTAAACCCGCCGCCACAATAATGCGTCGGATCGATAGAGTCCACGGCAGTTCGGCCGAGCGCGTTGACCATCGCGTAAGCTAAAACGTGGGGGAGATGGCTGACCACGGCCAGAATGCGGTCGTGCACTTCCGGGTCCATAATCTCCACCCTGGCCCCGGCGCGCCGCCAAAAAGAGGCGATTCGTCTCAGCGCATCGGGATCGGTATGGCTCGTGGGGGTTAGAATGCAACGGCGGCCGGAAAAAAGATCCGGCACGGCGGCCTGCGCTCCCCACTGCTCGCTTCCCGCGATCGGATGGCTGCCCACAAAAGGGATCTCCGCGGGAAGCAGCTTCTCCATCTCCCGCACGATCTTTGCCTTCGCGCTCCCCACGTCGCTCACCAGACAACGCGGCTCCAGAGCGGGCAGAAAGCTATCCGCCAGGGGCACCACCGCCTGCACGGGCGTGGCCAGGATCAGCAGATCAACACCTTCCGGGAACTCCTCCTCGCGCAAGAAATAACGGTCCACCATCCGCTCTTTTCGCGCCACTCGGAGATTTCTCTCTCCGCGGCCAAACCCGACGATCTCTTCGACCAGCCCGCGTCGTCGCGCCGCTAGGGCGAGGGAGCCCCCGATCAACCCCACCCCGGCTACGACCATCCTGCGGAACATAAATCCCACTACAGCTCCCTCCCGACCGCCTGGGCTACTTTCCTGAGCTGCAACATCAGCGCGGCAAATTTCTCAGGCTTCAGCGATTGCGGACCGTCGCTGAGGGCTAGCTCCGGCCGCGGATGAACCTCGATGAGAAGCCCATCCGCACCCGCGGCGATTCCGGCCAGGGCCATCGGCGCCACCAGATCCCATCTCCCCGTGCCATGACTCGGATCGACGAATACTGGCAGATGGGAAAGCTGCTTGAGCAGAGGGACGGCGCTCAGATCCATGGTATTTCTCGTCTCCGTCTCGTACGTCCGAATACCCCGCTCGCAAAGAATGATCTTTCGGTTACCGCCCGACGCGATGTACTCTGCCGAAAGCAGGAACTCCTGGATCGTCGCACTCATGCCGCGCTTGAGCATGACCGGCTTGTCGAGCTTCCCCACCTCCGTGAGGAGTTTGAAGTTCTGCATGTTCCGCGCCCCGATTTGGAGAATGTCGGCGTAGCGGTAAACGAGATCGAGATCGCGCGGGTCGAGCACCTCCGTGATGACCGGTAGGCCGGTTACCTTGCGGGCATTGGCGAGGTAGTTCAACCCTTCCTCCCCGAGCCCCTGGAAGGCGTACGGCGAGGTCCTGGGCTTAAAGGCCCCGCCGCGCAAGAATGTGGCTCCCGCCTCTTTAACGGGAATCGCCGTCTCCAGAACCTGCTCGCGCGACTCCACGGAGCAGGGACCTGCCATGACGTGAACTCTTTTGCCGCCTATCTTCTGACCGTCGACCTCAATAACGCTATCCTCGCTTTGAAAATCGCGGCTGACGAGTTTATATGGCTTTAAGATGGGCAGCACTTTCTCAACGCCGGGAAACGACTCCAGCGTCTGGTCAGCCAGCAGCCGCTCATCGCCGATGGCACCTACGATCGTTCTCTCTTTCCCGACCGAAATGTGCGCCTTGAGACCCAGACTCTCGATTCTCTCAATCACTTTGTGAATATCTTCTTGGGATAAACCCGGTTTCAAAACGACAATCATTGCGCCTCCACGGATCTAGAAAAGGGTTTAGTGATCGCTTGAAGCTCTTTTATAAATTTCCGGTTTTCTTCCATAGTGCCGACCGTCACCCGAATATGTTCAGGGAAGTCGTAACCCCCCATGGGGCGGACAATCACCCCGCACCGCAGCAGCTGTTGGAAAACGGCCTGTCCATCACCCACGCGGAGGAGGATAAAATTGGCCAGGCTCGGTATGTGTTCCAAACCCAACCGGGAAATCTCCCGTGTAAGATATTCCATCCCGTCGCGGTTCACCTCCAGCGTGCGCCGCACGTGTTCGCGGTCTTCCAAAGCTGCCAAGGCCGCCCACTGAGCTGCGGCGTTGACGTTAAACGGCTGCCGGACCCGGTGCATTAAATCGACTATCTCCTGACTCCCAATACCATAGCCAACCCTGAGTCCGGCAAGACCGTAGAGCTTGGAAAAGGTGCGCAGCGTCAAAATGAACTTTTCCTTTCCGTGGTACACCAGCGACTCGGGATAGTCGGGATCCGAAACATACTCGAAGTAGGCTTCGTCCACGATCACCAAGACCTCCGGGCTGATCCGGTCAAGAAACTGCTCCCATGGTTTTCGGCGATAGATCGTTCCCGTAGGATTATTGGGATTCGCCAAAAAGACAATCCTAGTTCTAGGCGTGATCGCGTCGGCCATAGCCTCGAGGTCATGAGTAAAGGCCTTCAGCGGAATGACGGCGCACCGGCCCCCTATCGCCTGCACTACCAGACGGTAAATAATGAAGGCCTGATGGGCCATGACCGCTTCATCGCCGGCGCGCATGAAGGTGCGCACGGCTAATTCGATAATCTCGTTCGAGCCGTTGCCAAAAATCAACCGCTCCGGGGAAACCGCCAATTTTCGCGCCAACCCCCGTTTCAAGTAGAAGCAATCCCCATCGGGATAGAGGTGAAGCGCGTGCAGTCTGTCCTGCAACGCCCGAACGGCCTTTGGGGACGGCCCCAGGGGATTTTCGTTCGAGGCGAGTTTCACTGAACCTGCAATGCCATACTCCCTTTCCACTTCCTCGATGGGTTTACCGGGAGCATATGGAACCAGGGAGCGGATGTATCCGGGAACCGCGTCAATTATACTCATAAGCCGCTGGGGTACGAGCCAAGGACTTTAATAAAAATGCAACTCTTTTCAAGTTTTTTGATGGCCTTTTGGACCCTCGGCTCCCTGATATGGCCCGCAAAATCCAAGAAAAAGAGATACTCCCAAGCCTTCTGCTTCAGGGGACGCGACTCGATCTTGGTCAGGTTAATCCGGTTCCTGGCAAACGGCTCCAACATCCGGTGCAATATCCCCACCTCGTCCTTGACCGAAAAGACGATCGAGGTCTTGTCGTCCCCGCTCGGTCGTGGCTCGTGATCTCCGATGACAAGGAAGCGGGTGGTATTGTTGGCGTGGTCTTCCACGTTCGCCGCCACTACCTCCAAGCCATAATAGTCCTTAGCCATTCCGCTAGCGATGGCGGCCGCGGTACCATCTTGCAATGCCGTTTGGGCCGCCTGAGCCGTGCTGGCCGTCTCCTCGACTTTCAGGCGGGGGCAGTGGCTCGCGAGCCAGCGGCGGCATTGAGCCAGGGCCTGGGCATGAGAGACGATCCGACGGATCTCCTCGAAGCGCCCGGAGCGGGACAAGACGTTGAGATGAATCTCCAGGAAGATTTCCGCACAAATCCTGACCTCCGCCTCAACCAGCATATCAAGGGTGTGCGTCACCGCCCCCTCGGTGGAATTTTCTATCGGCACAACGCCGTAGTCCGCCCTTTGTTGACTCACCTCCTGAAAGACGTCGGCTATGCTCGGCAGCGAGATAAGGGTCGCCGAGGACCCGAACTTTTCTCGCGCCGCCATATGCGTAAAGGTCGCCTCCGGACCAAAATAGGCGATTCGGATGGGCGCCTCGACGGAGCGGGAGGCCGAAAGGACCTCCCGATAGATAGAACGAAGGGCCTCCTCTTGAAGGGGGCCACGATTTAGGCTGGGAAGCCTCTGAAGGATCTCCTTCTCGCGACTGGGGACGTAAACTTCTTCTTTCTCCAGACTCTTTGCTTGCCCGATTCTTCGGGCAAGCAAAGCCCTTTCATTCAGAAGTCCTACAATCTTTTCATCGACTTGATCGATCTTTTTTCTAAGCGCATCGAGCGACTCTTGACGGCTCAATGAAAACCTCACATGGGCGCGACCTCTTTCGAATCAGCACAAAAATTACGCCAGCTGCTGTAACCTATCTTAACTTCTAAGGAATTGCAAATCTAGTTCCAGCCTCTCTAGCCCCTTGACGAGGCCCGAACCGGGCCGCTATGAGGAAAGCATGCCCAGGGAGATCATCATCCCCAAAGACGAGCAGCCCAAGAAGCTCGAGAACTTCCTGAAGAAGCGGTTTCCAATCGGATACGTGAGGAAACTGTTTCGCAAAAAAGGCGTCCGGCTCAACGGCCGACGTGCTGGGCCAGCGGAAATGGCGGTGCCCGGGGACAGAGTCCAACTCTTCATAGCGTTCGAAGAAAAACCCGAGATCGCGGGGGAACAAATCTCGCCGGACCTCAAGCCCGAAATCATCTTTGAAGACGAAAACCTGCTCCTCCTCCATAAGCCGGCCGGGATCGCTGTCCACGAGGGCAAAGAGACCCTCAGGCAGCATTCCCTCCTGGGGATGCTGGAGATCACCTATCGGCCGAAAGGCACGCTCCCGAGGCTCGTGCACCGGCTGGACAGAGACACCTCGGGTGTCCTTGTGGTAGCCAAAAGCGGAGAGCTGGCCGAAGAACTCCTGCGGCGCTTTGAAGAAGGCGAGGTGGAAAAAGAATATCTCGCCTTGGTGGTGGGGCAGCTTCGCCCTCGCGAGGGCAAGATTAGTTTGGCGCTCCCCGGGCGGGAGGGGAAACCGGTGCCGGCACTCACTCTCTACCGGGTCGAGAAAGAGTTCCGCGCGACAACTCTCGTACGGGTCAGAACCGAAACCGGGCGGATGCACCAGATCCGATTGCACTTCGCAAAGCTTGGCCACCCGGTCGTCATGGACGCGCAGCACGGAGACTTCCGTTTCAACCGGCAATTCCGTAAGGCCCACGGTTTGAAGCGACAGTTCCTCCACGCGAGTAGGGTTGCTTTCGCTTACAAGGGAAAGAGGAAAAAGTGGACCGCGCCGTTGCCAGCGGACCTGCAACGGACACTTGAGTCCTTGGAGCAAGAGGTCAGATAAGAAGGCCGCCGGCAAAACGATTTATCGACCCGGCGGCCGCGTCGGGAATGATTTCAGGCCCCTGCCAGAAAGTCGAACAACACCACCAGGCCGATGTAGGCAAGTATGGAGCCACAGGAAATCGATCCCGTAAAGAGGTATTTGAGCAGCGGCGCGCGCTCGGTGCGGAAAATTTGCACGCTCGTATAGATAGCCGGTAGGCCGCAGAGAACGCCCAATACGCCTCCGCCGAAAACGATACTGACCGGCAGAGCGATCCAGGCGTATTCATACCATCGGAGAGGTCGAGCCACGCGGAGGACGCGCCCTCCGACATCGATCCTTGGCGCCGGATCCAACCCATTGAACCGAAATAAAAATTCAACCTGATTCCCCCGGTTGTCTCCCAGCACGTAGCGCTTCCTTTTCCCTTTGACCTCCTGGCCATCGATAAAGAGTTTGGGGCCTGCGAAAAAACTCGCGGTTCGAAGCTTGAGGCCTCTTCCCTCGAAACCGGCAATCTCTACGGGAACTTCCATCGCCATCGTTCGCATCCTAAACGCACATGCCCACGACCGGGCTTTTTCCAAATGCGAGAACTGTGCCAACGTAAGCTGGGCCATTCAAAAACTGACTTTTCCCCCTGAAATCAGAAGGTTAAATAAAATCAAAATGGCCAGGTCCGCGTTGACAAGAGTGCCAGAATTGATCCGCCGGGCACAAAAATCGGCCAGTTGTCCCTTGACCAGCCTACTATACTATCGTTCAACGAGGATCCCGGAACGATCGGCAAAGTCCGTGTTGACTCCCCGGAGACTCGTTGTTACGCTTGAGCTAAATTTCGTTGGGGAAACGGTCGATGACCGACGCAGGGAACAAGCGAGTACCGGTAACCATTCTCACCGGCTTTTTGGGCGCCGGGAAAACCACTCTTTTAAACCGTATCCTTACCACCGAGCATGGCCACCGCGTCGCGGTGATCGTCAACGAATTCGGCGAAGTCGGAATCGACCACCACCTGCTGATCGCCTCCGAGCAGGAAATCGTCCAGATGAACAACGGCTGCATTTGCTGCACCGTCCAAGGCGATCTCCTGCGCGCCCTCTTCGATATCCTGGAGCGGAAATCCCAGTTCGACAGCCTGCTCATCGAGACCACCGGCCTGGCCGATCCCGCCCCAGTCGCCCAAACTTTCTTCGTCGACGAGAGGATCCGCCGGGAATTTCACCTCAACGCGATCGTGACCGTCGTCGACGCCAAACACATCTGGAATGACCTCGACACCTCGACCGAAGCGCAGGAGCAAATCGCTTTCGCCGATCTGATCCTTCTGAACAAGACCGATCTGGCCGCCCCCGAAGAGCTGGAGGCGGTGGAGCGAAAAGTGCGCGGTCTCAACAGCACCGCCCGCCTCTACCGGACCAGGAACGCGGATCTAGACCTCAACACTCTGCTGGAAATGAGAAACTTAAGCCCGGAGGAGAGGCTGGCGGCAACCCCGGATCTTCTCTCAGGGAATCACGACCACTCCCGGGCCATCACCACGGTGTCGCTCGTTGACCCGGGAGAGCTCGACGGCATGAACGTCAGCCACTGGTTCCGTTCCCTCATCAGCGAGCAAGGAATCAACATCCTGCGCATGAAGGGCATTCTCAATCTACGGGGAGACCCGGACCAGTTCGTGTTCCAGGGTGTTCACATGATGTTCGAGGGAAGACCGGGACGGCAGTGGGAAAAGGGCGAGACTCGGATGAACCGGTTGGTTTTCATCGGGCGGGACCTTGATGCTCCCAAGATTCGGGAGGGTTTCCGCGGTTGCCTCGCCTCAGGGAACGGCGCTCCTTCCGCCGTCGTGGATCCCTTTGGGCGCGACCATTTAGAGATCTCTCCCTTCACCCTGGATCAGATCAGGTATTGGACCAGGCAAAATCTGGGGTTTGCTCCGAACGTGCCGATCGTCGTCAAGGAGGTCCCGTGCGTGAAGCCAGGCTGCCCGCCGATTGAGACCGCCCTCATGGCCTTTCTCAAGGGCGAGCCTCCCAGGTACTACAAGATTCAGAAGACCATCAACGAGGTCACCTTCGACGACGTCTATAATCTGATCGAGAACCCTCTTCCGTGCTGTTGAGTTCGGTGGAAGGCAGTAGCTAAGCAAGATATCCCAGACCCAGCAAGACGCTGTAGAGCAAAAGGTGCTGCGCGGCCCGCGCGAGAAGAAGATTGAGGCGCGGCCCCGGCTCGGTGCGGGAAAAAAACCGGATCAAAGAAAACGCCCATGGAAATCCTAGCCAGGGGAGGAGAAGCCACCAGTTACGCGCCAGGTGCCCCATGAGAAAAAGCCAGCAATACGACACCACGATCAGGGCGGCAAATTCGGCGAGCCCGAAGTCGCGCCCGAATCGGATCGGCAGGGTCCGCTTCCCAGCCCGAGTGTCGCTTTCGATGTCGCGCACATCGTTCACGACGAGGATCGCGGTGGTAAGAAAACCGATGGGAAGGGAGGCCAAGAGAGCCTCCAAACTCAGCCCGCACGCCTGCACATAATAGGTCCCGCACACCGCCACCGGCCCGAAAAAGATAAAAACGAACAGGTCTCCCATGCCCACGTACCCGAGCGGCCTCGGCCCCGCCGTATAGGCGATCCCCGAAGCGATGGCGAGAGCGCCGGCGACTGCGATCGGCCACCCGGCCCGGGCGATGAGATAGACGCCACAGAGCGCAGCCAATAAGAAACTCGCGCCCATCGCCCAGCGCAACTGGTCAGGCGTGAGCAAACCGGACTGCGCGGCGCGCAGCGGCCCGAGGCGAGCGGAAGTATCCGTCCCCCTCAGGTGATCGTAGAGGTCATTGGCGATATTGGTCCCGATTTGTATCCACAGCGCGCCCAACAGCGCCGCCAAGCAGGGGATCAGGGCGAACACGTCATCACCCCACGCAATCGCCGAGCCCACCAACACCGGAGAAACCGAGGCGGTAAGCGTCCGTGGACGCGCGGCAAGGAGGAAGGCCCCTATCGATCCAGGTTTTGGCGGCATGAGAGAAAGAAATTTACTCCAGGATCTCCTTGAATCGCACATCGATCTCGATCCCTTTGCGTCCCGCTACCTGCCCCATCACCAGGCTCCCAATCCAGTTCCCGATAGTCAGACCATCGGGCTTCGCTACTTTTATAGACATGGCTGGCCGCGATGAGACTTCCGGCCCCGGTCATGTTGTCGACAATGACGGTAGGGTTACCTGCAATGTACTTGCCCAGATGCCGGGCCATTAACCGGGAATAAACATCAAATCCTACCACAAGAAGCCGCACCATCGCGCCGGACTGAAGCGCCGGGCTAATCTTTAGGCTGCGGATACCAAAACCGGTGTGCATGAACATCATACCCGAAGCCTGCGGCCATCAGCGTGTCTCTCCAGTCCTTCTTGGCCTCTTCAATCTCCCGTCTCAATCGAAGCAAGCTTCCGTCCGAGAGCTTTAAGACTGCGAAACG
>Ga0154352_1151_pt1 | contig 17803 bp, 15 predicted proteins | sample RifGroA2_FD_115880 | JGI IMG/M metagenome (GOLD analysis project Ga0154352, IMG submission 115880) | Deltaproteobacteria bacterium GWA2_57_13
CTTGACACAGCGAACCGTGGCGGACTAAGCTTCGCGAGAAAGGCTGCTTAAAGGAGGTTTCGGCCATGGCGGAGTCACTGGAGAGATTTAAAAGCTATATCGGCAAAAAGGAAACGGCCACAGATGTGGTTACCGCTTCGGCGATGTTAAAATTCGCCGCTACGTTGGGGCAGGAAAATCCGCCGGTGGAAAAGGGCGCGCCGATTCCGCCCGGATGGTACGGCGCGTTTTTCCCGGCGTCGCACCGGCCTTCTCAGATGCGCTTGGACGGTCAGGCCTCAGGCGGCGGCATCGTGCCGCCCATTCCTTTGCCGCGCCGCCGGATCGGCGGCACCCGCGTCACGTTTCATGAGCCGCTGAGGATCGGCGACGAAATTACGCGGGTCACGGAGATTGCCGATATCCGAATCGACGATGGGCCGAACGGAGCCATGGTAACCATCGTCGAGCGGCACAGCATTTCGAACAGCCGCGGCCTCGGCGTCGTGGAAGAGCGCGATATGGTTATGCTCAGCGAAGCGAGAGCCGAGGCCGCATCCGTAACTCCGCCCCCGGTTGCCGCTCCGGCAGCCTGGCGACAGGTGGTCGAGCCCAATCCGCCTTTGCTCTTCCGCTTCTCGGCGATCCGATTCAACAGCCACCGCATCCACTACGACCGCGACTACTGCACTAAGGTCGAAAAGCTTCCAGGTTTAGTGGTGCAGAGTTCGCTCATATCACAGCTGATGATCGAGCTGTGCCGCAAGGAGCTGCCGGCGCGCCGGCTGACCTCGTTCGATTTTAAGAGCTTTCGCCAGATTTACGATACCGGCAGCTTCACGATAGCTGGAAACCCGGCGGCCGATGGGCGCGAGGCTACGCTCTGGGCACTCGATGCCGACGGCAGGCTTGCCATGACCGGGACGGCGAAGTTTGCTGCGTGAGAATTGCAAGGGACCGCTATTCGCCCCGTGGCAAGCCTGCCGCCTTAGTCAGGATTGAAAGGCCAGACCCCACGCCCTTCTCGCCTCGTGCCTCAAGCCTCAAAATGTGGCCGGGAACGATTGGAGGCCTTATTCAGTTCTAACTACAGCCAAGGTATATTGGGCATCGAGGGGGATCTATGAAGAGCGCAAATCTAATAATGTCATTGAATATCATCTTTCTCGCCTTCGGAGGGATCGCGTACGCGGCTGATCGGGATAACAAGAGGACGGAGACTGCCAAGGCCACTTTTGCCGGCGGCTGTTTCTGGTCCGTGGAGTTGCTCTTCGACAAGGTGGATGGCGTCCTTTCGACCATCTCCGGCTACACCGGCGGCGCCAAAAAGAACCCGACCTACGACCAGGTGGTCACAGGCCGCACCGGCCACGCCGAATCCGTGCAGATCACCTATGATCCGAAAAAAGTCAGCTACGAAAAACTACTCGACGTCTTCTGGCACAATATCGATCCGCTCACGCCCGACGCGCAATTCTGCGACGCCGGGAGCCAGTATCGCACGGCCGTCTTCTATCATGATGAAACGCAGAAGCGCCTCGGGGAAAAATCCAAGAAGGCTCTGCAGGGCCGCTTCAAGCAACTCATCGTGACCCAAATTGTCCCCGTCTCACAGTTCTATCCGGCTGAGGACTATCATCAGGATTTCCACCTGAAAAACCCGGTACGCTATCAGCTCTACCGCGCCGGCTGCGGCCGTGATCGGCGACTCGAAGAACTTTGGGGAGCGGAACGGAAGTAGGAAAAGCTGCAGCGCCTGACGGCTATTGGGACGAAAAACAAGGCAGGGTTTTTCAACGCCCTAATTCTTATTGACTTTGCGCGGGCGGAGTCGAATAATGCGCTGGCTGTTTGTCCGGGAGCCGCAGCGCCGATCGGAAGGGCGGCACTTTATCACCCAACGGAGGTCATCGACCCATGGGCCGAATTAAGAGCTTAGAAGAGATTAAGGCCATGGTCCGAGAACGCACGGGCAAGCAGAACGTTTTTCGCCGGGCCAAGAGAGAGGACGTCGAACCTGTTCTCGTCAGGCTCACGAGCAAAGACCCCGAAGTGTGGGCGGCTGAGTGGTCGCGAGCGGCGAAGCGCTATGAGGAGCAAGGGAACGCGCACTATGAGCGTGGCGAACGCGAGCAGGCGCGGGAGGCTTACCTCATGTCCTATACGTACTATACGATCGCGCGCTATCCGGTGCCGCACTCCCCCGGCAAGAAAGAATGTTTTCGGAAGAGCTTGGAGCTCTTCGTCAAGGCGAGCCGCTATTTTGACCCTCCAATGGAAGAGCTCCGTATTCCCCATGGTGAAAAGGTGATCCCGGCCTACCTGCGCCTGCCGCGAGGGGAGGGGAAGCGGTCCGTGGTGATCAACTTCGGTGGGATCGATTCTTACAAAGCTGAATGCTTGCCCTACGATGAGTCCTTGCTTGAAGCGGGCCTGGGCACCTGCGCCGTGGACATGCCCGGCGTGGGTGAAAGCCCGATTAAAGGATCCACGACCGCCGAGTCTCTCTTTACCTCGGTGGTCGATTATCTTGAAAAGCGACCGGAGATTGATCGTGAGCGCATCGGCATCCTCGGTCGAAGTTTTGGTGGCTACTGGTCAGCCAAGATGGCTTTCGTCGAGCCTGAGCGCCTGCGGGCTTCGGTGGTTTGGGGCGGAGGGGTTCACTATTTCTTCCAAGAGGAATGGCAGCGGAAGTCGACCAACGCGGATAGTTATCTGATGGACCATGAGATTGCCCGCGCGATGGCCTTCGGACTCCAAAACCTCGAGGAGATCGCCGCGTATTTCCCTTCGCTATCGCTGAAAACACAAGGGTGGTTAGATCGGCCCTCCTGCCCCATGCTCCTCGTCAACGGCAAGGACGACCTTCAGACTCCCGTTGAGGATCTTTACATCCTTCTCGAGCACGGGAGCCCGAAGGCCGCCAGAGTTTTCCCAGGCGGTCACATGGGACAAACTCCACAGACTTTCCCTACGATCGTTCGCTGGCTAAAGAGAGAGCTCACGGAGAGCGCCTTGGTGGCGTAGGAGGTACTTTATGAAGCGAGTCACAGGCGTTGTGTTTTTCGTTGTGGCCGTGTCGGTCCTTTTGGGCTGGTCTACTCAAGGGACTACCGCTGTCGTCGAGGAGCTTGTGGCAGCGGCAAAAAAGGAAGGGATCATAGAATTTTACGGCCCGTCTACTTTGACCCCCCAGGGAGCACAAGCGCTCGCTAGCGCGTTTAACAAGAAATACGGGGTTGAAATCAGGATGGGCTACACTCCCTCGGGGAGCATGTTCAGGGACATCGGAAGGTTGGCGACCGACACGGCCGCCGGGGCGCCTTCGCAATGGGATCTCATGGTGGTAACCGATGCGCACCAGTCCCTTCTGTGGTTAAAGAAGCTCCATATGCCGTTTGACTATACCAAGCTCGGCGTCGACCCAAAGTTAATCCAATACGACAACGGCTCGGTCTCCTTTTCCAATCAGTTCGTGCTGCCTGCCTACAGCCAAAAAACGGTGCCTGCCAAGGATGTTCCGAAGCGGTGGGAGGATCTCTTGGACCCCAAATGGAAAGGGGGAAAACTGGGCATCAACAACGCAACGCACCATTGGGCCCGGCTGGCGGTGGGAGGCTGGGGCGAAAAGAGGACCACAGAATTCGTGAAAGCCCTCGTGAAGCAGGAGCCGGTCTTAGGGCAGCTAGGCGAGATCTACACCCGGCTTCAGCTCGGCGAGATTTTGCTCGCGGCTACCCTGACGACGAGCCAAATTAACACAGCAAAAAGAACCGGCGCGCCGATCGTTTTTGCCGAAGGAATCGAGCCAGTGATTTCGCCATCCTATCAAGCGGGCGTGGTTAAAGGTGCCCCTCACCCCAACGTGGGTTATCTCTTTGCGGCTTTCATGGCGACACTGGGGGCGCAGGAGATCTGGGCGAAGTACGGCGGAGAAACCTCCGCGTTCATTGCCGGGACAGATGCCCACAGATATGTCCAGGATAAGCAAATCCTGTACATGACCCAGGGACAGGCCAAAGAGATCGACCGGCTGACCGACTTATACCGTAAGATGCTCGGCTTCAGATGATCTTCTGGTCTCTCCATCTGCCAGGGCCTGCCCTCCACCTCCTCGTGCGCGTGCCTCAGCCCTTCAGGCTTCCTCCCCCCAGAGATCTCACAAAACTCCCAGGCGCAGGGGATCTGCCCCCATCCTCGCTCCGCCCGGAATGTCAGATTGCAGATCTCAGATTTGCAATTTGAGATTTGCCATTTGCAATCCCGAAGGGCTGCAACGACACTTTTCGCAGTAGAGCTGATGGTCCCTTGACAGCCAAGCGCAAGCTGTGATCAAAAGACGGTATCCAGAAGCAAGGAGGTATAAGCCCATTTCTCCATTAAATCCGTTGCGTTTGATCATTTTTAACGCCGATGCTGGTCTGATCGTGGCGCGCCGGCGCGGGCTCTTTGCGAGCGAGGGGTTTGAGGTCGAGATTACGATCACCCCCAACTCGACCGAGCAGATGCGCGGTCTGGGCGCGGGAAAGTGGGACATCGCCTCGACTGCCTTCGACAACGTGCTCGCGTGGTCGGGCCGGGAAGGGGCAGAGATCGTTGCGATAGCCCAGGTAGCCCGTGGGATCTTGCTGCCCGTCTACGTGCGACCGGAGATTCGCGACTGGAGCGATCTGCGCGGCAAACCTCTTGCCGTTGACGCCGTGGATACCGCGTACGCTCTGGTTCTGCGCAGGATCCTGCTGGCCCACGGTTTGGATCTCAAAAGGGACGACTACCGGCTCGTTCCGGTCGGGGCGACCGGGCCGCGGTTCGAGTCGATGAATCGAGGTGACACCTTCGCGGCTATTCTCAATCCGCCCTGGGACGCAAAGGCTGAAGCTGCTGGTCACATGCACTTTGGCGACCACCGCGAGGTGTTGCCAAACTATCCGGGCGGGGTTTTTGCCGTGAGCCGGACATGGGTTGAGGGTCACCGGGATGCGCTGGTGAGATTCTTGCGCGCCTGGCTCGCCGGCCTGCGTTGGGCTGGCGATCCTGCCAACCGGGGGGAGGCGATAAAGATCATTGCTGATGAAGAGAAGCTGAGCCCGGAAGGAGCCGCCGGCCGACTTGCCCAGCTTCCCAAGGACGGAGCCATGGATGTCACCGGGCTTCAGAGCGTGCTCGATCTCAGAACTCAGTATGGCTTTAACCTCCCGATGGGTTCGGATCTGAAGCGCTACTACGATTTAGATTATTATCAGGCAGCGCGGAGCGGATAGGGCGCCAGAGTGGCGAGGCACGGCCCCTTAACCCGGGCGCGGGAGCAGGCGGGCGCGGTTCGGCCAGCTGAATAGGGGAGGGAAACCAAACTTGATACGGATCACAGGGCTTAGGAAAGAGTTCAAAACCCGCCATGGCCAAGTGGCGGCCTTGCGGGGCATTGATTTGGACGTTCGGGAAAGGGAGTTCTTCGTCCTGCTCGGTCCGAGCGGGTGCGGCAAGACCACGACGCTTCGCTGCGTGGCTGGCCTGGAGCGGGCCGATGCGGGCGAGATCGATCTCGGCGGCGCGGTCGTGAGCTCTCCGAATCAAGGCATTTACGTTCCCACGGAGAAACGCGATATCGGCATGGTGTTTCAATCTTATGCCATCTGGCCGCACATGAACGTGTTTCAAAACGTTGCGTTCCCGTTGGTCAGGGGAAGGCGGCGGGTTCTTAAATCCCAGGTGGCCGAGAAGGTGCGCCAGGCGCTCAAGCTGGTTCAACTGGACCACCTGGTGGACCGCCCGGCCACGGATCTGAGCGGGGGTCAACAGCAGCGGGTGGCCATGGCGCGCGCCATGGTAACGGAACCGAAAATTCTCTTGATGGATGAGCCTCTGAGCAATTTGGACGCGCGCTTGCGCGAGCAAATGCGCCTGGAGCTTAAGAAGATCACCCACTCCATCGGCGTCACGACCCTCTACGTCACCCACGACCAGGCCGAAGCGTTAAGTCTGGGAGACAGGGTGTGCGTGATGAACGAGGGCGAGATATTGCAAATCGGCTCCCCTCACGAGGTCTATTCCAGCCCGAACAGTCTCTTTGTCGCCCAGTTCGTGGGCGAGATGAATTTCATCCACGGCAGGGTTTCTGCTGCGGGCGAAGTGGAATCTCCTTTGGGAAAGTTTAGTTGTGCGGTTCCGCGAGGTTGTGAGGCCGGGCGCGAGGTCACCCTTGCCATCCGACCGGAGCATCTCGTGCTTAGGCCCGAAACGGCTCGGAGTTCCGAAGGCGTGGCGGCAAAGGTCTTGATTAAAAACTACCTGGGGGACGCCGCCTTGCTGGAAGTGGAGGCCTGCGGGGTGAGCCTGAGAGTCAAGCTATCCGGCGATGCGGGTTTCACCGTAGGACAGAACGTGGTGCTGGTTTTGCCCCAGGACCGTTGGCGCGTATTTTCTTGAGGTCGTTTGGGATCCCGACCCGATTCATCGTAAGGATTCACGCCCAACTGCGGCACGGAAAGAAATTTCTCGGACGAAGGAGAAGGCCCAATGAAAGCAGACAACGAAAGAAAGATGAAGCGGTTCAAAGAGCAAAGGTGGGTGCTGGACAACATCATCCGGACCGTGGGCGTCGACTGGGACCAGGGCAGGACCCAGCGGCTTCTCGCCTACATCGGCCTTGGCGGGCTTCAGGATGTGACCCAGGTGCGCGATAGGGTCACGAAGTTCAAAGACATCCCCAGGGAGTTTGCGCGGGTAGGGAAGAGACGGGAGGAAATTGCCAAGAAGGCCGAGGCGGAAGGCCGAACCGTCACCGCCAGGGAAAATTATTTTATGGCGGCGCTGTTCTACGTCAACGCGCAATGGGGCATTTTCGAAGACGACAACGAGATAAAAATCGGCCTCGCGGAGAAACAGAACACCTGCTACGACAAGTATATCCAGTTCGCCGACCATAAGATCGAGCGGGTCGAACTTCCCTTCGAGGGGAAATCGATCCCGGCGCTGTTGCATCTTCCCGCCTCCTCGACCCCACCCTATCCGTGCGTGGTTTCCATTCCCGGGATGGACTCCGTCAAAGAAGACATGCCCCTTTACGGCGATGCGCTGTTGGAACGGAAAATGGCGATCTTGCGCCTCGACGGTCCCGGCCAGGGAGAAAGCAACATGAGGAAGATCCGGGTGACGGAAAAGAACTACGAAGAGGCAGGGCACAGCGCGGTGGATTATCTATGTTCGAGAAAGGACGTCGATAAAAACCGGATCGCCCTCCAGGGTGTTAGTATGGGGACGTACTGGGGAATCAGGGTCGCCGCGGCAGAAGCCAGGTTCAAGGCGGTCGCGCTTTCTTTGCCTTGCTTGGAGCCGGGGTTGGACAGCCTGCTCAATACCGCGTCGCCCACCTTCAAGCTGAACTACATGTACATGGCGGGTTACGACGACGAGACGGCGTTCGACGAATTCGCCAAAAAGATCGATGTCCGGGGGTTGGCGTCAAGGATCAGAGCCCCGCTGCTGATCGTGACCGGCGAGGACGATGAGCTGTGTCCGATCGAATACCTCTACGAGGTCATCAAGAAGATTCCCCACCCGAAGAAGCTTGTCATTTACGAGGGGGAGAGGCACTCGATACGAAACCCGTTCGCGCGCGACCTGGCAGCGGATTGGATCAAGGAGCGGCTCGACGGAAAGCCGATGCAATCGGAGAAGGTGTATGTCGAAGTCTCCGGCAGGGAGATCGTAGAGAGTCTCGCGTGACAGAGCCGTGATTCATACCCTATGGTATCGCGTAAAAAAGGAGGAGACATATGCGGATCAAGCAAAAACGGGCGGTGCTAGCCACCGGGCTCACCCCGGTGGTTGGCTGGCAAAGGATCCTTTTCTCTGCCTTGCTGTTCGTCCTGGCGTTTCTTACGGGCGCGATGGTTTTTGCCGCGCCGCCGAAGGAGGTGATCGACGCCGCCAACAAGGAAGGCGAACTTCGCCTTTACTGGACGAGCACAGCAACGGACACGTGGCGCCAGCGCTTCCAGGACGCGTTCAATGAGCAATTTGGCACCAATATAACCATCAAGGACACGCGGGGCGCCGATTGGGCGCGTGATACCACGAAGGTCGTCGCGGAGAGCCTGGCGGGGCAAAAACCCGTCTGGGACCTGATGCTCACCACCGAAGCCCACCACAACGATCTCTATCAGGCCGGTCTGCTGGTCCATCACGACTGGGCAAAACTCTTCGGCGTGCCTCCCCAGGCCGTGATGTTCAACGCAGGGGCGTATGCCTTTGCTCACCAGGTGGCCCTGCCGGAGTACAACACCGACCTGGTTAAAGGACCAGACATCCCAAGGAAGTGGGAAGATATTTTGAAGCCAAAGTTCAATGAGAAGATCGGGGTGTCCACGGCGACTCACCACTGGGCGCGGCTCTCCCAGTTCTGGGGTGATGAGAAGACAACTCAGTTTGTCACGCGCTTGACCGCTATGAAACCCAGGCTGGGTACCCTGGCCGATCTCAACCAGCGTCTCCATATCGGCGAGATACTCCTCGTGGCCACACAGATCGACAATTTCATGCGGGTGTCTAAAATTCGCAAAGCGCCGGCGAGTTGGGCGGAGGACTGCGATCCAGTTTTGCTCCAGTCCATAACCGTGGGTCCCATCAAAGGCGGCCCCAATCCCAATGCCGCCCTTCTTTTCGCCGGCTTCCTCGCAACCAAGAAGGGACAGGATCTCTTTCAAGAGTTTCAGTGGCAGAGCTCCATTTTTGTCAAAGGGTCGCCTTACTGGAAGTTCGTCCAGGGGAAAGATGTCGTCATTTTGAAGGAAGACTTCATGGCCAAAGAGCTACAGCGCCGCACTGACAAATATGGGGCGATCCTGGGCTATCGCTAGGCCAACTTTGCGGCAGTCGGTCATCGGCGATTGGGTGACCGTATTGCGAAATTGAGGGGAAAGGGCGGGTCCTTAGGGTGCATGGATGAGCGCTAAGGCGGCGGCTCCTGGCGGTAGCCTGGGAAGCGCAAAGGTCAGGTCAGCCCTCGCCCGGGTTGGATTCGCCAGAGGCCTGACCCGCGAGATGACGGGGCACGGGTTCGGCTATACCGCGCTGGCGCTCGTGGGACTGTTAGTGGGCGCGCCCGTGCTGGCCGTCGTCCTCATGAGCCTGCGAGCAGGCCTCCCCGGCCAGGCCAGTCCGCTCACGCTCGAGAACTACCACAGGGCGTACGCCGACCCGATCTTCCTCCAGGTGCTTCTCAACACGTTTTTCTTTGCCGGCGGCACCGTCCTGGTGGCTCTGATTTTCACTTTGCCCATGGTCTGGCTGTTCAATCGGACCGACCTCCCCGGCCGGGAAGCGATCTTCGTGTTCCTGATCACGAGCTTCCTGGTCCCGGTGTTCCTGCGGGCCATAGGGTGGATTCTCGTCTTCAGCCCGGAGGTCGGGTTGCTCAACAGCGCGGCCCGATCAGTCTTCGGGGCTGAGCGCCCGATATTCAGCATTTACAACATCACGGGTATGGCGTTCGTGCAAGGCCTTGCTCTGGTACCCGCATCCTTCTTTATGCTGTCGGCGGCTTTTCGGGCCATGGACCCGGCTCTGGAAGAGGCCTCCTACATCTGCGGCGCGAGCCGGCTGCGCACGCTCCTGCGCATCAATATCCCGGCGAGCTGGCCGGCAATCGCCGCGGTGATGGTCTACATGCTTATGCTTGCGGTCTCCCTGTTTGAGGTGCCAGCGGTTGTCGGCTGGCCAGCCAGGATTTTTGTGCTTAGCTCGCTGATTTATTTTGCGGTTACTCCCAACGTCGGATTGCCAAAGTACGGGATCGCGGGGGCGTATGGCTTGCTGATGATGGCGCTCGGTCTAATCCTCGCTTACCTGTATTTCAGGGTGATCCGCGAAACGAGAAAGTACGCGGTCGTCACCGGACGTGGCTACCGCCCTAAGATGCTGCGGCTGGGTCGATGGAAGTACGCGGCGATGACATTTGTCGGTGTCTACCTGGCGTTGGACTTCGTGCTCCCCTTCGGTGCCCTTCTGTGGGTATCGTTTCTGCCTCATGCGCAGGTTTTTTCCGTTGAAGCGCTATCAAAGCTGACGTTGGTGAACTACCGCCAGATTCCCGATCTGATCGGGGTGCGTCCCTTCATCAACACGATGTTCCTCGTTTTGCTCGTGCCTACTCTGTCCATGAGCTTGAGCATATTTGTATCATGGGTGGTTGTGCGCCAGCGATTCCGGCTTGGGGGAGTCTTGGACGCGTTCGCCTTTCTGCCTCTCGCGGTCCCGCAGATTCTGTTCGCGGTCGCTCTGGCCTACCTGGCTCTTCTGTTCCGCGAGGTCCTGCCTATCTACGGAAGCGTCTTCATCATCGTGCTTGCCCACACCATCGCTTATCTGGCCTACGGAAGCCGGACCATGAATGGGGTGATGGTTCAAATTCATCATGAGCTGGAGGAATCAGGTCGCGTGTGCGGCTCCTCGAAATTGCGGGTATTGTGGCGCATCGTCATCCCCCTGATGGCGGGTGCGGTTGTCAATGCCTGGCTCTGGATCAGCCTGCTGTCGTATCGGGAGGTCACGATGGCACTGACGCTGCGCGGCCCGGATAATGTGGTGCTCGCGACGCTCATCTGGCAGCTCTGGTTCTCCGGGCTTGCGCCCGAGGTGGGCGCCTTGGGTGTAATGCTGATCGCGGTAGTGGTGCCGATCGCCTGGCTGGCGAGGAGCGTTTTTGCGAGCATCGCTAAGGGATATTCGGACGGTCGTTGAGGAGCGCTGCAATCAACATCGATAGGCGGAGGGTGACACCCACTTCCGGCGAGCGTATTGCGACATGATTCGAATTCGGAACCTATCGAAGTCCTACGAGACTCGCCATGGACGGGTCGAGGCGGTGCATGGCATTGACCTGGACGTGGCGGAGCAGGAGTTTTGCGTGTTGCTGGGCCCCAGCGGCTGCGGCAAGACCACCACCCTGCGCTGTGTAGCCGCGCTAGAGGTGCCGGATGAGGGCGAGATCGAGCTCGGCGGCAAGGTGGTTTATTCAGCGGCGCAGCGCATCTTTGTTCCCCCGGAGAAGCGCGACATCGGGATGGTTTTTCAATCCTATGCGGTCTGGCCTCACATGAACGTGTTCCAGGTTGTTGCCTATCCCTTGACGGATGGGAGAAAGCGAGCCCCCAGCCGGGACGTGGCCCCGCGCGTGCGAAGGGCCTTGGAATTGGTGCAACTCGATCACCTCGAAGCTCGGCCGGTCACGGACCTCAGTGGTGGACAGCAACAGCGGGTCGCGCTTGCGCGGGCGCTTGTTTCCGAACCGCAGGTGCTTCTGATGGATGAGCCGCTCAGCAATCTGGACGCGCGGCTGAGAGAGCAGATGCGGCTCGAGCTTAAGAAGATCACCAAGTCGGTTGGGGTCACCACACTCTACGTGACCCACGATCAAGCCGAGGCGTTGAGCTTGGGCGACAAGGTATGCGTGATGCATGAGGGGGAGATACTGCAAGTCGGAGCGCCGAGGGAAGTGTATTCCCGGCCCCGGAGTTTGTTCGTGGCCCAGTTCGTCGGCGAGATGAACTTTATTCCCGGCAGGGTTTTAGGGCCAACTGAGGTGGAATCGCCTCTGGGAAGGGTCCAATGCGAAGTGCCGACGAGCTGCCAGACAGGGCAGGAGGTGACGCTCGCTATCCGTCCCGAACACCTCGCTCTTTCTTCCGATGCGAGTCGAGGTTCCGGGATCGTCAGAGGAAAAATTTTGAGCAAAAGCTACCTCGGAGATTCTGCCCTTTTTGAGGTTGAGGCATGCGGGGTCAATCTCAAAGTCAAGCTACCCGGCGATTGCGATTTCGCCGCGGGAGAGCACACGGTGCTTCTTATGTCTCCCGATCGCTGGCGAGTCTATTCCTAAAACCGCGGGAATTTGATTTTCCGGGCTATTACGTGCTGAAGTCGGGTCGGCCGTAGGGTTTGATCTTCGAGTTGTAGTGGTCGACCAGAGCGCGGAAGTTCGGAAACTCTTTTTCGAAGACCGGCAGCATCATGGTCCACAGCAGGAAGGGGTGGGCGCCCATGGCGTAGAGCTTCTCGAAGTCGCGCTCGGCCAAGGCCTTGCGCTCCTCATCGGTGAACCTGTGGCCGCTGGTCTGTTCGGATTCGTTGAGCATTGGCCCTTGTTCCTTTTCCCACCGGGCGACAAAGCCGGCGGGGTCCTTCATGTAGGCCTTGAGCATTTCTTCGTTGCGGTCGACGCGGTAGATGAACTTGTTGACGAGATATCTGCTCATCTTGAATCCTCCTTGGCTCAGGGCTCCCAGGCAAAGAAAGGTTGCGTGGAGCCCTTCCGTTTCATCCCATCAGCATAGGAGCAACGGAACCCCCGCGCTATCCCCATGGCAAGCAGGAAGTTGACGAAGGCGTGGGTCACATTGCCTGCGCCGGTCATACGGTCAAAGGTGCACTCGCGGATGGCGGTGTCGATGTCGCCGCGGGAGATCCATCCCACGGCCTGGTCGTCGAACTCCTCGTCCATGGGCTTGGGCTCAAACTGCAAGGGGCCGCCGACATCGAGGGAGAGGTTCCCGCTCACGACAACGCCGATCCGCTTGTCGCCCGGGATCTCGTCGATGACCGATCTTAGTACCCGGCCCACCTGGTAGAAGCGCTCCGCCGGCGGGAGCGGTGGAGCGACGCAGTTGGTCATGATCGGCACGATCGGGAGGTCCATCTCGGGCCGTGCGAACATGAGGGGAACCACCACCGAGTGATCGACCTTCATCTCGTTCGAGAAGGCGAAGTCTACCCCGCGCTTCATGGACCCTTCGAGGATCTGCTGTGCCAGCCGGACATCGCCGGGGATGCGGCACCGGGGAAGGTCGAACTCGCGCACCTCGTTGTAATAGGTCGCGTCAAAGACCTCCATCTTGCCGAGGATGAAAGCCGGCATGTTGTCCGCGAAGAACTGGTGGTAGTGGTCGTTGCCCACCGTGATGAGCGACTGCGGGTCGGCCTTACTCAGCTTCTCGCGCAGTATCTGTCCCCGTTCAACCATTTTCTCGGTGTCGGGCGACCACTGAGAGCGAGGCTGGCTGATCTGGCGATGGTGAAACGGGTTGTGGGAGACGCCGACAACGCAGACGATACGTGCCATCGCGAATCCTCCTAAGCGAACCGGAAAGCCATCTTCCCCGTCAAAGTCAGAACCCTATGTCCGGTGATTACAGGTGAGGACTATAGTGAAGGAAAAAAGAAAATTACCATAATCACCCTGTCCTTCCTCAAATCCCCCTTTCTCCCCCTTTGGTAAAGGGGGATAGAGGGGGATTTAGGAGACCGAGAGGGGATTTGATGTCAACTTATTTAATTCCGTCACTATAGTTCCGAGCGAGGCGAACTTAACACCGGGCCAGATGGCTGTCAAGCTCAACACGGCTCTACTGCGAAAATTGTTGTGCAAAGTAAAGAGCACAGGGGGCTTTGTAGTGGTGAATCAGGGTCTGGAGGGCTCGTTGACACCGCACGGAGCCCATGTTAGAGGCTGCCTATCGAATCTGAGAGGAGGGTCCCTTATGTCGGTTAGAATCCGAGTCCGTCTCCTCAGCTGCGTTTTCCTCTCACTGGTCGGCGCGGCGCTTCTGGCCGTCGGGCCTGCTGCCCACGCGCAAACGCGTTCGGCTGCGCTACAGAAGGTGATCGATGGAGCCAGGACGGAAGGTGTATTGACGATCCAGTGGTCGGCGGGTCGTTTGGGGGGTGATGCCGGACTGCGGCAATTGCTCGAGGTCATGAACAAGAGGTACGGGACGAATATCAAACTGCAGTTCACCCCAGGTCCGGATTTCCCGACCATGCTCAACAAGCTGACGCAGGAGAAAGTAGCGGCCCAGGTGGCGAGCAGCGATATCTTCATCGGGACCTCCAATCACATCGCCAAGGGGACAGAGAGCGGGATGCTCAAGAGGCTCGATTGGAACGCGATCCTGGAGCGCCCGGCTCCCCCCGACGTGAATATTGACCGGGTGGCACCCAAAGGCGCGGCTATCGCCATCGCGTCGCGCGTCGTGGGAATTACCTACAATACGAACTTAGTGAAGGGCGACGACATTCCGGACAGCATGGAGGATGTTTTCCATCCGAAGTGGAAGGGGCGGATTGCCTCCACGCCTTTTGCCACTGGGCTTTATCAGTTCGCGGCAAAAGACATGCTCGGTTACGAGTACATGAAAAAATACACCCAGAGGCTAGCGCAGCATATCGGGGGGCTGATTAGCTGCAACGTGGTCGAGCGAGTCGCCAGCGGTGAGTTCGCCATGCTGGTGTTCGATTGCGGTCATGACGACGCGCTGAGGTACAAGAGGCGCGGGGCGCCGGTGGATCATGTCGTGCCGAAGGAAATCGCGCGCGTCAACATCACGTATTTCGGCATCCCGGATCATGCACGGCACGCCGATGCCGCGATTTTATTTACCAACTTCCTGCACACCGAGGAGGGTCAGAAGCTCACTTGGAAGCTAGCCGGGCACGATCTCCACATCTATCCTGAAGCCGAAACCAGGAAGCCCGTAATGCGGGTGGTGAACGCCCGCGGTAAGCTCGTCCTGGACACGGTGCAGCGTGAACTGGAGCTCGGCCACGATTATTTCAATAGACTGGTGGAGGAGTTCGTAAAGATCCTCAAAGAGGGCGGCAGATAGGTCGACGCAACCACCGGTTCCTTTGCGGGGTCCCGCCGGCCCCGCAAAGGCTTTCATCTAAATCACGAGAAATGTTTGCAGCTCTGACTTTCGCACGACCCCAGCAGACATTCGTGTGAAATGGTGAGCCATGGTTGACACCCCATGGCTCTCATGTTACACGCGGCTTATAGCAGCGACCGTAAGCGGAGATATGGAGACAGCGACCACAGCGATTAGAGTTTCCCGGTTGCCCAGGGTAAAGAGCGCCCGGGTATCGCCGCTGCTCCCGTTCGCGGTGCTGCCCATGTTTTTTATCATCGGGTTCATTCTGGTGGTCCTGTGGGTAAGCTTTCAGACCGGCGTGATCGGCACGCCCGCGGCGGAATACACGTTGGACAATTATCGGGCGGTTTTTTCAGACCCACTGGCATATGGCGCGCTCGTGAATACCTTCATCTTTGCTGCCGCTACCACGATCGTGGCGCTGGCGATCGGGCTTCCCATCGCTTGGTTGGCTGAGAGGACGACGCTCGGCGGTAAGACGCTCATTTATGCCATCATGACGGTTGGCCTGCTGATCCCGGGCATTTTCGTGGCCATGGGGTGGACGTTCGTGGCCCATCCGCGCATCGGTTTTTTAAACCACTGGCTGATCAACCTGTTCGGCCTGGAACGGGGGCCGATCAATATCGGGTCGCCCATCGGTATGGGTTTCGTGCAGGGTCTGAACCTTGCCCCGCTAGCTTTCATCTTGACCGTGCAGATGTTCCGCACGATGAACCCTTTGCTTGAGGACGCAGCGCGGATTGCCGGTTTGGGATTTGCCGCTACGTTCCGCCGTGTCACGTTGCCTCTGGCGACCCCCGGCGTGGTGGCCGCGGCGATTTACATTTTCACCGTCGGCATGGCGACTTTCGACATCCCCGCCGTTCTCGGACTTGGCAACCGCGTGTACCTCTTCAGCACCTACATGTACATCCAGACTTTTCCGCAGGAGTACGTCCCGCGGTATGGGATCACTGCTGCGGTGGGCGCCGCCATGATTTTCGTGGCGCTGGCGTTGACCTATTTCTACGGGCGGGTGTTGCGCCGCGGCAATCGCTATCAGGTTATTACCGGCAAGGGGTATCGGCCCAAGCCAGTCGATCTCGGGCCGTGGGCCATCCCGAGTTGGTGCTTGATTGGCGGCTATGCCTTCATCGCCAAACTCCTGCCGATAGCGATGATCGCTTTTGTGGCCTTTTCTCCCTATGTGGCTCCTCCCTCGCTCGACATGCTCGGGCAGCTATCGATGGCAAACTTTTATAGAATCAATTGGGAACTCGTATTGCGCGGGCTGCGCAACACCGCTAGCTTGATGCTGGTGGTTCCGGTCGTGGTCCTATTCTTCTCGTTCTGTATATCTTGGCTCGTGGTTCGCTCGCGCAGTCGGGCGCGCTACGCCCTCGAATTCGGCGCCTTTCTGCCCCACACCCTTCCAGAAATCCTATTCGCGATTGGCGCTCTCATGGCGGCGCTGTTTGTCCTGAGGGACTTGCTGCCGCTCTATGATACTATCTGGTTGATCGGCATCGTCTACGCCGTTGTCCGTCTGGCGTTCGCGACGCGGGCGATGAACGGCTCCCTGCTCCAGGTTCATCGGGAGCTCGAAGAGGCGGCGCTCGTCGCGGGTCTGTCGACCGCTCGCACGGCGTGGCGGGTCGTGCTCCCTCTGATTCGACCGACCATCCTTTCCGTGTGGATCTGGACGGCTCTGCTGGTCTACCGGGAAGTCACCGTGGCGGTTTTTCTTACCAGCCAAAACAGTATCACTCTTCCCGCTATTGTGTGGAGTTACTGGAACGCCGCAGGGATGACGGAAGCCTCCATGCTTACCATCATCATGATCGCGCTCTTTTCGCCCCTGCTCGCGTTGTTCTGGCGCTTCGGGCGGCGCAGCGGGATGGCCTCCGGCTAGGGGAGGAAATGAAGCAATAAAACGATCAGGAAGGAAGACGAAGTGATTCGGATACGAAATCTGGAAAAGATATTTCACTCCAACCGCGGTCCGGTTGTGGCCGTTCGAGGGCTTGATTTGGAGGTGGGCGAGGGACAATTTGTCGTCCTCCTCGGCCCCAGCGGCTGCGGAAAAACTACCACTCTGCGATGCGTGGCCGGGCTCGAGCGGCCGGATCAAGGAAGTATCGAGATCGCCGGGCAGGTGGTCGACTCGGTGGAGGAGGGCACCTATGTGCCCCCCGAGCGGCGCAACATCGGCATGGTGTTCCAGAGCTATGCGGTGTGGCCGCACCTGACCGTACGCGAGAACATCGTGCTGCCGTTGACCGAAGGGCGGCATCGCATCCCGAGAAGTCAGGTCAAAGAACGCGCTCTGGAGGCGCTTCAGTTGGTTCGCCTGGAACAGCTTGAGGAACGCCCGGTAACCGATCTGAGCGGCGGGCAACAGCAACGGGTCGCCCTGGCCCGGGCCATTGTCACCCGTCCCAAGGTGCTCCTGATGGATGAGCCGCTCAGCAATTTGGACGCCCGGCTGCGGGACCAGATGCGCTTTGAGCTGAAGAAGATCACCAAGTCGGTCGGGGTCACAACGCTCTACGTCACTCATGATCAGTCGGAAGCGCTGAGTCTCGGGGACCGGATCTGCGTGATGAGCGAGGGCAAGATCCTCCAGGATGCGCCGCCGCAGGAAATTTACGCGCGCCCGGCCAGCCGGTTCGTCGCCGAGTTCGTAGGTGAGATGAATTTCGTTCCCAGCAAGATCATCGGTCCAGAAGAAGCTGATTCGCCCCTTGGCCGGCTGCGGTGCTCGGTCCCGCAAACCTGCCAGAATGGAAGTGAGGTCACGCTGGCCATTCGTCCGGAACACCTAAGCCTTTCCCGTCAACCCCATCAGAGTTGTCCGACCGTTCAGGGAAAGATTGTCAATATCAACTATGTAGGGGATGCCACGTTCTTCGAGGTGGAGGTTAGTGGGGTGTCTCTGCGGGTTAAGCAACCGGGCGCCCCGTCCTTCTGCGCGGGGGAGAACGCCACAGTGGTCTTGTCGCCGGACTCCTGGCACGTGTACCATTAGCCGTATATTTTGGCATCCCCGGCCGGGACGCGGAGCGAATTTGTCGAATCCTGTTCTCAATGGCGGAGGTATGTCGGTATGACTGCGCAGAGTGAGATAGTGACGC
>Ga0154352_1244_pt1 | contig 16815 bp, 10 predicted proteins | sample RifGroA2_FD_115880 | JGI IMG/M metagenome (GOLD analysis project Ga0154352, IMG submission 115880) | Deltaproteobacteria bacterium GWA2_57_13
CAAATCCCCCCTTACCCCCCTTTTGTAAAGGGGGGATGGGGGGATTATGGTAATTTTCTTTTTTCCTTCACTATAGGTGGGCAGTACTGTAAAAGCCGGCGTAACAGGCGATGCTAGAGAGAGTTTTACAGTCCATCCGAGTCTCCAGGACCTCCAGCCCAGGAAAGGTCGTGCCACAGCCGCAAGCCAGTTCAGCCACACAGCGAATCCCCAGTGTGTGCCAGATGTGCGTGAACACATGTGGCATCATCATCAAAGTGGAAAATGGGATCGTCGTGGGGATTGAGGGAAACCCTGACAATCCTCACAACTACGGCAGGCTCTGCGCCAAGGGATTGGCGGCGGTCATGGGTCTGTACGATCCCCATCGCGTGACAACCCCACTCAGGCGTACCAACTCCGTGAAAGGAATAGGTATAGATCCTCAGTGGGAGGCCATTGACCCGCAGGAAGCATGGGACATTGTGGTCGGGCATCTGCGGCGTGTGCTGGAGGAGGATCCCCGGAAATTGATCATCCTGGCCGGCACCGGGGACCCAGAGTCAGTGAGCGCGGCCATCGCGTGCTTTGCGGAGTCCTTCGGCACGCCCAACTCCGGCGTCGGTACCCCGTTCGGCGCAAAAACTTGGGCCAACTATCTCAATACGGGCTCAATGCATACTGAGCCTGATTTCCGTTTGTGTCGCTACCTGATGCTCTTCGGCTCGCAGAAGGGGGCCATGATTGGACATGACACTATCAAAACTGCCAAAGCCATGGCCGAGGCCCGCGAGCGCGGGATGAAGCTCATCGTTTGCGACCCCATCTGCACGCCCATGGCATCCAAGGCCAATCAGTGGATCCCCATCAGACCGAGCACCGATCGCGCCCTGGTGCTTTCCATGCTTCATGTGTTGCTGAATGAATTGAACATCTATGACGCCGAGTTCCTGAAAGCACAGACAAATGCCTGCTATCTTGTAGGTAAAGACGGGCGCTATGTGAGGGAGGCCGCCACCGGGAAGCCCTTGGTTTGGGACCAAGCACGGGCCCGGGCCTCTGCCTACGACGGCAACCCCCAGCAGCCCGCTCTTCTCGGCGATTACGATGTGGACGGCAAGACTTGCCAGCCTGCCTTCCAGGCCCTGAAGCAGCACCTGCGCCAGTATCCGCCAGAGCAGGCGGAGCCCATCACCGCCGTGCCCGCCTCGACGATCCGAAGGTTGGCTCGAGAGTTTGGCCAAACAGCGTCCATCGGCAGCACCATCGTTATCGAAGGACAAGAGATGCCTTTCAGGCCGGTGTGCGCCTTTCCCGACAGCCGCGGCCTAGCGGCCCACATGTATGGGTTGTGGACCAGCACGGCCGTGCAGCTTCTCAATGTGGTGGTAGGAGCTGCTGATGTCCCCGGAGGCAACCTCAGCACCAACGTCGTAGGGCCGTATGGTAAATTCCGCGTCGGCGAAGGTCCTGAGGGCCTGGTGACGTCTGGCCCTGAGTTGGGGAACCGCCGCCCCTACCCAGCCAGCACACCCACTGTTCCTCAAACGGTCGAGCTTGGGGAGCTGTTTCCGGTGGGAAGAGCCCCGCGCCCCCTTTTGGCGTTGGGCCTTTTAGACTATGCTCACCTGCTGCCCTACAAGCCAGAGGTGGTGCTTCATTGCTCGTCTAACGCGCTAGTGGTGGGCGCCAACCCCAAATTGCTCGCCGAAGCCCTTAGCCAAGTTTCCTTCATGGTCTCTCTTGCCCACACGATAGATGAGACCGTGGAACTCGCCGACGTCGTCCTGCCGGTGCAGCATTCCCTGGAGCGATTTGATTTCCCGGTAAACAGCCTACGGGGATGGGTCACCGGGGATCACTGGTATTTCACCTTGCGCCAACCCGGTGTCAAATCACATCCGAACGTGAAGCACCTGGCCGAGGTAATTATGGAACTCGGAGCGAAGTTGGGACTTGGAGGCAAGGTGAATGACAGATTAAACACCAAACTTCGCCTGAAGGATCCCTACCGGTTGGAAGAACAAAGGCGCTACCGGTGGGAAGAGATTCTGGACCAGAGCGCCAAATCCAGCTTCGGGCCCGATCATGACCTGCGTTGGCTAAAGAAGAACGGCTTCGTAGCCTGGCGCCGAGGCCTCGGCGAACGCTACCCGCGCGGGCTGCTCAACCTCCCTCGTCTACCGATCTATTTCGAACACTTCCTGGAAGTCCGTCCTCAAATTGAGGCGCTGATCAAAGAAGCAGGGTTGGATTGGGACCTGACCGGTTTCCAGGCCATGCCCTTCTGGAAACCGTGTCCCGCCTCTTCACAACGAGAGAGAGGGTACGACCTGTTGGCGGTGAATTACAAGTTCGGCTTTCACGCTTTCTCGACCACGCAACACAACCCGTGGCTAGACGAGCTGACCATGCATCACCCTTGGGGCTATAACCTGATCATGAACGGCGAAACCGCGCGGCAAAAAGGGATCGGCGACGGGGATATCGTGACGGTGGAGGCTTGCGATGGGGAAAAGGTCACCGGTAAGGTCAAACTCACCCAAGGGATTCGTCCCGAGGTGATAGGAGTAGGAGCTTGCTTCGGCCGCTGGAGTCGCGGGCAGCCCGTTGCCCGCGGTAAGGGCGTCCACTATAACACCCTGCTGCCTCACAGTATGGACTGGATCGACACCCTGTCGGGTCACTTAGACGCTTGCGCACCCGTACGAGTCACAAAAGCGTAGACACGGTTTCTGCCGGAAGCAAAGTCCCCGCCCCTCTGAAGAACAAAACCGACTGAGCATTTATGAAAGAAGTCCGCTATAAGGGGTGCCTCATCCGAGCAAACGCCTTACGGTTGCGTAGTGGGTTGTGGGAAGCGCAGGTCCTCATTTATCGCGGTCAAGGCAGCCCGATAAACGAGACCCCGGTCTATGACCAGAAAGGGGGCGTTTTCCCCAACGCGGCTGAGGCCGAGATCCATGCCCTCGCGCTCGCAGGAGCCTGGATCGACGCTCAAGAAGAGTAGGGTCAGAAGCGACCTGCGCCTACCCTTCGCTGAACTCAGGGTGGCGAACGGCTCGACTGAGCTCGCCGAAGTCTCGTCGAACCATGAGGATCTGCTCCTTATCCTCCAATCCGGAGCCGACATCCGGGAGTGCATAAGCGTGATTGTCACCCTCGAAGCGAAAACCCTGCCCACGACCGCCACCCCAGGTATAAGGGCCATTGACAAATCGTATGCGGGGAGATAGTAAATGTTACATCTTTCGGTTTGCGCAACTGGCGTCTGCGTGGAATTAACCACGAGGGAGCGCAAAGCGTTAAGACGGCCGAACGCCTGGGTCTCTTAAGGAAAGAGGTTCAGGCTTTTTTATTTTCTAGACGAAGAGCCATCAGCGTTCAGCTTTCAGCTTCTTTATCTCGCTGATAGCCGAGGGCTGACAGCTAAAGGGCTTTAAGATGATTAAACAGTATTTGCTCGCGCCTGGTCCGACACCCGTCCCCAACGAGGTCGACAGGGCGATGGCCACGACCATGATCCACCACCGGACCCCGCAGTTCAGCAAGATCTTCAGCGAGGCGAGAGAACGGCTGAAGCATCTGTTTGCGACCCAAAACGACGTCCTGATCCTGGCTTCCTCCGGCACCGGGGCCATGGAGGCGGCAGTCTCCAACCTGTTTTCACCGGGTGAAAAGGTTCTGGTGGTCAACGGGGGAAAGTTTGGCGAGCGCTGGGTAAAGATCTCCCAGGCCTACGGCCTTGAGGCCATTCAGCTCAAGGTCGAGTGGGGGAAGGCCGTCAAGGTCGATGTCGTGGAGAAGCACCTGAAGGTGTATCCGGAAATTCGCGGCGTGCTGATTCAGGCCAGCGAGACCTCCACCACGGTTTTGCATCCGGTGCGCGAGATCGCCGAACTCACGCGAAATGGGCCGCTGCTGCTGGTCGACGGAATCACCGCGGTTGGGGTACTGCCGGTGCTCATGGAGGAGTGGGGGATCGATGTCCTGGTCACAGGCTCCCAAAAAGCCCTGATGCTGCCGCCGGGACTGGGGTTCATCGCGCTCAATGACCGGGCATGGCAGCGGACGGAGACCGCGAAGCTTCCTCGCTTTTACTTCGATCTGCGACTCGAGCGCAAGAATCAGCAAAAGAACAGTACGGCGTTCACACCGGCGGTCTCGCTCATCTTCGGTCTCCACGCAGCCCTGGAGATGCTAGAGACAGAAGGGTTGGAGCGAGTTTACGCCCGGCATGACCGCCTGGCGCGCGCGACCCGCGCCGCCGCAACCGCATTGGGGCTAAAGCTCCTGGCGCCCGAAAACCCCAGTCCGGCGGCTACAGGTATTGTGCTGCCCGACGGTATCGATGGCGAAAACCTCCTGGACGTGCTGCGCGATCAAATGGGCGTCACGTTCGCCGAGGGGCAGGATGACCTTAAAGGCAGAATCATCCGCATCGCCCACGTGGGCTACATGGGGGCCTTCGATGTGCTCGTGGCCGTAGGCGCGCTGGAGATGGCACTCAAAAAATTCAACCACCCGGTCAAGCTGGGCCAAGGAGTGGCCGCAGCCCAGGAGATTCTTATGGAGGCTATCCTTTGATGAAAATCCTGATCACCGATTCCTTAGCCCCTCAGGGGCTGGAGGTGTTCAAGCGCAACCCAGATTTTGAGGTGGACGAGCGCCTCGGGCTTAAGTCCGAGGAGATCAGGAAGATCATCGCCGATTATCACGGCTGGGTGATTCGCAGCGGGACCAAAGTGACAGCCGAAGTGATCGAAGCCGCGCGTAACCTCAAGGTCATCGGGCGGGCCGGGATCGGCGTCGATAACGTCGACGTCGAGGCCGCAAGCAAAAAAGGCATCGTGGTGATGAACACGCCCGGAGGAAACAACGTCACGACGGCCGAGCACACGATCTCCCTCATGCTCGCCCTTGCCCGACATATCCCTCAAGCGGTCGCCTCGCTCAAGGCCGGGCAGTGGAATCGCGACAGGTTTGTCGGAGTAGAGCTGTGCAATAAGACGCTGGGGATCATCGGCCTCGGCAACGTCGGGCGCATCGTCGCCGAGCGAGCGCTCGGCCTGAGAATGAAGGTCCTGGCGCACGATCCCTTCGTGCCGCCCGAGAATGCCGCCCAACTCGGCGTGGAGATGGTCCGGCTGGAAGAGGTGTTTGAAAAATCGGACTTCATCACCGTGCATGTCCCGCTGACCAGCGAGACCCGCGGCCTGATCAACCGGAAGACCTTTGCCAAGATGAAGCCGGGGGTCAGGATCATCAACTGCGCCCGCGGCGGCATCGTCGATGAAAAGGATCTCGAGGCGGCGCTGCGGGAAGGGAAAGTGGCGGGGGCGGCCCTGGATGTCTTTGTCGAGGAGCCCCCACCGCGGAATCATCCCCTGATCTCGATGGATCAGGTCGTCACGACTCCCCACCTGGGAGCCTCCACGGACGAGGCGCAGCTCAACGTGGCCATCGCGGTAGCCGAGCAGATGGTCGATTTCTTGACCCGCGGCGTCATCCGGTACGCGGTCAATGTTCCTGCGGTCAGCGCCGAGCTGCTCATCGCCCTGCGTCCCTATCTCACCCTCGGAGAAAAACTGGGAAGCCTCCAGGTCCAGATGCTCGCCAAGCTCCCCCGGGAGGTCTATATCGAGTACAGCGGCGTGGTCACCCAATATGACGTGGCGCCCTTGACCCTGGCCGTGCTGAAAGGGATTTTAACGCCGGTCATGGAGTCCAGCGTCAACTATGTCAACGCCCCGGTCGTAGCGCGCGAGCGCGGCGTCAAGGTCGTTGAATCGAAAAGCAGCCGGCCCACCGACTTCACCAGCTCCATCACGGTGCGCGCCAAGACTGGGGACCAAGAGATTGAGGTCGAAGGAGCGATATTCGGTAGCAACAACCCGCGCATCGTCAAGATCAACAACTTCTATCTCGAAGCCGTGCCCGAGGGCTATATTCTCATGCTCCATAACCGGGACGTTCCCGGCGTGGTCGGGGCCGTCGGGACCCTACTGGGGAAAAAAGGGATCAACATCGCAGGGCTTGAGCTCGGACGCGAGAAGGTGGGCGGCATGGCCATCTCGCTGATTCATGTAGACGAACCGGTTCCCAAAGAAACCCTGGAGGCCCTGCGCAGCCTGCCCGACATTGTGAGCGCGGACCTGGTAAAACTGTGAGCAAGCAAGACCGAAGACCGCCGACCGGAGCCCGGTCAGCCGTCGTCGGTCTTCGGTCATAGATCCACGTGGCTAACGTCGCCGTCATCGGGGCTCAGTGGGGGGATGAAGGGAAAGGCAAGATCGTCGATCTCTTCACCCGGGATGCCGACATCGTCGTACGCTTTCAGGGCGGCAACAACGCCGGCCACACGCTCGTCGTGGACGGACAAAAGACCGTCCTGCACCTCATCCCTTCCGGCGCTCTCCACCCGGGCAAACTCTGCATCATTGGAAACGGAGTCGTGGTCGATCCGGAGGTCCTGCTTGAGGAGATCCACGGCCTAAAACGGAAGGGTTGCTTCCAGGACAACTCCCTGCTCAAGATCAGCGAACAGGCGCATCTGATCATGCCTTATCACAAATCCGTGGATCAGGCGCGGGAGCGGCTCAGGGGAAAGGGCAAGATCGGCACCACCGGTCGCGGCATCGGCCCGACCTACGAAGACAAGGTGGGTCGGATCGGAATCCGGTTCGTGGACCTGCTCGACGAAAAAACCTTCCGGGAGAAGCTTAAATACAATATCGAGGAGAAAAACATCTACCTGAAGGCGATCCTCAAGGAGAAGACACTCAATTTCCAAGAGATTTACAAGACCTATTGCGGCTACCGGGAAAAACTCAGAGAGTATGTCGCGGATACCGCGCTGCTTTTGGACCGGGAAATCAAAGCCGGAAAGAAGGTCCTCTTTGAGGGCGCCCAGGGAACGCTTCTGGATGTCGATCACGGGACCTACCCGTTCGTCACCTCTTCCAATGCCGTGATCGGCGGAGTTTGCAGCGGGGCCGGAATCGGGCCGCAGAACATCCATCAGATCATCGGGATTTCCAAGGCCTACACGACCCGCGTGGGTAGCGGTCCGTTTCCCACCGAGCTCAAGGGAGCCGAAGGGGAGAAGCTCAAGCACGACGGAGACGAGTTCGGCGCCACCACCGGCAGGCCGCGCCGCTGTGGCTGGTTCGACGCTGTCGGGGTGCGCTACGCCGTGCGCATCAACGGGATGACGGGGATCGCGCTCACGAAGCTGGATGTACTGACCGGGTTTAAAAAAATCCGGGTCTGCACCGCTTACCGGCACTCCGGCAAGCTCTACCGCGAGTTCCCCGCGAGCCTGAGGATCCTGGAGGAAGCCAAGCCCGTGTGGGAGGAGATGGAAGGTTGGGCTACACCGATTTCCGCCGCGCGCAAACTCGCGGACCTCCCGAAGCACGCTCAACGCTATGTGCGCCGGCTGGAGGAGATCCTCGAGACTGACTTGATTTTGGTTTCCGTCGGGCCTTCGAGGGAACAGACGATCATGCTCCGCAACCCCTTCCACTAGGGGCCGGAGAGACGACCTGGCCCATGGTGCCACGTGCTACTTCGAGGCTTTCTCTGCTTTGAGCCAATCCTCTTTTCTTGGATCGGCCTCCGCCACGGCCTTCCCCCGCCGGACCAGAATCGCCTGCACCACGCCCAAGGAGTCCTTTTCTTTGACCACGTGCCCCCTGCGCTCCAGGGAATGGCGCAAACTCTCAGGGATCTTGCTTTCCACCGCCAGTTCGTCCGGCAGCCACTGGTGATGGATCCGCGCCGCTTCCACCGCCTTTTTTAGCGGCATGTGAAAGTCCAAGACATTAAGAATCGCCTGCAGCGTGGCGGTAATGATGCGCGGTCCCCCCGAGCCTCCGACGATCAAAACCGGACGATCTCCCTGGAGGATAATCGTAGGGGTCATGCTGCTCAGGGGCCTTTTCTTGGGCTGGATGGAATTGGCTCCATTCCCGACCAAGGCGTAGACATTGGGAACGCCGGGATGCAGCGAGAAATCATCCATCTCGTTGTTCAAGATAACACCGGTTCCGGGAACGAGTACTTTTGAGCCAAACTGGGTATTGATCGTCAGGCTGCTTGAGACGGCGTTGCCGAATTGATCCAGGACCCCGAAGTGGGTCGTCCCGCCCTGCTCCGCCTTGAACGCGCCGAAACCGTAAAATTTAGGAAGATGCGTGCGCACGGGGGAGAACCGGTTGCGCGTCCACGTCGCATAATCCTTGGAGATGAGTTTCTCGCTCGGGACCTGGACGAAGTCCGGATCCCCGAGGTATTGAGCCCGGTCGGCAAAGGCCTGCTTCATCGTCTCGGTGAGGAGATGTAGATACGTGGTCGAATCGCGGGAAATCAGACTGAGCTGATAGCCACTCAGGACATTGAGCATTTGAATCAGGGCAATCCCGCCGGAACTCGGCGGTGGCATCGTGATGACCACCCACTTGCGATAATTGCCAATGATCGGCTCCCGCCAGACGGGCTTATAGTTTTTCAGGTCTTCGAGGGTTAAAATCCCGCCCTCTTTCTTAAGCCTTCCCGCGATCGCCTCAGCAATCCACCCCTCATAAAAAACCCGCGGGCCCTTTTCCGCCACCGCCTTCAGGGCCGCCGCCAATTCCGGCTGACGGATGCGTTCGCCCTCTGCGGGGACTTCGTCCCCCTTGAGAAAGATCCGGGCCAGATCCGGAGACTTCCGTATGAGCGAAAGCTGCCGCTCGATCGCGTGGCGGAGATAAGCACGAAGCGGGAAGCCTTCGGCGGCGTAGCGGATCGCAGGAGCCATCGCCGCCGACAGCGGAAGACGGCCAAAGCGCTTCAGCGCCTCTGAGAGGCCTGCAATCTGGCCCGGCACGGCCGCGGCAAGCGAGCCGGTCAGGCTCAGATTGGAGACGACACGCCCCCCCTTCATATAGAGGTCCTTATGGGCCGCCGCGGGCGCGGTCTCGCGGAAGTCCAAGACATGAGCCTTCCGCTCCCGAGCCTGGTAGATCACCATAAAACCGCCGCCTCCCACACCGGAGGACGCAGGGTCGACCACTCCCAGGGCAAAGGCCGTGGCCACCGCGGCATCGACCGCATTGCCGCCGGCCTTGAGGATTTCCATCCCTGCCTCCGTGGCGAGCTTGTCGTCAGAGACGACGATCCCCTGGCCGGCCCTTTGGGCATGCAAGGCAGCCGGCCACAACAATAAAAGGAGAAGAAATAAGAGCGAGGTTTTACGCGCCCAAAGCATAGGGGGTGGATACCGTCCTCTGTTTAAATCTTTGGGGTTGGATTTGCAACTTAAAAATCTTTGCCCGATGCCCCTAATGTGTTAAGGTCCAAGTGTTGGTTTTCCATGGAGATCTTGTTAGGACCATTCCACCCCTACCTGGAAGACGCCCTGATCGAGAAGGTCCGCGAACATAAAAAGCCCGATCCGTTTTCACCACTGCTGATCCTGGTCCCCTCTAATTCGTTGCGCCGTCGCCTCAAACTCCTTCTGGCCCGGGAGCGCGGTCTCGATCTTCTGGACCTCCATCTTTTGACTTTTCATCAGCTCTCGCTGCGGATTTTTGAAGAGGCTTACGGCACAAATACCTTGGAGCTCCGCGACGATCTCTTCTTCGAAGAGGTCCTGAAGCGGTTAATCCGAACCGGACAACGAGAAGGTGAAGGCTACTCGGGATTGGAGGAAAAGGCCGGGGGATGCATGGCTCTCTGGCAAACGCTTCGGGACTTGAAGGACGGAATGGTCGATCCGCTGCGAGCCCTGGAGGCCGTGCGCGAAGGGTACTTCGGAGGTGAAAAAACGGACAGGATCGCGAGCCTCTTTTCCCTTTTCCATGCCTTCCGCTCGTACTGCAAGGAGAGGGAGCTTTGGGATTATGCCGATCTGGGCGTAGCAGTCATGGGACAGCCCTCGGAATCCGAATTTCTCCGCCATTTTAAGCACGTCTTCTTTTACGGCTTCTATGATCTTACCCAGGTTCAGACCGATTTCTTCCACCACCTCGCCCGCGAACGCCCCTCTACCTTGTTCTTCCCCCTCTTCCGGACAACGCCGAAACATCCGGCCTGGGAGTTTTCCCGGCGCTTTTACGAAAGGCATGTCACGGGCCTGGCTCATAACGAAGCCGGGATTCGCGAACTCGCTTCGGAGCCGGAAAAGAAGCCTGTTCGCAATCCGCTTCCCTCCCTCTTTCGCGACGAGCCCGGCGAGGGGACCAACCTCTTTCCAGCCGATTTCCGCTGCGAGATTTTTACCTGCTTTGGTGCACGCGACGAGCTCCTGACCGCAGCCAAAGAGATACTTCGGCTCAACGCCGAGGACGGGATCGAATTTCGCGAGATGGGCGTCGTGGCCCGGACGCTCGAGCCCTATGTGGGGTGGATCCAGGAGGTCTTTTCCGAGCACCGGATCCCCGCCGCGATTTTCGCCGAAGAGCCACTCTTCAAATTCCCTCTCGCCAAGGCTGCGTGGCTTCTCGCTGAGCAACCCTTGAAGGATTACCTTCGCTCTTCCTTCATTGATCTCGTTTCCTCTCCCTTTTTCGATGCCAGACCCTATTGCCCTCCCGGAGCCGCCCCGCGCGCCGACCTTTGGGATTATCTCACCCGCCGGCTCGGCATCACGAGCGGATTCGAGGAATGGCAGCGGCTCGAAAGGCACTCTATCAAGGATCGGGTCGTCGAGCCGCGGGAGAACGGAGATGAGGGCACCGTGGCTTTTGGCGGCTCGGCCGATCAGCTTCGCATCCTGTGGCAGATTTACAAAACCATCCATCACGACCTAAGCGTTCTGCCCAGCGAAGGCTCCTGGAGCCAGTATGCGGAGGCTTGGAAGGCATTGCTGCGAAAATACCTGGGGATCGCCGACCAGGACGGAAATCCGCCGCCCGAAGCCGAAAGGACCGGGGCCGCGATCTCAAGCCTCCTCGATCGGCTTTCCGGCCTCGACGCGGTGGAGCCCAATATCGACCTTAGAAGGTTCCTGGAAACCTTCCACCACTGGCTCGAACACTCATCCATCCCGGTTTCAGAATCCGACATCGAGGGGGTGTCCGTACTCGACGCGATGACCGCCCGCGGGATTCCCTTTAGAGCACTCTTCATCCTGGGCATGAACGAAGGGCTCTTTCCCCGAACGATCCGCGAGGACGCCTTTCTGAGAGATCGGGACCGACGCGTTCTCGAAGCCGATCTCGGCTACAAGGTGAGCGAGAAGGTCGCCGCCTTCGACGAAGAAAAGCTGTTGTTCGCCCTGCTCGTGGGAGCTTCAAGGGAGCGGCTCTATTGCCTCTATCAGCGGGCCGATGACAACGGAAGGGCACTGACTCCCTCGTGGTACCTCTCTGAGCTGCGCCAGGCTCTATCCCGGGCCGACCCGCCCGTTCGCGTCCCTGAGACTCCGATCCCGCGCGCCGTGGTGGAAAAGCGCCAGGTCCAGCCTTACAACCGAATGGAGGCGCTTCCTCCTGAGGAGCTGGCGATCCAATGGGAGCTTGACTCCCTCGATCCTTCGGCTCTCCTGGAGTTTTTCTCCCCGTCGGCGACCCTCTACCGCCGCGGACGCCGCGCCATGAAGGCCCTGGAGGAGCCCGGTGGCGACGTTACCGAATTCGACGGCTACTTGGGACCGCTTTCCGATTTCAATGATCGGCTGTACCGATACGGGGTCTCTCCAACCTCGTTGGAGCGCTACGCCCAATGCCCCTTTCAGTTTTTCGCGGTCTCGTTCCTAGGACTTGGCCGGCTCGAACGCCCCGAGGAAATCGAAACTCCAGAAGCCTCTGCGATGGGCCGGCTCTGCCATTCGATCCTGAGAAGCGTATTCGAGAAGCTCGCCGAAAACGGCTACTTCACAGGCAAAAAGGAAAGCGTGAATGTCGGCGCCGTCGTGGAACAGGCGGCTGAGGAAACTTTTACGCGCTACGAGCTCGAAAACCCGCCGGGGTACCCCCTTGTCTGGGAGGTTCTGAGAGAGACTTTGATCGATCTGCTCAAAGAGGTGGTCGCGCGGGACCTCGCTGAGCTTTCGTCGTCGGGTTACCGACCAGAAAGCTTCGAGACCGAGCTGGAGAACTACCTGCCCTGGGAGAAGCCAAAAAACCTAAAAGGGCTTTTGCTCCACGGTCGTATGGATAGGATCGATTTTCAGCCGCAGGAGCGAAAATACCGCGTGGTCGACTATAAGCTCAAAACGACCGCCGCCGCTTCCGCCGTAGATAACAATCTCGTGCTGGCGGCGGCACGGGGCCAGCGCCTGCAGCCTCCTTTCTATGTCCTGCTGGCCAAGCGCTTTGCGGCGGGCGCCGGGGAAAGAGGGCCTGCGGCGTCGGTCGAGGCCTCATTCTATTATGTGGCCCCCCGATGGAAAGAAGGACCCCTGGTGATCCGGACCTTCTCCGACAGCGCCTGGGAGGGTGACGTCGGCGCCCGGCTCAAGCAGACCCTGTCGTTTCTGGTCGAGGGCATCACGAAGGGCCGATTCGTCATTCAGCCCGGCGAGCACTGCCGCCTGTGCGAGGTCTCCGAGGTCTGTCGCAAAAACCACCTGCCCACCCGCTGGCGCGCCGAAAAGGATTCCGTATCTCAGGCCCATAAGAACCTCAAGGGAATCAAACTGAGCCACGAGCAGGTCGAGCGAGAACTGCCGGCGCGGAGGCGTACGAAGGCGTGATGATCTACCTCGATCTATCGGACCGCGAAGAGCGCGAGCGCGCGGCGGCCACGTTCGACCGGAATATCGTGGTCACGGCCGGCGCGGGCACGGGGAAAACGACCCTGCTCGTGGACCGGCTCGTACATCTTTTGCTGCGCAACCCGAGCCCTCTGGACATCAAGGAGATTGTCGCGCTCACCTTTACCAACAAGGCGGCGACCGAGATGAAGGTTCGACTGAGGGAGCGGCTGGAATCCTATCCGAACATCCGACTGGACAGAGAGCCGGGATCGAGGGCTGAAAAGGAGCTTTTTCGAGAGCTTCGATCCCTGATGGAGAGGTACCACCTCTCCAAGGCCGAAGTCGATCGGAGATCAAGGGAGGCCCTGCACCAGCTCGAAAGAAGCTATATCGGAACCATCCACAGCTTCGCCGCCTCGCTGCTGCGCCTTTATCCCCTGGAGGCGGGAGTCGATCCGCAGTTTGCGGAAGACGAGGGACCCCGTCTGGAGCGACAGTTCGAAGAGAGCTGGCAGCTCTACCTGGATCAGGAGCTCTCTCTGGCGGGCGCCCGGAAAGAGGACTGGAAGCGGGTGCTGAGGAAAATCCGCCTCGAAGAGGTTCGCTCGCTGGCCTTTTCGCTTTGCTCGGAAACGATCCAACTCGAAAGCCTCAAGACACAGTCGCGGGAGGATGGCACCGCGAAACCCGTGGCTCTGTGGCTTAAAAAAAACGAGGAAAGGGCCGCGGAGCTGATCCAGCGCCATCCCGGCAAAAATTACAAGATCGATGAGTTTGCTCACGCCGCGCTCGCGGTCATCCGGGAGTTTCTGGCCCGGGGCGAGCTTGCCGCAGGAGTCCTCCAGGAAGAAAGGGATCTGCTCGCCGGGTCTTCCCCTGGCAGGGTCAAGGCCTGGAGCGAGGAAGACTTCGAGGCTGCCAGAGATCTCATCCGCGTGGCGAAAAACCTTTGCCAGGTCGATGGCGACCTTGCACGCCTTGTCACGGCACTCCTCGTGCCGTTCGCGAAGGGCTTGCGGGAGCGCTTCCTGCAGGAGGGTTGGATATCCTTCGACGGGCTTCTCGTTCGCGCCCGTAATCTGCTGCGCGATCACCTGCACGCGCGCGAGGAACTCAAGCGGCAATTCCAGGCGATTTTGGTCGACGAGTTTCAGGATACGGACCCACTCCAGTACGAGATCCTTCTTTATCTAGCGGAGAGAACCGGACGGCAAGCCGGGTACTGGCGCCAGGTGGAGCTCACACCCGGGAAGATTTTTGTCGTGGGCGATCCAAAGCAATCCATTTACGCCTTCAGGCGGGCGGACATCGAAGCCTACCTGGAGGTCGTCCAGGAGGTCATCCAGGCACAAGGCGGACTGGAGTGCAGGCTCACCAACAACTTCCGAAGCCACGCCGGGATTCTGAACGTCGTCAACGGCGTGTTCGAGCGGTTAATCCACCCGGTTGAAGGGCTCCAACCGCCCTATGTCGCCATCCGTCCCCCCGAGAGTCGGACCGACACGGAACCGAGAGAGACCCATTCCCTGCCCTACCGCAAAGTCCAGATTCGACGGGTAGAGAGTGAAGCCGGACCGCTGGACTCCGACCGAGCGCGCCGGCTCGAGGCCGAAAGCCTGGCTCGCTGGCTTTCCGAGGAGGTTTTGGGAAGAGCCGAAATACTGAACCGCAACGGAGAGAAAGTCCTGGCTGAGCCCAAGGATGTCGCCATCCTTTTGAGGAAATTGACCGATGTCCATCAGTACCTGGAGCCGCTGCGCAGACGGGGGGTCCGATACGTTGTAGAAGGAGAAAGGCACTTCTATGCCGCGCAGGAGGTTATCGATGCGGTAAACCTCCTGCGAGTAGTCGAAAATCCATCGGACAGGTCCGCCCTGGTCGGCCTGCTGCGCTCTGCCGTCGGCGGCCTTGAAGATACGCGGATCTATGAGCTTCACCGCGCGGGGCTTTTGGACTGCCGCGCCGTCAGAAGGGTGGGAAACGACCGGAAGAGACTTCTCTCTCCGGTTAAGGAACTCTATGAAGCCCTCCTCGAGCTCCACGAAGAAGCACGCAGACTGCCTGTCGGCCAGGCGGTCTTCCGCATCTTCAGCCGTATCCCCATAAAGCTTCTAGCGGCGATCTCTTTTAACGGCGAGCAGGCCGTGGCCAACCTGGACAAGGTTCGCGACCAGGCAGAACTCCTCGCGCGTGAAGGAGCGGGAACTCTAAAGGAGATCATCGCGAGACTGGAAGGACGGGTCCTGGAGGTGAAGGAAGAGAGCGAGAGCGCGCTGGCGGAGGAGAACGTGGACGCGGTGCGCATCCTGAGCGTCCACAAGGCCAAGGGTCTCGAGTTCCCGATCGTGATCCTCGCCGGCTGCCATGCCCTCATCGAAGGGCGCGGCGACGAGCCATCAGCCGAGTACGACTGGTCTACCGAACTCGCAGGCCTCCGCCTGGGCGAGTATCTCAATCTACCCGCCGTGTATCTCGGCGAGAAAAGAAGGCGCCGAGAGCGCGAAGAGCAAAAGCGGGTCCTTTACGTGGCCATGACGCGCGCCCGGGAACATCTGACGATCTCCTGCGCCAAAACCGAAAGAGGCGCCCCGACAAGTTTCCTGGCGATGCTGGAGGAGTGCCTCGGAGATCTGAGCGCTTGTGACTCGCCAGGATCTCTACAAGCGGGAGACGGGACCGTCGAGTTTCTAGCCGTAACTGAAAATCTCGCTGTGCCCTCCCGGCGGCGGGAAAGAAAGAAAGAGAAGAAAGAGCCAAAGGACTGGACGGCCTATGCCGATCTCTGGAAGCGGAGAGAAAACGACTATCAGGCGGCTATCCAGAAGCCGGTGTTTCTCACGCCGACAAAACTCAAAAAGCGGGAAATCGAACTCAGCGAGGGGAGCGAGGAGCTGCGGCGGCAATTCTCTGGATCCACGGATGCCTTGCTGATCGGCGACCTGGCCCACGGCTTTCTTCAGAGGTGGGACTTCCGGGACCCTACCGACACTTTTCACGAAAAGCTCCGCGTTTTTCTCGCAAGCCGGTTACAGCACCGGCCCTCAGACTCCCGCCTCAAAGTCGCGAGCGAGCTCGAAGAGATCTTCGGAGCGTTCTTTTCTTCGGCCGCCTACCGGGAGCTCGCCTCAGTTCAGATTCTTGGCCGTGAGATTCCTTTTCTCACTCCATGGAATGGCCAGGTCATGGAGGGGGTCATCGACTTACTCTACGAGCGCGACGGGCAACTTTACCTGGCCGATTACAAAACCGACCGGATCGAGAAAAGCGATCTCGAAAAGTCCGCCGAGATCTATCGCCATCAGATTCAAATCTACTCCGGGGCCGTCCAACGAGCCCTCAAGCGCGAGGTGGCGGGATTCAAGTTGATCTTTCTGCGCCTCGGCGAGGCCTTGGAAGTCCGTGAAGGAGACTGATCACATGAATGTTCTTATAACAGGCGGAATGGGAGTGAACGGAGCAGTAACCGCCAGGCTACTCCTCTCGCATGGGATACGGCCGGTGCTGATGGATAACCGGATGGATCTTTCGCTGATCTCCGATATCAAAAATGACGTAGAGCTGGTAGCGGGGGACATCCTTGACCCTCAGAGCCTTGAGAAGATTATCACTGATTACAGGATCACTCATATTGCCCACCTTGCAGCTCTCATGCCCGGACCTGCAGAAGCGGACCCACGCCTTGCGATGAAGGTTGGCGTAGACGGGACGGTCAATGTCCTTGAAGCGGCCCGAGCTCATAATATCCGCCGTGTTGTTTATACGAGCTCCAAAGCAGCCTTCGGTGCAATCACAGGAAAGCATGCTTATCCAGAATATCTGCCGGTTAAGGAGGACCACCCGTGTAACCCCCTGGATCTCTACGGCGTCATCAAGGTCTGCTGTGAAACGATCGGCAACTACTACAGGGAACGATACGGAGTGGAGTGCGTTGTGCTCAGGTTTGTCTCCATCTATGGACCGGGGAAGCAGGCCCGGCATGGAGCCCTTTCGCTCCATGGGCAAATTATTGAAGATGTCATGGATAATAAAGAAGTATCGATAGCCGGAGGTGGAGACCAGCGGAATGACACGATGTATGTCGGAGATGTAGCCCAGGCCATTTTTCTGGCACTGAAGACCGATCCTCTCCACCAGTGGACCTTCAATATCGG
>Ga0154352_1239_pt4 | contig 16770 bp, 15 predicted proteins | sample RifGroA2_FD_115880 | JGI IMG/M metagenome (GOLD analysis project Ga0154352, IMG submission 115880) | Deltaproteobacteria bacterium GWA2_57_13
AGCAAGGCGGACTGATCGGTGGCGTCCTCGGCGCCGGTAGCGGCGCGATCATTGGGAGTACGGTCGGTCATGCAGCCGCCGGCGCCGCCATCGGCGGGCCTGTGGGGCTCATCGCCGGGGCTTTGATTGGCGACCAACTGATGGGTCAGGGTCAGCACCAGCAGCGCCAGACGTATGAGAACCAGACAGAATTGGAGCGGCTGAGATGGGAGAACGAGCGTTTAAGACAGCAGCAACTGGAAAGGTGACCGAAAAAAAAGACTTCCAGCGCTGGGCACAGTCGGTTCCTAGGCCCGCTTGACCTTAAGCTGAAGGTCGCTCACACCGCTGATAATCACTTCTTGGCCTACCTCGATTGTCTCATCGCTGAGAGATAACTGCGCATCTTTTTGTCAATCCTATGAGCCGCGCACAGATCGCAGTCTTCCAGGTGGCGATAAGCCGCTTCGGCTCGCCGCTCTAGCTCTCCGGTAGAGAAAAGCTCCAGATAGGCGGGCTCGAATTTCATCCGCAATACCCGGTTATTCTTTGCGATCTCTCTTTTCCGTCTCCATCCACTCCGGATCTACTTCTTGAATGACCTCAGCCCTGAGATCCGCATACACCCGCCCGAAGTCCGGGTGATAACGCTGCATAAACCTGCGCAACACTTCCACCTCGATCTTCAGAGCGTCGATAGCGGAAATGAGATCGAGCTTAAGATCTTGGATCAAAGAGACCGCGGCCTCGATCTCCTTCTGCACGAGATGAAACCGGTGCTCGATATGTTTCTCCTCCATGAGTGCCTCGCTTTCTCCCAAATCGCTTCTGGCCCGAGCCTTACTTGGTTCGCTATCGGTGCATAGGCGTGGAGCAATTCTAATGCCAAGGGCAGCCCCTCAGCAGGCACCACCGCTTAAGATCTCTACGCTCATGCGCGGCGGCGGCCCTTGCGCCTAACCGCTCGGCATTGCCAATTTTGATAACCGAGAGAGACAAGCATCCCACCGTTGAGAAAATCTGTTAAAGCCGGGAGAGCAAAGGGGCCAGAAAACCGCGTTCAGAGTCTCGCCAGTTTCTGGCATGACCCTTGCTCACATAGCCATTGACTCCCTCCGGATCGGAGGGATGACGGTTACCTTGATGAGAGTTGGTTTTGATCTCCTGCGCAGCACTCCCATGAGGCAATGAAGACCGTTACAAAGAAAGAGGAAAAGGTCCGGGACCGGATGAGCAGTTCGGTCATTTCGGTCACTTCCGATGACACCCTGAAGACGGCCATGGATCTTTTGGCCAGGAAGAAGATTCGGGAGCTTCCGGTGATCGAGAAAAGCCGCCTCGTTGGGATCGTGACCGATCGAGACTTGAGAGAGATCGCTCCGTCCTACCCGCTGTTTCGGGATTCGCAGGAAATACATCAGCATCTAAAAAGGCTTAAGGTAGCGAACGCCATGACTGTGGATCCCCTGGTCATAGACCCCGAGGCGCCGCTGGTTAGCGCCGCAGAAATACTGCTTCGCTACCAGATCGGCTCTTTGCCCGTGGTCGAAAACCAAAGGGTCGTCGGGATCGTCTCTGTCTCGGATATTCTCAAGGCTTACATCGAGCAGAACCGCCGTGGCCAGAAGAAGGCCTGAGGTCTGCCTCAGTCCCAGTTTTTATCGAGGGTCCAGCCAAGGCGCATGAGCTGTTTCAAGTTAGCCGCCACCTCAACCCGCAGTTGCCGTGCCACAGCGCGCCTGTGCAACGCTTGCTGTCACATTTGCAACTCCTAGCGTATTTTTTTGGCAACTCTGAGAAATGAAGGTTGTTACGGATTTTGTGGTTTGAAGAATTCACTGGCATGTAGATTGCTTTAAACCTTTATCTGGCGCGACGAGTGGAAGCCGAAGTTAAGGCAAAACAGAACGTCGGGTTCGGAAAATCTCAAACACAGGAGGTTTTGAGCTATGGCAAAGCCGGAGAAGGAAAGGGAGAGCAGAGCTGTAACCCCGTGGCGTCCGTTTTCTGAGATCGCTCGCCTGGACCGGGAGATGGAGAGTCTCTTTGACCAACTTCTTTTTGGGCGGAGGGACAGACGTTTCTTGCCGGAGTTCTGGTGGCCGACCGAGAGGCTGAGCATTGGGGCGCTGGTCGTGGATGTGTACGAGGAAAAGAACGAGATCGTGGTCAAGACGGAGCTTCCCGGGATGAGCAGAGATGACATCCAGATCAACATCACGGATAACGTTCTCACGATCACGGGCGAGAAAAAGGAGGAAGGGGAGGTGAAGGAGGAGGACTACTACCGGAGGGAGCGAACTTATGGCCGTTTTTCCCGTGCGTTAGAGTTGCCCAAAGCTGTCCAGATCGAAAAAGCTCAGGCAATCTTTAAGAATGGGGTGCTCGAGATTCGCATCCCGAAAACTGAAGAGGCCAAAAGAAAGGAGATCGAGGTAAAGATCGACTGACCCAAACGACCGACCCCCTATACACGGATTCTCTTACCGCTCGATTGCTCAGAGTCCTCCGGTGTACTTTGCCCCCCGCGCTCGCTTCTGGGGTCGCGCGTGCTCCGATTGGTTCCAGCCGTTCAGAACCAGCTTCTCAGACGCTCCGGCCCCAGGAGCGTTATTACCCTATCTTGGCCTCGTGAAAAGACTCGACGTGCTGAAGCGCTATGTACATGTGCTCGCCGTGCACCGCGTCCTTCAGCGTGACACACTCTTTATTGATGTCCTGGACGACGCCGAGATAGGACTCCACCCCGGAGATCGTATACAGACGGACCATCTTGCCTTTGAACTTTTGTAGCGCTCTTTGCATTTTTTTCCCTCCTCTTCACCCGGGCATACGCAAACTCCATACCAGCTCGTTATTCGTTGTTTTTCTTAGCCATCCTTGCGTTTCTCTTCAGCAGACGGAATAACGTCCCGAAGCCAGCTCCCGACAAAATTCCGGCATCCGCTCAAGCTCCTCTGCGATCATCCGCCGGATCGGTGCTTCCACATCGGCGATCCGAAACCTCTCTCGAAGCCGGGCCTGCACGGAGACCATCAGAGGTTGATCGATGGCATCTCCAATCCGGCTGCAAAACCAAACGGAAACCTCTTCCAGGCCTTTGACTTGGCGGCAAAGCCGGTCGGCCAGTAGGTGCGTGAGGACACTGTAAATTTTTCCCACGTGACTTATCGGATTTTTTCCTGCGGCTGCCTCCGAGCCCCTGGGCCGGTTGAGCGCGATCAGCCCGTTCACCTGATTCCCTCGGCCAACTTCCCCGGAGTCTGCGTCCTCGGCTGAAGTGCCGATAACGGAAAGGTAAGTACCAGCCATGCCGGCTCCCGGCCGGTCCAGGGCGTTGAGGCTGATGCTCAGGCTTTGAATTTCCTTCAGCGAACCCTGAAGGTGCCGCAGCAGCAAGCCCTGGATTTTTTCTTTGCGCTCAAAATAGCCCTTCTCGCTTTGCACATATCGGTCGAGAAGCGGCATGGCTATAGTGAGGGCAAGATCTTGCCTCGTGCGGACGGCCATAACCTTCACGTCCTCGCCCGTCTCCGGATGCCGTTTCTTGAATTCCGGAGAGTTGAGATAACGCTCCGCCTCCAGAACCAGCCTTTCTGTCTCGCTGAGCGGCGCATAGCCGACCGCGGCAGAGGTGTCATTCGCCCCCAGGACATTTTGCCTCCTGTCGAACAGGCTCAGAAGCTCTTCGGATCCGGGCTTGAGTTCCACCTGATAGGTCACGTGTCGGACCGGATCGATGCGCGGAAGGTGCTCCTGAAGCCATTTTCGCGCGGCCTCGATAGCGATCTCACCGACCTCTGGCCCGTTTTTTTTTGCGAAGGGCGTGGCCCGGTCGCCTATGACCAATCGCATGGGCTCGAGCACCCTTCCTCCGCCAAAGCGCCGCTCTACCTGACCGGCAACGAGAAGTCCCTTATCGCAGTTGTGGTGCAGGATGGAGCCGAATCGCTCCAGGTAAGCCTGGCACAAAGACTGGGATATGGCCTCCATTACGGCGTCGCAAATCGTGTCCGGGTGCCCCAGCCCTTTGCGCTCGACGATCTCGACATCCGTCTCGGAGACCGGAGGACCCGGCATCTGCTGGATGTGGAAATGATCCATTCGCCACCAAGCTGCCTAGCTTTAACTCTTAAGGCCGATCTCGGTTATCCTCCCAATCAGCTCTTCGACGGAGTCGTTGTCCCGGCGCAGAGGCGAGATCTATAAAACTTTAATTCTCGTCTCAGCCGGAGGCTTTTCTCGACCGATGTCCCGCTATCATATGCGGGCGTGGGTAGACTTATCGTCTTGGCGCGCTCCATCGCATGTTCGTGTAACGCTCTCTGCGATTGTATGTATGGCTGAGCATATCTCGTGCCAACTCCAAACTCAGCGGAAAGCCGTGTGCCATGGATTTGATGCGACCGTCCGTATGATTGTGAGGGTATCTTTTTAGAAATGAGAAAAACGAGAAGAAACTTTTTTCAACCTTCGGAAACCACAGCTCCGGGATCCGAAATAGAAGCGGCTGGCGAGGGGTTATCGCATGGCACGGTTGTTGCGGATTGACCCTGGCGGAGGATTTCCGCATGGACAGAAAGACGCTGGAGGAGATGGCCCTGAAGCTGCATAGGCAGCGAAAAGTTTATCTGCTCGAGTTCAAGGAGGCAGAGACAGGTCTTCGCTTCATCGTCGAAGACCGTGAGAGCGAACTGGAGGAGTCGGCCCAGGATGACCGAACCGCCCGTTTGCTTTCGCGCCTGGATGATCACACGATTCGGGCGGCCGAAGAGATCGATACGGCGCTGGCGCGTATTGAAGCGGGCACGTATGGAAAGTGCCTGGGCTGTGGAGGATCAATCCCGGTAGCCCGGCTCCGTTTTCTGCCGGCGACTCGCTACTGTGTGGAGTGCTCGGGAAAAAACGAAAAGGCCGCTCCCGGGGCCCGGGCGGAGATGAGCCATACGGTCGAGTCGCCAGATGACCTAAGCCTTTTGAGCGATGGCGAGCTGGAGGCGGCGATACACGAGAGGATCAAAGACGACAGCCGGGTCGATACGGAAGAGCTTCGGATCGTCTGCCGCCAGGGAGCGGTCTATTTGTACGGGGCTCTTCCAAGCGAAAAGGAGCACCAGATTCTTCTCGAGATTTTGACCGACGTGTTGGGGCTCAAAGAGGTCGTGGATCGGATCGGGATCGACGAGCTCCTCTGGGAGCGAGAGGAGAGATCAAAGAGGGAGAAAACAGGAGAGACTCTGCCCTGGGAAGAGCCTCAAGGAACCGAAGATATCGTGGAGACGGCGGAAGAAGGGAAGGAGTTTTCCCCCCCGGATCGTCCGATCCCAGAAGAGAAGTGAGAACCACGCATCCAAGGAAAAATCCTGGACAGCCGTTTGATCTGCCCCGACCGCCTGCCCGCCCGGCTCGGGTTAGCGTTGAAGACGGTGTGGGGCAAGTGCGGGCGCTCTTTGTTTGCACTCTTGCGATTTTCAGTGCTCTTACCTTCTCAGCCTTGAGAAGGTTACAGTCCCCAGGTTACTGCAGGATTCGCCGAGCGTCGGAGAATCAAGGGGACGTCCCGGGCACGGAAATTGCTGATTTAAGCTTTGCGTGCGTTTGCAGCAGGGTTTGCCCAACTGAGGGTTCTGCATGAAAGGAGACGCTCTCGCAAAGAATGATCCTCCAACCTGGGATGAGCTGTTTCTCGTTGTGGACTTGCTTCTGGCGATTTTCGTAGTCGCATGGGTGCTGATCGGGCTGTTTCTTTAGCGGCTAGAGGAAGTCAGGCATTGTTTGGTTCAATGCTCAGCAAAAGAAGTTTCACTTCTGTTAGATCGCTTGGCATGGGTTTGGCGAAAGCGGAGTTGTTTGCCCATGAGGCTCATCCCTTGAGCTTCTGGCAGCGGTTGCCTGAAGAGCGCTTGGCACGTGTTTAGGTTAGTGGCATATGCTGCGGCGCGAACACCTTGGGAACGCCGTGGTAGCCAGCGATGGGCTAGCCTTCCTCCGTGTCGAAGGAACACCTGGCGCACCAGAAAAAGGCATTTGCGGAGCTTTTCTCTGATCGCCCGAGGCACCAGAAGCGGGGTTACTGAGCATGCCGAAAAACTCGAGGTCCGTCGTTCCCCTCATGCTTGCATTGATTTTCTTGGTGGGGGCGGCTAACGAGGTGGCGCACCGAGGTAGGATCCTTGATGCAGTCACAGGAAGGCCGATAGAGGGGGCCCTGGTCACGTTAGATGATGCGGTTGTGCAGACCGACGTCAACGGAAGATTTCAAATCAGAGGAAGCGTCCCGCCCATAGGGGTGAGGGCCTACGGATACTTAAGAGAGTGGGTCGACCTCAGGCAGCACCATGATGGGGCTCAGGACGTTGCCCTAAAGCCTTTTTCACCGAAGGCCCTGTATCTATCTTTCTATGGAATAGGTGATCGCGCGTTACGGCAATCGGCGCTCGACCTGATGGAGACTACCGAGATCAACGCGCTGGTCATAGATGTCAAGGGGAACCGGGGTAGGATCCCGTACAAGAGCAAGGTGCCCCTTGCTGCTCAGGTGGGAGCCCAGCAGGTCATCACTGTCAAAGACATCGAAGGCTTGCTCAGATCTTTACACGAAAAGGGCGTATATACTATTGCCCGAATCGTCGTTTTCAAAGATAATCCTCTAGCTTCGGCCAGGCCCGATTTGGCCGTGAAGGCTCCGAGCGGAACGGTCTGGCACGATCGAGAAGATCTCGCGTGGACCGACCCCTTTAAGAAGGAGGTGTGGGATTACAACGTCGCGGTCGCCGTGGAAGCCGCCCGATACGGCTTTGACGAGATCCAGTTCGACTATGTGCGTTTTCCCGACGCGCGCGGCCTCGTTTTTTCCATGCCAAACACGGAGGAAACCAGGGTGAGGGCCATTTCCGATTTTCTCCAGCTAGCCAGAAAAAAGCTCACACCTTACAACGTCTTTCTCGCTGGAGACATCTTCGGCTATGTGTGTTGGAATCTCGATGATACGGGGATCGGGCAGAGACTCGAAAAGCTAGCCCTGCATCTCGATTACCTCTCGCCGATGCTCTATCCATCCGGGTTTCACGCCGGCGTACCTGGAATCAGTAATCCCGTCGCCCACCCCTATGAGATTGTCTATCGTTCGCTTGCGCGGGCCAGGGAAAGGACGGGCCTGCCGCCTGTTCGCTTCAGGCCATGGCTGCAGGCATTCAGAGACTACGCCTTTGACCGGAGGCTGTTTACGGCCGGAGAGATACGGGAGCAAATCAGGGCTGCTGAAGACTTTGGCGCTAACGGTTGGATGCTGTGGAATCCCGAAAATATCTATTCTACCGATGGATTGAAGAGCCTTGGTCGCTAACGCGTCCTGAGGGCAAGACGATGATGGGAGTGAACGATCGCCAGCGAGCGCGCCGGGCTTTCGGTTATCAGATCGCGGGTGCCATTTTGCTCTGGTTGCAGGCGGGGCCGGCGCTGGGGAGCGGCCTGCGCGAGAGGGACCTTCAGCCCATCGCCGAAATCGTGACCAGAGAAGTTCGGCTGGGGAACATACCCGGGGCTGTGGTCTTGATCGGGCATGAGGGGAAGGTGCTATATCGCCGGGCATTCGGGTACCGCGCTCTGGAACCCCAGAGAATCCCGATGACGGAGGATACGATCTTTGATCTCGCCTCTCTCACCAAGGTGATCGCGACGACGACTGCAGTCATGCAGCTCGTCGAACAACGAAGACTCCGTCTGGAGGATTCCGTCGCAAGGTATTGGCCTGAGTTTGGCTCCCGCGGGAAGGACCAGATTAGGGTCCGAGACCTGCTCAGTCACTCGAGCGGCCTTAGGGCGGGGCTGGACTTAAAATCCCCATGGTCAGGATATGGAGATGTCCTCAAGCGGATCGCGGCAGAGAAGCCGGTGTTTCCTCCTGGGAAGAGCTTTCTATACAGCGACATTAACTTTATTCTCTTGGGCGCGCTGGTCGAGCGAGTTTCCGCTCTTCCACTTGAGCTGTACTGCGCCCGGCACATTTTCACTAAGCTCGGAATGAAAGACACCGGCTTTATACCCTTGGCCGGGCAGCGCGATCGGATCGCTCCAACCGTGTACCGAAACGGAAAAATGTTATGGGGAGAGGTTCATGATCCCACGGCGTACAGGATGGGTGGGGTCAGCGGGCATGCGGGCGTTTTTTCGACTGCTGACGACCTCGCGTCGTTCGCGCAGGCGCTGGTGGACGGTGGCAGGGCGGGAGGTACCCGGATACTCAGTCAGGCGAGCGTCGAACAGATGACAGCGCCTCATTCGGGTCGCGATACGGCGAGCTGGTGGGGACTCGGCTGGGAACTCGACGCCCCATTTGCATCCAACCGGGATGAACTTCCTCCCGTGGGTTCCTACGGGCACGGCGGATACACGGGGACATCGATATGGATCGATCCCATTTCCAAAACCTACGTGATTATCCTAAGCCATAGAGTCCATCCGCGCGGTGGCGGTGACGCGAAGCCGTTAAGAGCGCATATTCGGGAATTTATTTCCGGTTTGCTCGATCCGCTGTCGATCGACCACGTGCTCGACCGGTTATACTTACGCGAGTTCCAGATCGAGAAAACCCTGGGGCTCATTGGGGCTCGGTGGGTCCTCCAGGCAATTAAAGATGGTTGGGACGCGAGAACGATCGCGCAACGCTGGGAGGCCTCGCTCAAGGAGTTTCGCAAGCTGCGAGCGAAATACCTTCTCTACCCTTCACCGGCTGTGGACTAACATAACAACCTTTCTTTTGTTTCGCTCGCGGGACCTCCCCGGCCTCTTGGCCTGGCTCTTCATCTCAGTCTTTTCATCCTGGCGAATTCCCGGCGTGAATTTCCCGAAAGCGGGAATCGCCGCAGGAATTTTTTTGATCTCTGAACTGCCACCTGCCGGGAAAACTACCTGGCATAACCCTTGCACCACAGTCTCATCAGCGCATTGCTCGAGCATGAGTGAGAATGAGTGGACAGCGGGCTTCTGCGCCCCCAAGAGGAGAACATGAACGAAAAGCGCTGGGAGCATTTCGCCCACGAGGCTGACATCGGCGTCCGCGGTATCGGTGCTACGAGGGAAGAAGTCTTCTTTGACCCTGTGGACCCAATAGGGGAATATGACGAGACCGTTCGGAGGAGAATCGAGCTTCATCCGGAACTGAGCCTCATGTTCGCCGTTCTCGAAGATGCGGTATCCTCCTTTCAGAAGCATGTCTCCGCTCGCGACCAAAAAGGAAGAAATATTTTCCGCAAAGCTGAGGATTGGATCTTGGACGATAGGAATGACGAAATTTTCTCCTTTGTGAGTATTTGCGAGCACTTGGGGATCAATCCCAAATACCTTCGTCAGGGACTGCTCCGTTGGAAGCAGAAGAGGCTTACGGAGCAAGGTTTCGAGCACCCCGCCCGGCTCACACAAAACCCTTTTTCCGCAAAAACCAGCGCCATCCCTGTCGCTGAAGTGGGGGAAAAACAGGAGCAGGCGAGAGCTAAGCCTGAGCCTGAAGAAGGACCGGATGCCCTGACTCTCTACCTTCAAGAAGTGGCGTCCATCCCCCGTCTGACTCATGAGCGGGAGGGCGATTTGATCAAGCAGATGAGAGAAGGCCAAGAGAAATTGGTCGAGGCGCAAGCCTCTTCAGGCATAGACCGCTCTTCGGCTCTTTCTGAAATCCGCACTCTTGAGAGAGAACTTGAGCTGCCCATGGAAGAAATCAAGCGCCGAGCCCGTTCTCTTATGGAGAGCGAGGCCAAGATCAGCTCTGCGAGAAAGGAACTCATCGAAGCTCATCTTTACATGGTCGTGAGGATCGCAAGGAAGTTCTCACGGCTTGGCCTCCCGCTCCTGGATCTGATCCAGGATGGGAACATCGGGCTTTTAAGGGCGGCGGAAAAATTCGACCCGCGACTTGGGCTTCGCTTTTCCACTTATGCGTGGTGGTGGATTCGCCTGTTTGTCAGACAGGGCGCCATCGAATCGGCACGGATCATTCGGGTTCCGACCACCGTTATGGAGCAGTGGCGCAAGCTTGGCCAGACCCGGCACAATCTCTTTCGAAAGCTAGGGAGAGAGCCCATGCTCAGAGAAGTCGCGGCCGAAATGGGCCAGCCGCTTGAGGAAGTGCTTCGAATTGTCGGCGCGATGAGAAAGCCCATCTCTCTTGAGGCCCCTGTGGGGGAGGAGGGCCGCCTGGCTGAGTTTGTCGAAAATAGGCGGAGCCCACAGCCATTCGAGACGGCTGCGGAGGCGGAGGTCCGTGCTCATGTTGCCAAAGCCCTCGCCGATCTGCCGCGCAGGGAAGAGGCAATGCTTCGCACCCGCTTTGGAATCGGCGAAGCTCACGAGCATACGTTGGAGGAAGTAGCGGGGAGATATTCAATCACAAGAGAGCGGGTCCGACAAATCGAGCATAGGGCCTTTGAAAGGCTCCGTTTGACTGCCCAAAGAGCTGGAGCTGAGTAGCCTGTGTGGCTCATACCCCAATGACACGTATGTCCGGGACAATTTTTGTTATCTATCCGCAACTATTCTTGGATTAGGAGAACAGTCTAAACCCTCACGAGGACAGAAAAGAAGGAGTGGAGTTGTTATCGCGCCTGTGTACGGATACAATTGTCCCATCGCCAAAAATGAGACTAGCTAGAAGCTTACTGAAAAGCGGCAAGGTAAAGGCGAGAGATGCCTTAAGGTGTCGAACTTCAAGCCATTACTTCATTGCAGCACACTTCTCTACCCAACCCCTGATCACCTGGTTGAAGGTTTCGGGTTGTTCGCGGTAGCAAAAGTGGCCGGCTTGGTTGATGACGTGCATCTCCGCCATCGGGGTGCCCTCGGCGATAAGCTCAAAGAGAAACTGGCCGCGCTTTAACTCAGCGGTGGGATCGTTGTAGCCCCAGACAAGGAGGGTTGGGGTTTTCAGGCGACCCTGCATGATCCAGTTCAAAGTTTCTTCCTTCTCGAGCGCCAGTTGAGGGAGAAAGCGGCTCCTCTTGAGCCCGTGGTCCTCCATCTTCTTTACGGCTTCCTGATACTTGGGCAGGTTCGCGATCTGGGCGGCAGCATCCAACAGCGATTCCGTGATGTGCTTGCTGCTATATGAGTAGTGCTCGACGACCCAGCGCTGGCTTTCGCGGCTCAAGCGGGGCTTTGGCGCGCCGGCCATGATGGATTCGGATTTTGAAGGGCCAGGGGAGAGGGTGCCGCTGTCGATGATGATGCAGGAACGGATGAGTTCCGGATGGTCCAGCGTGAGGCGAGCAACCAGGTATCCGCCTCGAGAGTGGCCGATCACGTGCGCGTTCTTAAGCCCCATCGCCACCAGAAATTGATGGGCGTGTCTTACCACCGCGGCCATCGTGTAATCTTCGTCGCTCTTCGGGTTGTCCGTGTGACCCTGTCCGAGCTTGTCGACGGCGATCACACGAAACCACTGGGCCAGGCCATCGAAGTTCAACTCCCAGTCGATGGCACTGTCACAGGCGTCCATCGTTCCGAAATGGCTTCCGTGGAAGAGGACCAAAACCTCCCCGCTTCCTTTCTCGAAATATCGGGTTCTGATGTCATCGACATCAATAAATCGCTCGCCGGTCATCATCTTTAAACCCTCCCCCCAAATCTTCTGCTCGCATAACCGAAGACACAACACCTTGTCAAGAGTGTCTTGGCTCCACGTTAAAAAGTGTGGTCTTTCCTCGGGAAGAAAGCCCTCCAGCGCCGATGGATCGATGAGGTCGCTTTCCGCCCTCTCTCTGCTGTTTTCCCGTGGGCTTGACGCCCCTCCTCAGTTTGCCCTATTTTAGGGTGTTTTTCGGATAACAACTTAGGCGGGGTCTTCGATTCGGTCAAATCTTTGGATTCGACTTCACAGCCCGAGCGGGTTCACGATCCCCGGGCTCCTTTGTTGGAGACACTAAGGAGGCTTTCATGGGAAAGAAGAGATCGTATCTGACGGCAGCTATTGCCCTTGGGCTTTTTTTAACCGGGTGGTTTACGTTGGCCGGTGCCCAGGAGCCCTTTTATAAAGGGAAGACCATGCGGATTGTTGTGGGGGGCTCCGCAGGCGGAGGCTACGATCTCTACTCTCGTACCATCGCTCGCCATTGGGGTAAGCACATTCCGGGCAACCCCACCATCGTTGTCGAAAACATGACCGGGGCTGCAAGTCTCATCGCCGCAAACTATGTCTATAAAGTCGCCAAGCCCGACGGTCTCACCGTCGGTCATTTCATCGGCGGCCTGATTCTGCAGCAGGTTTTGGGAAAGCCGGGAATCGAGTTTGATGCGCGGAGATTTGAGTATCTGGGGGTCCCGGCCCAGGACAACACAGTGATCGGGATCTCCAAGGCGAGCGGCATCGCCAGCGTGGAGCAGTGGCTCGCTTCAAAGACGACACTCAAGTTCGGCGCCGTTGGTCCGGGGACTGCGACTTATGACATCACCAAGATCGTTGTGGCGACTGTGGGACTGTCCATTCAACTGGTTTCCGGCTACAAAGGGACGGCGGAGATCCGACTCGCCTTCAACAGCGGTGAGGTTCAGGGCGTGACCAACGCCTGGGAGTCGTTCAAGGCGAGTTGGCCCACGGAGCTTGCGTCCGGCGCTGTCGTGATTGTCCTGCAAGCCATCCCGCGCCGCCATCCGGAGCTGCCCAATGTGCCGCTGGTTATCGACTATGCCAAGACCGACGAGGCGCGAAAACTCATCCAAACCGGCGTCCACGACTATGCAGCCGTCGCCCGTCCCTACGTTCTGCCTTCAGCTACGCCCAAAGAGCGCGCGCAACTGTTGCGTAAGGCGTTGATGGATACCATGAAGGATCCGGAGTTCCTGGCCGAAGCAAAGAAGGCCAAGCTGGACATTGAGCCGTTGAGCGGCGAAGAGCTGGAGAGGATTGTGAGCCGGATCTTCAAGCTCGAACCCGAGTTGGTGGAAAAACTGAAGGAGATTCTGAAGTAATCCAGCAATGGACGGACTCGGCATCGACATCAGCCCAGGCGGGATCCACCCCGCCCGGGCTAGCTCAACCTGACCGTGAGCCCCAAATGCTGGATAGGCTAAGGATCTATAGTGACGGAATTAAATAAGTTGGCATCAAATCCCCACTCACCCCCCTAAATCCCCCTCGATCCCCCTTTACCAAAGGGGGAGAAAGGGGGATTTGAGAGGGGATGGGGGAATTATGGTAATTTTCTTTTTTCCTTCACTATAAGTCAGTTTCCGATCCGCGCAGCCAGTTCTTCCCTCTTTGTCTTAAAGGCGGGAATCAAGGACGTGACTAAACACGTCAAACTCAGAAGCATCAATACAGCGGCAACCGGGCGGCTAAAAAAAATGGCAAAACTTCCCCGAGAAATCAGGAGCGACTGCCGAAGCGAGCTCTCCATAATCGGTCCCAAAACCAGCGCCAGCAAGAACGGGGCGCCCTCGAAACCGACCCTTCGGAGCAAAAGCCCAATGAAGCCAAAAATCACCATGATGAATATCTCGACCACGTTGTTGTTGAGGCTGTAAACGCCAATCAAGCAGAAAAGGAAAATGAGGGGATAGAGAATCGCATAAGGAATCTTCAACACTTTGACCCAGATGCCGATCAGCGGGAGATTGAGCACGAGAAGCATCGCATTCCCGACGTACATGCTCGCCACGACTCCCCAAAACAGCTCGGGATAGTTCCTGATAAACAATGGACCCGGCTGGATGCCGTGGATCATTAGCGCCCCGACGAAGAGGGCCATGACGATGTTGCCCGGAATGCCCAGGGAGAGGAGCGGTATAAAGGCCCCGGCTGTGGCTGCATTGTTCGCGGATTCGGGCCCCGCGACTCCCTCGATGACGCCGGTCCCGAACTTCTCGGGATGGCGCGAGAGCCGCTTTTCCATGGCATAGGAGGCAAAGGACGACATGGCGCCGCTAGGTCCGGGAAGGATGCCGATGAAGAAACCCACGATCGATCCCCTGACAATGGGCCAAAAACTCTCCTTCCAATCCTTACGGTTGGGCAGAAGCCCCTTGATCTCCGTTTCATAGACTTCTCCCCGCAGAGTCTTCCCCAAGTTTTCCAGCACCTCGGCGATGCCGAACAAACCCATGGCCGCTGGCACGAGTCCGAGCCCGTCCCCCAAAGTGAGGCTTCCGTAGGTAAAGCGCTCTTCGCCGGAGATCGGATCCATGCCAATGGTTCCGAGTAAGAGACCGAGGATCGCCATGAGAAAAGCCCTGGGCACCGAGCCGCGTGAGAGATAGGAGACCAGCGTGAGGCCAAGAAAGGTCAGGGCAAAATATTCCGGCGGCCCAAAACGCAGGGCGGCCGCCCCGAGGACCGGAGCGAAAAACATGAGGGCGACCACGCCAAAAGTGCCGGCGATGAAGGAGCCGAAAGCAGAGATTCCCAAAGCTGGCCCTGCCCTTCCCTGGCGGGCCATCTGATAACCGTCGAGGCACGTAACCACAGAGGCTGCCTCGCCTGGAATGTTGACGAGAATAGATGTGGTGGAGCCTCCATACATGGCGCCGTAGTATATCCCAGCGAGCATGATGATCGCTGTGGCCGGAGCCATTTTGAATGTCAAAGGGAGGAGGAGGGCAATGGTCGCGATCGGACCTAGGCCCGGAAGCACGCCGATGAAGGTCCCCACAAATACGCCGATGAAACAGAAGAGTAAATTGGTGGGTTCTAGAGCAACAGAAAAACCCAGCCCCAAGTTCGCCAGTGCATTCACGACTTTTTAGATGCCCAGGAAGCCTGCCGGCAGAGGGGTATGGAGCAGCAAGCCAAAAAGAACGTAAGAGAGGAACGAAGCGGAAAACGCTACGACAATCGCCACCCCCCATTTTTCTCGATCCACGGCGCGCAGCAAGAACGTAACGAAGAGGAAAGTCGTCACAAGATAACCCAAGCTCTCAAAGAGGAAGCCAAAGGCAAAAAGCGCCCCCAGGGCCAGGCCGATTTTGTTCCATCTCAATTGCTCCCGAGGCACAACGCCTTCTTCCCGTCCTTTCAGAGCCTCCACAAGAACAAGCAGGGCAATGATTGCCAACAGCACGGAGAGAATGAGCGGAAAGAAGCCCGGCTGCGGTGCGCTTACTCTGCCGAAGGGGAGCTTCCTTGCCTCGATAAAGGCTCCGAGGGCAAGCGCCAGGAAGAGGACGGCCGTGATGGTAACGCTTTTCCTCATGGGACGATCAGACGGCGCACGAGGGTCATTGCCCGATCTTGGCTACCCTGGCCACCTCCGACCACTTTTTGTGTTCTTGGGCGAGGAATTTCGCTGTCTCCTCGGGACCGCGATTTTCTACGGCCACCCATCCTTTCTCGATCTTTCCTGCGATCTCTCTGTCCTGCAATGCCTCCTTAAAGGCCTTGGCCAACTTATCGACGATAGCAGGCGCGGTGTTTGCACGCACGAAAAAGATAAACCAGGGGCTCACATCGATCGACGGAAAACCTTTCTCGACTACGGTAGGCACATCGGGAAATTCTTTGGCGCGGTTTTGAGCGGTCACAACCAGCGCTCTCAAGGTTCCGGCCTCAAGGTGAGCGCGGACTGTTCCGAGCGCGATAATGCTGGTATGGATATTGCCACCTAGAATCGCCGTGGCAACAGGTGCTTCCCCTCCCAAGGGGACATGAATGAAATCGGCGCCGGTCTCCATCTTGAACAGCTCCATCCCAAAGTGCCCGCTCGTTCCGGTGCCGGGAGTGCCGAAGGTGAACTTGCCCGGGTTCTTTTTCGCATCCGCAATGAGCTGCTCCAGGCTTTGCCAGGGAGAATCTGCTTTCACCACCATGACCGCTGGATTTCTCCCGGCGAAATTGATCGGGGTAAAATCACTGAGAGCGTAGCCGATCCCCTTCCGCGCCAGGGGGATGAGGGCGATCGGCGGTGGGGCGACCAGGATCGTGTAGCCGTCCGCGGGCGCGTCCTTGGCAGCTTTAATTCCCACAGCTCCTCCTCCGCCGGTCTTATTGACGACGACGACGGCTTGCCCCAGGAGCGAAGATAGTTTGTCGCTTAGTATACGTGCAACAATGTCCGTGCTGGCGCCGGGAGGAAAGGGATTAACAATCTGAATCGGTTTTGCGGGGTACTCCGCCCCATGGGTCGCCGGAATGAAGAATAGGAAAGCCAGAACCAGCAACCCGAGCACGGAGAAGAACGAAGATCTCTTGCAAAGTCGAGACATGGGCAGCTCCTTTTGTTAAGTTTCGCGTGGCCCCCTTGTTAGCACGGAGCCCTAGATCGGTCAAGGCAGAGCCTTTTTCCGATTGACCTGGTCCCCGTTTTGGTCCTAAATAACTGGCTGTTCGTTGGTCTGCTCTGAAGGAACTGAAGATCGGCGAGATGGAGCTCGAAGTCCGGGCCGAAGGCTAGCAGATCCGGGAAAACCCGGAATTGGTAAAAAAGATGGTCCGCGCCATCGTCAGGGGAGCGATCCATACCCGAGATTATCCCGAAGATGCCGTCCAGGTGATGGTCAAGCATCTTCGAATGGAGCGCGAGGCTGCGCTGGATGCCTACCGGATGATCCGGGAATCAATCAATCCTGTTCCGACAGAGAGAGGGATTGAGTTGATGGCTCAATGGCAAGCCGTCGCCTTAGGAGTAAGACCCAAGCGTAGGGCCTTGGAGTATATGGACCTGAGATTCGTCAACGAAGCCATGGCCGAGCTGGGGCAGAAGTGACGGAACCCGGGACGCCTTGGTGTATGTCTAAGTTGACCCTGCGGCCCTATAGGGTTTCGATGGATTGACGGGTGAATGGCATGTCTCTCGGTCGACTATTGGTAGA
>Ga0154352_1158_pt3 | contig 16096 bp, 20 predicted proteins | sample RifGroA2_FD_115880 | JGI IMG/M metagenome (GOLD analysis project Ga0154352, IMG submission 115880) | Deltaproteobacteria bacterium GWA2_57_13
CTCAATCAGCTTGTCAAGCCATAAATAGACTTGGCGTATTCTCGGTGCTCATCGTAGGTCCCTAGAATCAAGAATGTCGGCTATTGGCAAAAATACATAGCACCTGCCGGCTCCGGGGCTTCGAAGACCTATTTCTTCCACGCTCGAATGATTCAGCGGTTGTTGACACCTCCCCCTCCCTGGAGGTAATAGGCTTTACGACAAGCAGCCGTGCGTTGCCGCCCATTCTTGTTTCGGCGCGGCTCAGGATCCAAAGCCAATGACCACGATGAAAGAAAAAAAAGAACCGGAGGAGAGTGAAATGTTGGCTGAAAAAGACCGAGAAAAAGTTCTCAACCACATAAGCCGCGAGGAAGCGGCCGAACTGACCAAGCAACTCGTAGACATTCCCAGCCCGACCGGATCGGAAAGGGAGATTGGCGAGTTCATTCTGGATTGGTATTCCCGTCATGGCATCACGCCCATTCGCCAGGAAATCGATCCCAATAGAATCAACGCCGTTGGAATCTTGGAAGGCAGTGAAAACGGAACTTCCCTCATGATCAACGGACATATGGACACGAGCTTCACCGGGACCAAAGAAGACCTCATGTTTTGCCGGGAACTGGATCCCGAGACCGAGCTCAAGGGAGCCATCCGAGACGGGAAGGTATTCGGTCTCGGCGCGTCCAATATGAAGTCCGGCCTGGCCGCCTTCATGGTCGCGGGTAAGGCGGTGCGCAAAAGCGGCCTTCCGTTGAAAGGAGATCTTATCCTGGCTGCCGTTGCCGGAGAGATCTCGCGCACGCCGATCGGCCCGTATCAATCCGGATCCTATAGAGGAGAGGGAACCGGAACGCGCCATCTTCTAACTCACGGCGTGCAATCCGACTACGCTATCGTCGCCGACCGATCCGGGCTTTCCATCGTCTGGGCGCAGAACGGGGTAGCGCAGTTTAAGATTGACACCTTCGGCAACCCTCACGCCGCCTGGGGGGTCCCTCGGGAGAAAGAGCCTCCCGAGGAGATGAGCGCGATCCTGAAAATGATCAAGGTGGTGCAGGCCATCGACGCGTGGGCGGAGGATTTCGAAAAGGACCACATCTATAAATCCGCAAATGGGCCGGTCATTCCTAAGGTCAACATCGGGTCGATCCAGGGCGGCGCACCCTACCGACCGAACTACTATCCTGGCGTTTGTTCTCTCTACGTGGATGTGCGGACTCCACCAGGACTAAGGCCCCTCGAAGTCAAACACGAGCTGAAAAATGTGCTCGCAAAAACGGGCATCGAAAGCAGCCTCGAGATGTACTCTTCACTGATGGGCTATGAAGCCCAGGGCGTGGATAACGTGATTCAGGTGCTCGATCAGACCTACCGGACCTTATTTGGCGAAAAACCCCCTCCTGCCAATACCTTCCGCGCCAGCATCTGGACGGACACGAATATTTACAACGAAATGGGGATCCCCGCGTGCAAATTCGGCCTCGGAGGCAAGAAATACGCGATTCGCTCCGAACAGATTGAGATTGAGGAGATTTACCGCGGGGCCCAGGTGTACGCCTTAGCGGCCCTGGAGATCTGCAATTGGGAAAAGCAGAAAAAACATTAATCCATTAAAATCTAACTTTCGGGCATATCCACAGGTCATAAAATTAAAAAGCCCCCGAAAAATCAGGGGCTTCAAACTGGAGCGGGTGAGGAGGGTCGAACTCCCGACCTTATGCTTGGCAAGCATGACAAGCGGAAAAGGCGCCGACGAACCCACGCCCGCGAATTTCCATACTTTCCCAGGGATTGGGTCGCCTATCCACAGAAAAGGCCCATCCCAAAACGTCACGTTTTGTCTCCAAAAATCACCAAAAAGGTGAAAGGTTTCACCTCCGGTTTCTGTATCAACTCCGTGGTCAACTAACCCATCGAGGAGGAAAGCGCCACTGCTGGCGCACAAAACTGAGCCTATTTTAGACGAGGATAGAGCCAATGAAGGGTAAGAAGACTGGCGGGCGTAAAAAGGGAAGCAAAATCAAGCGGACTAGGCCGCTCGACGCGCAGGCTGCAAAAAAAGGTTTTCAGTCGGAGACTTGCTTTCGGACTGAAGGCTAAGCCTTCTCCCATTCTTCCTCGGTCAGCCCGGCCTGTCTGATAATCTTGTTGACCAAACCGACGCTGATAGTCTGACCATGATGCGGGTTGGGGATGCGGACCTTCAGGCTCCCCTTGACCATGTATTGGTGGTTTCCGCCGGGATAGGGACCGCTGAAACCTAGAGCGCGAAGCTTCTGGACGATGTCGCGGGGAGTGAGAGGATTGATCATTGAGCCGGCGGGCTGCCGACAACGAGGGGCACTCCGATTTCGGGAAGCGGATGGCGAAGCTGGATGCCCAAGAGAATCCAGCCCTCCAGGGCTCCGATCAGATCGGCCCGGCATTCTTCGACCGTGGGGCCGTTGGCCCACACGCCCTGAAAGCCCGGGATCTCCGCATACCAGGTGTCGTCTTCGAGCTTTTCGTACCGGGCTCGCTTTATAGCTGCCTGGATGTACTCCGAAAACATGGTAGATCCCCCTTCCGGAAGGCTCTCATAATCAACAGGGGTTGTCAATGCGGTGATTATGGCGTGTCAAGAAAGTTACAAAAAGGGAAGCTCTTTCATCTGGCGGCGACGTGGAGCGACAGTGACCGGACGCCCCGGTGCTGCAACTGCACACCCCGGAGGAGTTCCCGGCACTCCTTGGGGCGTCAGAGGGGAGAGTCCGGGGGCACGGCTCGGGAGAGGTCCCGGCGAAGATGGGGGAACAAATGGTACTTATCCCCGTTTTCTACGTCTCAACCGTACCCAGGAAAACGGTAAAGGGGCCACGTGTCCTCCGTCTATTTTTGGAACCGGAACCTCAAAATTTCTCCACTTTCCACATCGGTCAACCGAAGGCTGAACTCCTCGCCTTCTTTCATCCGAGGGACATACACAACGCCCGTGAGTAAGCCATTAGGGAGCACCCGACCGTCCTCGATCTCCTTAAACGAGTAGTCGTCGAGTATCCGTTGGTTTTGTTGTGAAGCACCCATACCATCAACTATTGCGGGAACGGCAAAAAAGCGAGAGGCCAAAGAATAATGAAGGTTCCCACTCCCGCAAGAACCCCATACCCCGTGGATCTCCCGGCGGTACTGAATTGCACCTTTTCTGCGACCTCTTTGGCTGAATAGATCTGCTTGTTCAGCTCTGATTTTTTGAAGTGGTAGGATCGTTTGGACCTGTTATCTATCACAATGTAGACAGGCTGAACCTCATATTCTTCAAGGTCAAATTGGAAAGCCTGCGCAATTTTCTGGTTGCTCATAATATCAACTGCGACGTGAACCGCACCCTGCTCTTGGCGATTGGCGAAAGTCTCTACGTCTTTACCCGGCAAACGACCCCCTTGATAAGATGCACAGGATTGAAGCATGACAAGCGTTGCCAATGAGAGGGATAGAACCCTTTTCATCGTAACGACCTCCTTTCCCTGGCGAGCGGGGGCGATTTTCCTATTATGTCGCACGACCTGTCAACCCCTAAATTTTCCTTGCCTTTCACCCCTAAAAACCTCACACTTGAGCTATCCGTAGGGGTCTAAGCAGGCACCCATGAGCCCGTCCTTCGGCTGGCCGAACATGAAAGCTCATCCAATTCTAGCTGTGGCCCTTAGTGTTTTGCTCGTCTTACTTCCAGGTTGTGCAGCCAGGATGGCCCAACAAGAGATTGATACCCTCAAGGAACAGTTTATTGCGATCCAGCAAGCTTCGGAGTTCATGCGCCTTGACCGTCTTAGGCGTAACTCGAAATGCCGAGGGGCAGAGGACACTTTTATCAAGTTAATTGCACAGACCCCCGATCCTCAACTTCTTACTTTTGGGCCGCCCACTGGATAAACCGGCAACCTATCAGGGTGGCAAACTTGCTGACAACTTTATCTTCTATTGGCAATCAAGAGACTGGCGAGAAGATGTGCAAGCTGGATTGAAAATTTGGGACAAGCTATTGCCGCCAGAAAAACGAACCCCGTTCATTCGCTTCCTTGTGGAGTACGTATTGGCATTAACGCGTACGCTTCAAGAGCGAGCAGAAAAGGGTGAAATTACGCTTCTTCAGGGGATAAAGGCCTTTAACGCCGGTGGGCAGTACCTTATTGAGCAAGCCAAGCAATATGGTGCTCAACTTAAGGAAAACCTCATTCGTGCAAAGGCACAAGACGATGCGCTACTGACGGCGGTAGCTGTCGGCTTGGGCGCTGTGGCTACGGCTGCGTTGGTAGTCAACACGTATGAGAACTACCGAATCGCGAACGCACAGACTGCAATGGCCTGTGCGATGCAGTTGCAGGCAGTACAAGTACAGGCCCCGATCCGGTGCGTCTACACCCTACCAGGACGTTATGGATCTACGGGATATGTCTACTGCCATTAACCCGTGTATCTAAGTAGGCAAACATGAGTGAAGATGAAAGGGTAGCCCCCGAAAAGCCGGTGCTCTCCTACCCGGCCTGACCCCCTCTTCAAAAGCAGGAGCCGACAGGAGGGCTGGAATGAAAGGCCATCACAAACTTAAACTTACGGCGGCCTTTATGGAGGATGCCCTGATAAGGGTGAGAAGAGAGCCGGAGCTCCGGCAAGCCAATCGAGCGCCAACTGCTGGCGGCCCTCATCCGTTGGGCCGTTGTAAGATGGGCAACGGCAAATCTTCCGCGACCTGATCGACATGCCCGCCGACATCAAGATCACCGACACTGAAGTGGAGGTTAGCTCTCCAAGTCAATTGACAAGCATTACTTGACAGACTAAGATGAGCCAGTGATAGCGTCGTTTAAGCACCGGGGATTGAAAAGGCTCTACCAAGACGACGATCATCGCGGTCTCTCGCCGGCACACGTGGACAAGATCAAGCGTATTCTCGCCCGCCTGGATGAGGCCGCGGGAGTTAGCAACATGGCCCTTCCCGGCTTTGGGCTTCACCCGCTCAAGGGAAAGCTCAAGGGGTTCTGGGCCGTATCGGTGTCCGGCAACTGGCGCATCGTGTTTCGCTTCGAGAAGAGCAACGCCTACGATGTGGATCTAATCGACTATCACTAGGAGGAAAAGAACCATGGTCATGAAAAACCCGCCGCATCCCGGCCTGTCGGTCCGCGCTGACTGCCTTGAGCCGCTGGGGCTCAGCGTAACCGAAGCCGCGAAGGCCCTTGGGGTGTCGCGCCAGGCCTTGAATAATCTGATCCGTGGCAAGGCCGCCATCTCTCCGCAAATGGCGATCCGGTTGGACAAAGCCTTCGGCGGCGGCGCCGAGACCTGGCTCCATCTGCAGGCGGCCTACGACCTCGCGCAAGCCAAGAAGCGCGCGAGCGAGATCAAGGTGGACCGGATCGTCGCGGAGCCGAGGGTATAGAGTATCCCCCCTTATTCGCGTGGGAGCAAATCTTTGGCGTTGCGTTTTGGTACTGGGATCCGCTTTGCTTTCAGATGCTCAATAAGCCGAGCCTCGTAATGAGGATGCCACCCATCCCAATTTCCTGCCCAACACGCCTTGCAAGCGGAGATCTGATAACGACGGATGTAATGCCCATTGTAAATGCCTGCGCCCATGCGAAATTCGGAACCACACATGAAACAGGTCTCTTTAAAGGGATCTTTTGGCATGGCTTACCCTCCTTGACGGTAATGGCTTAGTCCCGAGCTTCATGTTCTCGATCGGGGCGAAGCCGGCCTTCGTATCGGCACAGACCGGAGACAGCATCAAGACTCTGGAGGCCCACTACGTGAAGTACCTACCCCAGGCGGATTCGGGACGGGAACTGGTCGAGAAATTGATCCTCGAAAGTGGAACCAAAGTGAAACCTTCGGGTCAATCGAGCGGGGGCGAAACTGCCGGCAGACTCCAAAAAAGGCAAAAGCCCTTGGGACATCAAGGGCTTTCATATGGAGCGGGTGAGGAGGGTCGAACTCCCGACCTTATGCTTGGCAAGCATACGCTCTAGCCAACTGAGCTACACCCGCACTGAGTTCATCCCTACCTTAAACCGAAGTTTTTGTCAATTTGACCAGCGCTTACCGGCGCTCGCTCGCTGCTGGAGAAGCCGGAAAAACTTCACGTGATAATTCACCCCGGACCAGAGCGCCACAGCGGCAGCCAGCAGGAGAAAATAGATGCCCGCCACATAAAAATCGACCCCCCAATAGGGGTAATGCACCAGCAAGCCGAATATGGCGAAGGCCTGCAGGATGAATTTGTATTTGCCCAGGTCCTCCGCTTCCATGACGACGCCCTCAGTCAAAGCGATACCGCGAATGATCGTTACTCCTACCTCGCGCGCCACGATCACCACGACGAGCCAAGCGGGGACGCTGGGCTGACCCGGGCGATCCATCGCCGCAACCATGATCAGCACCGCCACGATCATCAGTTTGTCGGCCAGAGGGTCGAGGATTTTCCCAAGGTTAGAGACGGTTTGATGGCGCCGCGCCAGATAGCCGTCGAAGTAGTCCGTCAGGGAGGCGACGAGAAACAGGAACGCGGCCGAGATCCCTGAAAGAGGATCGCTAAACGTCAAGAGATAAACCAAGACAGGGATGACAGCGATACGGAACAGGCTCAGTAGATTGGGTAGTGTCCACATCGGACTCTGCGGCGAGAGGAGCCCGCCGGATCGGCCATCGACTCGGCTCCTTCGGGAACTCGGATCATTCCACACGGTAAGGATTAACGTGTGGCTACATCATGCATAGATACGGGGCCATTCGCGCGATAGCGCTGGTATTGCGTTAGCACACGCCTCACATAGTCCCGGGTTTCGGCATAAGGGGGTACACCCCCGTATTTCTCCACAGCTTTGACACCGGCGTTGTAGGCGGCCAGGGTCAGGGGAAGATCGCCCTGAAAACGCCCGAGGAGCAATTTGAGATGACGCACCCCGCCGTCGATATTTCCCTCCGGGTCATACACGTCGCGGACGTTATGCAGCCGCGCCGTCTCCGGCATGAGCTGCATCAGGCCCTGAGCCCCTTTATGAGAGCGGGCAGAAGAATTGAAATCCGATTCGACCTTGATCACCGCTCGAACCAAATCCGGATCTACACCGTACCGGTCCGACGCGATCCGTATGATTTTCCCGAACTCGCCTGGAGAAAGCGAAGGGTCCGCCGGACCTGCCTTCCACTCCCTGATCGTCACGCGAAATCCGGAATGGTTCGGGACGTTTGTGAAGTGGAGCACTCCTTGGGGGTCTTTATAAACAAAGACATCGGCGCCTGCGCTACCAGCAAAAGCCAGCAAAAACAGAAGCAGAAAAACCGCCGTCCGGCTAGCCGTCCCCGTCGTGCCCAGCATAGTTCAGGCTAGGATACTCTCTTCTCCCCTGATCTGTCAATTTGCTGGGGACCGGTTTTAGGGTAGGGATGGACATTTTCTCCGGCTTCGATTAGAAGGGTTTAGCCCAATTGGGGACACGATGGGTCAAAAGTGATCTCTGGTCTGGCCCGCACTCCTCTCTGTGAGGAAACAAATAATAGAGCACGGGTTACGCCTTTCAGCCAAGTCGGAGGACTTGTAGGATGAACTACCGCGAAGCGCGCCAACAGGTAGTCCACAAGAACAAGGGTGCCAGAGATAAACGCACGACCCTGACAGAAGCCGTGGCAATGATCCGCGACGGAGACCACATCGCTGTCGGGGGACTGCTGTACACCCGTACACCAATGGGAATCATCTGGGAGATCATCCGCCAGAAAAAGAAGGACCTCACCTTTTACAAGACCTTGCTTAGCTTCGAGGGGGACTGGCTTTTTGTGTCCGGTGCGATGCGTAAGGCGGTGACAAGCTGGTTCAGCGGGGGCGTCACCTGGGGAGTATCCAAGATCATGCGCAGCTACGCGGAAAGAGATCCCAGCACGTTTGAGGAATGGAGCTTGCTGGGCCTTTCCTTGAGATTTCGGGCCGGAGCGATGGGCATCCCCTGTATTCCGACCAAGTCGATGCTCGGCTCCGATCTGGAAACCTCGGCCGGGCTGAAACGATTCCAGTGCCCTTACTCTGGAGAGGAACTCCTTCTGGTTCCGGCGGTAAATCCTGACGTTGCCATCATTCACGCCCACGTGGCCGACATGTACGGAAACGCCCAGATTTTTGGGCCTCCCTGTATGGACGGCGAAATTGCCAAGGCGGCCAACAAGGTGATTCTCACAACCGAGCAGTTGGTCGACAACGAGCATATTCGGGACAACCCCAATACGACCACCATTCCCTTCTTCTGTGTGGATGCCGTGATCGAATTGCCTTTCGGCTGTTACCCGCATGAATGCTACGGAGTTTATGAGCCGGCATACACCCACTTGGGAGAGTACGGTCAAGGGCTGCTGAAGGCGGAGGACAAAACAGCCTTTGTTCAGGGTTATCTGGAGAAGTACTTTTACAAGCCGGCCGATTTCGAAGACTACCTGTCCCTGTTCGGCGTAAAAAGCCTGCTGGAAACGACGAGAAAGGGGAGGATTTGGCGATTATGACCGACTACACTCCCGCAGAACTCACAGTGGTTATCGGTTCACGCTCGCTGCAGGATGGCCAAATCGTGTTCGTCGGGGCCGGCCTGCCGCTTCTGGCGGCTGTCCATGCGCAGCATCTGCACGCTCCGACGCTGTCTATTCTGTTTGAGGTAGGAGGTGTGGCTCCCCAAGTCCAGATCGGCAGCCTGCCCCGTTCCACCAACGAAGCCCGTTCGGTGCGCCGATCCGTGGCTACCCCGGCAACAATCGATATGATGCTGTTTCTGCAGCGTGGCCTGGTCGATGTCGGCTTTCTGGGAGGCGCCCAAATCGACAAACACGGAAATCTCAACAGCAGTGTGATCGGGACGCTAGAGAAACCTATCGTGCGCCTGCCGGGAAGCGGCGGAGCCAACGACATCGCCAGTTCGGCAAACAAGGTCTTCATCATCAGCTACCACGAAAAGAGAAGGTTTGTTGAGAAAGTCGACTTCCTCACCAGCCCCGGGTTTCTTGACGGGGGGCGTTCCAGAGAAGAAGAAGGACTCTTGGGCGGCGGCGTTGAAAAAGTCATCACCAACCTGGGCATCCTTGAGTTCGATAAGGAAACGCGCGTAATGAAGCTGGTCGCCGTGCACCCGGGAGTAAGCGTTAAGGAGGCCCAGGAAAAAACCGGCTTTGAACTGGCAATCGCCGATGACCTTCAGGTTACCACTCCTCCCTCGGGGCAGGAGTTGAAACTGCTGCGCGCGCTCGATCCGGAGTGCAGATTTCTGAAAGCAGGCGAGTTTTAGTTCACGGAGGACGACATGTTAGGTAATGATTTTCGCACTTTTCTTCAAGAAGTAAAGGCAAGGTTTCCGAATGAATACGTCGAGGTAGATAAGGAAATTTCTCCGGCCTACGAAACGACGGCCATCGTGACCAAACTGGAGATGCAGAAACGCACGCCCATCCTTTTCTTCAAGAAGGTCAAAGGAAGCGAGTTCCCGCTGGTCGTCAACGCCTGCGCCTCGCGTTCTCTTGTGGCGGCCAGTATAGGTGTCGGTAAAGACGAGCTGTCGGATAAGTACCTGCAGGCCTTGAACCATCCCATCAAGCCCCAGGTGGCGCGCGATGGCCCGGTGCACGAGGTAGTGAATGTGGGCGAGGATGTGGACGTCGAGCGCCTCCCACAGATGATTTACCACAACACGGACATTGGCCCCTATCTCAGCGGAGGCATCGTAATGGCCAAAGACCCAGACACCGGGGTCTACAATTGCAGCTACGATCGCCTGATGGTGAAAGGCCCAAACAAGCTCGGAATCTACATGACCCCGGGGAAACACCTCAGTCAGATCTATGAAAAAACCGAGCAGAGAAACAAGCCCATGGAACTTGCCATCGTGCTGGGAAATCACCCCGCCTGGTGCATAGGCGCCCTGTTCATAGGTCCATACGCCACTGATGAGCGAGATATCATGGGAGGGCTGATGGGCTCCCCGCTGGAGCTAGTGCAGGCAAAGACGGTCGACCTGCAAGTTCCCGGATGGGCTGAAATCGTTATCGAAGGCGAAGTGCCCCCATTTGAGCGGGAGGAAGAGGGACCTTACGGGGAATTTACCGGATACTCGGCGGGACAAGTGCGCCGTCCCTTCATCAATATCAAGGCAATCACTCACCGAAAGGGGGCTATCTTTCAGGATGTCTGTGGCGGGCCGCACAGAGAACTGCTGCTGATGAGCACTATCCCCATGGAACCGAGCATTCTGCACTTCCTACAGTCAAATATCCCGGCGGTGCAGGCGGTCCGGTGCCCTGCACCCTTTACCCTGTTTGTGTCGATCAAGAAGGCGCGTGAGGGGCAGGCCAAGCAGGTACTGTTGACGGCATTTGCCGCCGACATGCAGGTGAAGCACTGCGTGGTGGTCGACGACGATATCGATGTCAGCGACAATGCGGCCGTGATCCGCGCAATCGCCACACGGGTCCAGGCCGACAGGGACTTGTTCGTTATCAAGAGTGTTTCCCACGACGAACTGGATCCTTCACGACCCGAAGGCGTGCCGGCCAGCGACAAGGTTGGCATTGACGCTACAGCAAAGCCGTCGCTGGCCATCTTCGCCGCCAAGCCCAAGGTTCCCAAAGAGGTCATGGATCGAATCCGGCTGGAGGACTATGTGGGGCCAATAGCTGCAAAGTGTTTTCCAGTTCCTTCGCGCGGCTTAGACCCGGAGCTTCCCGCAAACCAATTTTTCGATTAGCGCTAGATCACCTTCAAGGAAGTCGAGATCCTTAAGCTCGTGAACCGAAACCCAGCGGAGCTGCTGAAAGGCGTGGTTGACGACCGCCCCGCGAAAATAATCCACGCGAAAAAAGACCAAGGCCACATCCAGCGGGCCAGGGTAGAGATGCCGGGTCTGGAAGATCTCCGCCGCGGATTGAATGTCAATCCCCAGCTCTTCTTTGAGCTCCCTCCGCAATGCCTCCGGACAACCCTCTCCGTCCTCCACCTTGCCTCCGGGAAACTCCCACTTAAATGGAAAGGACCCATCCCCTCGTCTCTGGCAAACCAGAAGACGATCTCCCTCGCGAATCAACGCGGCCACCACCTTCATCGGCATCTGCTCGCCAAGCGCCGCCACGGCTAATGGACCTTTTCTCTTTTCAGCACCAGAAAGCTCCCGTGCACGATGCTTTGCCCCGAGCAAACCAGTTCCCAGCCTTCCCTTCCCAATTCATTCAGAAGGCTTTCCGATACATCGCTCGCCGCGAGGATGCGGTACTCGAACTCACGCATGGATCTCCCCTTCTTTGACCCTATAGACTCACCCACAGGTCTGGCTTAACATTCAGTTAGCTTCCGCACCGCCGCATGCTCAAAATACAAAACCTTAAGGATACATGTATTCAATCGGGGGGGATTCAAATTGGGCACTCACCTTGGCCACTCCAGGTACGCCTTTGACGATGGCAACGATGGCTTGCTCCAGTTCTGACTGAGCGAGGATTCCCGACACCTGCACTTCGCCCTTCTCGACGCGCACATTGACGGCGAGATTGCGCGTCTTCGAATTCATCACCAGCGCTGCTTGCACCCGAGCACTGGTGGTTAAGTCTCGGAAGGCTTGCTCGGATTCCGGACTGGGCTGATATTCCTCTCGCTGCGCCGCCGTGACGATCAGATGGGCCGCGGTTTCGACGCTCATGCGGGCTAAGTTCACCGCCAGATCGTAGCGAGTGACATCGCGCAAATCGGCTCCGAATACGGCGCGGATGCGCCGGGTCCGAATACGGTCCAATTCTTCGAGGTATTGGCGGGCGGCTTGCTCACTCAGTCCCTTGCGGGCTCTGACCTGCTCGATGCGGTACTCAAGCGGCGCGCTCAAATAAACCTTTAAAACATGGCGCACCCCAGGGAACAACTCCTGTCCGGCGCGCCCGTGATAAACCAGCTTGCCGCCCTGCGCCACTTCGCACATGGCTGCCTGGAGGGTGATCCGATACAGCCGCAGGCTCTCCATCCATCGCTCCCACCAGTGGGGCTCTGTCTCCAATACCTCAGACAACTTTGCCTCCGGGATGCCATAACGTTGGCTAGCCTCGATGAGCACCTCGCGGCTTATACAGCGGTGATCCAAAATCGTGGCGACGCTCTCTGCCAGCGGCCGACCGCCGCCGAATGCGCTATGTGTAATCGTGATAATGGACATAAGCCCCCACCTCCTTCATCCCGATGTATAGCTCTAATAGATCCGATTGTCTAAGGAGAAATGGGGTCACAAGATAGAGAAAAGAATCTCCCCTCATACAGAGACCTTTTTGGGATTGACGGCGGCCTTTTTTTCGAATAAACGATGTCCTTGACAGTACCGCCGTTAAAGGAGGCTCCGATGGGTAAAAAGGTCTTGTGTGCCGTGAGCTTTTTGGCTTGGCTCCTTGCTATCGTGGGGGTTCGGAACCCGGCTTTAGCTCAGGAATTTTACAAGGACAAGACAATTCGAATCATAGTCGGCTTTGCCGCCGGAGGCGGATTTGACACCTACGCCCGGATCATTTCCCGGCACATGGGCAAGCAAATCCCGGGCAACCCAACCATTATAGTCGAGAACATGGGGGGCGCGGGAAGCCTTCTTGCCGCCAATCACCTTTCCCGCGCCAAGCCGGATGGACTCACCGTTGGAAACTTTATCGGGACGTTGGTCCTCCAGCAGATCTACGGCACCAAGGGGGTTGAGTTTGACGCGCGCAAGTTTGAGTGGCTTGGAGTGCCGGTTCAGGACTCCACTGCCTGTGCGCTCACGAGCGCGAGCGGAATAACCAGCCTGGAAAAATGGTTTGCGGCCAAGGAACCGGTCAAACTGGGAGGCGAGGGCCCGGGGGCCAATGACTCCGATGGCCCGAGGATTCTCAAGGTAGCCCTCGGACTGCCCATTCAGCTCATTGAAGGCTACAAGGGCACATCCCAGATTCGCCTGGCGGCCGAAGCGGGGGAGATTGCCGGTGGTTGCTGGACCTGGGAGTCGATCAAAGTGACCTGGCGTAAAGGCTTGGAGTCAGGGAATGTTAACGTGGTGATCCAAACCAATGCGCAAAGGCATCCGGATCTGCCTAATGTTCCGAACGCCATAGAGTACGCCAAGACCGATGACGGCCGTATGTTGCTTGAGGCAGCCGTCCACAATCCCGGGGCCATTCTGCGCGTCTACGCCTCGCCTCCCGGAACTCCTAAAGACAGATTGGAGCTTTTGCGCAAGGGATTCATGGCGACGATGAAGGATCCGGGCTTCCTGGCCGAGACCAATAAGGCCGGACTCTCCGTCAATCCTCTACCAGGTCCGGAAGTGGAGAAAATCGTTGCCAGCTTCTTTAAGTTGCAGCCTGCCCAGATCGCCAGACTTAAAGAGGTCCTACAGCCAGCGAGATAATCGGGCATGTTTTTAGCGGCGGTCTTCTTCTAGTCAGACTTTCAAAGAAGCTAGGACAGACGGCAGTCCATTTTTGTCTAACGTTTCAGGTCTGCGGCGATGGTCTCGAACTGCTCAAGGGCGGCTTCGAGGTCGTCGACGATTTCCCGTGCGAGGACGTGAGGATCGGGGAGGTTGTCGGATTCTTCGAGGCTTTCGTCTTGGAGCCAGAAAATGTCGAGGCTAGTTTTGACGCGCTTCGCTCGGAACTCGAAAAATCAGAATGATGTCCCCTTTTCTCCCCCCAGGTGAAGAAAGTCCGGGAGAAAAACTTTTCCGGGCCTTTGTAGTCTGCCGGTGCGGTGCCGGCTACGACTTGTTCCAGAGCTGTGGCAAATTCATCGGGATTAAAGGACCGCCCTTCCCTGACCTCTTTTCGAGGGGTAACGACTTTGTGCCAAGGCTCCATACGCTATTCAGCCAGCTGGAAATCAACCTTGCGTGCGCCAGTGACACGCCTCGACGCATCCAGTATCTCCAGCGAGATCAGGTTCCCGTCCTTGTCATAATCAAGGATGACTCCAGGCTTGTCCTCGTCACTTTCGAAAACTTTCATGTTATCTCGAAGGACAATGCTCAGTGTATCGGTCTTGCGGTCGTAGCGTACTTTCATGACTAAGCCCTCCAATACTTTGCGATCTTGGTGGTCCGGTACTCCTTCAGCGCGGCACAGCTAAGAGCATGGCATCCAACAAATGCTTTTCCTCGCTTCGTCTAAGATACAGCAGGGAGCGGGCATAAGCCAAGCGGATTGGCTGCGGGATATTTTCGTACTTTCGCAATTAGGAAAACGTGAAAGTGACGGGCAAGGAGTTGGAGCGGAGACCCGGAAATAAGGAACTCTCAAAAAGGCGGCACGCGGCTACTTCCTGGGAAAGCCGTGATCGGGCTAAGACACTCTGGTGTCTCAGGATGAGATCCTGGGAGCCATACTCTATCTCTCAATTGCAGCACACTGTCCCCGGAAATCCCCGGAAATCTAGCCTGTCCCCTTTTCCTATCCCAACCCGCTTTTGAGAAATCTTTCCCGAAGTCGTTGCCGGTGACCGTGGTAGTGCGGCTTGGGCATACCTTCCCGGTGTGAAATTCCAGAATTAGATACGACGAAGTCGGACGAACGTGTGAAACCGGCCAATTCTACTACGGAATCCGGGGATAGCAATACAAAAAACCAGGCACGAAACAAGAGCCAACTGGAAAATCACCACGCCTGTGCCTGTGCCCAGGGAAACCCCGGGAACCGCCCGAAGAGAGACATCCGGAACTTGTTGGGAGCCTCTAACACCAGACTTAGGAGATAAAGACCGTGTTTCGTATTCGTGGCTCGGAAAAGGCCGTGTTTCGTGCTCGCGGCTCGTGAAGCACACTTCCATGTTTTGAGAATTCTCGAAATGTCGAAATGAGGTGATTTTGGGGCTAGCGCTTAACGCTCTCGTGGTGCTCTTTCGCTTTCTTGTAAATTTGCTCCACGTCCATCCCTTTGAAGATCTTTTCCTGGATAACGAGGTAGTCACCTTCTCCCTTGGAAAAATGGCGCAGGAATCTGACCGCCCCGCTATAGCCCAGAGCGCTAATTAGCGCCTTAATCCCGCTATCCACCAGATCGCGGTCGCTCTTAACCTTGGCCATATTTCTCACCTTCTCTTCTTATAAACTCCACAGGATTGATAGCCTTCACCTTCAGCTTGCGCCGCCGTCTATGCCTTTCGAAGGCCGTAATCAGGGCATCATCACATGTGACGAAATAATCGCATTCTGCAGTTTCAGCGCAGGCCAGGTGCACGGCATCTCTCGCCTTCACCTTGCCGCTTTTCAGTAAGCTTCTAGCTAGTCTCATTATTCTTGGCGATGGAACAATTGTATCCGTACATAGGCGCGATAACAACTCCACTCCTTCTTTTCTGTCCTCGTGAGGGTTTAGACTGTTCTCATAATCCAACATGAAAGACCATAATAACGCCAGCCTTCCAGTCTCGGCTAAGGCAAAGATGCCCTCAATGGCAGCGGTTTCCAGCCTGATCCTAAGCTGACTCTGATCATCGAAGCATCGATTATAGACATTCATGTCGCAGTATAGTCTCAAACGAACTCCGTCCAGGTCTCAAGTTTTCCACGGATTTTACGAAAATGGCGGAGAGGAAAGCAAGGGCACTTTTGGGCCGTAAACTTGTCACATTTCCGACACTCCAGGCTTTTTTCGGTCTGGTAATATGCGGCCGCAACATGAATCTCCGGGGACAGTATGCGGCATTGAGAAGGGATTCGCCTCTCTGATGGGCAGTACAAGTCATCTGCCTTGTTCGCCGGCCCCGGTAAACGGCCTAGGTATAATGTCCACTCCATAGCTCACCCAAAAACTCCTCCCACGGAAGAACCGTCACCGCATCCATATTCCGTCTCCGGGGTTCCAGACTCACACAGAGGTATCTTTTCAGCTTCTTCTCCTCCGCGAGCGCGTATAGGGGTTTCACGTCTTGGGATGAGATGTTTTCTTTGGCTTTCACTTCAACCGCCGTATGGTCGGCGATGATGAAATCCACTTCAAAACCTGAGGCCGACCGCCAATGACTCAGAGGTTCTCCCGAGACATAGTCACGGTAACTCATGAGTTCATGCATCACATAGGTCTCAAAGGCTTCGCCGAATTCAGGCGTGCC
>Ga0154352_1222_pt3 | contig 15547 bp, 14 predicted proteins | sample RifGroA2_FD_115880 | JGI IMG/M metagenome (GOLD analysis project Ga0154352, IMG submission 115880) | Deltaproteobacteria bacterium GWA2_57_13
CCATCCCGGCAATGGTCCCGGGAGACATATCCGAAAGCTATCGGTTTTTTTACGGCCGGGGAGACGACCGAGCTGGTAACCCTGCCGACCTCTTTGTCGCCCGCAAGGATTTTATCACCGGCGCGGGCGGCCTTTTCCCTTTCGAGCACCAGTCCGACGAGCCTTCTGTTGACGTGGCCGCGCGAGCGGATCCGCTCGACCACCTCCTGGCCCAAATAACATCCTTTGTGGAAGCTCACGGCGTGGTCCAAACCTGTCTCAAGTAGCAGATTCCCTTCATCCATGTCGACACCGTAAAGCGGAATCCCCGCCTCGATGCGAAGCGTTTCCAGCGCCTGGGTCCCGACCCAGCGAAGAGAAAGCGTCTCCCCGGCTTCTTCAAGGCGGGAGGCCACGCTTGAGAGATCTTTGGTCTCGATGAAGAGGTCGAAGCCTTCCTCACCGGTATGCGTGGCGCAAGTTATCCCGACCTCGGCATCGCCGATCCTCATGCTGCGATGGCTGTATGGCCTCGACGGGAACTCTTGTCCCGCGCAGATCTCGTGGAGGAGGAGGCGGGCCTTCGGTCCCTGAAGGGAGAGGATGCCGAACTCCCCGGTCAAGTCTATGATCTCGACCTCATCGGCGACGAGATACCGATGGAGGTGGTGCAAAATTTTTTCCCTGAGAGATTCCCAAAGGTCCAGGACAAACGACTCGTCGGCGCAGAGTATTCTGACATCTGCCAGAATTTTGCCGCTTACGTCCAGGATCGCGGCATAGAGGCCTTGGCCCGGGAGCAGAGGCTTGACATCGTTAGAGACCATTCCCTGAAGGAAAGAGAGCCGATCCGGGCCCAGGAGGCGGACGAGACTCCGGTGGCAGAGGTCCAGCAGCCCGACCCGCTCGCGCACGGCGCGATACTCCTCGGCCGGGTCGCCGAAATGGCCCGGGAGCAACCACCCGTTCTCTTCGATCCACTCGGCCCCGTGGGACCGATGGCGTTCTGCGAGCGGGGATTGTTTGGACACAACACCAAAATATAGCTCCATTTAAGGAGGTTGACAATGCGTGTTCGCTTCCCGTTTAATGGAGAAATTTGGGAGTCCGATGGCTAAACCGAAGGACGATCTGGATCTGCGCAAATTGGAGGTCTTCTACTGGGTGGCCGAGTTCAAGAGCTTCTCCCTCGCAGCCGACCATCTCTCCCTGAGGCAGCCCACCGTCAGCGCGCACATCCGGGAGTTAGAACAGAGACTCGGCGCAAAAATTCTCAACCGAATTGGGGGAGAGATCACTCCGACGGCTCTGGGCCAAGTCCTTTTGGAGCGTGCCAAGGCGTTGCTGGCTTTAAAGCGGGAAACTCAAGCCGCCCTGCACAACTTTCAGGGCAGGGTGCGAGGCGAGTTGCTGGTCGGCGGGAGCAATATCCCAGGGGAATTTATCTTGCCGCGAAAGCTTGGCGCCTTTATACGAAAATATCCCGAAGTCAGGCCGATCCTGCGCATCGGCGATTCTGCAGGGATCGTCGAGGCGGTGCTGGACGGCAAGGTAGAAGTCGGGTTTGTCGGATTCAAAGGAGGCGACGGCCGACTGAACTTTCAAGGCGTCTGGAAGGACGAGATGGTGTTAGCTGTTCCGAAAGGGCATCCGTGGACTCGCCTCAAAGAGGTGGATCTAAGTGATCTTAAGAAAGAGGGCTTTATTTCACGAGAAGAAGGGTCCGGGACGCTGCGGTCTTTCCGCAGCCTCCTAAGCCGAAAAGTAAAAGAGCCCGAGACGCTCCTCAATGTCATCATGGTGTTGGGTAGTACCGAGGCCATCAAAGAAGCCCTCATTGCTGGCCACGGAGTCTCCATTCTTTCGCGTACCTCCATCCAGCGAGAGATCGAGGACGGTCTGTTGAAAGAGGTCCCCATTCGCGGCCTTAAGTTGGAGCGAGATTTCTATCAGGTCTTTCACCGCCGGCGAACCCTCTCTCCGGTCTCGCACGCCTTCATACAATTTCTCAAACACAATTGACTTTGCGTGAAGGCTTTTAATGGGCGTTCTTCTCTTCTGATAGAAGCTTTCTATCTTCCTGTGGGGGTAACGGCGCTCCTCAAGCGAGTGCGAAAACCGGAAAATTCGGCGACGAGACCACGGCGGTCTTTATAGAAGCGGCCTTTCGCTTTGCTATGTCTCATAGAAAATATCTATTTGACATATTGATGAATTTTTTATGTATATGGGTGGTTCAAGAAAAGGGGAGGGTCAATCATGAAACGATATCTCGCGCTATTGTTGGTTGTGTTGATGGTCTTAGCTGGCGGGGCGGCCTTCGCGCAGAAACCGGTAACGGAGCTCAAGATTTCCGCCATACCGGACGAAAATCCTCAAGAGATGCTCCGCATCTATCAACCGTTTGCCGATTACCTCAGCAAGGAAATCGGAATTCCGGTGAAGTTTACCCCGGTGGTCGACTATGCGGCTACGGTCGAAGGGTTGGCTGCCGGCAAGCTTGATATGGTCTGGTACGGTGGATTCACCTCGGTGCAGGCCGCGGGGCGGGCCAAGGGCGCCCGGCGCGTCATCATGCGCAAGGAAGACGCCGAGTTCAAAAGCCACTTCATTACCCGCAAGGATACCGGGATCCGAGAGCTCAAGGATTTAAAAGGGAAGACGTTCTCCTTCGGCAGCGTCAGCTCTACCTCCGGCCATCTGATGCCGCGCTATTACCTGCTGAAGGGGGGCATCAATCCGGAGAAGGACTTTTCCAGGTTCAGCTTTAGCGGAGCGCACGACGCGACGGCGGCATGGGTCGAGGCTGGCAGAGTGGACGCGGGCGCGCTTAATTTTCTCGTCTGGGACAAACTTGTCGAGACCAAGAAGGTAGATACCGGCAAAGTGGTCATTTTCTGGACGACCCCTCCCTACGTTGATTACGTCTGGACGGTTCGAGGCGGGCTCGACAAGGGACTGGTGGAGAAGATCTCCAAGGCGTTTCTCAAGCTCGACTACAAAAAGCCGCAGGATAAAAAGCTCCTCGATCTGCACCGCACCAAGGGCTACATCGCGGCGAAGGACGCAGACTGGAAGGGAATTGAGGAAGCTGCCCTGGCCGCGGGTCTGCTGAAGACCAACTGAGCGGGAGAGCCCCGTCGGATGCATCAGTATCGCCTGGAAAAAATCAGCAAGGTCTTCGGTAGGCGTCAGATCGCGGTTGACGGGGTCGATCTGGAAGTCGAGAGAGGCGAGAGGGTGGCTCTCATCGGCCCCAGCGGGGCCGGGAAGACCACCCTTTTCCGCATGCTGAACTGTACCCTGCGGCCAACCGCCGGAAAATTGTGGATCAACGGCGACGCGGTATCGGATCTCCACGGCAAGAGGCTTCGCTCGGTGCGGCGGAAGATCGGGACCATCTATCAGCAGCACAATCTGGTTCCCCGTCTGAGAGTCGTTCACAACGTCCTGTCGGGAAACCTGGGAAGCTGGTCTACCCTGAGGTCCCTGGCCTCCCTTCTGCGACCCCAGGGGTTGGAAATGGCCTACCGGGCGCTGCGGCAGGTGGGCATTGAGGAGAAGATCTTCCACCGCACGGACGAGCTTTCCGGGGGCCAGCAGCAAAGAGTCGCGATCGCTCGGGTCTTGGTCCAAGACCCCGAGGTCATTCTGGCGGACGAGCCGGTTTCCTCTGTCGATCCGTCCCTTGCGACGGCGATTGTCAGACTGCTCCTTGATATCAGTCAAAATACCCACAAAACGCTTCTGATGAATCTCCACAGCGTGGATTTGGCGCTGGCCTATTTCCCGCGAGTCATCGGCATCAAAGACGGCAAGGCCGTTTTCGACCGGTCGCCGGACAAGATCTCGGACGAGCTGTTGGAGGAACTGTACTCTGGCCATCTTCCGGACAGCCAGGAGAACGGGTTAATTGATGAGGAGTCCAAGTCTCTCATCTATCAGTAGATCCGAAAAATCCCTCTTTCCGTGCCTCTTCAGCTTGCTTTTTCTGGTCGCCTTTCTAGACAGCTGGTGGAGAGCAGGGGTTCGTCCTTTCGCCTTTTTCGAGAAGGAGGGAAGGGATCACCTGTGGAAATTCCTCACCGGGATGTTTCCTCCCGACCTCTCGTGGAATTTCCTCTCGCTGATGTTTTATCCGGCTTTGGAGACGATTCAGATATCCATTATGGGGACCTTCATCGCCGTCATCGTGGGCTTCCCCTTGGGGATTTTGGGGACCAGAACTTTCAGCGTCGGCGGCGTGCTGAACGAAGCCGAGGTGGCAGGCTCCCTTTCCCGTTTAGCCCTGCGCTGGTCGAGCTACACCATGGCGCGCGGGATTCTAAGCCTTTTCCGCTCCATTCCGGAGTTCGTTTGGGCGTTCATGTTTGTGCGCGCAGTCGGGTTAGGAGCTTTTTCCGGGGTCTTGGCGATCGGGGTCGCTTACGGCGGAATGCTGGGAAAGGTTTACTCGGAGATCTTCGAGGGGGTCAATCTTCGCCCTTTGGAAGCGCTCCAGTCTACCGGCGCCAACAGGCTCCAGATTTTTTTCTATGGCTGGATGCCTCAGGCCCTGCCCAATTTCGTTTCCTATACCCTTTACCGTTGGGAGTGCGCCGTCCGCGCATCGGCGATCTTGGGCCTGGTGGGGGCGGGTGGGCTGGGAACGCAAATCGAGATCTCCATGCGCATGTTTAACTTTAGCGAGGTGCTCACGATTCTGCTCATTCTTTTCCTCATGGTCGCGGCCGTGGATTATATCAGCGCCAAAGTCCGAGCGATTTTATGAACGGGATCAACCCCGAAATAGAGCGGCCACATATCCCTTGGCCGTCCCACGAGCCGAGCGGTCGGCCTACTCTATGGACTTATTGTCTGCTGAGTGGCCTGCTTTTTCTTTTTGCCTGGAGTTATCAGGGTTCGGAAATCCACCTCACTCAGCTCTTCAGCCGGGAGGGAGGAGGCCAGATTGTCGCCTATATTAAGAAACTCTTCCCGCCAGATTTATCTCCGGACGTTCTCAAGGAGGCATTTCGTGGCGCCATAGAAACCTTCGCGATTTCCTTTATGGGGACGCTTTTGGCTGTCGTTATTGCGCTGTCTGTGGTTTTTTTCGCTTCTCGAAACCTTATCTATTCAGGTCTGCTTTATGAAATGGAACCCAAAGAGGGCTGGAGGCGGGCGGTTAGACTGATACCCTATCTATCTACCAAGTCGCTTTTAAATCTGCTTCGAACCATTCCAGAAATGGTGTGGGCGCTGATTTTTGTCTTTCTTGTGGGACTGGGCCCCTTTCCCGGCGTCCTCGCCTTGGGGGTCCATACCGGAGGGGTGCTAGGGAAGCTCTTTGGCGAAGTTCTCGAAGATGTGGACCAGCAACCGATTGAGTCCCTGCAGGCCACGGGAGCCAACAGGCTCCAGATTCTCTTTTACGCGATTCTTCCTCAGGTGCTTCCCCAGTTCATTTCCTATACCCTCTATCGTTGGGAGGTCAATATCCGAGTGGCGGCAGTTCTGGGCTTCGTAGGCGCCGGCGGGCTTGGCCAAAGGATTCATATTGCCATCAGTCTCTTCTTCGAAAACCAGCTCCTTACGCTCATCATCGCGATTTACATCCTTGTTACCCTCGTCGATTATTTGAGCGCGTATTTGAGGCGCAAAGCCACCTAGGCAATAGCCTGAAACACTTAAACGGTGCGACCTTAGCTCCCCTCAGCCGGCACAAGTACCAAGCTGATCTGTTTTTGACCGCGGAGTATCGTCAGAGCAAGCGGAGATCCCGGAGGATAGTCGGCTAGAAAGCGGTGCAGGTCATCAACGCTCGCCACTTCCTGATCACTGACGGCGATGATGAGATCGCCTTGTCGAATACCCGCCTGCGCAGCAGGGCCTCGCGGATCCACTGAAATGACCTCAACGGCATGTTCTCTCAGCAGATTATGGAACCGAACGATACGCCGATCAAGTTGCCGGCTACGACCGCCGATGCCCAGATACGCCCGCCGTACACGGCCATGAGTGATCAGCTGAGAGGCAACCCACTTGGCCGTATTGGAGGGAATTGCGAATCCGATGCCCTGTGCCATTACAATGATTGCCGTGTTGATGCCGATAACACGCCCCCGCGAGTCCAAAAGGGGCCCCCCTGAGTTGCCTGGGTTAAGAGGCGCCGTGTGCTGGATAATGTTCTCGATTAAGCGCCCGTTCTGGCTTCGGAAAGCGCGCCCTAGAGCGCTGATGACGCCTGTGGAAACCGTTGACTGAAATCCCAGCGGGTTCCCCACGGCGATGACCAGCTGGCCAGCGCGAAGCAGGTTTGAATCTCCCAGGCTGGCATATGGAAGCCCCGAGCTGTCAACGCGAATGACGGCCAGGTCGGTTGCGGGATCGTCTCCGACAAGCTCCGCGGAGGCGCTCCGCCCATGGGTAAAAATCGTTTTGAGTTGTCTTGCGTTGTGTACCACGTGGCTGTTGGTAAGCACGTACCCGTCGGGCGTAATGACGACGCCGGAACCTGCGCCTTGCTGTTCTTGTTCACCTTCGATGGATTCCATCCCGACGAAGATGCTGACGACAGCCGGACCCACGGTGTCAACCACCGTGATGACCGCTCTCGAGTAGGCATCCAAGAGTTCTACGTCGGTATTGTCTTTTGGGCTGACCTCGCGGCGACCTTTACTGCTCTCCGCTTGCCCCTCCCCGCTGATCAGCCTCACGCTTTCTTGGGCTCGCTGGTCCGGATGTTGCTCGCGTTTACTCTTTGGCATCTTCCACCGTTTTCCCACTGGCTGCGCCGAATGCCTGTTTACTTCTAATCGAGAGACAACGCAACCGCTTGTGCGAGGAATCGGGCCTGTTTTGATCCATGCTGTGTGACTAAGATTAGGGTGAGTGGATCACGCGGCCGTATGCAAGCAGAGCTTAAACGACGAACCAAGACAGCTCGTCGCTATCAACAGACACAAGAACTCTTATCCAGGTGAGCTAAGAGCAGACCCGACCTCCGCCATAAATTTCATCTCTGACCCAAGTTGGCTTGATTGGAAAGGGGAGCTGTGTTAACATTTTGTTAATTCTTGTTACGGGATTCTAAAGGAGGATTTGAATATGAAATGCCCGAGCTGTGGGAAAGATATGCGTGCCACGAGGAAGGATTACCGGTATGAGGAATCGGGCCTCGAGAACGTCATGCTCAAAGACATAACTGTCCATGAGTGCAAATGCGGGGAAACTCTGCCGGAGATTCCATCTGTCAAGCGCCTCCATGGACAAATAGCCGACGACCTCATAAACAAGCAGGGTCCGCTAACTGGAGAGGAGTTTCGCTTTCTCAGAAAGGGCATGAGGACAAGCGCAAAGGAGTTGGCCCAATTGTTGGGTGTAACCACTGTGACCCTCTCTCGTTGGGAGAATAATAAGGAAAAAGTTGGGCCACAGTCCGATCGGCTTCTGAGATACATATACCTGACAAGGTCAAAAGGATTGGTGGCTTCTCAAGTAGCTAAGAGGTTGGAAGGCATTATGGTGGGGATCGTGGATAGGAAGCCGCCTAAAGCCGTGCCAATTTTCATCCGGCCGGCGGCATGATCGGGATCTAGGATGCGCAGCCGAATGAGGTGTCCACTTCTGAAGCAGGAGCCCAGCGCGGAAAGAGAGAGTCCAGGAGCGGGCCGGTGCCAGGTTTGCCTATTTGCTTAAGCTTGAGAAGATCGAAGACGCATCGCTTCTGAGGGCCTTGGCCAGCGCGTCGAGCTAAACGCAGCCGTCGGAGAGGAAAGAGATGAGACAGAACAGATTACCACCTGGCTGGGACGAGGAAAGGGTTCGCCGTGTGATTGCCCATTACGAGCAGCCGACCGAAGAGGAAGCAGTGGCGGAAGATGAAGCCGCTTTTGAGGCTTCGGCTCAAACCGTCATAGAGGTCCCTAGAGAGCTGCTCTCGGCGACACGGGAACTGATTGCGAAGCACAAAGAGTCTCGTAGAGCCTAACCCGCTACCCCACCACAACGCGGCTCGACGCCGTCACGTCAGACACGGGACCGAGGGTAGGGACAGGAGGTCCTAGAGGGGTGTCTTTTCCGCGCAAGACGTTGACATGCTCGGCGAAGAGGTCTCGACCCGCATCAACTGCGGCTGGACTATTCCAAAGGTCCCTCCCCTTTACCCTGCCTCCGCTGCGGCGCCGAACAAAACTTGGGTTAGCGCCACTGAGCCTCGGGAGGGAGGCAATACCGCCGGTCGCTATAAGCACATGCGAGAATTCCCGACGAGATGAGCCAAGAGCAGACTCGACCCCAAGATCTGCGGGAGACCGCATTTAAGCGTCGTTCTGAATTAGCACCTTGCCTGTCCATCGCCAAGCAGGAGTGTCGGAAGTGTGGAGGAATCAAAAAACGGTCAGCGCTAATCGCTATAAGCCAAAAATTCCGGGGGGCAACTGGGACTGAAGCCAGAGCTCGAAAACGACGTAGGTTGCCAGCGCTGTTATTAGCGCCGTGGCCCCGGCCGCATACCAGCCTTTGTCCTCAACGAATCTGAGGAGTGCTGCTACGAATAGTAATGTCGATATGACGAAGCCGAGCTTCTCTATGACCAAGGCGTAAGCCAGCATCAATGCCAACGCAAGGACGATGCTGCGCCATTGAGTCTTCTCAGCAAAGACACTGCCTTGTTCCTGCGCTCCCCAGGTGAGAATGAACAACAGAACCGAAAGAGTAGCGAGTATTACCCCGGTCCAGAAGGGAAGGAATCCGGCGCCAGGGCTGTGGTAACTTCCTAAACCTAGCCGGTATGATTCAACGCATATGAAGATAGACATTATTAACCAAAAGACACCGTTCCACCTGTCAGACGTTTTGACATTCATATGTTTTTTCTCTTCAATCTTCTTGTTGTAATCCAGCTCCAAGTCTCTTTTTTGTTGCCAACGGCGAAACCAGCACTATAAAGGCCACGAGCAGAAAGAGAGCGGAGATGGGTCGAGTAACGAATATTCCCAGACTACCTTTGGAAATAATTAGCGACGTTCTAAAGGCCGGTTCTAGCATCGGGCCCAAGACAAAGGCCAAAACGAGGGGTGGCAGCTCAAACCTGAATTCCCTGAGGATATAGCCGAGAGTTCCGAATAAAATCATGACGATCACATCGGATGGATTGTTATTGAGGCTATAGGCTCCGATTAAACAAAACAAAAGTATCATAGCCGAGAGGTACGAATATGGAATTTTTAAAACTTTGACCCAGAGAGGGATAAGCGGAAGGTTCAGCACCAGCAGCATGACGTTACCAACATACATGCTGGCAACGACGGCCCAGAAAAGGCGCGGAGATTCTCTTATCAGCAGGGGGCCTGGATTCAATCCATAAATCATTAATGCCGCCAGCAGCAAAGCGGTCATTCCGCTAGAAGGAATACCAAGACTGAGTAGAGGTACGTACGTCCCCCCTACGGCAGCATTGTTACAAGCCTCAACGGCGGCCAGTCCTTCAATGGCTCCTTTACCGAACTTCTCCGGGTGTTTTGAGAGCCGCTTCTCAATAACATATGAGATGAGCGTTGGAACAACAGAGCCAATCCCGGGAAACACTCCCATAAAAAAACCGAGCAGCGTCCCTCTGGCAATAGGCTTTGTGGATTGCCTCCAATCCTCTCTATTGCCGAAAAAATTGGTTATCTTGCCCTTGTATATTTCCGGCTTTATATACTTGCCTATATTTTCAAGGACCTCAGACACGCCAAACAGGCCCATCATGATCGCTGGCAGTGTAAGGCCGTCGTAGAGGCTCCTGATTCCAAACACGAACCGAGCCTGCCCGGTAATGGGATCCATCCCTACCGTGCTTATGATCAGCCCGAGAGCCGTCATCATCCAAGCCTTGACCATGGAGACTCTGGCCAGGTATGAGACTATGGTTAGCCCCATAACCATCAAGGAAAAATACTCAGGGGGACCAAGGCCTAGGGCCATTCTGGCCAGAGTTGGTGCGATGAAGGCGAGCCCCAATACGCTGAAGGTCCCGGCAATGAACGAGCCCACTGCCGACACTCCAAGCGCTAGTCCTGCCCTCCCCTGACGAGCCATCTGATAGCCATCAAGACAGGTAAGCAGAGAGGAGGGCTCTCCGGGGATATTGAGCAAGATCGACGTCGTAGAACCTCCGTACATGGAACCGTAGGAAATTCCGGCAAGCATAATCAGAGAGGGCACAGGGTCCATGTGATAAGTGGTAGGAAGAAGCAGGGCAATAGTCGCTGAAGGTCCTAACCCCGGTAAGACTCCTACAAGGGTGCCCATTGTGACGCCCAATAGACAGTAGAAGAGGTTTAGCGGCTGCAGGGCAACCGTGAAGCCCTGCAGTAGGTAGTCTAGACTCTCCATGGCTGATGCAGTCGAAGCACGAATCCGGATAAGGCAAAAAGTTTAGTACTTTAGTGTTCCGACCAGATCGGCGATATTTTCTATCCCGTTGTCACTGCAGTATTGCTTGATTCCGGCGGTTATTTTTAGTGAAGTCTGAGGGTCCACAAAACTCGCCGACCCCACCTGTACGGCTGATGCTCCCGCGATGATGAATTCAATCGCATCCCTGGAGCTCATGATTCCGCCTATCCCCACCAAAGGTAGTCCAAGCCTAGCCTTGTAGACTTCCCATACCATGCGCAAGGCAATGGGCTTGATAGCCGGTCCCGCAAGCCCCCCGGTTACATTCCCCAGCATAGGCTTCCGCGAATTGATGTCAATGGCAAGACCTATGGGATTATTAATCAGTGACAATATCTCGGCTCCAGCCTCGGCAGCAGCCCTCGCAATAACAGTGATATCCGTAACATTGGGAGATAACTTGACCATCAGAGGAAGTGTCGTTGCGTCCCGCACCGACTTGACAACCTTGTAAGTCTGATCCGGATAGCTTCCAAAGACAACGCCTCCCTCCTTGACATTGGGACAAGAGATATTCACCTCTACTCCAGACACGCCGTCTATACCCTCGAGCCTCCTCGCTACTTCGTGATAATCAGATACGCTAGCGCCGAATATATTGACGATGATACGGGAATCGAGTTTCCTTAAATACGGCAGTTTTTCTTTAATAAATCTTTCTACGCCCACGTTGTGCAGCCCGACCGAGCTAAGTGTACCTCCTACAACCTCGACGATCCTCGCCGGTGGATTCCCCAATCTGGGCATGAGCGAAGTCCCTTTAACTATAATACCTCCCAGTTGGTTCAGGTCGATAAAACAACCATATTCCTGACCGTAGCCGAACGTACCGGATGCGGTCATCACCGGGTTCCTCAAAAATAACCTTCCCAGCCTAACCGAAATGTCCGGGCCTGGCATTTCCTTACTCATCCCAGATTATTCTCTTTGAATTGAATACGGGCCCTTCCTGGCATGCGAGTGCATATCCTAAGCTTGCGCCGTCATTTTCATGGACTTTCACGACGCAGCCCAGGCATGCCCCAAAGCCGCAGGCCATGGGCGTCTGTAGAGAAACGCCGCACGAAACATGGAATTGTTCTGCGATGACGGACGTTGATTTCAGCATTCCATAGGGGCCACAAGCGAAGATGGAAACGGCCTTTTGATCCGGTTCGTTCTTCTCCGCGTTTTGCAGATATTGTTCCAGGAGTTCTGTCACTCGCATCCTGTAGCCGAGACTTCCGTCCTCGGTACAGATTTTCACCCTGGCTGACAGGCGCGTCAAGCGCTCAATTTCAAGAATATCGTTCTTGCTCTGTGCTCCGTACAGAACAATAGTGTCTGTTTTGTGTTGATTTGTTTTTTTGATTTCCTCCAGAAGAAACACAAAGGGTGCAATGCCCATGCCTCCTGCAACAATTATGGCTGTCCGCAAATCAGGAGCAAACGAAAAGCCACGGCCAAGAGGAGCAATGATATCGACGACCTGGCCCGCTTTCATGGCAGCCATGATCTGGGTTCCCGGACCAACGACTCCGTAGAGAATCTCAAAAATAGGTGTGGCGCCCCGATAGCTTATCCGATGGAAGCTGAAAGGTCTTCTCAAGAACAAATCGTTGCCATTTGTGACCTTAAGCATGGCGAATTGTCCAGGGACAATTTCAGTCGTCAGGCCCGGGCAGACCCCCTGCATCAGGCAGTATCCTTCAGAGATTTTTTTATTGGAGAGGATTTCAGCAAGCATGGTTGCCCGTCGAATTCGCTAGCATGATGGGCCGGCCCTGTACTGGACGAGTAAAAGGGCAGATGTCTCGGAAATCTTGACCGAGCAGTCGGGCTGCGTAAATTCTTGGGGTAGATTAATCCTATTTGCCGGACTTGAGCCCCAATCTTCCTACCAGGCTGGCCGTGGCCTTCTGCTCTTCCTGGATCGCCTTCCTCATTTCGGCTGGAGCTGAGTAGTCGACGGACCCCCCAAGTTTCTCGATTCGTTCCTTGTAATTTTCGGACCTCAAGACCTTTTCAGATGCAGATTCGAGCACGTCCAGCACCGCCTTAGGCGTACCGGCGGCAGCGAATAGCGCTCCCCAGTATTTAATGAAAACCTGCGGGTAAGCTTTCTCGCCATACGTAGGGACATTTGGGAATACCGTCAAGCGCTTCTCGTGTGCGAGAACCAGCCCCCGAAGCGTATCGGCCCTCAGGTGTGGGGCTGCTGTCGACACGAGGGTAGACCCGAGATCAACATGGCCACCTAAGACGGAAGGAACGACTTGCCCGCCCCCCTTCAAAGGAACATGCGAGAACTTAACATTAGCGGCTTCCTGTAACTGCTCCATAACCAGATGGGTGTCGCTTCCTGCTCCGGCTGAACCGTAGGTCAGCTTTGCAGGGTTTTTCCGCGCATAATTGATTAGGTCTTCAAATGACTTCAGGGGCGAATCCCCCTTGACCGCAATAATGGTGGGCGAGACGATCACATAGCGAATAGGGATAAAATCTCGAAGGGTGTCGAAAGGCACATCGGGCAAGACGAAGTGGGACAAAACCATCCCGCTCCCCGAGTTTAGCATCAGGGTATATCCGTCTTTCCGAGCATTGAGCGTGAATGCTCCAGCGATAGTCCCAGTCGCACCAGGCTTATTTATAGGGGCAAGATTAACGTTTAATAACTTGGACAACTCTTCGGCGATTATTCGGCCTGCTACGTCCGTAGTGCCCCCAGGAGCAAAGGCGATAATAAGATCAATGTTCCTCGAAGGGTATTTCGCTTGGGCATAAGAGTCTTTATCTGTCCAAGTCAGAGAAGCACAAATCAAAAGTGCAACGGCTATTAAACTTTTTCGAATCGAAGATCCTGAATACACGGTCTTACACCTCCGCTCAAAATTGATAGATTTCGCCGGTTCTTGCTTTTCGCAGATGGACTGCGAGTTGATGGCTGTGCAAATGATATGCCACAAAAGTGAGTTTTCACGGTGATGCCAGACACAAGGCGCAGAAGAAGCGAATCAGGACTATGAATCTCGGTTTTCTAAGAATTTAGAATTTGAGCCGCGTCTTTTCCTAAAGCTGCGAAAGGCCATTGGAGAGGGCAGTGTTTCTCCATGCCGTTCACGATCCGGTCGGAGAGCCCTTGAGCTGGTATCTTCCGTCATTGTCCTGAGTGATCTTGCCCTGCTCGTGGAGCAGGCCGACAGCTTGGGCGATCTTGTTGAAGGCCGTATTGGGAAACAGATCGAGTATTTCGGCAAAAAACCGGTTCGAGTCCATGAGCACCTTGTAAAGTTTCTCCGCCAGGGCCTCCGGATCTTCGTCAACCCTTCTTTGAGGCTCCGGGCCGGTCTTTCCCAGATAATCTTTGAGCTGCGCTTTCTCCTGATTGAAATAAACGATGCGCTGGTAGCGCTCCTTTGGGACATTTTCCGGAATGGTGGCGTCGATACCCATCTTGGCGGTGGTAGGGATTCCTTGAGTCGGAGGAAGAGAGGGGTCCAGAGGCTTGGAGCGGGCATTGGAAACAATCAACACATCGCGGTCCGCCTGGACGCGCGTGGCGATCGCCCATTCCACGTCGACCGGGTCGAAAATGTCGATGTCGTCATCCGTAACCACGACGTGCTTGATATCCGCGATCGAGAGAAGCGCCAGGATCGCGTTCTTGCCGTCGCCGGGCTGTTTCTTGATCGCGGCGATGATGTGCCAGTGGCAGCAGCCTCCGGGGGTCACATTAATGGCAGTTGCCGTCACCCCGGCCTCGCTGAGGACGCGCCAGGCCGCCGCCTCGTAGATCGGCGCGCTCATCCAGATGTTTTCCCACGGCATATGGAGCGCGTAGTAAATCGGATCGCTCCGGTGCATGATCGCTGTGATTCTCACATGCGGGTTCCGGTGGATGCCCCCCATGAGCCGGTTGAACTCGCAGAAGGGTCCCTCAGGATGGACCCATCCTTCAGGGAGGATCTCTCCCTCGAGCACGATCTCAGCATCGGCGATGCAGGGCACGGGAATCGTTTCCCCAGGAGCCAGTCTAAGCCCCACGCCGCGCAGCCCGCCCGCGTATCCCAGCTCGTTGGTCCCGAGGGGGGCTTTGAAAGTCGAGGCGAGCATCTCGAAGGGATGGGCCCCGATCGCGATCGAGATCGGTAGCGGCCTTTGGGTCGCGAGCGCGCGCTCGGCATATCTCCTCAGGTTATTAGGAGTCACGATGTCGATGCCGGTGATAGTTTTTTCTTTGACCATCAACCGGTACATCCCGGCGTTCATCCCGAACTCCGGGTCTTCCGCGATCACCACCCCGCCGGTAATCATGGGGCCGCCGTCGAGCACGGAAAAGACGGGCACGGGGAGCCGGTAGAGGTCGACTTTGGAGTCCGTCAGTATCACTTCTTTAACCGGCGCCTCTTTGATCCTTACAGGCTCGATGGGATGCTCCATCGCGAGGCGGAACTTTTCTTCGATCTTTTCGTACGAAGCACCCATGGCCAGCGCCATGCGCCGTCGCGATTGGAACAGGCCGGATACCACCGGCATGGAATAGCCGGCGACATGGCTGAAAAGCAGTGCCTTTTCCGACTGCGCGACCAAAGCCGCAATGTTTCGCAGATCGACCGGCTGGGAGATCTCGAGGAGCTCATCATTCTCACGCAGGCTTTGAAGAAATTGTCTGAAATCAAAGCTCATGGTTGCCCTGCGCTTTCGGACGGTCACGGGATGCGGGGCCGGCGTCAGGCGCGTAGCGCCGCCTCAATCGCGCGAAAGGTGTAAACGCGGGCGAGGTGGGTGCGGTATTCCTTGGAACCATTGATGTCATCCACGACATCGACGTTGCGGCAGACTCCCGATGCGGCCTCTTCGATCAGTTTGGTCTCGAGCTTTTTCCCTCTGAGCCTGGTTTCCACATCGTCTGGGCGGTAGGTCTTGTCGGTTACTCCCGTAATTCCAAGGGCGATCTCCTCGCAGCCGCCGGCTGGATCGAGCTTCAGGCAGGCCGCGACCCCGACTACGGCGAAACCCGACGTCCGCTGAGCCGCTTTGAGGTAAGCCGTCCTGGCGCGTTCCAAGACCGGGACCTTGATGTCGGTCAGGATTTCATCCGGCTCCAGCGCCGTCATGAGGAGGCCGAAAAAAAAGTCCTCCGTTCGGATCCACCTTTCGCCCC
>Ga0154352_1203_pt1 | contig 15200 bp, 12 predicted proteins | sample RifGroA2_FD_115880 | JGI IMG/M metagenome (GOLD analysis project Ga0154352, IMG submission 115880) | Deltaproteobacteria bacterium GWA2_57_13
AGAGTTTGACGCGGCGGGTTTTCAATTTTTCGCCATTGCGTAGGTATTCCCCTTTTACCGCCAGCTTGGCCTCCTCCTCCAATTCCGTATCCCAATCGCCCAGCGAGTAGCCGTACCAAGGGGGTTTAGGCGAGAGCCGGGGCAACCCCAGCTCCTCCCATATCTCTCGCGCCTTTTCCATGTAGTCGCGCTTGGGTAGGGAAACCGGCGGAAATGGCTCGCGCAGAATCGCGTTGATCAGAAGGGCAGACTCGTCGGCCTGGCGTGTCTCCACCGGGCGGTCATCGCGGCCAAACGGTGGGCCGTGGCCGCGCTCTCTGCCGGTGAGGATTTGGACATCCTTGTGGGGCATTGCCCGATAGCTGATCGCCCACATGACCGTATCCATGTCCCAGGGGTCGATGTCCTCGTCGACCGCGACGAGAAACTTGCCCACACCAGGGTGGAAGCTGGCCGCTCCCATCAGGGCGCGCCAGGTTTCGGCCTCGCTCGGCTTCCTCATCTGGACGACGATCACCTTGCGCAGGTTGGTCAGGGGTTCATGCATCGCCACTCGCACCACGCTCTTGATGCCCAAGTCTTGTTGCAGGAATCGCAGAAAGAGCGGCTCGTAGCCCACCCGTTTGATGATGCTCGACTCACTTGGGGTTACCTGGCTTGTCCAAGAGACCAAGATGGGTTTCTTCTTCCGCGTGATGCAAGTCACCTGCATGAAGGGGCTCAGCGTGCGGGGATGCATATAGCCATGCGATTCGCCAAACGGGCCTTCGGGCTCGAGGTATTCCGTGGAGAGGATCCCCTCGATAACGATTTCTGCCTCCGCGGGAACCTCCAGATTCACGGTCTGGCACTTGACCAGGCGGATCGGCTCGCCCGCCAAACCCCCCGCAATCGCCAGCTCATCCACGCCGTAAGGGACCTTCTGGACGGCGGCGTAAGAAACTACCGGCGGGGGGCCCACAACGATCGCGGCCTCGAGCGGGATTTTACGCGCCTGGCACTTCTGCCAGTGGGCCAAGACATGCTGTCCCGGACCGGGAAAGATGCTGACGCGGTCCTGAGCCTTAAGGTGGCCGCGATAATTGCCGACGTTGCGGATTCCTGTCTCCGGATCCTTCGTCACCCAGTGACCGGCCGTAATGAAGGGAGCGCCATCAAAACCGGGCGTGGAGATGGGGACCGGAAACTGATCCAGCCCCCCCGCGCGTTTGAGCTCGTCTTTTCTTTGGATCATCTCCTGGACCGAGCCGTTAGAGACCAGGACCGGCGTGATGGGGCTGCGGAAGGCCTGCTGCCACTTGTCCCACATCTGTTCGGGTTTACAGCCGAGACCGACAGCGCAGATATATTTCGAGCCCGCCATGATGCCGACACCCACCGGGATGTCGTAGCGCCTGCCCTTGGCATCGGTGACCCTCTCAAAGAGAAAACCGCGCCAGTCCTCTTCCTTCAGCCCGCCGCGGTACTGCCAGCGGACCAGCGGATGCATCTCGGTGTCCTTGTTAATCTCGCGGCTGACGCGGACCAACAATCCCTCTCGCTCCAGCGCCTCCACGTGCTCGCGGAGATCCGCGTATCCTCGCCCGGCGCTTCGCGCCTTCGTTGCTGTCTTTGCCATTTGAGACCTCCTTGAGTGCTTCGATGTTTTTGGGCTGCGGATTCCTTGCCCTTGCTGCGATTCTTGGTCGGTCTTTCTCCGCAGCCAAAAGTGAAGACCTTCGACGGTGCATGGGGGCGGGCCGTTTGAAGATCCTGGCGCTAAGAAAACTCTGACCGGCAGAGACTCTTTGGTCTTGCCCCTCATTAGCGCACGAAGGCGGATTTGTCCAGGGGAGGCTAGCTTGCAGGCGGGCGTGCCGTCACCCGCTCGATGAAACTCCGCAGGGCGGCAAAGTAGTTTTCCCCGCCCGCCAGGAAGGTGTCGTTATGGTGCGCGCCGCGGATCGTGTAGAACTCCTTAGGCTCACGCGCCGCTTCGAAAACTCGTTTCCCTTGCTCGTAGGGAACCACTTCGTCCCTGTCGCCGTGTAAAACGAGCACCGGCACGTGGACTTTTTCGATTTTCTCGACGATGTCATAGCGGGTGCGGAGCAGCGGGCCGATGGGTAAAAATGGGAAAGCCGCCTTGGCCATCTCGCGGATGGAGACGAAAGGGGTCTCGAGGATGAGCGCCAAACACTCTTCGCGTGCGGCCAGATCAGCCGCGACAGCCGCGCCCAGGGAGCGGCCGAAAAAAACTATTCTTTTAGGGTCTATGTCGTTTCTGGAGCGCAGGTACCGAAGCGCTGCCGTTGCGTCTCTGTAGGTTCCCTCCTCGGAGACTTTTCCCTCGCTCCGACCATAGCCCCGGTAGTCGAAGATAAATACGTTGATCTTGACCTTCTCGTGCAAGAGCTTGATGTTCTCCACACGGTGGCTGATGTTGCCGGCGTTGCCGTGGGACCAGAGGAGGGTCAGGCGCGCGCCTGGCGAAGGGACAAACCAGCCGTTCAGGCGAATTCCATCGCTAGTGGTAAAATAGACGTCGTCGAAAGCGAGCCCAACGTCGCGCGGGGTCTGGTCAATCCGCGCTTCGGGAAAGAAAATGAAGCTCTCTTCCATCAGACATCCGGAAAGGAGCAAGGAAAGCAGGGTTACTAAAAGAGAGGGGTTAGTGATCCTGCGTCTGGGAACCAACGGGACCAAGAGGCCTAGTGCTTGTGCTCGCCCCTGAGTTTCCACTCTAACCCGTCGATGATGCACTCCACGCTTGCCCGGAGGATGTCCTCGGCTACCCCAACAGTTCCCCATCGCTCGTTCCCGTCAGAAAAAATGGCCAAGACTCGAACCGGGGCCTCAACCCCCTTCTCCTCCTCATCCGCGCCGGTCTCGCCGTGGTGCAGCAAGCGCACGTCGAACTCCTCAAGCCGCACCTCGGAGAGCTGGGGATAATGCTTTTCCAGGACCTTTCGCATGGCGTTGTCCACCGCATGGACGGGTCCGCGCCCACTCGCCGCTACCAGCTCTTCGTCCCCGAAAATCTCGATCAACACGGTAGCTTCGGTGGTGTTTTTATTCTCCGCGGCGGCCTGGAAGTCTACCTGATCGTCAATCTTGCACCTGAGCACGCGAAAAGGCTTCAAGTAGTCCTCGCGCTTGCGAATCGACATGAGCTCGAATGAGGCCCACGCCCCGTCCAGGCGAAAGAAAACCTCTTTGAGAGCTTTTTCCATAGGCACCTCCTAGTCTATTGCGGGCCATTCGGTGAGGGCGACAAAGCGGTCCCATTATATCCCCGCGTTGGGAAATGGCCAAGGACAGAAATGTGTTGTGGGGCAAAGATTTTTTAGCCTATAATATGGGGCGAAGGAGGGTTGGCTATGGCTGCCCAAGCTACGGAAATACCGATCGGACGCATCACCCATTATTTTTCCCATCTGGGCGTGGGGATCATCGAGCTCACCGAGGGGGAACTGAAGCTCGGGGACACGATCCACGTCAAGGGCACGCACACCGATTTCACCCAAACCGTGGACTCGATGCAGGTCGAGCATCAAAACGTGACCCGCGCGGAAAAGGGGAAAGTCGTCGGTATCAAGGTGAAAGAGAAGGTGCGTGAGCACGATCGGGTCTTTCGGGTCTGACGCAGACCCTGAGCGAACACCCTGAGCGAACAATCTTTAAAAACCCGTCCAAGTTTGGTATGATTTTGTCCTGGTGATGGAACGGAACCTTTCGCACAACCGTTTGCAGAGTTTCTTCCACGAGCTGACTCGTCAGAGTTTCTGGCAGTTGGGGATCTGCGATGCTACCGTGGCCGGGTACGTGGCGGACGTGCTGACTGATTTCGCCCGGAGCGATAACCTCTATCGGATTCGCTCCCGCGCCGGAAGGAAGCCGGGCAGCGTGGTGGAGATTCTGACGGAAAGCCAGCCCAAGGGAGCAGAGGAGGGCCGCTTGCTCAGGGAGAGGGCGCAGAGGAAATATCTGGGAGATTATACGCTCTTTATGAGCGGCATCTTTCGCTCCTATGTGGAGAACCGGGGATTTCTCGACTACTATCTTCAAGAGGGGAGGCGGTCCTACTGGACTGTCTCCGAGCTGGATCTCTCTCTTTACCGCACCGGCTTCATTCTCTTTCAAGAACTCTCCAAGAAGTTTGAATACTATTCGGGCGCCCTTGACTATATGCGCAAGGCCTACTTTGCTCCCCAGCCGGGCGAGGATCCCTTTGCCGGCTTCCTGAAGCAGATCGAAGGCTGGATGAAGGTGAACCTGACCGAGAACTAGCCCCAGCCAGCCGGGGGTTAGTCTAGCGATCCCGGCGTTTAAGCCCAAGGCTTGTCGACCGTGAAATATTCTCTCCTCACCGCTTGTTTTCTCGCCGTCTCTTCTCTCCTGGTGTTTGGGTTTTTTCTCTCGTTCCTCTGGCTTCCCTTTCCGGGGTGGCGGGAGGCAGTGGAGGTCAAGATCGAGCGAGGGGAACCGGTTGCTTCCATCGCGAACGAGCTTAAGGAAAAGGGCGTGATCCCCAACGAGAGGCTTTTCATCGTTTGGGCTCGCCTCTTGTCGGTGGAGAGGAAGATCCACTGGGGTCGATACCTGTTCGAGCTACCCCAGTCGCCCCGCGAAGTGCTGGATCAGATGCTGCTGGGGAAGGGCGCCTTTCGGCGCATCACCGTTCCCGAGGGGCTAACCGTGATGGAGATTGCCACGCTTCTGGAGGGTGCGGCAATCACGCGGAAAGATCGATTCCTCGCCGAGGCCCGAGATCCGCTGGTCCTCGCCCGCCTCGGTCTCGAGGACCAAGGCATCGAGGGTTATCTCTTCCCGGATACTTATTATTTCACCCCTCGCACGACGGCGCAGGAGATCCTGCTCGCCATGGCGGGTCAGTTCCGAGGCAATTTCAATCAGTCGATGCAGTACAAAAGCAGGGAAATGGGCTTGAGCCTACATCAGGCGGTCACCCTGGCTTCTTTGATCGAGAAAGAAACCGGGAACGAGGCCGAACGGCCGCTGATCTCAGCGGTCTTTCATAATCGATTAAAGCGCAAAATCCCTCTGCAAAGCGACCCTTCCGTGATTTATGGGCTCAAGCGGTACTCCGGCCACTTGACGCGACGGGACCTCCAGAGCCCCAGCCCTTACAACACCTACCGCGTCGCGGGTCTCCCTCCCGCTCCGATCTGCAATCCCGGCCTCGCCTCGCTCAGGGCCGCACTCTTTCCGGCCCGTGTTCCGTACCTTTACTTTGTTTCCAGAAACGACGGATCACATCTCTTCTCTGGAACTCTGGAAGAGCACAACCGAGCAGTTGAGAAATATCAGACCAAGGGTCACAATCACTCCCGGCCTTGAACGCTGCCGGGTTCGTTTTGGGACATAATGGCTGGAGATCCAGATCGAGAGAGGACGACGGGCTCACCGGCTCAGCGGGGAGCGGCTTTACCCGAAAAGCTCATGCAGCGTCTTCTCGGCCGCCTCAAGCGCCATGCGCTGTGGGATTCTCTCCTGATGCTTCTCCCCCCGCTCGGAGTCTTTGTCTACCTCGGGGCTTTCCTCTATTGGTCGGCCTTCCTGGCCCGAGGGACTGTGATCGGCGCGGGCGTGGCGGTCCTTGTGACCGCTTTGGCCCTGGGGGTTTTGCGGCACCGTAAGCGCTCCTTTTCCCTTCGTTTCGCCGCCCGCCTGATGGATATCAAAGCTCAAGCGCAAGATCGTTTTCTCACTTTGGCATCCGTGGATCGATTATCTTGCCGGTCTTTTCTCCTGGTCCGCTTGCAGGAAGAGGCCGTCGGGCTCCTTCACCGGATAGATTGGCGGAGGGATTTTCCTTACCGGCTCAAGCGCTCTTTTATGGGCTCCGCGATCGCCTCTTTAATCGTTTTCATTTTGTTTCAAATCCTCTTGGAGCTCTGGTTCTTTTTCAATTCAGAAGCACGCACTGCCAATGAGCTGGCGATTTTAGCCCGAGAATTAGCTCGGCTGCCTGCTCTTTCGGAGCTCGCCCGTGACCTGAACGCGGTGGCGGTCGAAATCAAAAAAGAGAAGGGGACAGCCAGCGCACAAAAGGAGTCGCAGATTCAAGAGCTACTGCGCCGGGTGGATGATCAACTGAGGACCGGATCGCACCAGGGGGCCGGCGATGCGCTGTTGGCTCAGACGGCGAATGCGCTGCGGGAATTGGCCGGTGGTTCTGGTCAGCGTCAAGGCGCAAGTGGAGGGGAATTGAAAAGTGACATGGCAACGGGGGGTAAGGGGACGGAGGAGAAATCTTCCGGCACGGGGGACGGTGATCGCGAGGGCCAAACGGCTGGGGTAAGCGAGCGGCTGACGGGGGGAAGGGCTGAGACGAAAGGGACAGAGATGGCGCGGCGAGAGAGCGATCAGGTTAAATCCGATAAGCCCCAGTTGCAGCCGGGAGGCGGGAGAGAGAGCGAGGGTGGGGAGCGGGGAGATCTAGGGCGGAGCGGGGGAAGGAGCACGCAGGAAGAAATTCCACGCGGAGCTCCGCCGGAGCGATTCTTCAAGCCGGGAGAGCAGGGAGACAGGTCGATCAAGGACGCGCGGTTTGTCACGGTCCAGTTGCCTGAAGCGGAGGCGGAGGCCTCCGGCGGTGAAGGCGGGTCAGAGGCGAAGCGTGTGCTGCGTCCCAAGGTTTCCATCAGCAATGTGCCTTTGCGCCGCCCGCATGCGCCCGAGGCTTCTCCTGAGAAACAATCTTTGCCTGTGGAATACCGAGAGCTGATTCGTTAAAGGAAGGAAGCCGTGGAGCCGGAAAGATTTCGTGAACTATTGTACCGGGTCGAGCAGGAGGTGAAAAAGGTCATCGTCGGCCACGATGATATCATCCGCAAGGTCCTCGTTGCCTTTGTCTCCGGAGGTCATGTGCTCCTTGAGGGGGTGCCGGGATTAGGAAAAACCTTGCTCATCAAGTCCCTGAGCCGCGCCCTGGGCCTCTCCTTCAAGCGAATTCAATTCACGCCCGATCTGATGCCGTCGGATATCATCGGGACTCAGGTGCTGACCGAAAGCGATGGCCGCCGCGAATTCCAGTTTCGCAAGGGACCGATTTTTGCTCAAATAGTTTTGGCCGACGAGATCAACCGCGCCACGCCGAAGACCCAGTCTGCCGTATTGGAAGCGATGGAAGAGCGGCAAGTGACGGTTTTCGGCGAGACATATCCTCTGGAGTCTCCGTTTATGGTCCTGGCAACCCAGAATCCTATCGAGCTGGAGGGGACTTATCCTCTCCCCGAGGCTCAGCTGGACCGTTTCTTTTTCAAGCTCCTGGTCTCCTCTCCCGCTCCTGAGGAGCTCGCGGAAATCTTGCGGCGGACGACGGGCGAAAAGTTTCACGAAGCAGCGCCGGTTTTTTCTGCGGACGGGGCTGAGCTTGTCGCGGAGATGAAACTCCTGCTCCGGCAAGTGCTCGTTGCGCCGCCTATCGAGGAGTACGTGGTGCGCTTGGTTCATGGAACCCAACCGGCGGGTCAGAGAGGAGAGTCCGTGCTTCCCGAAATACGGGAATATCTGCGCTTCGGGGCGAGCCCACGAGGGGCCCAGGCGATGATCCTGGGGGCCAAAGGGAACGCCTTGGCCGCAGGGAGAGTTCATGTGAGTTATGAGGATGTGGAAGCGGTGGTTTATCCTGCGCTGCGTCACCGGCTGATTCTCAATTTCCGGGCCGAGGCGGAAAATGTCGGTGCCGAGCAGATCTTGGCGGCGTTGCTAAAGAAGGTCCCTAAAGGCTAAAGTCGCGCGGGCGCCGTCGAGAGACTGGAATGAGGCATCGTCATTTCGGCAGATATGCCGCACGGCGCGGCGAGGGAGACCTCTGCCGAGGAAATCCAGGAACGCGAAGATCTAACGGATTCGATAATGGAGAAGATTCTGGGCCTGAACGCGAAAGCGTTTGAGAGCCTCTAGGCGATGATCTTTTTGGTCCAAAATGATCCTGCGTTCAGGCCCAGTTGAGACGGGTGGTTTGCTGGCTCGGATCTAGCCAGCGACCTTGCCGCTAAAGAGCCGGCCGCGGGGCGATGACGGCGAAGCGCGCGCGGCGATTTTTCTGCCAGCATTCCTCGCTGTGCCCCGCACAAACAGAAACTTCCTCGCCATAGCTCACCGTGTTCAGGCGGTTCCCCGAGATCCCGAGCGAGATGAGATAGTCCTTGCTCGTATGCGCCCGCTTGGCGCCCAGGGCGAGATTGTATTCGTTGGTTCCCCGTTCGTCCGCGTGACCCTCGATCTCCACCCGGACTGAAGGGTTGGCCTTTAGCCATTCCGCATTTCTTTTCAGTGTCTCCCTGGCCTCCAGCCGAAGGTTGTAATGATCGAAATCATAAAAGACGTCCTTCAGGGGGCCGGACTCCGCCAGTTGTCCCCGACGCATTGCCTCGAGGCTCGAGCCCGATTGGACTCCGTTTTCTCCGGGATTAATCATTGAAGTGCGAGTTAGCCCCGGAGCGGAATCGTCATTCGAGTTTATGGATGTAGGGGCGCAACCCTGCAGCGCCAGCGAGACGAGAAAAATAAAGCCGGGCAAGGGAAAAATTAACCGACTAACCATGATTTTCTCCTTCCACATAAAATTTCTCAGCAGTTGTTTTTAAGCTTTAGTAGCTTGGCTCTGGAGGAAAGGAGCAAAACGGATGCCAATATGTAACTACCGAATATTGAGAATGTTTTCCTTCGTCGCGATGGCAGATGGGTACAATTTTGGGCAATCGGGTACAAAGAAATGCCAACATCAGCCACTCTCAAAATCTTAGATCGCAGGATTGTTCAGATGGGAGAACCCTGGGCTCTTGATATCCCATAAATGTCATTTGGTGGCTAGTTGGAGGAGGCTTTATCCCCTGTGCTTGAGGGCTTGGCGGCACGGCTTTGGCCGTACCAAAGGTCGATTTACTGAAGGTCCGGGCGCGGGGTTCTCTTGACGGTGGTGCGCATCTGTAATTCTATATATAGAGTTAGTTATGTTGCCCCCTCCTTTCACGCCTGCGTTCATCAGTCGTCTGGAGTGCCTCCGGCTGCGCACGCGTAAGGAGTTTCTCGGCAACCGCCCTGGTAGCTATTCCTCACCGCGCCGGGGAACGAGCCTCGAGTTTGCCGATTATCGGAGGTATTCTCCGGGAGACGACATCCGCTATCTCGATTGGGGCATTCTCGCTCGTAGCGACCGGTTTTATATCAAGCTTTTCCGTGAAGAGGTGGACCTCTTTGTCTATCTCTTCATGGACGCGAGCGGCTCCATGGCCTTTCCCTCCAGGGCGGAGAAGTTTTCTCCTGCCTCGTCCGTCGCTCTGGCGCTCGCCTATGTTGTTTTAGCCAATCATGACCATGTAAAGCTCCATCTTCTGGGAGGGACTTTCTCTGCTGCGGCCACGCCTTTTCTCCGGGGCCGCCACCGGATCATAGAATTAATGGATTTTCTCTCCCAGGTTTCTCCGGCTGGCCAGGTGGAATTCGCTTCGGCTCTTGGAGAGCACTTAAAGCGCATTCGCCGGCCCGGGAAGGCGATTGTGCTCTCCGATTTTCTCCTGCCTGCCCCCTCCTATCAGCAGGGGCTCAACCTTCTTCGAGCCTTTAACCTAGATATCGCCGTGATTCAGGTACTGAGCAGCCAGGAGCGCCGCCCGTCTTTTCCCCGCGGCGGGCTGGCGGTGGCTGATTGTGAAAGTGGTCTCGAGGCGAGGCTTGAGTGGGACACGGCCTCCTTGGCCAATTACCAAGAGCGGTTAGAGCGCCATAATCGCGAGCTTCGGAGCTTCTGTCACCAGGCGGGAATCCGCTACTCGGTTTTCTTAACGGACGAGGAAGTAAGCGAGTTTGTGCTCGAGACCCTGCCCACGATCGGCCTTTTTAAATAGCCTTATGGAATTTCTCAATCCGGCAGCGCTCTACACCTTCTTGCTTTTGCCGCTTTTGTTGTTAGCGTATTTGATCAGGGGCCGGCCGCGCCGCATGGTCTTCTCCAGCCTTCTGTTTCTGAGGGATTTCTCGACCCGGTCCACTGAGCGACGCTGGAGGATGATCCGGCTTCCCCCGATATTTTTTCTCCAGCTCTTGCTTCTCGTGCTTCTCATCTTGGCGTTAGGAGAGCCGGTCTTTTCCGTGCGCCCGTTGCAGGTTGCCATCGTTCTGGATAACTCGGCGAGCATGCAGGCTCGGGAAGGGCAATGGAGCAGGTTTGAGCTGGCGCAGCAGCAGGCGCGAAACCTGATGGGCAAGTTATCTGCCCGTGCTCGAATCGATGTTTATCAAACCGTCCCGAGAATAGAACGGGTGGGGGAAAAGGGATTGGGGTCCGCGGAGGCGCGATCCCTGCTCTCCTCGCTTCGCCCGTACGATATGGGCGATCCCCCGGTCGATGTTGAGGCAGAGATTCCGCGTTTAAAGAAGGAGATGCATTACGAGCAAATTTACCTTCTCACCGACCATCCCGTCCAGGGCCGAAGCGACGCGGTCAGAGTCATCACCGTGGGGCGGCCACAGGACAATCTTGCGATCACCTCGTTTTATCTCAGCCGCCCTGCGCTGGTCGCATCACGCTTGGAGGCCAGGGTCGAGGTCACGAATTTTTTCACGAAAGACGCGAGCGTCGAGCTTTCTCTGAAGGCCGGGGAAAGGATGCTCGCTGCCCGCACGCTTAAGATCGGACCGCGCAGGCGCATAGAGACAGCCTTTGAAGGTCTCCCCGCTTATCCTTACTACCAGGCCGATCTGGCGGTGCGTGATGGCCTGGCCCTCGACAACCGACGGTTTGCAGTGGCGCCAACTTTGAGAGGACTCAAATTGCTCGGCATATCACCCCGGCCCGAAGCGCTTTTGAGCTTGCGCTCGGTTCCGGGTCTCAGCGTGAAGGTGATTCCACCGGGGGACTACGCAAAGATCGGGGTCGAGGATCACGCAGTGGAGATTTTTCACTTCTCCGCCCCGTCCATGTTGCCGCAAAGCCATGCTCTGTTAATCCTCCCACCGGCGCAGAACCCGCTAGTTGCCGTAGGAAGAGCCTTAACTCGACCGGTCGTCTCCGACTGGCGGGAACCCCATGCGCTTACTCGCTACATCAATTTTGCGCTGTTTCGCCCGACCTATGCCCGTCCGTTGAGGCCCCTGTCCTTGATAGGTGAAACTATCCTCGAGAGTCCCGAGGGAGCGTTGGCGATTGCCATAGAGCATCAGGGCTTTCGCTACCTCGTCCTCGGTTTCGATCCTTTTCCCTATCTCGGCAGCGAGAACCTTCCCGTATCGATCTTCACCTTGAATATGCTTCAGTGGTTCCAGGAAGCAGGGGGAAGCGGAGGAACGGCCACGGGAGAGTTTCTTCCCCTCAACACCCAGCGGGGCGGAATCCTCGTGACCCCGCAGGGAGAGGAACTCAGCTTCAGGGAGGGCCCGCAACTTTTTTCTCGGACCTATTTTCAAGGGATGTATCAAGTGCTTCGAGACCAAGGGAGAGAGTACCGGGCGGTGAACTATCAACACGCAAAGGAATCCGATCTCAACCATCCTGCGCCGATCAGTTTCCCGGAGCATGGGGACGCCGGCGCGAGCGGCGATCTGTTTTCTACCCTTCGGCCTTATCTCCTTCTCCTCTCCGTTCTGCTTCTCTTGTTGGAATGGTTTCTTAACCCGCCCGCTTCCCGGTCTGCCGCCGATCGACGCGGGAAACCTGCCCGGGCCAGCTCGACGCGATGAAACATTTTCTCTCGCAGCTTCATCTCGCTCAGCCCTGGTATCTTTGGTTGGTCCTGCTCCTGCCACTTTTTTGGATTCGTTTGCGCCGCCGCGCTTCGGCCGTCGCTTTGTGGCGATCGTTAATCTTTTTTCTCCTGGTGCTCGCCCTGGCCGGTCCGGAGCGGATTGAGGAGTCTAAGGTGGAGCAGGCGCCCGAAAAACTCGAGCGCATCTTTGCCTTTGACCTTTCGCGCAGCATCCCTGAGGCGATGAGGGTTTGGATGGAGCGGACAGCAAAAGAGGATTTAGCGCTTCGGCCTGAAGACCGAACCTTCGTTTTTTCACGCGAGGTTAAGGAGGTGCCCGATTGGGAGAGGTGGATTCGGGGCCAGGCTGCAAGTGACTCTCTGGGTCCCGAGCGCACCAGCCTGGAAGCGCTCTTCTCCACGCTGTCGCGTTTGCCTAAAGCGCCTCGGACGGTCTTTCTTTTTACCGATGGTTGGGAAAATCAGGGTTCCGTGGAGCGTCTTTTCCTTTCTCTTCAGCATTCCGGCCTGAAGGTTTTTCCGCTTATACCCTTCCAGCGTCCTGAGATTCCCAACGTGGCGGTCAAAAAGGTCCTTGCCCCGCATCGGGGTATGAGCGGAGAGGGGATCCAGTTGAGGGTCATCGTGGAAAACTATGGCCGGCGTGAGATCGAAGGAAGTCTGGTTTTAAAGCGCAGCGGTGAGTTGCTTAAAGATGAGGCCGTGCGTGTTGCGCCGGGAAGCCAAATCTACAACTTTCAGGCCGCGCTAAAGGACGGGCCGCTCACCTCCTTTCAGGTCAACTTTGTGCCCCAGACCCCAGCGCTGGACCGCTTCGCGCAGGATAACCAAGCAACGGCTTGGGTTGCGGTACAAAGCAAGGAGAAGGTTTTGCTCTTGGGCGCCCGCGCCGCTGAAAACCGCCATTTGGAGGAAATCCTCAAGCGGCGCGGCTTCGAAGTGACCGCGCTGGCACTGAATGCAGCGTCCCCCGCGCCTGGGGGTTACGCCGCGGTGGTCTTCAACAATATCGAAAGAGAGCAGTTTTCTCCCGCTTATCTGGCGGAAATCGAGCGGCAGGTGACCGCAGGAAAGGCCTTCGTAATGCTCGGGGGTGAGGCAAGCTTCGGTCCCGGCGGCTACCGGCACACGCCGATTGAGAGGCTCTTGCCCGTGGAACTCAAAGAGCCGAAAAAAGAGGAAAAAAATCGCGCGGTGGTTCTGGTCATCGACAAATCCGGGAGCATGCGGGAAGAGGATAAACTCCTTTATGCGAAGGAGGCGGCCAAGGCGATGGCGCGGCAACTCGGGGAAAAAGACCTGCTCGGCGTGGTCGGCTTCGACGTGGCCCCCTTTGCGGTGGTTCCCTTGGCCCCGCTGGAAAAGATTCGCGCAGGCTTTGGCGCTGAGATCGATCGCTTAAAGGCCGGTGGGCAGACTTATCTCTACCCTGCCCTCCTCGAAGCCAAGCGCCAACTGGAGAGACAGACGGCGAGCCGAAAGCATGTGATTATCCTGAGCGACGGAGAGACCGGAGGCAGCGGCGGGGATTACGTCGATCTTGTAACCCTCATGAAAGGGGAACTCAAAATGACCGTCTCCGCCGTGGCCATCGGCGACCAGGCTAATATTCCCCTGCTCAAAAGAATCGCGCAGTACGGTGGCGGGCTGTTTCATCACACCTATGATCCAAAGACGCTGCCCCAGATCGTTTTAGAAGAGGTACAGGAAAAGCCGCAGTCGGCACCGCTCGTCGAGAAGGAGTTCGTCCCGCTTCCAGTCAGAGGCTCCGAAGTCCTCGCCGGCTTTTCCTCGCGGTCTTACCCGCTGCTGCAAGGATACATCGAGACGGAGATCAAGAAGGGCGCCAAGCTGGATCTGGTTATTCCGCGAGCAGAAAGTACTTCCCCGCTATTGGCCTCTTGGACCTATGGCAAAGGCAAAGCGATCGCTTTCACCACGGATCTGCACGGACGTTGGAGCAGGGAGTGGATTCAATGGGACGGTCTCGAAGGGTTTTGGGGTAGAATTTTTGGCTGGCTGATGCCGCCAAAAGAAGCCATCCCGCCGCATGAGGTGAGACTGGGCCACCTCGGCGAGCATGCCGTGCTGGATCTCTATTTCTTCGGGGAGGGTAGCGAAGGCGGACTCTTTCGCTACGCTTTTAGTGGCCAGGGAAGCCGGGGAGAGGGAGCCTTAAAACGTCTGGCGCCAGGCCGTTACCAGGCCGAGCTACCGCTTTCTGCCCCCGGAGACTACCGGATTGAACTCTTCGAAGAAAGGGGTGGTCGAAGCGTCGGTTACCCTCCCGTGGGATATACGCTTCCCTTCGACCCGAAGGCGGAAATCCCCCACGGGGAAATGAATCTCTCCTTGCTCGAACAGCTCGCCCGCTCCACTGGCGGGGAGATCAACCCCAAGTGGCGGGAGAAAGCTGGGAAGGTTCAGGTGGTGCGGGCCTCTCAACCCTTTCGCGCCCGGCTTATCTTTTTAGCCCTGGCTCTGTTTCTGCTCGAGATCATCGCCAGAAGGGTCTTATCCGCCGGCCTCTTTTCGCCTGCAAATGGATTTTTTGATTGACTTTTTAAGCTAAAAAGGATAACCGGTAAGGAATTTTTTGGTCTTCGCGGGAAGAGCTGCAGACGTGCGTAAAGAGAATTTGCTTCGTGGGGCAGTGGCGTTCTTCCTGGTGCTCGTCAAACCTGTGCTATGGATCGGAACCGTGATCCATGTCACCGGCGGGGCACTGGCGGAGGTGCGCGCCGAGTCCCCGCTCGGCGTGATAGAGGGAAGGGCGGAAAGGCCGACCCCGCCCCTCAACGTCGAGGGCAATAAAAGCTTTCCGCCCCGGATTTACCTTCCGCAGCAAAGTCCAACGCCTCTGGAGGGGCTCGAGAGTCTAAGGCGGGTAACGCATCGCTCTCGACCGGGAGATTCTCTCGCTAAACTTTTGCTTCGATTTGGCTTATCCGAAAGGGAGAAGCAGCTGTGGCTTCGTGCGATTGAAAGGCATTACCCGGGAAAAAGGCTGCCGGCAGGGAAGCAGTTGCACTTTTACTTTAACCGGTCTGATCCCTCGTTGCGGGGAAAGAAGGGGGGGGAGAGTCTCAAGGCCCTGGAGATGGAATTGGCTGAGGATTGGATCTTCGCGTGGGAGAGGGGGCGGAAGGGGATCGCCTTCAACCGGCGGGAAAGGCCTTACGACGTTGAACTTAAAACGGCGGGAGGCACCATCGAGAAATCGCTTTCTGGGGATGGTTTTCAGGCCGGGTTGGACCCCGCCCTTCTGTCCCAATTCGCCGATATCTTCTCTTGGGACATCGATTTCGACAAGGAGGTCCAAAAGGGGGATACCTATCGGCTCCTCTACGAGCTCAAGTCGCGCATAGGGAGCAAACGGAAGCCGCTGATGCGCATCTTGGCTGCGGAGCTCGTCAGCGCGGGGCAGCCCAACGTCGCCGTATATTTCGAAAAGGAAAAGGGCAAAGGGGGTTATTACGATTTGGA
>Ga0154352_1229_pt1 | contig 15191 bp, 12 predicted proteins | sample RifGroA2_FD_115880 | JGI IMG/M metagenome (GOLD analysis project Ga0154352, IMG submission 115880) | Deltaproteobacteria bacterium GWA2_57_13
TACGGTGAAAATCGTCACTGGAAGAACCCCTTTGCTAAGGCTCTACTGGAGTTAAAAAAGCGCGGGGCTACTGAAGAAGAGATAACCGCCTTCAAGCAGCAGGGTCAGGAAGCCAAGAACCGGGGTGATGCGCCCAATGCTGGAGTGCCAATAGGGATGGTAACCGGGCGGATCAAAGACGTTGTAAGCGTCGCCGCAGTCATCCAGGAGATCGCAGGGGGCGCCGAGACGGCGCTGGCACGTATTGAAGGACTCATTCGGGCAGAGAAATAAGCCTCTTACTCTGTCCGGCAGGATTGAACTGTTTTCTCCATCAACGCAATCTGAAAAGATTCCGCTAGGCTATCATCAGAGCAGTGACTCGACCGACTCCTTCAGTTAAGTGGAGGTGGGCAGATCGCCTTTCTGGATATTCACCCTCTCATGCCAGCCATCTTCGCGCACTTTAAGCGAGCCGACCTGAAGCACGCTGGCTTGTGCCGCCGGAGTCAGGACATCAACCGTCTCGCTGTTCAGCGCCTGGAGAATTCCCAGGCCCTGAAACTCTCCGTCCACCAGACACCCAACGAGCCGATTCTCCAAGGCGCCACGCTCGATGAGCTGAACGAAATCCACATCCAGCTCGCTTCGTAAGACAGGCAATGAGGCGGCAAGGCCGCTCAACACAAGCACGGCTTCCCTGCCGCTCTTCCAGCCCGTGACAACCTGGCACCCGATGATTTTCGAAAGGACGCCGACATCTAAAGGCTCGCCATGCCCGAGGAGCGCTCGCTCGAAGCCAACATCCTCTAGACGCCAGCGCCGTAATTGCGCGGTGGCAAAATAGCGACGGAAGGCTCTCTCGCGTGCCCGCACGCGTTCCTGGTGCGGTTTGAGTCCCGTATGCTCGACCGGTATTTCGACGACCGCGATTCCTTTGGAGGCGTAGAGCTTGTAGTACTCCAGTTCTCTGCCGCGCTGCAGCAAGACCAGCAAGTCGGGCTCGATAAGATTGATGAGCTCCGATTTGAAGGCGCGGGCGGCACCTTCCTGTATATACCCGTCGGAGTCGATCAGACAGGGACGGGCGGCCTTCGCGACCATCCTCTTGCAACCCGTCAAGACTTGAAGGAAATGACCCCGAGGTGAGATGTCGCCACCGAAGTATCCGGCCCGCGCTCCCCCCTGATAGGTGCCAAGAGAGATGACCGCCGGCGGTCCGATCTCGGCTTGACCCAGGTCGGCATCCACAACCTCGCCTCCGACCCGCTCATGGAGCCGCCTAACCAGCGTCGTTTTGCCAACATCGACGTTGCCTAAAAAGAGCACCACCGACTGGCCAGCGATGCGGCGTTCGAGTTCCACCACACCTGTCATGCCCACCATTAGAGCAGCCGCCATGGTTCGATGTCAATTTCGGTTGACAGAAGAGCTCATCCTCGCATAGGCTCTTTCCGTCTGCGGGCCTTTTCAGTGCCCTGGAGCAGCCAGCCCATGAGACGTGCGGCTCTCATCAACGAACTCAAGCAGATCGTCGGCGAGCGCTATGTCCTTTCGGAAAAGGAAGATGTCATCGTCTATGAGCAGGACGGCTCCATCCTCCAGGTGATGCCGGAGATCGTCGTTCTGCCCGGCAACGTCGAGCAGGTCTCTGCCGTGGTTCGGGCGGCACGCCGGGAAAACATCCCAATCGTTCCGCGCGGATCGGGGACCGGCCTTGCCGGGGGCGCGGTGCCGGCCGAAGGCGGGGTCGTTCTCTCTCTGGCGCGCATGAACCGCATCCTCGATATCGACTTAGAAAACCGCGTTGCCATCGTCGAGCCCGGCGTCATCAACCTCGACATCACCAAAGCAGTAGCGAAGCATGGTTTCTTTTACGGCCCGGATCCCAGCAGTCAGGCCGCTTGCTCCATCGGCGGCAACGTCGCCAACAACTCGGGAGGTCCACATACGCTCGCCTACGGCGTCACCACCAACCATGTCCTGGGTGTGGAGGCAGTGCTGAGCGATGGAAGGGTGGTCCGGCTCGGCGGATCGGTTCCTGACACTCCGGGTTACGACCTCTGCGGCATCTTTGTCGGCTCAGAGGGAACGATGGGGATCGTCACCAAGGTCGAGGTCAGGCTGATGCGAGCGCGGGAAGCGGTGCGCACGCTGTTGGCGATCTTTGACCGCATGGATTCGGCCACGCGGACCGTAGTGGAGATTACTGCCGCTGGCATTATCCCTGCGGCCTTGGAGATGATGGACCGGTTGACGATCGAAGCGGTCGAGAAGGGAAATCCCGTGGGGTATCCAGGCGACGCGGCCGCCGTTCTCCTGATTGAGTTGGAGGGAGTGCGCGAGCACACCGAGCAAGCAGCAACGCTAGTGCAGGCTATCTGCAGCCGCAACGGCGCGCGGGAGGTACGAGTTGCCCAGAGTGAGGCCGAGCGGCAGCTCTTGTGGAAGGGACGTAAGGAAGCATTCGGCTCCATGGGAGTGCTGGCGCCGAATTACTATGTTCAGGACGGTGTCGTACCGCGCAGCCGGTTGCCCGAGATCATGAGGGAGGTGGCCGAGATCAGCGGGCGCTTCAGCCTCAGGATCGCGAACGTCTTTCACGCAGGTGACGGGAACCTCCATCCCAATATCCTGTTCGATATGCGCACACCGGGCGAATTGGACCGCGTCATTGAGGCGGGTGCAGCTATACTTAAGGCGTGTGTGGCTGCGGGCGGGAGCATCACCGGCGAGCACGGCATTGGTCTGGAGAAGAAGGCCTACATCGGTCTGATGTTCAGTGAAGAGGATCTGGAGGCGATGGCGCGTGTCAGAAGCGCGTTCGATCCCGACAGCTGCTTCAACCCGGCGAAGCTATTCCCGACGCCGATCACCTGCGGGGAGATAAGGCGCAATCAGGCGAATCTACCGGCCGGCCTGTGGATCTAGAAAAGGCATTAGGCAAATAGGCAACAGGCATGAGGCGGATCACAGCCAGCAGAAGAAGGGCGGGGCTACGTGACTCAGACAGCGGACAGTCTCACCTCTAATAAGCCGAATGCGGCTCTGGACATTCCCGAACTCTACCAGTGCGTTCACTGCGGGCTCTGCCTCAACTCCTGCCCTACCTACCGCGTTCTCCATCTGGAACCGGAGTCACCCAGGGGCCGCATCCACCTCGTGCGAGCAGCCGCGGAAGGGCGCATCGAGCCCAACGAACGCTTCGCAGATCACCTCTATTTATGTCTCATGTGCCGCGCCTGCGAGACCGCCTGCCCATCCGGTGTCCACTACGGACGGATCGCCGAGGCCGCCCGCGAGATTCTGGGACCTCCGGGCCCCCCCCTGGCGCGCGCCATTGAAAAGTTCGCTTTCACCCAACTCCTCCCCTCTCCGCGAATCCTGAGAATGATCGCTCGCCTGCTGAGATTCTACCAGAGGAGCGGAGTCCAGCGCCTAGTTCGCAGGCTCCTCCCCGCGGGGCTGCAAGAGATGGAGGCGATGCTGCCGCCGATTCCGGAGCGCTTTTTCCAACCGCCATCGGAGCTGCTGCCTGCCATTGGCGAACGCCGCGCACGGGTGGCGATGCTTTCGGGGTGCGTGATGAGTCTCCTCTTCACCGACATCAACGAGGCGACGGTGCGCGTATTGCGACGCAACGGGTGCGACGTCCTGATCCCCAGCGCCCAGGGGTGCTGCGGAGCACTCAACATTCATAACGGAGAGACAAAGATGGCGAAGGTCATGGCCCGGCGAAATATCGATGCCTTCCTCGATATCGGGGTGGGTGCCATTGTTGTGAACGCCGCCGGCTGCGGCGCAGCTATGAAGGAATACGGCCACCTACTGCGTGACGATCCGGCGTATCGTGAAAAGGCACAGCGTTTCGGGCAGCTGGTAAAAGATGCCAGCGAGTTCCTGGCGGGGCTCGGCCTGTTCCATCCTCCGGGCCGGATCGAGATGACGGTCACCTACCAGGACCCCTGCCACCTGGCCCACGGCCAGAAGGTGCGGGCGCAACCCCGCACGCTCCTAGCGGCGATTCCCGGACTCCGGCTTGTCGAGATGAACGGTTCGGATCGATGCTGCGGCAGCGCTGGGATCTACAACCTCACCCAGCCTGAAATGTCCCAGGAGCTGTTGACAGAAAAGATGGCCTCTGTCGCTGAGACCGCAGCTGAGGCTGTGGTCGCGCCCAACCCTGGCTGCATGCTCCAGCTTCGTTACGGCGTGCGACGTCACGGTCCCCATGTGAAAGTCCTACACCTGATGGACTTGCTGGATCAGTCTTACAAGGCCCCCGACTCAGGTGCATGAAAGGCTCAATCGAAAGCCTGGCCGCGAAGCTCGAACGAGAACTCGACACCGGATCAGTGCGGTGTGAGCCTGATGACCTGCGGCCTTTCAGTGTGGACGCAATCGTCCCGAGCATTCTTTGTCTTCCAAGCAACGTGGACCAGATCAGCACGGCGCTGCGCGTCCTAAGCGAGGCCGGAGCTTGCGTGATCCCCTGGGGCGGCGGGACCTCGATGGGGCTGGGCAACATCCCCCGCGGGCTGGACGTGCTCATCGGCCTCGAGCGCATAAGCGATCTGGTCGAGCACGACGACGTAAATCTCACAGCCACAGTGCAAGCCGGAATGAAGCTAGCCACGCTCCAGCGCCTTCTCGCACGAGCCAATCAATTCCTTGCCCTCGATCCACCCCTGCTCTCCCGGGCGACGATCGGCGGGCTAGTCGCTGCAAATGCAAATGGCCCGCGGCGCATGATGTATGGTGGAGTGCGAGACCAGGTTGTCGGGATGAAGATGATCCTGGCGAGCGGGGTTTCGATCAAGGCAGGCGGCAAAGTGGTCAAGAACGTAGCCGGCTATGACATGTGCAAGCTCTTCATCGGCTCGTTGGGAACCCTCGGGATCATCACTGACGTCACTTTCAGGATGGCGCCCATCCCGGAGTTTGCGGCAACGGCGCTCGCCAAGGGCACGTTGACCCCGTGCTTGAAACTGGCGCACGAGCTATTGAGATCCACGCTGCTGCCGGCGGCGATGACGGTCCTAAACACGAAGGCTCTCGAGACCGCCGAGCTCGCCACGGGCACGGGAGCGATAGCGGTTTGGACTGAAGGGTTTGAGGAAAACGTGAGCCGACATCTCCGCGATATCCGGACCATGGCTGAGGCGATCGGGCTAAGCGTCGAAGTTCTCCGCGATGATCCGCACCGGCGCTTGTGGGAAAAAATTCGCGACTTCGGCGCCGGTGACGCCATCGTCCTCTACCGTGTGACCGTGCCCCTCTCGGTCGTAGCGAAAGTGTTGAGTACCATCGAGAGCTGGACTTTCTCCCCAGCGACCCTCGCCCACTGCGGCAGCGGAACCGTATGGGTCGCCATGATGGCCGACCCATCTTGCGTACAATGGTTTTCGAAGTTGATCTCCGTGGCTCAAGAGCACGGCGGCCACGCGGTGATGGCGGCCGCCACACCCGCCCTGAAAAAAGGGGTCGATGTCTGGGGACCGCCTCCACCAAGCCTAGATATCATGCGAGAAATCAAGCGCCGATTCGATCCCCATGACCTGCTCAATCCGGGCCGGTTCGTCGCCGGTCTTTGAATCTCGCTCTATTCCCACGTCCGAAGGGAGGCCTTCGGTTCGGTGTTGACGTCGAGCCGGAGACGGCATTGGGGAGAGGATGAGCACAGAAGAGGCAAGGGGACGAGAAACGGTGACCACCTCGCAACGGCAATGAATTATCCGGACAAAACTGGGTGGAGATCAAGCGAGCGCTGATCGCCGCTGGCGCTAGTTTCTAAGCGAGCCCGCTGCGATCGCCATCGCTTTATCCAGCTCACGCGATTGCTCCTCTCGCAGCCGGTGCCATTGCTCATGCTCCTGAGGATCGGAGACCCAGGTTGGGATATAAAGACATTGCTGGCACCGGTAGAGAGTGACCTGCTTGTTCTTAACGCGCATATTCTTGACTTCCATACCGTACCTCCCAACTCCGCGGCTAGTAAGCAACGCCTTTCAGCAACATCCATGCCAGACGGTGGTTCTGATGACTGAAAACTGACGCTCTCAGCCAAGGACTCCATGCAAGTGTTTAATTGTTCTGGAAATTACTGTACAGGCTAGGGGATGAAAGCTTTCCCGGAGCTACTCAGCCAAGTCTCTTCCAAGCGGCCAAACGGAGCCATGTATGGACAAGTTTCTCATATATTGGCCGTAAATTGGCCTCTTTGAGCCTACCAGAGAATCCACGCTTGACAGGAAATGTCATCGAAAGGCTGTGGAGAATGGGCTGGACGAACAGAACGGCAAAGAATACCACAGGCGCCCGCAGATCGTAGCCGGGGATGGGAAAGTTAAATCTCCGGCCTCTCCAATAATCCCTTGACCCCCTGGAGAAAACGCGCCGTGAGGACGCCATCAACGATCCGGTGATCGGCAGAAAGCGTCATGGTCATCATAGAGCGGACGGCGATGCCCCCGTTATAAGGTACCACGCGCGGGGCTACCCGCCCGACGGCCAAGATGGCGCATTGAGGTGGGTTGATGATGGCGGTGAAGCTGTCGACTCCAAACATCCCTAAATTGGAAACGGTGAAGGTGCCTCCTTCGTAATCCAGCGGGATCAGCTTTCCCTGCTGTGTCTTTTGCAGAAGCTGCTGGCTCTTTTGCGCCAGTTGTGACAGCGGCAGCCGGTCCGCGTTGCGGATCACAGGAACCACCAAACCTTCCTGGACAGCGACGGCGACTCCGATGTTGATATCTGAAAAGACCTGCAAGCCCTGCTCGCTATGGGCGGAATTGAGCAAGGCAAATTCTTTAAGGCTCTGAGCGCAGGCCCACAGGACAAAATCGTTGATGGAGGGAACCGGGCCTGCGCTCCTTTCCTGCCAGTCCGCCCTGATCTTCATCACGTCGGTCATGTCCGCGTCGACGCTGACGTAAAAGTGGGGAATCGCGCGTTTGCTTTGGCTCATGCGCTCGGCGATGACTCGGCGCATCGCCGTTAGTGGCCGCACTTCTTTAATCGCGACTCCACCTTGCGGTCGCGCGACGCTTTCGGCCGCCTGAAGCACGTCCTCAGCTACGATCCGTCCCCCGGGTCCGGTTCCCTGTAATCTAGAAAGATCAACCCCTTTCTCCTTAGCGAGGCGCCTCGCGGCGGGAGAAGCCTTGATCGCTCCAGTCGTGACTTCCCCGGCAAACCCTAACTTTTTGCTAACCACAGTCTCCAATTCGGTTCCCTCAGGCTTCTCCGTTTGTACGGCTTCTCCTCTTGCGCCAGGGACCTCCCCAATCTCTTCATCCGCAGCGGTGATGATCCCCAGGAGGGCGCCGACCGGGACGGTTTGGTCTTCTTCAACCACGATCTCACGCAACACACCGCTGACAGGGGCCTCTAACTCCACAGTCGCCTTCTCGGCTTCAATTTCCAGAATCGCCTCCCCTTCCGTAACTTCGTCTCCTTTGGACTTTATCCAGCGGACAAGTTTTCCCTCTTCCATCGTGATGCCGAGCTTAGGCATGCGAAGCTCTTTCACTTAACAACCTCCAGGACCGCCGTGATGATCTTCTCGCGGGAAGGTTCGATGTACGCTTCCATGGGCCGGCTGAATGGAACCGGCACGTCAAGCGTCGTAACCCGCTTGACGGGCGCCTTCAAAGCATCGAAACCCTCCTCTGCTACGATGGCGACGAGCTCACTGGCAACACCACAGCTCCGGTGGCATTCGTCCACAACCACCAGACGACCGGTCTTTGCCACAGACGCCAATATGGTTTTCTTATCGAGCGGGACCAAGGTCCGCGGATCGACCACTTCGACCTCGATCCCCTTCTTGGCAAGCTCTTCGGCTGCTTCGAGAGCCCGTACCACCATGAGGGAAGTCGCCACGACCGTGACGTCTTTGCCCGAACGTTTGACTTCGGCTTGGCCAAACGGGATGGCATAGTCGCCGTCGGGGACTTCTCCCCTGACCTCAAACAGCTTTGCGTGGTCCACGAAGACTGTCGGGTTGTCGCTGAGCACCGCCGTTTTCAGAAGCCCCTTCACGTCGCGAGGCGAGGCGGGCAGCATGATCTCCAGTCCGGGCGTGTTCCACAGCATAGCTTGAGGGCTGTGGGAATGCTGCGCCGCTCCACCGCCGCGGATGCCATGCAACATATGAAATACCGCCGGGACCTTCGTCTGACCGCCGGTCATGTAGTAAGTGTTAGCCGCTTCGTTGAGAACCTGCGGAAAGGCCTGAAAGAAAAAACTCCCGGTGCCAATGTCGACAATGGGACGAAGGCCCGCCATGGCAGCGCCCACAGCCAGACCGCAGTAGCCGGCCTCAGCGATCGGCGGATCGAAAAAGCGCGCCGGGAACTGCTTCCGAAGCTGGGAAATAAGGGCCCGCCGCGGACTGAGGCCAAAAAAATAACCTCCGATGACGCAGACCCGTTTATCTGCCCGCAGGATTTCTCGCAGAGCCTCTGCGAACGCTTCCGCATAAGTGATCTCTCTCATAAATCTGTCCCCCCTCTAGGCAAACACATCCTCTAGCGCAGCTTCCGGCTTAGGCTCCGGGCTCTCCTGGGCGAAGCGAACTGCGCGCTCGATCTGGGTCCGCGCCGCGCGATCAGCCTCGAGAATTTGCTCTGGCGTGGCGCGACCCGACTTGAGGAGCTCCCTTGTGAACCGAAGCAGGCCATCCTTCTTCTTGTACCAATCGCTATACTTCTTCGGGATAGCCTTGAGGTCCCAAGCCAATTTGAGATCTGTTTCGCCCGTCAAGAGTTCGGGCCAGATCGGCCTGCTGCCGGGCCAACGAAAGGTCTTAGCCTCGATAAAAGTGGGACTCTGCCCTTTGCGCGCGCGCGCCAAAGCTTTTTGCACGGCCTGGTGCACAGCGCCCGCATCGGTGCCGTCCACAGAGACGGCAGGTATTCCATAAGGTGTGGCCAAGTCCAACAAACTGCGCGCGGCGATGGTTGAAGAAGAATATTCCCCCGCCTTTTGGCCTAGTGCCCCTAGGCTATTATTTTCGCACAGGTAGATCACCGGTAAGGACCACAGCGCCGCAAGATTAAGGGACTCGTGGAATACCCCTTCCTCCAGAGCTCCGTCCCCGAACAGACACATGCTCGCTCCATCGGTCTTTCGTTGCTTCGCCGCGAACGCCGCGCCTGTCGCCAAAGGAATAACGCCCCCGACGATTCCCGAGGTCGTTAGAAAACCCAGCTCGCGCACAGTGGTGTGAAGCGTGCCCCCTTTGCCTTTGTTGTAGCCCGTGGCCTTCCCCAAGATCTCAGCCATCAGCCGACCGGGGTCGGCACCCCGCGCAAGCAAATGGCCGTGATTTCTGTGCGTCGTAAAGACAGCGTCGTGAGGCCCAAGCAAAGAGAGGGCGGGCCCACCGGTGCATTCCTGGCCAATGTAAACGTGGAAATGTCCGACTGAGATACCGGACTTGGTCAGTTTGATCAGCGCCTCCTCAAAACGTCGCATGACAAGCATGGTTTTGTAGAGGTCAAGCAATTTTTCTCGCGGCAATTTTGGCAGCACAGCTTTCTCCTTTCTCGCTCTCTAAGACTGGGCGAGGCCCATGACTCGCCTCACCGCGTTGACGACATCTTCTTTTGCGGGAACGAATTGCTTCTCCAACATGGGGTTGGCGGGCACTGGCGTGAAGGGTGCAGCCAGGCGGAGGATCGGGCTGTCGAGGTAGTCAAAGGCCGCCGCCTGGACCTGTGCCACGAGCTCAGCCCCCACACCTCCGGTCTCCACCGCCTCGTGGACGACAAGCAACCGGCTGGTCTTGCGCACCGAGGTCACGATCGTGTCCAGATCCAATGGACATAGGCTCCGCGGATCTAAAACCTCAACCGAGACGCCCTGAGCAGCAAGCTCTTCGGCAGCCTCCAACGCGACACTCACCATCTTGGAGAGCGCCACAACCGTCACGTCTTTGCCGGACCGTCGCACCGCAGCACGACCGATGGGAACCACATGATCCCCCTCGGGCACATCCCCACGCGACCAGTACAGCCCCCGGTGCTCCACATACAGAACCGGGTTTTCATCCCGGATCGCCGCCTTCAAAAGACCCTTGGCATCAGCCGGATTGGAAGGCATGACCACTTTCAGCCCCGGGACATGCAGGAACCAGGACTCAAGGCTTTGCGAATGATGAGCGCCGCAACTCCCGACGGCGCCTTCCTGAGCCCGAATGGTTAGCGGGACCCCCAACTGGCCTCCTGACATGTAATGTAGCTTGGCCGCGTGGTTCACCAACTGATCCATAGCGAGCGTGATAAAATCTATGAACATGATTTCGACCACGGGCCGAAATCCCAGCAAGGCAGCCCCCGTGGCCAGCCCTACCACCGTCCCCTCGCTAATGGGAGTATTGACGACCCTATTAGTGCCAAACTCATCCGCGAGTCCTTTCGTCGCTCCGAAGGGCCCCCCTACGGCCACGTCTTCCCCTAGAATGTAGACGGCACGCTCCCGCGCCATTTCCTCTCGCAACCCCTCGCGAATCGCCTCTAGAAAGGTCTTCTCTGACACGGTCAGCCTCCGACAAATACCTGGCTGGTCAGATCCCCCGCATCGGGCCACGGGGCTGCGAGGGCAAACTGGACCGCTTCGTCGACGAGCTTTCGCGCCCGTGGTTCTGCTTCGGAAATCTCTTTCTCGCTCAATATGCCCTTTTCTTTGAGGGCGTTCGCGAGGCGAGCGATGGGATCCTTGGCCTTCCATTCAGAAATTTCGGATAGCTCTCGGTACTTGGCAGGATCTCCCTCATAATGTCCCCGAAGACGGTAGGTGAGACACTCGATAAAGGTCGGGCCCTCGCCAGAGCGCGCCCGCTCGACCCCCGAGCGAACGGCTTCACGGACAGCTAGAACGTCATTGCCGTCGACTGTGGTATTGGGAATACCGTAGGTTCGGGCATGGTCTGCCAGGCGAGAAACAAGGGTATGCGCCGACAGGGGCGTGAATTCGGCATACCCGTTGTTCTCACAGACAAAAATCACCGGTAATTTCCACAGGCTCGCAATATTGAGTGACTCGTGGAAGGCGCCTACCTGTCCCGCGCCGTCGCCAAAGACAACCGCGGCAACCTGGCCTTTTCCTCTCTCCTTGCACACAAACGCCGCTCCTAGCGCGAGCGGAATATTGCCCCCGACGACTCCCGTGGCCGTGACGAACCCAACATCCATGGCGACCACGTGCATCGATCCTCCTTTGCCGCGGCAATAACCAGTCGACCGCCCTGCCAGCTCGGCCATCAGCCGGCCGAGATCCGCGCCTTTAGCGATCACGTGGGCGTGTGCTCGATGGCCTCCGAAAATATAATCGTCCCGCCGCAACAAGCTACACACCCCGACCGCCACACCTTCCTGCCCGATGCCCAGATGCAGCAACCCGGCGACCTGACCCCTGGAATACAGCTCCGACACCTTCTCCTCAAAGGCTCGGATGACCCACATGGTCTGAAGCAGTGACAGAAACTCCGTACGTTCCCCTTCCCCCATACCGGTGTCCTCTTAATCCGCCAGGAGCCTGGCCTGTAAGGCATCCATCTCCTTGCTCCATACCCCCTTTTCTTTGAGGAACTTGACCGCTCCGGGATGGTAGGGGATAAAAACGCTTGGGTTCGCCATCCGATCCCGAGTCCATTCCTTCAGCCCGGGATGAAGAGGGCCCAGATCTTCATTGCGTTCCCAGAGGATTTTAACAATCTCGTAGGCCACATCGTCGCTCATAAACTTCGTCGCGACGAGATAGATGTCGTTCGTCATTAGATAGGTGTCCTTAACGACGCCCGTGGCCGATCCCCCCGCAACAAGGGCGGTATAGCTACCCGGGTAAATGTCGCCCATTCGCTTTGTGGCTTCAGGGCCGGAATCCGTCGGCAGGAATCGAACCCCTCCGCGAAATCGAGAGTTGGCTTCTATGACCCGGGGACTTCCCACGGCGTCCCACCCGGCATCGAGGCGCCCCTCAAGAAAGGCGCTCCCACCGGCAGCCAGGTCCGAGACAGGAACCTTCACAATATCGTTGTAGCTCAGGCCCGATGATGCGAGCGTGGCGGTTGAACTCAGTCGGGCGATAGGGATGCCAGGGAAGTCCGTTGGGACTCTCCTCCCTTTCAGCTCAGAGACGCTTTTGATGTCTGAGTCAGAGCGAACATAGAACCCAAGATATATCCTTCCTCCGGAAATGAGAATTCTCGTCCCCGTGTGAGGTCTTTTGTAGATGATGATCCCTTTGTAGGACGTGATAGCATCGGCGCTGGTCAGGATCCCCATATCCGTCTCTCCTTTGTCCATCGAGGGAAGCCAGGCCGGGGGACCGGCGAATGGTTGGACGCGCACTGTGGTCGGAGTGTAGCGGCTGATAACCGTCCCAATGCCTGTGCCAAGCGCATTGTAAAGACCTCCAACGGCATGGGTGGCTAAAGTGGCGCTGCGCGGCATGGCGGCGAAAGACCGGACCGGGAAAAAAACGAGAACGGCCACGAGCAGAGGAATCCCCAAAATTATCCTTTTCATGTTTCGCTCTCCTCCTTTGTCAGCTCTCTTAAGCCCGAAGCAGTACTTGAGCACGGACAGCATAAGAGGGTTTAACAACGTTGACGCCTCAACTCGCGGTCTCACATCTTTTGATTGCGCCCCAGTTGGGAGAAAGCCACCGTCTCAGGGGACACTACGGGAGGTTTCCGGGCCTTCCACTCATACACAATGAGCGTAAGGCAAGCTAGTCCGCCGACAATATTTATCGGCAAGCTATAAGCGATCACGCCGCCTGGCGGAATCAGAAGGCCGGTCCCGCCCAGGAGCAATAGCAGGCGCTTCAACCATCCGATCGGCCGGGTGAAATATCCAACCATGCCAATGCCAATGGCCACGGTTCCAAACACGGCGGTAATCAAGGCCAGGGCAACCAGGTGGGCTGGGCCCTGCAAAAGGAGCAGCGGATCAAATACGAAGACGAATGGGACCACGTAACCGAGAATGCCCAGACGCATGCATGCATACCCCGTGCGCATAGGGTTTGTTCGCGCGATGGCCGCTCCGGCATAGGCCGCAACGCACACGGGAGGCGTGATCAACGATAGCATCGCCCAGTAAAAAACAAACATGTGGGCCGCAATCGGAACAATTCCAAGTTTGACGATGGCGGGGGCTAAAGTTAAACCGACAATGACGTAGACCGCCGTTGTCGGCATCCCCATCCCCAGAATCAGGGCAACAACCCCTGTCATTGCCAGGATGAGCAAAATATTTTCATGGCCGAACCGCTCCACAGACATGGTAAAGACAAAGGCCAGTCCTGTGAGAGTCAGCGTTCCGATGACAATTCCGGCCACCGCGCAGACCATGGCGACTTCCAGCATCATTCGCCCGGAGTCTTCCAGAATAGCCAGAAGCTTTTTGAACGTGATCCGGACCTCCCAGCGTAAATAGGAAGCCCCAAGGGCCACCGCGGCGGCGTAGTAACCGGCCTTCTCCGCGCTCAGATTCATGATAAACAGGAAGTAAACGATCATCCCCATGGGGATAATGAAGATCCACCCTTTTCTCAGCACCGAGAACAGGGAGGGCAGTTGATCCCGCGGGATACCCTTGATCCCCGTCTTACCGGCCTCCAGATCGACCTGAACAAACAGCGCCAGGTAATAGAGGATGGCGGGGACGAATGCTGCAAGGGCTACCTGGGCATAAGGCATTCCCAGAAATTGTGCCATCACGAAGGCCGCAGCGCCCATGACCGGAGGCATGATCTGGCCTCCGTTGGAGGCCACAGATTCAACGGCCGCGGCGACATGGGGGCGGTAGCCCGTGCGCACCATCATGGGAATCGTGATGGCGCCATCAACGACCACGTTGGCCACAGCGCTCCCGGAGATAGTCCCGAAAAGGGAGCTGGCTGCCACAGCGACTTTGGCGGCCCCACCGCGGAACCTTCCCATGATAGCCGTGGCTATGTCGGTGAAGAAATCCCCTCCACCCGAAGCCTGGAGGACCTGACCGAAGACGATGTAGGCAACGACGATCGTGGCAGCGATTTGCAGGGGAATCCCCAGCAAGGCGTTCGGGTCGATGAAGGTATGGACAAAAATTTTCGACCAGGAGATTCCCCTCGCATTGAGGATACCCGGAAAAAGGTAGGCGTAGTGGGCATACAAGATAAAAGAACCTGCGATGATGACCATCACCCACCCGCTGATTCGCCGGCAGGCCTCCATAATCAAGAAAATCGCCATCCCACCGAAGATCACCTTGTCCCACGTGAGCTCTCCGACTTCGTTGACGATCGCCGGGTAGTAGACGACCAGGTAGCCTCCGACCATCAGACCTAGAAGGGCGAGAATGTGATCGTACCACGGGATCTTCTCCGCCGAAGACCGGCGGCCGGCGGGGATAGAGACGAAAACGGAGTCCAATACGAGGATAAGAATGAGTCCCAGAAATTGCTCTTGGAGGAGCAAAAGCCCGAAGTAAGAGGGAAATTCAAAAGCGACCAGCAGCGCGATAACCGGGATGGCCATCAGGAGCAGCCGCTGAAGCCCTCGCATTGCGGGATTTTTGAGTCTCCGAAAGCGAGCCGTTTCATCTACCAAGGGTTCCGTAATCACGATCTACCCCCCTTGTCAGCCTTGAGGTCGCGAGATTTTATTCACGAATCGCTATGGCTGGCTTAATAGCTTCGCCTGCAGCGCTTCCAGGTCAGCACTCCACGCGCCCTTCTCTTTAAAGAACTTGATCGCCCCGGGATGGTAGGGAATGACGGCATTTTTGCTGACCATGCGATCCCTGCGCCACGCTTTGAGGGCAGGGAAGGCCTGCCCCAGCTCTTCGTTGTATTCCCACAGCACTTTCACGATCTCGTAGACAGCCTCCTCACTCAGACCCTTACTCCCCACCAGATAGACATCGTTCGTCGTAAGTAAACTATCCCGAGGGAGCCCGGTGGCGGAGCCACCCTTTGCCATGCTGGCATAGCTTCCCGGATAGATCTCGCCCAGCTTTTTGGCTCCTTCGGCCACTACAGATAAGAACTTGATGCCACCCACACGAGCGTTGGCCTCCTCTGCAGCCGGTGTTCCGGGAGAGGTCCAACCCACGTCCGTTCGCCCTTCCAGGAACGCCTGGGCGGCCGCCGCGAGGTCGGAGACCGGCACCTTAATGATGTCATCAAAGGTCAGGCCGGCGGTAGCCAGCACGGCG
>Ga0154352_1002_pt1 | contig 15065 bp, 19 predicted proteins | sample RifGroA2_FD_115880 | JGI IMG/M metagenome (GOLD analysis project Ga0154352, IMG submission 115880) | Deltaproteobacteria bacterium GWA2_57_13
GTGCAGTCCCACCAACCAGATGGCCTTGCAATCAATGGGTTAGGGCACCTCACTGCGCATAACGACTGTCTGCGCATAATAAATCATGGTCGTACTGACATCGGTGTGCCCGAGCAGTTCCTGGACCGTCCGAATGTCATAACCGTCCTCCAGCAAGTGGGTTGCAAAAGAATGCGGGAGTGCGTCGTCCACCCCAACGAACAAAAAGCCCGATCCCTACAGACAGACTCATCCGTCTGATAGAGAATCGGGCTTCGGTCGTGAGCCTCAGCCGAACGGCTCCCGTCCTCCCTTCGGGTCCCCTTCCTTCGAGATCCTCAGGACGGTGAGGGTACTCGAACCGCAGGGTGGTGAGCAGCTTGCCCTTCGAGAACCTCAGGGCCGTGCGTCAATTCGAACGGTCGAACCACAGTCCGACCTATACTCGGGCAGCTCGACTGAGCTCGCCGCAGGCAGATCCTTTACCCCTAAGGAGGGATAACTTCCATCTTCCCTTCTGCCCTAGCTATCGACTGTTTAGACGCAGGTCACTGTAGTGAGATTCAGTAAGATACACAGATGAAATTCCATCCGTGTTTTACAGGCGAGCAGAGATCTCTTCAGTCAGTAGCTGCTTAGTCTCAGTCAAACACCAGGCTCGCGAAGGTCACGGCAGAGCCGGTCTCACGGGTGAAGGCCTGGCTGTACTTGAGGCATCTCCCGCGGCTCCCCTCCAGAAGATGAATCAAGGAATAGAGCGGCGCGAAGCCGCAGATACGTCTGCGGTCCTGATCCTTGGCCACCTCGTGGAAGAAGCCCTCCGCGTCCGAGGAAGCCAGCCTTTCGATCAGGCGCTGATCCTCTTCTTCGACCCAGCGGAGAAATTCAGGGGTGAGCGGCTCCTTGTCGCCAAACTGCGCTCCCACGTGAGCCAAATCGACGCCCGCAACCAGGCAAACCTGCCTTGTCTCCTGCTTGATGAGCCCGCGGAGAGCTTCGAGGACGCTCGCCGTTCGGGAGTCCTTCTCGGGGAGAGTACGGCTCTGGACCATGGCGTGAAAAGAAGAAACCAGCAACGGCACGATTTTAAAAGGCCTGCCGCTTCCCGCCGCCTCCACCCGCAACTGGGAGACATATTTCAGATAGACCACTTGAAACTCGAGCGAGTGTTCGGTGCGGTGGAGGTGCTCCTCGGCAAAGAGATCGCCGTCGCAACGCTCCTTCAGCTCCCGGATAAACTCCTTGTCGGTTTCGACGGGGCCCAGCGGAGTGGCAAAATCTTTGAGTGTCGCCGTAAACGGGTTATCGCCGCCGCAGTGGGAGGTGCCGAGGAGAATATAGAGGTCCGCCCCGGCGCTCTCCGCCAAGGGTTTATAGGCCCAGGCGTAGACGGGCCCGCCGCGATGAAAGTCGATGTGCGGAGCGACGATGGCCTTGGGGGTCTGCGACGCGCCCGCAGGTTTTGGCGCGCCGGGTCCGTTGGGATCCTGAAAATGAAGTTGGAGCTGACCCCTGAGCTCGGCAGGATCTTCGCGATAGACCGTGCCGGCATGGGCAGGCATGCGGATCGGTTGGCGGCGGAACTCCTCGATAATTTTTGCCTGAAGCTCGAAAAAACGCTCGCTGTAAAGATAGCCGTGGTGCTCCAGAAGATCCACGATCCGCTTTAGATCTTCGGTGAAGAGGATATCGCCAAACCTGCGACCGTAAGCCTCCTGGATATCGATCAAAGTGTGGCGCCCGTCAAAGTGACTGAGGATGAAGGAAGCCACCGGGGTGATCACCAGTGGCTGGGCATAATTCAGTGGATCTCTAAGGCAGACGAAGGTCTCTCCCTCCCGCTGAATCGGAAAGGCTTCGACGGGCCTGAGTCGCGGGCGGTCATCCAAGTCCTAGCCTCTGCCTCGCCTCTTCGCTCATCATGCCGGGATCCCAGGGCGGATCCCATACCAGGTCAACCGTGGCTTCCTTCACATCGGGAATCTCAAGAATTCTCTGCCGCGCCTGGGATGCAATGAAGCCTCCCATGCCGCAGCCAGGCGCCGTCAGCGTCATCTTCACCGCTACCCTAGCGTCCTCCACTTGGACGTCATAGACCAGCCCAAGATCTACGATGTTGACGGGAATCTCAGGGTCATAGCAGTTCTGCAGCACTTCGTACACCTGTTCCTTGGTCGCCACGGATCAACCCTCCTTTTCCGCCGCGCCGGCCTTTGAAGACTTACACTGCGGGCACGGGCAGAGAGATCGTAAATAATCAAAGGTATAGATGCCCGTGTTGTGGCCGTCTTCCCAGCCGAACTGGATCGCATAGTTGCCTACCGCGCTGATCTCTGCCAGCCGAGCGTTCGGCGCTGCGATGAATTTTATTTCGCCGCCATGCCCCTGGCACAGGGCGCAGGGGCAATACCCGCGCAGGTATTCCCGCGGATAGTCCCCCACGTGCCCGTCATCCCAGGTAACGCGCACCATGCCCTCTTGCCTCATATGGTTGATTTCAACCGGGACATGCCCGGACATCATAGCCATCAGCTCGTGACGATCTTGAGCGACTGCGCCCGCCGTGCCTTTTCGGACACGATCGAGAGCTGCCCTGCCAGCTTCGCGGCGATCTCCAAAAAGATCCGGCTCACTTCCGAGCGGGGCTCCTGCACCAAAATGGGCACGCCCTTATCGCTCCCTTCGCGCAGCGAGGTGATGAGCGGGATCTCGCCCAAAAAGGGGATGTTGAAACGCTCGGCCGCGCGCTCGGCGCCGCCACGAGAGAAGATTTCATGTTTCTTCTGGCACCCGTCGCAAATGAAGTAGCTCATGTTCTCAATGATCCCGATGATCGGAATCATCACTTTGTCAAACATGGACTTGGCGCGAATCACATCCGCGAGCGCGACGTCCTGTGGTGTCGCCACAAGCACGGCGCCGCTGACCTTGAGCTGCTGCGAAAAGGTGATTTGGACATCGCCGGTACCCGGGGGCATGTCGACGATGAGGTAGTCGAGATCCCCCCATTGGACATCCGCCATCAGTTGATGCAGGGCCTTACCCAGCATCGGCCCGCGCCAGATGACAGCCTGATCCGGCTCGAGGAAAAACCCGATGGACATCACAGGGAGACCATGGGCCAGCGGCGGCTTGAGCTTGTAGTCTCCATCCACGGCCACCTTCGTGGGCCCTTCCCTGACCCCCATGAGAATGGGGATCGAGGGCCCGTAGATATCCGCGTCCAGCAGGCCGGTGGCGGCCCCGTGCATCTTGAGCCCAACGGCTAAGTTGGCCGCAACGGTCGATTTGCCGACCCCACCCTTTCCCGCTGCCACCAGGACAACATTCTTGACCGTGGGCAACAAGTCCGTTTGGCCGGCGCCCGACTTGCTACCCCGGACCTGCGCACCGAAAGATATCGCCAACTCTTTGACCCCATCGACTCCTGCCAGAACCCTTTTGCAATCCTCTTCAATCCTCTCCCTGAGAGGACAGGCGGGCGTGGTCAGCTCGACGCTGAAGGCCACCTTGCCGTCAGTCACCTCGAGATTCTTCACCATACCCAGGCTTACGATGTCGCGGTGAAGCTCCGGATCTTGAACCTTCTTGAGCGCTTCAAGCACCAGTTGTTCGCTTACAGCCGACACAATTTTCCTTTCTGACTCAAGGAAAAAACTATAGACCTATAAGGTCCGCAATGTCAATAGAACGGAAAAACGCGCCTTCGCGGCTTCCTCACCTGAGAAACGATCACTTTTATTCGACCTTGCTTGAATCCCCTGAATCACTTTGCTAGAATTTAATAGTTTTCCTTATCCGGCGGGAAAAGAGGAGAGTGTTAGAACTCAGCCCGAATAGACAAGGCCCGGAGCTTCCGAGTTTTTTGGGCCCGAGGTAAATTTTCCCAGCCATGAGACGTCTAAATGAACAAACGCTGAATGAAGCCGAAGTAAATAAATAAGGAGGGACTATGAAGGGCTTTTTGATCGGTCTTGCCGCCCTCGTGCTCGTGGCCGGCTCGTTGGGTTGCTCTGCACCTCTCACCACTAGAGAGAAAGGGGCAGGAATCGGAGCCCTGGGAGGGGCTGCCGTGGGTGGCATTATTGGGAGTGCGGTAGGTCATCCCGGCGCAGGCGCGGCGATCGGCGGTGCCCTCGGGCTAGGAACCGGTGCTCTGATTGGCGACCAGATGCAAGGCCAGGAGCAACAACAGCAACAGCAGCAGCGCCAGCTCGAGCAGAATCAGGCCGAGCTGGAGCGTCAGCGCAGAGAGCTGGAGCGACTCAAAAAAGAGCGAGAGTACTAAGCTGCTGAGATCCGTTCTGCCCCGATGATTCGTCAAGCCCCCAAAAGAGCGCGGCATGTCTTTGCCGCGTATGCGGCTTTCGTCCTCACATTCTCTGCCGCCTGTTCCACGCCCCTCACGACGAGGGAGAAAGGCGCGGGCATTGGAGCACTCGGCGGCGCCGCAGCAGGCGGCATCATCGGTAGCGCCGTGGGGCATCCAGGGGCCGGAGCGGCGATCGGAGGTGCCCTGGGTCTGGGAACCGGCGCGCTGATCGGCGACCAACTCCAGGGCCAGGAGCAGCGACAACAAGAGCAGCAGCAGAGAATCGAGCAACAAAAAACCGAGATCACAAAGAATCGCGCCCTGCTGGAAGAGTTAAGGCGGCGCAACATCGAGGCCCGGGAGACCGACCGCGGCGTGTCGGTAAACCTACCCAACGTGCTTTTTCAATTCGACCGCGCAGAACTGACCCCGGACGGCAGAGACCGGGTCAAACAAATGTCCAACATTGTGAACGATAAAGCACAGGGAAGGAAGATCTCCGTGGAAGGACACGCGAGCCGCGAGCGGGCAGATCAAGAGGCCTACAACCAGGAACTCTCGGAGCGGCGCGCTCGTGCCGTGGCTGGAGCTCTAGAGAGCAACGGCGTCGAGCGCAACCGAATCGCTGCTAAAGGGGTGGGGACTCGCTTCCCTGTCGCTTCCAACGAGACCGAGGAAGGACGCCGCAAAAACCGCCGGGTCGAGGTGACTATAGAGAATTAAAAGTTTAACCGCGGCTCGACGCCTGAAATCAGGCGCTGAATGTTCTCCCAATGCCGGAAGATGATCCCCAGGGCCAAAAATAGGCTAAGGCCTACGACATACGCCGGATAGGAAAAAAGCCACAGAACCACCGGGGCGAGCGCGGCAGTCGTGAGTGAGGCCAGTGAAACGATTCGGCCGAGCCTCGCTACCAGGCAAAAGATCAGAATCAGTACCCCCGCCCCTAACGGAGCCAGAGCCAAGAACACTCCCAAAGAAGTTGCTACCCCTTTGCCGCCCCGGAAACGAAGGAAGATCGGAAAGAGGTGGCCAAGGAATGCGGCTAAAGCCACAAGACTTGTGATCACCGGACCGAGAGATAGCTCGAGAGACCCGATAACCGGGATAAACCCTTTGGCGACATCCGCAACCAGCGTGATCAGACCCTGCCTTTTTCCCACGACCCGCGCCACGTTGCTCGCGCCGACATTGCCGCTACCGGCCTGGCGTACATCCACCCCCGAAAAATAACCCAGAAGGAAACCTGTCGGCACGGAGCCGAGCAGGTAAGCGAAAAGGAGCATGAATACGGGCTTCATCGGGGCAGAGAAAGTTCTGGCGGTTATCCGTTAGAAACGCAGCTTGGTCTTTTTGATGCGGTCACGACGCAGATAGTAGTGCCCTCCACAGATCCATCCGAGGATAAAGATACAAAGGGCAACCCCGAACCACCCCAGCACTTCCCACTCTTTTCCGTCGAGCACTTTAATAATCGGCAGCGGCTGCCCTTTGGGGATCTGCGCGGCGGGTCGGGCAGAAGGGGCCTGTGGCAGATTTTCCCTTCGATCCTCGCTCGGAGGGGTGGCGTTTTTCTCCACCTCCTGTGGGAGCTTGGCCCCTTCAGTGATCCGCACGAGCGATCGGTGAACGTAGCCCCGACGCCCATCCGGCAGCGAAACGAGGTACCAACTCCCGTCCTCTTTTTCCACTCTCACCTCCTGCCCTTCTCTGAGAATCTCTTTGGAAGGATGACTGACATCGGGGCCGGAACGGAGATTCACAAAACTTTCCCCGTAAATCCTTCCCTCGCTTCCCGCAAGCCCTGCCGCCAGCATCCCTGGCAGAAAAAGAAAGAAGGATAGAGCGAGTGTGAAAAGGCCGCCGCCCACGCCGAAGCCCTCCGACCCTCTTTACCATATCTCGAATGAATTCCTCAAACTTTGCAGAGAACTCACCCCGGGGTTGCGCTGGGGCTCGCACCCGGCAGGTCCCGGAGGAACTACTTGGGGCTCACGGAAGAGACCCGCGGAGAACGCAGGCTAGCTTGCGGCTACCTGAGATCGAAGCGCAGAGTGAGACGGTGGGGGGCGAGGCTCAAGCCTTTTTCTTGTACAGGTCGGGGTTCATGCGGCTTTGAGTGCCCGACTTGGCCAGCTCCTCCTCGAACATCTTGCGGATCGAGGGATCTTCATCCCAGTACTCGATCTGATTGCCGCCTTCCTTGACGTCTTTGTCGACTTTGGAGGTATCCCCGAATCCCTGCCCCATGCTGTATTTGATCCCGCCGAAGCGAAGCGGGAGGTAACGCGACGGCACGGCGCCCGTATTAAAGTGCTGGTGATACCACATCTCGGGGGGGACGAAGACGCTTCCGTCCTGCCAGTCGTAGCGCCTGATGGGCTCGCCCTCGCGCCAGAAAAGAGAAAAGCCCTTGCCTTTGATGATGATGACGTTGAATCCCGGGCCGTGCCGGTGGGCCTTTTTGTAAGTCCCGACGGGAAATTCCGAGATATGGGCGGCCATGACACCGTCGGCCATCTCCAACATGACATTGGTGCCGCTCCCCCCCCGCTCGCGCCATTCCTGGAGGTTGAAGCTCCTACAATCAGCGACGAAGTTGGTTTCCCAGATCCTCCCAGGATACGATTTCCCTTTGCCGCTGAAATATTCCAGCTCCCCGTTGAAGCGATCGGTAAAATCGTAGCGAACGCTGAAGATAAAATCGGGGTTGTGGAACAGATTGAAAACGATCGGCATGTTGTTGACGGAGAAGAAGCGCGCCGGTTCACTCCCCTGCCCGTTGAAGTGCTGATGCCATACGTTGAGCGGGAGCGAGATCAAACTCCCTTCCTGCCATTCAAAAGTTTGCTTGGCCCCCTGGTCGTTCCAGATCGTGGTGGCGCCGCGCCCCCTCAGGACATAGATCAACTCCTCATAGATATGCCTCTGAGGTTTCAGGCTCTTGCCCGGGGCGATCTCGCAGAGATAGGCTCCTGTCGCCTGGCCGGCCCCTTCCATATTGATGAGAGCCCCCTCCCCTCCCACACGATCCCAATGGCCCAGCGGAATTTTTCTCAGGTCCTGGATGAAAAAGTCCTTGACCACAGGGATTCCCTCGCCCGTTTGCCACTTTTCGTAGTAAGGGACGTTGTCCATGACATTGTCGACCTGCGCGGCTGGCTTTGCCATATCGACCTCCAGGAGCTGACTTTTTTTGTTTCATACAGTATAAGTAAGGAAAAAGCAAGGCGAAGGATTGACAACAGTGCGAGAACTTTACTAAAAGGCATAGGATTACGGATATACAAAAATCGACGAGCAAAGGAGACCTGCCTTGACAACCCCTGTCGCCGCACCTATGGTCGGCAAGATTTTGAAAATCGAGAAAAAAGTCGGTGAGCGAGTGGAGGAAGACGATGTGGTTCTTGTCATGGAGGCGATGAAGATGGAAATCCCGGTCGTGGCGCCTGTCTCCGGAGTATTGAAGGAACTCAAGGTTTCCCCCGGACAGGCCGTCGAGGCCGAGCAGATCTTGGCTGAAATCGAATAAAACCCGCCCCTCCCCCTTTTTACGGAGACAGAAATGGACACTTGGACCTTCGGTTGGACCGTGGCCATCATCGGCATGGGCGGCACGATGTTCGTGCTCTGGCTTTTGAGCCTGGTCATCCTGCTTCTCAAGAAGCTCTTTCCCTACAAGGCCAAGACTTCGGCGCCGCTGAAAGGTTAAGAGACAGACGTGGAAACAGCCATCGCCTCCGGCCTCCAGGGTCTTCTGCTCGGCTTCTCCCATTTTGAGATCGGTCAGGCCCTGATGATCCTGATCGGCTCCTTGCTCCTTTACCTCGGCATTGCCAAGGGATTTGAGCCGCTCTTGTTGCTCCCGATCGGCTTCGGCGCGATCCTGGTCAACATCCCCCTTGCCGGCCTGATGGAAGAGGGGGGTGTGCTCCGGTTCTTTTACGATACCGGCGTGCTGACCGAGATCTTTCCGATCCTGATATTCGTTGGGATCGGAGCTATGACCGACTTCCAGCCTCTGCTCGAGAATCCCAAGATCATCATGCTCGGCGCCGCGGGACAATTCGGCATCTTCCTCACCCTGCTTCTCGCCCTGGCGCTGGGATTCGACAAACTCGAGGCGGTCGCCATCGGAATCATCGGCGCCTGCGACGGCCCGACTGCGATTTATGTCTCCTCGAAATTTGCGCCGCATCTTCTGGGAGCCGTCTCTGTCGCAGCTTACTCCTACATGTCGCTGGTTCCGCTGATTCAACCGCCGATCATGCGGCTGCTCACCACAGAAAAGGAAAAAAAAATCGTCATGGGCGCCGTCAAACAGCCGGTCTCCAAGACCACCAAGATTCTCTTCCCGGTGGTCGTCACTGTGACGGCCTCGCTGGTGGCCCCCCTCGGTACCCCCCTGATCGGGATGGTCATGTTGGGAAATCTCATGAAAGAGTCCGGTGCGGTCGAGCGGCTTAAGCATGCCTCCGAAAACGAAATCACCAACATCGTGACCCTCCTCCTGGGACTCTCCATCGGGGCCACCATGCAAGCGGACAAATTTCTCCGGGTCGAAACCCTGCTGGTACTGGGCCTGGGACTGATCGCGATCGGCCTCGACACAGCCGTGGGAGTGCTCTTCGGCAAGCTCATGTGCCTTCTCACCGGGGGGAAAATTAATCCGCTGATCGGCGCCGCAGGCATCTCCGCTTTCCCCATGTCGGCCCGCGTCGTCCAGGCTGAAGGTCAAAGGTACAATAAAAAGAGTTACCTCCTGATGCCTGCGATGAGCGCCAACGCCGCAGGGCAGATCGGCTCCATCATCGCGGCCGCCGTCATGCTCTCTGTCCTCAAGGGCATGGGAATAGTCTGAATCGGGAAGGAAGCAGCGTGCCCCAGGGGAGAGACGATCTTAAGAGAAGGCTCGCCGAAATCGAGGAGATCACGCTGCGCGGGGATCCCAAGGCGGTCAAAAAGCAACATGACGAAAGCAAACTAACGGCGCGAGAGCGGATCGTCAAACTACTCGACCCGGGAAGTTTCGTCGAAGAGTTCATGCTGGCCGAGACCCAATGTGCGGACTTCGGCATGGCGGAAAAAAGGCAGCCCAGCGACGGGGTAGTGACCGGCTATGGTAAAATTGACGGCAGGCCGGTTTACCTCTTCGCCCAGGACCGCACGGTCCTTGCCGGCACGGTGGGTAGCACCCACGCAGAAAAAGTCGCCTATGTCATCCAAACCGCGCGCAAGCTCGGCGTGCCGCTGATCGGGCTCTACGACTCGGTTGGCGCGCGGATTCAAGAGGGCCTATCGGTGACGACGGCCATCGGGAAGATTTTTTTCGAGAACAGCATCTCCTCGGGAGTGATCCCGCAGATCTCCGCGATCATGGGCCCATGCATCGGCGTGGCCTCGTATTCGCCGGCACTGACCGATTTCATCATCATGGTTCAGGGGTCGAGCCAGATGTTCATCACTGGCCCTCCGGTCATCAAAGAAGTTCTGGGTGAGGAAGTCTCTATGGAGGAACTGGGCGGGGCCAAGGTCCACGCCGAGGTCTCGGGAGTGGCAGACCTGACCGTCAAGGACGATGAAGAATGCCTTTCCCTCATACGTCGACTCCTGAGCTTCTTGCCCCCCAATTGGCAATCGTCCCCACCGCGCTCCCAACCGAGCGACGATCCGGAGCGCCTCGTGCCGGCCTTGGAGAAGATCGTTCCGAGCGACATGCGCAAAGCCTATAACGTGGTCCAGGTCATCAAGGCCCTAGTCGACAACGGAGATTTTCTCGAGCTTAAGCCAAAGTTCGCCCGCAATTTAGTCATCGGACTCGGACGGCTTCACGGCTATCCGGTAGGTTTTGTCGCCAACCAACCCATGTTTCTGGCCGGGAGCCTGGACGTGGACGCTTCGGACAAGGCGGCGCGCTTCATCCGGTTTTGCGACGCCTTTAACATCCCGCTGATCACTCTGATGGATGTTCCGGGATTTTTCCCGGGCAAGCAGCAGGAAGAAAAAGGGATCATCCGCCATGGCGCGAAACTGCTCTACGCCTACGCCGAGGCGACCGTGCCCAAGATCACAATGGTCTTACGCAAAGGATATGGGGGCGCCAAGCAAGCCATGTGCACGCGCGAGATGGGAGCAGATCAGCTCTTACTCTGGCCTGGGGTGGAGCTGGCAGTGATGGGCGGAGGTGGGGCCGTGAATGTGCTCTATCGCCGCGAGATTGAGCTGTCCGAGGATCCGGAAAAAACCAGAAGGGAAAAACTGGAGGAATACCATAAAAGATTCAGCGGACCCTTCGAGGCCCTCGCCAAGCAGTTCGCGCACGCTGTCATCCAGCCCAACGAGACCCGAAAACGCCTTATCCAGGCCTTAGAAGTGTTGCGAGATAAAAAAGAGGAGCGACCGAGAAAGAAACACGGGGTCATGCCGGTCTAACCCCGTCAATTGGCTTTGTTGTCAACCCACTCTTTAAACTGGGTTTCGCGGATGCGCCACTGCCCACCCACTTTAAAGGCCGGCACTTCTTTCTTCTGAATCATCCTGAGAAGGGTTCGCTTGGAAACTTGCAGGAGAGATGCTGCCTCGGCAAGAGTTATCAATCTCATTTCCATATGGTTATCATTCATGTACCAAACCCTCTACGGGCGATAATGCAAACCTTATGCCAGGTCTAGCATGGAACGCAAATGGCTATTTTTTAAGCTTTTTGGGTTCGAGAACCCTGCTTTTCTGGGTAACTTGGGCGACAAAAACTGACAAAAGTTGCTACGAAGGCGGTGGAAGTGACAAATTGCGATTTCCCCTAGCCGGGCGGTCAGGCTCCTGATCCAGGGGTATATCTGCGCTACTCCACCCCTTTTGCCGCTCCAAAACAAACAGAGATGGTTGACCGAAGATTAGCGCTGCGGGTCAATAATCACCTTTAAAGAGTCCTGGGCGTGGACGACTAGCTGAAACCCAAGACCGGTCTCGGCCAACCCTAGTCGGTGCGTAATCATTTCCTGTACCCGGACGCGGCGGGTGCGGATTAAGTCGATCGCTTCCTCGATTTCCTCAGGGCTCGCTGCGTACGAAGTGGTCAGCGTTACCTCATTGCGCCAGAAATCAAAAAGGGGTATCGGAACCTCGACTCCCGCCGCTGTGGAGGCGAAAAAGAGAAGTGTGCCGCCGCGCTCTACGCTTTGGATGGCCTGTTGGATCGCCGGCATGGCCCCGGTGCAGACAACGACCAGATCCGCCAACCTTCCCTCGTTGACCTCACGCAGCCTGGCCGGCACGTCCTCGGAAGCATGCACGCTGAGATCGGCGCCCAGCCGCTCAGCCGCCCTTAGACGGTAATCACGGACATCCGTCGCCACCACCCGGGCAGCCCCCCGCACGCGAGCCACCTGCACGTGAAGCAGACCCGAGATGCCACTGCCGATTACCAGCACAGTCTGCCCGGGCTGCACACGCGCCCACTTTTGTCCCCGGACCACACACCCCAGCGGTTCGATGAACGAGCCATCTTCGAAGGACATCCCGTCGGGCAAAAGAAAGGTCCCCAGGTCAACGTTGATCCTGGGAACACGGACATACTCCGAAAAACCGCCGGGATCGAAACGGGTTTGGCGCAGAGTGTCGCATACCGAATGATGCCCGCTCAAGCAATAGCGGCAGCGATTGCAGGGAACGTGATGGGAGACAAAGACGCGATCCCCTATCCGGTACCGCTCCACCCCATCTCCCACACCCACCACTTCACCAGCAATCTCGTGCCCTAAGACAAGAGGCGCCTTTTGCACCCGGTACCACTCCATTACATCCGTCCCGCAGATGCCGCTGGCTCTAATGCGCACGAGCAATTCGCCGGGACCGATGGCAGGCTGAGGCACCTCTTCCAAGCGCACGTCCTGATTGTTGTAATACATCGCCACCCGCATGGTACTCTTAGGCGGTTCCAAGGAGCAGTTCAAGCTGTTCAAATCGTTCAACGGTTTAAACGTATTGAACGTCTGGAACGGTTTGAACCGAAATTCAGTTAACTTGCGGCGGCCCTTCGGGCCATTGCGCCTTTGGAGGCCTCGTAGATCTTGTAGGCGTCTTCCACCGAGGCCTTCTCATGAACAATGGCTCGCACTGCACGGATCATGCCGACAGGGGAATCCGACTGGAAGATGTTGCGGCCCATGTCAACCCCTATGGCCCCTCCCTGCACGGCGTCGAAGGTTAGCTGCAGCGCCTCACTCTCGGGAATCTTCTTACCACCCGCGATGATGACGGGAATAGGGCAGGCCTCGACTACTTTGTCGAACTCCTCACAATAGTAGGTCTTAACGAAATGGGCTCCTAGCTCGGCGGCAATGCGGCACGCTAAACCCAGGTAGCGGGCGTCGCGGGCCATCTCCTTGCCCACAGCGGTGACCGCCAAAACTGGAATGCCATATCGCTCTCCCTCATCCACGAGTTTGGCCAGATTGACCAACGTCTCTTTTTCAAACTCCCCTCCGACGAAGATGGAAAGGGCCATGGCCGAGGCGTTCACGCGAATCGCGTCCTCGATGGAGACCGTAATGTCTTCGTTGGACAACTCCTTTAATATACTCGTCCCGCCCGATACCCGAAGCACCACGGGTCGGTCCCACCGTGCGTCCATTGAGGTCCGCAAAACCCCACGGGTAAGCATGATCGAATCGGCATAGGGAATTAGCGGCTCGACCGTCCTGCGCGGCTCCTCCAGCCCGCTGGTCGGCCCAAGGAAATAACCGTGATCTACCGCCAGCATCACCGCCCGTCCGTCCTCCGGTCTAATAATTCTGGCCAAACGGTTTTTCATCCCCCAATCCATGGCGATCTCGATCCTCCTTGATAAAGAATTTCCGTTTGGCGAAGCCTACCACAAAATCCCCGCGGATGGAAAACCACGCGCCACATGCGGAGCGCATCAGCCCGAGGCCTGAGTGGCGGGACGGGATCTCGCTATAAAAAACCACAGGTAGCGGAGGGCCAAACCGCCGAGGATGAACCCGCCCCCGACGAGGGTGGCAGTCGAAGGCATCTCCCCGACCATCAGAGCCACCCATAAGGGATTAAGAACCGGCTCGACCAAAACGATCAGCGAAGCTTCTTGCAGAGAGACGGTTTCCAGCCCCTTGGAAAAAAGGAAATAAGGGATACCGAGCTGAACCACCCCCATGATGAGCAATGCCAGCGCCTCTCCCCAGGTAAGGCTGAGCGATTGGATCAGCGGAAACAGGATGAGAGCACACGCGAGATTGTTCATGAAGGTGAGGAAAGCCGGGTTGAGTTGCCGCAGGAAGCGCAAATTGACCATATAGAGGGCAAAGAGGAAGCCGCTCAGGATAGCGACGACCACGCCTTGGGCGTCCGGTGCGCCGCGACTGCCGGAAAAGATGATTCCCAGGCCAGCCATCCCCAACATGAGGGTGAGCAGATCTGGCTTTTTTACGGCCTCGTGAAACAACAACCGGACAAAAATAAATACAAAAATTGGGGCGGTATATTGTAAAATAATCGCATTGGCCGCCGTGGTTAACTTGTTGGCCCAGACAAAAGCGCTGATCGCAGCCGTGTAGCTGGCCATGGAACCGAGCAGCGGCAGGCTCATAAGCCGAGCCTTTTTGCCGATGAAGGGAGAAAAAAAGAGCGCGGCGAAGAGGCTCCGGTAAAAGACGATGGCGAGTGGATGAAGCTCCAAGAGCTTGATGAATACACCGGCCAGGCTCCAGAGAATGCCTGAGAAAAGCACGAGCAATCTTCCTCGGTTGGTAAGGGAACCGGCTGCGCGAAGGCTCTCAATGATTGACATTCTCCTCCTGCCTGCCTTAAACATTGCGGGGTGGCTTCCCGCCCCTTATGACAGTTTGGTGCCTTCCATGTCTATCGCGGCTAAGTCCCAATGTCCCGAAATGGTTCTCATCCCCGATGGCGTGCTTCTCATGGGAAGCGAAAACGGCATGGACAACGAGAAACCCGTCCACCAGGTTTGGGTGGATAAGTTCATGATCGGAAAATTTCCCGTCACCAACAGAGAGTATCGCATATTCGTTGAGGATCGCGGGGCGGCGGAGCCGCCATTTTGGCGTGAAGAGCCGTTTTCCGATCCAGACAAGCCGGTGGTCGGCATCAGTTGGTTCGAGGCGGTCGCTTACTGCGCCTGGTTAAGCGAAAGGATTGGCTGCCATTTCCGCCTGCCCACAGAGGCCGAATGGGAGCGCGCCGCCCGCGGAGGAAAAGAAGGGAAGCTTTACCCTTGGGGCGATCTGCCTCCTTCGGAGCGGCCCCATCCCGGGCACGACAGCGAACGGGGAGGGCCCGAGAGGGTAGGGGTCGACGAAGCCAACGGTTTCGGCCTTTACGATATGAGCGGAGGGGTACACGAGTGGTGCAGCGACTATTACGACGCGGCCTATTATCGGACTTCCCCGGAGCGAAATCCGCAGGGACCCTCCTCAGGGCACAGACGGGTTTCGCGCGGTGGCTCGTGGCGCCACAGAATCAAATTCAGCCGGTGCGCTGCCCGAAGTTCACTGCTTCCCAGTTTTCAATACGGCGATTACGGCTTTCGCCTCGCTCGAACGATCTAAAATAAAAGGAGAACGATTATGTTTGATGTGACAACCCTCCTGAGTCTCGGACTGACGACTCACCTGATTTCGGTTTGGCAAGTCTTCATCTACATCGTGATGATGATTCCCTTTCTGTTGCTTCAGCGGACTCGACTTTGCCTTCTCATTACCTACCTTTTCACGTATTACCTCGCCTTTCTGATTTACTG
>Ga0154352_1053_pt1 | contig 14865 bp, 9 predicted proteins | sample RifGroA2_FD_115880 | JGI IMG/M metagenome (GOLD analysis project Ga0154352, IMG submission 115880) | Deltaproteobacteria bacterium GWA2_57_13
GCGGGGCACCTTTAAGGTGGGGTAGAGGGGAGGGGTGAAGGTGTGGTAGAGTTTTTGGAATTCGGTTTTGTCGTCAAGTCAAGGAGGTTAACCAATGGGTACGAAGATTCTGCATGGAAGTTGGGCCATTTTCGCGCTTTGGGCAACATTGGTTACTGGAGAGGTTGCTCGGGCGCAACCGTTGCAACGTGTCGTCATAGCCTATCCTAGCCGCAGCATTGGTTCGATTCATTCTTTTATTGCTCAAGATAAAGGCTTTTTCCGGGAAGAAGGATTAGCGGTTCAACTAGTCCAGGTTCGGGGTACGGCTGCAGTGGCTGCGACTATTTCAGGAGATGCGCACGCCCTAGAGGCTATGGGGAGCGCAATGGGCGCGATCCAGCGTGGTGCCCCCCTTCGAGTATTGACGGTTAGTCTTTATAAGCCGCTCTTCTGGCTGGTAACTCGGCCAGAACTCAAGAATGTTCATGATCTTAACGGAAAAATCATGGGAACCACAACCTTTGGCGGCGTGCAACACTTGACGGGATTACGCATCCTGCGCAAGTTAGGACTGAATCCAGATACCGTAACGGTCATTCAGGTAGGAGACGTGCCTACGCAGATGCAGGCCCTGGTGACGGGTTCTATTGATATCGCCATCCTGTCTCCGCCCACTGTCATTTTGGCGCGAGACCGGTACAAAATGAATCTCCTCGCAAGCGCAATGGAGAATTTTGTCGGTTTTCAGCATGGTCTGGTGGTTCCCGAAATGAGTCTTCGAAGGGAGAGAGGCGTTCTCAAGAGGATATTGCGTGCTCGGGCGAAAGCTAACGGATATTTCCGGGGAAATGAAAGGGGAACTAGCGAAGTCTTGGCCAAGTATCTCAAGGTGGACCTATCCGTCGCTCTGGAGGCGTATCGTTTATCCCTTCTTGCCTTTACAACGGACGGCGTTCCCACTGACAGGGATATCGAAGAAGTTTTGAAAATGGATTCAGAGAGCTTGAAGTTGGCGAAGCCCTTTCCCATCTCCAAGGTTTTCGACTTCGGTCTACAGCGAGAGGTGAACAAGGAGCTAGGTATAAAGTAAAAAGTATTGCAAACATGCTTGACGTCTGCTTTTTAACCGAATGTCCGCCGTTATAACTCTGAACCGAAACCTTTCAATGGACCTATCGCAACATCTATCGCCGAATTACCGATGCCACCTCATCTTTTACAGTGCACTAGCCTAGTTGACACAAAGATTCCATCCTTATTAATCACTATTAATCACTGGTCATGCGTGTTATATTCAATCTGTCTCCAGATGTAATTTCGCAAAGAGCAGGATTTACAGTCTTATGTCTTTTATCGCAGTGAGCCAATCTGTTCCCCGAGGCGAGGGGCCCGAGAAGGTCACGGGAGAAACGGTTTACGCAGTCGATGTCTCGCGTCCCGGAATGCTGTGGGGCAAAGCCCTGAGGAGCCCGTTCCCGCACGCCAGGATTTTAGCCATTGATATATCCAAGGCAAAAGGCCTCGATGGGGTTCACGCCGTGCTTACAGCCAAGGACCTGCCGACGGCGCTGGTGGGAAGGAAGCTTCGAGATCATCCTGTACTGGCTCAGGCTCGGGTTCGTTTCGTTGGGGAGAAAGTTGCGGCAGTGGCCGCCGAGTCTCCGGAAATCGCTGAGGAAGCCATCCGTCTCATTGATGTCGAGTATGAAGAGTTGCCAGCGGTGTTCGACCCACTCGAAGCGCTAGGGCCCGGAGCTCCTATCCTGCATCCCGACTTGGCCAGTTACCAGGGTCTATCTCACCCGATTAATCGCGCTAGCAATGGATTTGACGTATTACATCGGCGCAAGGGGGATGTGGTACGTGGGTTTGCTGAATCTGATCTGATATTCGAGCACACCTTCACCACTCAGTTGATGCACCAAGGGTACCTGGAACCCCACGCATGTCTGGTCGAGGTCGACAGGAGCGGGCGTGTCCAGATTTGGGCCAATAACAAGAGTCCGTACTATTTGAGGGAACAGGTCGCTGATGTCGCCGGATTGTCTCCAGACCAGATCGTCTTGCACCCCTGCACAATCGGGGGGGACTTCGGGGGTAAGGGTGACTTTATGGATGTCCCTCTTTGCTACCACCTAGCCCGTGTTGCCGGTAGGCCAGTCAAAATGATCATGACCTATACCGAGGAACTCATGGCGGGCAATCCACGCCATGCGTCGGTGGTTACAGTAAAGACAGGGGTCAAGAAGGACGGCCGCATGTGGGCCCGCCAGACAGAGGTGGTGTTCAACGCCGGGGCTTATGGCGCTTTTGTCCCAACTGCAAACCTGGGTGGCTCCCGTTACTCTGGAGGCTGTTACCGTATCCCGCACCTGAACCTGGTGAGCCGCCTGGTCTATACTAACAGCGTTCCATGCGGCCATATGCGCGCTCCGGGTGAGGCGCAGGTACTGTTTGCTGTGGAGTCGCATACGGACATGATTGCTCGGGCAATGGGCCTCGACCCCTATGAGTTCAGGCTGCAAAACGCGATTCAAGATGGCGATGTCAATTCATTTGGAGAAAGTGGTACCCAGCCCAAAGGATTTCGTTACGTGAAGCCGCGCGAGACTCTGCGGAGGGCTGCCGAAGCTGCCGGTTGGAACCGCCCTCTGCGCCGTGGCAGGGCTGTAGGTAGAGGAATGTCATTGGCCCACCGAGCTCCCGGAGGAGGAGTCAGTACTTCTACCATCAGGATCGACAGCGAGGGTCATGTTACCATTCATACACCGGTCTGGGATACAGGAACGGGAGCCCAGACCATTCTCAGGCAAATCGTGGCTGAGGAGCTGACCATTCCCGTAGGCAATGTGCACCTCGAGGAACTGAATACTGATGCGCTGAAATTTGACTCTGGCGTGGGTGCCGGAAGGGTCACTTATTTGGCGGGCTGGGCCACCGTGAAAGCAGCTCGCGAACTCAAGCGCAAACTTGTTGTTCTTGCGGCCTCATTGCTGGAATGCCCACAGCAACAGATCATTCTCGAAAGGGGCCAGTTGATGCCGCAAGGCCGGCGAGAAAACGCCATCCCCTTGAGCAGTCTGGCGGCAAGGGCAATCGCCTCGTCCGGCGAGCCGCTTCAGAGCCAATGTGAATATCGCGCCGAGGAGCCCGATATCACAAGTTTTTGCGCTCAGGTAGCGGAGGTCGAGGTAGATCGGGAAACCGGCCAGGTCCAGGTACTTAAGATGGTTACCGCCCATGACGTGGCTAATATTCTGAATCCAGTATCCCATCAGGGGCAGATCGACGGCGCCTTCGTCCAGGGACTCGGGTTAGCCCTCATGGAACAGCTGGATTGCGAGGAGGGCCGGATTTCTACTCTCTCGCTGGGGGAGTATAAACTTCCCAACATCCGTGACTTGCCCAAGCTCACCACTGTGCTGGTCGATAGTGGGCCAGGTTCGTTACCTTACGATGGAAAAGGAATCGGCGAAGCCAGTCTCGCGCCTGTGGCCCCAGCCATCGCCAATGCCATTGAGGATGCGGTTGGAGTACGAATCACTGATTTGCCCATTACGGCGGAGAAGGTTTACCGGGGATTGAAGTTGAAGGAGAAAGAGGCCAGAGACGCGACACCGCGGAAGAATACAGAGTTACTCGCCTAGCAGGCTGCGGAAAAACTTCCTTTGAATGAATGCCAAAGGATTAGTCAACATGCTTGATCGGAAGACACTGATCCACTTCTAATGGAGGAAGAAGAACTCCAGGACAGTTCACAGCATGAGAAGAGACCACTACTGCATGAAATGATGAGAATTTGCCTTTAGGCTACGGTCACCCTGCACTTGAATCAATGAGACAGGAGAAGTTTCTATGTATGGAACGGTTAGCCTCTTTTCGGTTCTCAGATTGGTAGTTTTAACTTTTTTCCTAGTACAAGTTTCACCCCACAGCTTGTATGGTCAAGAAGGAAGGAAAATTCGTCTGGGTTTTCCCGCAGTGAGCTTTTCTTCTTTAGTTCATCTCGTTGCGAAGGAGGCGGGCATTTTTAGAAAACACGGTCTTAATGTGGAACTGATTCAAATATCAGGCCCTGTATTGGTGACAGCACTAATAGTTGGAGAGGTCGATTACAGTGCAGCTATTAATCCAGGAATCCTGCTTGCAGCTAAGGGGCTACCTTTAACTGTCGTTATGGCAACTACAAAAGCCCCTCTTTTTTACGTTATTTCTCAAGCTGAAGTAAAGGATCTAAGGGGGCTCGTCGGAAAGAAACTGGCAGTATCTAGAATCGGAAGCTTAAGTCATCTTTTGACTCGTTTGATGATCCAAAAAGGGGGAATCGATCCTGACCAGGTGACCTATATTCAAACAGGATCAACTTCAAATAGTCTTGCCGCCCTTGGCGGACGTGCTGTCGACGCGGCCGCACTCTCTATGCCATTCAACGTCGTTATGACAAAAAAAGGGTTCAACCAGTTGGTATCAACACAAGGCATAGGAATTTATCCAAATACTGGCCTTCAAGCGAGTAAAGAAAAGATGGAGAATAATCGGGAGGAGGTTAAGGTCGTAATAGAGGCGTTACTAGACACAATGGGATATATTGGGAAGGAAAAGGGCATGGTGATCGATTATATCAAGCGAACATGGAAGCTCAGCGCAGACGTGGCAGAACAAACCTATAAGGAGTTTATTCCTTTTCTGCCGAGGGATGGCAAGATTAGTCTCGAAGCAGTCCAAGAATATCTCAATGGTGCCTTTAAAGATAACCAATTACCACGACATGTCGATGTAAAAACAGTCGTCGATCTTTCAGCTCTAGAGCAGGTTCTGAAACGGAAATAAACTAGGACTACTTCAAAACATTACAGGTGGTTTTATGGTAGCACGAAAAAAAGGGAGGATCACAGACGCTGACTTAGCCCGGGTCAGGCCGAAAACTCCCGAGGGAAAATAGTTCCGCCGCTGACCTGCCCCCTGCCCAACCCTACCCCCTAGTTGCAGAGGGCATAGCCCTTGCGCCCCAAGTGTGGATCTTGAGAGTTGCCATTGAGGATTGACACCGCTGCTCTTTGCGCTCGCTGCGCCTAGTTACGACTCAATCTTAGCTGCCGAAAGGCGTAGTTTCTATCTTTGCAACTATTCATCCGCCTTCTCCTCTAATCTGCAACCTCTCCCTGCTGTGTGTTCATGAGGCCGATATTTTCCATGGCAGGTCTTCCGGTGTGAACCAGAAAACGCGCAGGTTCTCGGCTCGTATTGAAATGTTGGTGCCAAGAGAAAACCGGTATCGAGAGCGTATCCCCCTTTTCCCAATTGTAGCGCTTGTCCTCAATGATGCTGTAGCCTTCACCCGATAGGACATGGTTCACCTCTTCGTAAAGGTGACGGTGCGCGCCCGAGCGTTTGCCCGGTTCCATATGGGCGACTAAGGTCGACATGACCTTGACGTGAAACCCCAATTTCGGATCGACAACGGGCGCCACCCATCCCATCGGAGTCCTTTCAAACTTCAGATCCTTACCTTTGACCAGGACCTTGCCCTTCCGGCGCGCTTGCTCCTCCTCCTCGGCGAACCGGAGCTGTTCAAAATAAAGTTTGGCCGCTGTAGAGCCTTCGTAGTGAGCGGGATCGATTCCTTTCGGAATGCCTCTCTGCATGTCCGGAATTTCCACTGCCCCAGGAATCAAACTTTTTTTCTCAGCGGTGTCTTTCTGTGCAAACACCCAGTATTCCGGATAACGCTCGTCTTCGTAGATCGCCACTCCGATACCCATCGACAAAGGTCCGGTCGTCGACGCCACGTAAACCATATCTTCGTCAGATAGATTGACGTGCCGGTGCCAGGCAAACACCGGAACACAGATGAAATCTCCGGGCTCCCAATCGTAGCGGACACCATCAATGATACTGTACCCGTGACCTTTGAGAACGTGGATGACCGCCTCGACCGTGTGCCGGTGGCCCATAGTCTTCCATTGGTTATTTTCCTCCCCAGGAGGAAAGCCGTTGATCCAGAAGCGGATGATCCTTGAATTAAATCCAATTCTCGGGTCTACAAGCAAAACCCAGTTCTGGCCCATGAACTCACGGTCGATTTTTTCCTTTGGAATATGAACCGGAGATTTCTCCCTCCGCTTGAGCTCCTCTTTGGCGAAGCTCATCATTTCCATGTACATCTTCAGATATTCGTCGTAACGAGGGGGCTTGCTCTCCATTTGTTCCTCTTGTTCCTCAGCCGACAGTAAGACTGATACTGGAATAACCTCCCAAAGCCGGTGACTACGCCACTTACGATGGCTATTCGCAATCTTTCCCGGGTTTAAGAGCTGCAGTGACCTAGTGTAACCGGATTGAATTACGTCGTTTCTATCGACAAAACTATTTGCTACCCTTTTTATCCAGAATGATATAAAGTTGTCAAGGAAAACGTTATAAGTTGTCAACAAATCCATGCAGTTCCCTGTTGACTTATCGCCCCTCTTAGAGTAAGTATCTCTTCCAAAAAATGAGAATCTATTCTCATTTTTCCTTAGATTTAGGAGCGGCATTTATCCATGAACCTTAATCTTCCTCTGACGTTTGCTAAATTACGAGCGCCGGTCAATTGGCATAGATATTGCTGCTCTAATTTAAGTTTAAAATTTTAAGATCTCTTTCGGAGGATCCCATGGCGGATAAATTCGTGCAGCTTTTCAAAAAGGGAAAGTTGGGGCAGTTGGAGACTCGAAACCGAATCAAATACGCCGCATGCTGAGTGTCTAACTTCAATACCCTGGAAGGGTATACGTCGGAAAGAGAAGTGGCTCGGATGGAAGTGATCTCGCGGACAGGCTGCGCGATCATCACAAACCAGGGAGCTTATCCCGACCGTAAAGCGGAGGGGAAGGCCTATCTCCGCCAACTGGCTCTCTACGATGATAAGTATATCCCTTCTCTAGCCAGGATCGCCGAGATGATTAACCGGCAGGGGGCCATCTCGATTCAACAAATTCTCCACGGCGGCCGCTACGGCGGCATCGAGCTCGATTACTGTATTCAACCGTCGAGCGTGAAGCAGACTCTGAAACACTTCCGGCCCCCTCGGGAGATGACAAAGGCTGAGATCAAGGAGTGCATCCGTGAACATGCCCAGGCTGCCCGGCGGTCCATAGAGGCCGGATTCCATGGTGTGGAGATAACGAGTTTTATGGGCTACCTCCTTTCGGACTTCAACTCAAAGTTCACCAATCAACGTACAGATGAGTATGGGGGTTCGGTCGAAAACCGGGGTAGATTCATGGTGGAGTTGATCGAGACTATCAAAGAAACCATCGGCGATGACAGGCCGGTTATTGTCAGATTGAACGGGGTCGAGTTGATGGACGAGGTCGGTGGAAGTACGCCGGAAGAGTGCCTGGAATTCATGAAGATGGCTGAGAGGGCTGGCGCGGATTGTATCAGTCTGGTGGTGGGCTGGCATGAGTCCCGGACCGGCGCGCTCGGACGGGATCTCCCGACAGATCATTGGCTCCATCTGGCCGAGGCCGCGAAGAAGGTTGTCAATATTCCCGTGGCTTTCGGGCCGCGGTTTGGCGATCCATCGCTGGCTGAAAAAGCAGCCGGGGAGGGGATCATCGACTTCTGGGAAGTGTGTCGCCCTTTACTGGCCGACCCTGAACTGGTGCACAAAATACGGGAGGAGCGCACCCGAGAGATCAGACCGTGCGTGGGAGGACTCCTCTGCCTCTCGCGGATGTTCCGGAATCTCCCCTATATCTGCGCCGTCAACCCCCAGTTGGGCCATGAATACGAACCCGCCTACCAAATTGAGCCGGCTGTGGCTAAAAAGAAGGTCATGGTGATCGGGGCAGGACCTGGGGGCTTGGAATGCGCCATTACTGCTGCTAAGAGGGGGCATCAGGTCGCGATTTATGATAAGAAAGCGAAAGTGGGGGGGCAATTGATCTCAGCCTCTCGGGAAATCGGCGGCGGGGAGGTTTTTCTTAAACTGGTGGACTACTACCAAACCCAGATTGAAAAATTTCATGTAACTCTAAAACTTAACACGGAAGTTACTCCGAAGCTCTGCGAGGCGGAGAGCCCTGATGTGGTGGTGGTGGCTACGGGAGCGGAGATTCCCTCCAGACCTAATGGGATAGACGGCAAGACCAAAGTGGTCAGTGCCTCTGACCTACTCGAGAAGGGAGCCGAAACGGGAAAAAAGATTGTGATCCTTGGCGGGGACAGGATGGGCCTTGTCGCTGCCGAAGCCCTGGCGGAACAAGGGAAAGAGGTGGTGGTGGTAGAGGAAGGAGAAAGGATTGGCTCGGATGTAATCCCCACCTGGAAGTGGCGCCATGACAAATGGATCAAAGAGTTCTCGATTCGGGTCTTTGTGGCAAGCCGGGTTGAAGAGGTTACCGAGACGGGGGTCCGGATTCGAAACAAAGAAGGAGGAGAAATCTTCATTGAGGCTGACACAGTTGTTCAGGCAGGGCCGCGCAAGCCGCAACAAGAACTCCTTTCTCTCCTCGAGTTTAGCGCTGACGAGGTTTACGCGATCGGAGATGCGGTGCGGCCCAGATCGGTGCACAATGCCATCCATGAGGGCTTTAAAATCGGCGTCAGAATTTAAGGACTTAAGGGGTATTCAATGCTGTTTAACGATTTTAGGGAGTTTCTTGACTTTCTTGAGGACAAGGGAGAGCTAAGACGCGTGCGGCGATCCGTGGATCGGTACTTAGAAACGGCGCTTGTGACCAAGAAGGCGATTGAGGAAAGAGGGCCTGCGTTGCTATTCGAAAACGTAAAAGGCTACGGGGTTCCTATAGCCTCGGGTGTTTATGGAACGCAACGAAGAGTTTGCCTTGGACTCAACACCACTCCCGAAGCCTTCGTCAAGGACTATGTTAAGCGTTCGCAGAGGCTCAGCGATTTTTCCCCTCGAATCGTGAGCAGCGGACCCTGCAAGGAGAACATCATTAAGGGAAGAAAGGTGGACCTTAATAAGTTCCCTATTACATGGCATGCGGAGCGCGACCGGGGCTGGTATATTGACGCCACCTGCTGCATTGTCAAGCACCCGGAGACCAAGACCCGCAACGCCTCCGTCCATCGACTCTTTATCCACGCGAAAAATCAAACCGGGCTATGGATGAGCCCATTTAACCTCTGGCACATCATCATGCGTTATTGGGAGCAAGGGGAAGCTTGCCCCATGGCCGTGGCCATCGGCGTCGATCCTTACTGCATGATGGCAGCTTCTACCAGCATGCCGTTGGAAGAAGACGAGTTCGCATTCGCTGGGGCGCAGCGGGGAAAGCCTATAGATATGGTCAGGTGCGAGACCGTCGATCTCGAAGTGCCTGCCACGGCAGAGATTGTTTTGGAAGGAGAGATCCCGCCCCACGAGAGGAAGCTGGAGGCTCCCTTTGTTGAATTCACCGGTTACTATGGTGACGAGCGGCTGGCTCCGGTCTTTAATGTAAAAGCCATTACCTACCGGGATCATCCCATTTACCACGATATCATCACCGGCCCCCCTCCAGATGAAAACCAGCCGATGTTGATCACTAACATGGCGGAGATCTACAAGCTGGTGGCCCGCGTGTTTCCCGAGGAGAGCATCCTTGATGTCTACCTTACAGAAGGGGGCTGCACCTATTTTAACTGCGTTGTGCGGATCAAGAAACGGTATCCAGGGCAGGGAAAACAGGTTGCCTCGGCGGTTCTGTCCTATCAAGGGGTCAAGAACGTTATCGTGGTGGACGATGACATCGATGCCCGTAACCATGTTCAAGTAGAATGGGCCTTCGCCACCCGTTATAGGGGGATTAAGGACACCATTGTTATCCCTGACAGTTTGGGATGTCCGCTCGATCCAACCTCCATCGACGGCGTCGTGACTAAGATGGGGTTCGATGCCACCAAGCCCGTAGGCCAGGACAAGCAAATGTCGCAGATGGTCCACAACGCTTGTTATTTCCCGACTGATACAGTTCGTTTGGCTGATTACATAGACGGTTGGAAGGGGGAAGGAGTCTACCGTGGCACCAAGAAAGAAGGAAAACGAGGGAAAAAAGCGGGGTAGAATGAAAAAACTTTTGCACGGGGACCGTACAGTATGGATCACGCCGCTCGCACGGAGCCGCTTCATTTAAGAGGCATCACCAAGCGTTACTACGGCATCGCCGCGCTCGAGGCGGTTGATTTCGATCTGCGACCCGGCGAAATCCACGCGCTTGTCGGCGAAAATGGTGCCGGGAAGAGCACGCTGGTGAAGATCATCGGCGGCGTGGTTCGTCCCGACGGCGGCGAGTTGCTCCTCGGTGATCATTCGGTCCGGTTCGCCTCGCCTCATGACGCGCTCGCAGTCGGCATCGCAGTTATCCATCAGGAGCCCCACCTCATCCCCTCACTGAGTGTGGCCGAGAACCTCTATGCGGGACACATTGCCGTGCGCCGGCGGTTTGGCGTGCCGCTCGTCGATCGCCGCGCGATGGCCGATGGCGCGCGGGAAATTCTCGGACCTATCGGGGTACGTCTCAACCCGGGTCAGCCTGTCTGGACGCTCTGGGCCGCTCAGCGGCAGCTCGTGGAAATCGGCAAGGCGCTGGTCCACGGCGCTTGCTTTCTCGTGATGGACGAGCCAACCGCCAGCCTGGAGCCGGCGGAGGTCAAAGAATTGCTCGCCCTAATGGCGAAGCTGCGCGCATCGGGTGCGGGTATTGTGTTTGTCTCTCACAAAATCGATGAGGTGCTTGCCATCGCCGATCGGGTTACGGTCCTCCGCGACGGGCGTCGGATCGCAGCGGAGCCCGTAGCAGCGCTCAACGGGCGAGAGCTGGTGCGACTGATCGTGGGCGGTGATATCAGCGGTGTCGAGGCGCGTCCGGACCGCAAACCCGGGGTGGAGCGATTGAGTGTCCGGGTGCGGCTTGGCTCACGGCCGGTAGACGTGAGAGTGAGCAAAGGAGAGATCGTCTCTGTGACGGGCTTGATGGGTGCCGGCGCCTCCGACCTCCTCCGCGCTGTCGGCGGCGCCCAGCCGCAGTCCGTTGAAGCTGCTAAGGTGGATGGCGTGCCCGCGAGCTTGCGCCACCCGGCCGAGGCCCTTGCCTGTGGTGTCGGCATGATCCCGGAGGACCGGAAGGATGGCCTGATCCCGACGCTGTCCGTGGCTGAGAACATTGTGCTCTCTTGCTTGGCGCGGGTAAGCTGGTGCGGCTTTCTCTCGCGCCGGCGCATAAGGGTTCTCGCCCAGCGTTTCGTTGACGGGCTTGGTGTTAAGACACCCGGGCTCTGGGTAGCGGTGCGCGAGCTAAGCGGGGGGAATCAACAGAAGGTGGTTCTTGGTCGCCTGCTTGCGTCGGGCGCGACTGTGCTGGCTGCAGATGAACCCACCCACGGCGTGGACGTCAACGCACGCGCTGAGATTCACCGTCTGCTGGTCGGCTATGCAAGGGATGGGGGCTCTATCCTCATGTCGTCAGCGGACCTTCCCGAGGTGCTCGACCTATCCGACCGAATCATCGTACTCCGGCGCGGTGAGGTCGCCGGAGAGTTCCCGCGACGTTGCGCGACGCCCGCGAAGCTCCTTGCCTGTGCCGCAGGTGTAGTGTCGCCGGGAACTTCTGATGGGAAGACGGACCTGGTCGGCGTCCACTCCGAGAGGCCTTTTCGCCGTCCGCCCGCCGGGCGATTCCGAGCGGCCGACGTCCGGCAGGTGCTTCTGCCGCTGGTCCTGGTTGCTCTTCTCACAGCGCTGTCGCTTCTCAACGAGCACTTCTTGACGGTCGGAAACATCCGCAACGTTCTGCTTCAGACATCCGTCCTGGCAATCGTCTCAATCGGGATGACGTTTGTCATCGTCGCGGGCGCCTTTGATCTCTCCGTCGGATCGGTCGTTGCCCTGTCGGGGTCGATGGCTGCGCTCATGATGGTGGAGTACGGCCTCTTGCCGGGAATCGCTGCTGGCCTCGGGATCGGGTTGGCCGTTGGGCTTGCAAACGGCGTACTGATCGCCGGTCTAGGGGTTTCACCGTTTATTGCGACCCTCGGCACGCTGGTGATCGCGCGCGGTTTGGCCCTGGCCGTCACGGGTGGCTCCGTGGTATCCGACCTGCCGTCGTCCTTCGCTGTCTTGGGAAGCGGCGTTGTCGCTGGCATTCCGGTTCCGGTTTTTCTCGCGGTGGTCGCTTTCACGGTGGGCGTGGTTCTCCTTGGATGGACACCGTTCGGTCTGAAAATTTACGCAGTCGGCGGCAACCGTGAGGCTGCCCACCTTGCCGGGATCCGTGTCGGCCGGGTCCTCGTAGCCTGCTTCGCGATCTGCGGCACACTGGCAGCCCTCGGTGGTCTTATCCTTGCTGCGCGTGTCCAATCAGGCCAGCCGACCGTCGGTGTGTTCATGGAGCTTTACGCAATCGCGGCGGTAGTGCTGGGCGGCGCCTCGCTACGCGGCGGGGAGGGGAACATGATCCAGACCCTTCTGGGTGTGTTGCTCATCGGTTTTCTTCAGAACGGACTCAACTTGATGAATGTCCACTCGTACTGGCAGCAGGTTGTTCTGGGGATGGTGTTCATCGGAGCCGCCGCGCTCGAGTGGCTCAAGGGGAGAGTGTGATGGGATACCGCATCCTCACGGCGTGGGCGAGCTCGTGCGTGGCCCTGATGCTGTTCAGCTCCGGGGCGCTCGCGCAGAGGAAGCTTGTGATCGGCGTGTCGCTGGCGTCGTCCACGAACCCGTTTTACGTCGCCATGGAGAAGGGGATGCTGGAGAAGGCGCAGGAGCTGGGTGTGACCCTCCGATTGGTTCGGGCCGAAGAGGACCAGGTAAAGCAACTCGACGGCGTGATGGACCTAATCCAGTCGAGGGTTGATGTGATCTTGATCTCGCCGATCACCGCGGCGGGCGCCGCGCCCGCGTACGAGGCGGCGCGCTCTGCGAGAATCCCCGTGCTAAGCGTTGCGCGCTCCGTGGACGCCAAATATCACGTAGCATTCGTGGGCACGGACTGGACAAAGCAGGGTGAGCGCATCGGCGAGTGGCTCGCCGGAAAGCTCCGAAGCGGTGGCAAAGTTGGGATGCTCCTCGGTCCGGCCGGAGCTTCAGTCTCGATCGACATGGAGAATGGGTTCAGGCGAGGCGTCGGAAAACACGGAGGGATCCGGATCGTGGCGGCGCACCACTCGGCGCTTACGAAGGCGGATGGGCTCAAGCTCGCCGAGGACATCCTGATCGCTGTGCCCGATGTTCAGGCGATCTACGCGATGAACGACGAGCTTGCCCTCGGGGCGGTTCAGGCGGTCAAGGCGGCGAAGATGCGCGTAGTCGTTACCGGGTTTAACGGCGTGTCGCCGGCGATCTCGGCCGTCAAGGCAGGCGACCTCGGCATGACGATTGCACTGAAGCCAATGACGTGGGGCAAGCTCGCCGTGCAAGCAGCCGTAGGCCACGCCAATGGCAAGTCCCTGCCGCGCATCGTCGAGATCGAAACCGTCCTGGTGGACCAGAGCAACGTTGCCAGGCTCACACCGCAGGATTTGCAGTGAACCAACGTCTCCGATGGTCCCTAACCCTTGGTATTTCGCGACCGATACGGTTCGTGTGAATGACCATATAGACAGCTGGAAGGGAGAGGAATCTACCGTGGCACCAAGAAAGAAAGAAAGCGAGAGAAAGAAGCGGTATCGATGTAATCGGTGCGGCTATATTGTTTACGCGGAGGCCGGTAAGACAAAAAAAGCGCCTCGCTTTTGTCCCCAGTGCGCCGTCGTGCACTACAAGGGTGACATGGTTCCGCTATCAGAGTAGAGCGAGACCTTTCGTATGGAGGAGTTTCGATACATCGAGCCCAAAAGCTTGCGCCGGGCTTGTGACTTACTCAAGCAGCACCAGGGAGAGGCAAAGCTGATCGCCGGGGGTGTATCCCTCATCGCCATGATGAAGAACCGGCTCGTGCGTCCAGGTGTCCTGGTCAATATCAAAGCGGTCCGCGGCCTTGACAAGATCAGTTTTCGTCCCCGCAGCGGCCTCAGAATCGGCCCCCTGGTGATTCACCGCAGGGTTGCTGCGCATCCTCTAATCCGGGAACGCTTCGGTCTCCTGGCTGAGGCGGCCTCAGAGATAGGGTCACCGGCGATCCGTAACATGGGGACTGTGGGGGGAAACCTTTGCCATGCGGACCCCAATGGGGACCTAGCCCCCGCTCTTCTTTGTCTCGATGCGCGCCTTAAGTTGGTGCGCCCTGGGGAAAAGAGAGTTGTTTCCCTGGACCAGTTTTGTGCGGACTACTACACGACCTGTCTCGAGGCGGATGAGATTCTGGCAGAAATTCTCGTCCCGCTGCCTGCGCGGAGGAGTGGTGGGGCCTATTTGAAATTGAAGCGCACGGCGACGGATATGGCAGTGGTTCAAGTGGCCGCGTGCCTCACGCGGGACGCAAGACCGGGTGTTTGCGCGCTGGCTCGCATTGTGATCGGCTCGGTGGGCCCTTACCCCATCTTAGCCAGAGAGGCGGCCGAGCATCTCGTGGGAAAAGGCTTGTCTCCGGAGGTCATTGAGCAAGCGGCAGCCCTGGCTGCGGGTCAAGCTCAACCCGGCGCCGATGCTCGGGGATCGGCGGACTATAAGAAAGAGATGGCCCGGATCTTTGTCAAACGAGCCCTGAAACTGGCGTGGGAAAGGGCTGGCGGGAGTGATTGGGGAGATGCGCGTAGCGTTTCAGCTTAACGGTGAGCCTGTAGAGTTAGAGTTCAAGCCAAATCGAACTCTTCTCGAGGTGATTCGGCAAGATCTTGCCCTTACCGGAACAAAGGACGGCTGCGGTATCGGGGAGTGCGGCGTCTGTACCGTGCTTTTGGACGGTTGGCCGGTTCGCTCCTGCCTGACTTTGGCGGTTGACGTGCGTGGAC
>Ga0154352_1042_pt1 | contig 14725 bp, 12 predicted proteins | sample RifGroA2_FD_115880 | JGI IMG/M metagenome (GOLD analysis project Ga0154352, IMG submission 115880) | Deltaproteobacteria bacterium GWA2_57_13
ACAAGGATCGTGGCAACGCGAAGGACAAGAAACCACAGGTCAGTGGTCTCTAATCGAGAAAGGATTTTTTGCCAGAACGAGAACATCTCCGTGCGAGTTTAGAATGAAACCGCGGCCGGGAACTTGAGGGTAAACGTGGCCCCTTGACCGGGTTGGCTCTCCACTTGAATGCTTCCCCCGTGGGTTTTGACGATGCCGTAGCTGACTGCCAGCCCTAAACCGGCCCCCTCACGTGTCCCTTTAGTGGTAAAAAATGGATCAAAAATTCTTCCGACGATTTCAGGGGGAATTCCCTGGCCGGAATCACGCACCTCCGCGCAAACCCATAGGCCTTCGTGATTCACGGAAAAGGTTCGCACCGAAATTTTTCCACCTTGCCGCATAGCGTCCCGGGCATTGCTCCAGAGATTTAAAAATACCTGCTGCAACTGATTCGAATCGCCCCATGTCTGCGGCAGAGAGGGTTCAAGGGCCTGCTCAAAAAAGATACTCATTTTGGCAAAGGGTTTTTCGACCAGCGTCAAACTTTCACTGATAACCGTATTCAGATTCAGGGGGGCCGGCTCAGAGTTCGATTTCCTCGCAAACGTCAGGAGACTCCGCACGATCCCTCCCATTCGAGAGATATTTCTGTCGATTACCAGCAAATCCTGGACTAACTCCGTCCCTGGGTTTAAGCCTTGCAGATCCTTGAGGATGAGTCGGACCTTGCCCATGATGATGCTTAAGGGATTGTTGATCTCATGGGCCAATCCAGCAAGCATCTCTCCAACAGAAGCTAGCTTTTCTGCATGAATAAGCTCGGCTTGCATTAGGCCACGTTCTTTATCTGACTTTTCTTGGCGCTTGAGGGCATCCCAGAAAAGCCATGAGCAAGAAGCAAACAAAAAGACCCCAAGCGTTACGGACAGGACCCAGACTGCTCCCCGCATTCTGTCAATTAGAGCAAAATGGTAGACTGGATGCCTGTAGATTTCTAGGACGCCATAAACCTCATTCGAGCCCAGACTTAGGAGAGGGACATAGATTTCTAAGAGCCTTCTTTCATTGTATCTATCTCTCTCGTATATGTGCTCATTCTTCACAAGCCCCATGGCAACTTGGACCTTCCCGCCCAGGGCCTTTTTAAGCTCACTATTGCCTTCAAAGTTTTTGCCGACGAGCCTCTCTTCATCCGACCATACCAGAGTCCCCATCCGGTCGTAGATCTTGACCCGAATAACATCAGGCATTGAAGTGAGCCGCTCAGCAAACTGTGCAAATACAACGCTACCTTTTTCTCCGACCGCCCGCGCAAAAATATCGGCGGAAAGATCAGTGTGGCTGAGCGCCCTGATGAGGCTAGCCGTGTCGTTCGCCTCTTCCTCCACAAGGCTCTTTCTCAGAAGATAGGAAATAGCGCTGCTAAGGATGACCACTGCGAGAATCGTGGCAAGAAATAGAATCAGCAGAAACTTGTGAAATATATTAGGCCTATCCATGACCAGGGCAAGACTGTCCCGCGAGGGAATATCGCCTCGCAAGGTGACGCACAGGAAATTGGCCAACACCGATCTTGGAGGTTCTAGAAATACGCAAAAACTGTGCCGCTATCGAATGGATCTTGCGACCTTTTTCCCAGAAAGGGCGATCAGTGCGTTTAGGTAGGATGCTTCTCTTTTATTGGAATGCTTAAGGTGAAATTCGTATTTTTAAGAAAAGAGCGCTGAGAAGACACGACCGGAACGACGCGGCCGTGGTCGAGCTCGATGATCCGATCAGCCTGTTGGCCAATGTGGGGATCGTGAGTTACCACGAGGAGGGTATGACCGGCGCGGTGAAGGTGATGAAAAATCTTCATGATCGTCTCTTCGTTTGTGGCGTCGAGATTGCCCGTGGGTTCGTCCGCCAAAACGATCTTGGGTTGGTTGATCAAGGCTCGGGCAATGCAGACGCGCTGTTGTTCCCCGCCTGAAAGCTCCGAGGGGAGAGAATCCAGTCTTTCCCCAAGCCCGACCCGGCGCAAGGCTTCTTCGGCCTCTCCCTTATCCGGCATGCTGTGAAAGTACTGAGCCAACATGACGTTCTCTACAGCCGTGAGATAAGGGATGAGGTAAAAATGCTGAAAGATAAGCCCCACCTTTTCTCTGCGGAATCTGACCCTCTCCTCCTCTGTATAAGTGACAATGTCGACCCCATCGACCCAAAGAGCGCCGGACGTGGGAAGATCCAGGGCGGCGATCATGTTCAGGAGCGTGCTTTTGCCGGAACCTGAGGCGCCCATCACGGCAACCCATTCTCCGGGACAGATCTCTAAGCTGACTCGGTCCAGAGCACAAACCTTCCCATTGTAGTTCTTGCTCAGTTCATGCGACAAAATGAGTGGCTCCATTCTCCCTCACTCCCCTCTCAGGACGACCGCCGGGGCGAGTCTGGCGATACGCTTTGCAACCCAAAGGCTGGAAAAGAGCGAAACCCCCAGCCCGATGCCGAGCCCTGTTGGAAGGCTCATGAGGCTAGGATAAACGAGCGAACCAAACACGCTAAGGCCGATCATCTCTGTAAATAAAACACCCAGGGCCGACCCGAGTATTCCGCCGAACACACCGATGCCGGCTGCCTCGCAGGCGAAAATCCAGGCCACCTCTCTTGCACCCGCTCCCAGCGCCCGCATGAGCGCCAATTCAACCTTTCGTTCCAGCGCCTCTTTGGTCATGGTAGAAAACACGCTCAGGCCTGAGGCGAGAAGGACAAAAAGGGCAACCAGCCCCAGGAAAATCTCCAAGCGAGTCAGCAGCTTCTCCTCGGCCTCGGCCACCTGCAACAAGGTTCGTACCCCGGCCTCTGGCCATAGCTTGCGCAATGCCGCGACGGTCTCATCCAGCCTCGTGGTGGCCGAGCTGCTGACGTAAACGGAGGTCAACAACCCCGGATGCCCGGTCAGCTGCTGGGCGCTTTCCAGAGAGACGAAAACCTGATGCTCCTCTGATCCACCGGTGCGCAACACCCCCGCCACGGAGAAGGTGAGTCGGGAACTCTTGTAAACCGCCGAAAGAGGGTCTCCCAAACGAAGGCCCAGCTTGGCGGCAACGTTCAGCCCCACAAGGGCTTCGCCTTTTTCCCTGGGCCACCTTCCCTCCACCTGCCACCACGGGTGCACCGCCTTGGCGGCGGTAAAAAGAGTCCCTCCCAAAACGATATCTCTACCCCGGATTTTCACCACACTGTAAAGAAACGGAACGTATCCCCTGAGCCGATCTTTCACCCTGCTATCCTCAAGATTATGGAGTTGCGTCTCGTTGAGGAATGGCCCCGTCCCGCTCTGCGGCACTAGTAGAAGATTGGCCCCGTAGTTCCTTAACTCCCCTGCGAGCCTCCCCATGATTCCCAGTCGCAGATTAACCGCAGCCACGACCAGAGTGGCGCCCAAGGCAACCGCGCACACAGAGCCTGCGATGGGTCCTTTACGGTAGCGAAGCGATGCCAACAGGATCTGCCACGTCATCTCCCTCATCTCAGCTCCCCCTCATGGCCCTGATGGGCTCCAGCCGCGTCGCCTCCCTCATAGGCAAAAACGAACCCACCACGGCCAGGCCTACCGCCAGAATTAAAGTCGTGAAAAGGATGACTCCTTGGAGCGAAAGTGGAAGCGAGAAACTCGCGAGCGAGAAAGTTCGGGCAGCAAGCAGTCGCGCGAAGGCCAGCCCGCCGAAGTAGCCAAGCACGCCACCGAAAAAGCCGCTTATCCCTCCCTCTAGAAGGAAAAAGAGACTGATCTGTTTCCCATCGGCTCCCAAGGCCTTCATCAAGCCGATCTCCTGGCGCCTCTCGAAGATCGCCGTCATCATGGCGGCCATAACGCCGAGGGAAGCTGCGAGCAGGGCTAAAGCAACCGTCAACATAAAGGTGAGCCTCATCTTGCCGATAAACGCCCCCTCCGCCTCGCTCACCTGGCGGATAGCCTTGGCGCTGGAGTCGGGAATCGCTTCCTCAAACTGATGGATGATAGAGTTAAGAAAGGGCGAACAATACCAGGTTTCGTACTCCTCCGGGGAAAGGCGCGCTGGGCCGATCCGGCTGGCCCTTATGGCAAGGCTATTGTTCGGCGTTACCAGAGCACTCACCTGAATTTTATCCACTTTTCCTGGAAGGCCGAAGAGATCTTGGGCCTTCTTGAGATGGACAAAGACCTGCTCTTCTTCTACTCCGCCGGTCTGGACAAGACCACGAATGGGGAAAAGAACAGTCCTACCCTGGTACGTTATCCGGACAACTCCCCCCCGGCCAACCCCGATTCTTTGCGCCAGTTGGCTCCCAAGGAGCACACCCTGTCCGTCCTCTCCGACCCAACCCCCCTCAACCCGCCACCAGCGAGCGAGGCTTTTCAAGCCAGTGCGAAATTTCCCTGAATCGGGCTCGACCTCTCTTTGAGTTCCGCTGGCGAAAGTAAAAAGCCCCTTGCCCGCCGGAATGGCGATCTCTTCTTCGAACCAGGTTCCTACCAAAAGGGCCCGATTTCCCTCGATCTCGACGAGGCGAGACAAAAAGGGAGCGAAGGCCACGATGTTATGTCTCCAGAAAATGGTCTTTAGCTTCACCAGATCGGCCTCCTCTAAATGGGCCGACTCCTCGGGCGCGACGTATTTCAAACCGCCGATCTCTACCTCCAGCGGGTCGCTCCTGGGCACCAAAAGAATATTGGCGCCAAAAGATCTGAGCTCTTTGGCGACTTGCTCGGTTAGGTGAAAGGCCAGGTTAAGAAAAGCGGATACCAGAGCAGCCGCGCTCGCCACCGAGAGAACAATCAGGGCGGTGCTTGTTTTTTGTTTCCACAATGACTTTGCCAGCAAACGCGTAAGCATCTGCTTGATCATTTCCCCGCGCGGTCAAAGCGGGCCCGCCCTTCGGCCAGGGCTTGGCGATCGATGACAAGATGACCGTTTATCCTCATGGCCTTCAAAGGCAGGGGATTACATCCTCCGGGAGTTCCAATCGTCGCAAACGCGATCGGGGCGCCGCAGTTACGACAAACCAACTGTTCCCCCTCGAGAACGTAACCTTTCAAGGGACAGATATTGCAGGCATCGAAGGCCCCCGCGATTTTCCCCTCGCGGCTGCGGACGATGAAGAAGCGAACATCGACACCGGCCAGGTTCACCACGTATTTCTGCATCGCGTGTTCGTGAATCGCTTCCAAAGGGAGGCGAATTTCGTCTCCGAACGCCAAGCGAACCGGTGTTGGGTCGTAGCCCCGCGTCGCTGAGGCTACGAGAGAGAGTCCCAGAAGAGAGCTAATCCCCAGGGCGACTCCCGCGGCGACGGTAGTCGAGCGTTTTACGCTGCGCACCTCCGCTTTCTTTTTCCTCTGATCGGGTAAGGACAGAGAGCCGTCTAACTGGGGGCGCAAACCCCACGCGTCCCGGAGCATGATCAGTGCCGGAAGAAGGATCAGGCCTATCAGGATGAGGATTGAGGTCCTCTCCTGGGTGAGAAACCCGACAAGGACCAGAAGCGACTCGTTGGAAGGGATCAAGCCGGCCTCAAAGAACTCGTGAAGGCCATTGGCTACAAGCTTGATGACCAGTAGAGTAAGCACGAAGCTGGTGGCCGTGAAGAAGCGCTTCAGGTTAATCCTCACGCTTCCTTTGACCAGGAGCCATCCAAAGAGAAAGGCTAGGAGAAGGCCAACCCCTCCCCCCAACAAATTAAACATGGGATTCGCCCCAATGGTCGCTGAAAGAGCGAAGAGGAAAAGGACGGCCTCAACCCCTTCCCTAAAAACCATGAGAAAGCTGAAAAGAAAAAGACCTGCGCCCGCTCTGCCAGAGGTCACAGCCTGTAACCGGGTCTCCATCCGCTGTTTTAGAGTCTTACCCGCCTTCCACATCCAGATCAGTAGGGAACTGACAAAAAGGGCGGCCACCAACATAAGGGATCCCTCAAGCAGCTCGTTCTCCGGATCCCAACCGAATTTTTGAACCAGCAGTGCGGCAAAGAGGCTCGCCAGGAGGGCCGCCCAGAGGCCTCGAAAGACATAACGGCTTAACTCAACCCTCCCAGTTTTCCTGAGGTAGGCAAGAACGACTCCCACCACTAAAGCCACCTCGACCCCTTCACGGAGGGTGACCACCATAGCCTCGACCATTTTCAGCAGGACATCCATTTCCCTCACACCCTAGAATCGGCAAACGGGCACACGAGAGCCCCTGCCTTCTAGGAGTGCAAAAGGCATACCAAGGTTAGATCCTACAAAAATCCTTTATTTTATTAGTCGAACTTCCGAAATATGGGAATACAAACAAAACTTCTTCCAAAAATAGGAAGACACTGGGGCAAAACCCGGCATGCTTTCCTCATATTCCGTGGCGCATCCCCATCGGTTGGTTCAGGAGATAGAGATTGATCAGGGTGGCAATAAGGGAAAGGACAATGAATGGGACCAATGCCTTTCCGGTTGCTTCTCCCCGGTCAAAAAGAGGCCGAGCCAGGCGGTAGCCTACTGCGATGGAAAAGATCATGCCCGCTAATATGAGCAGCATCTGGAGCCAATAGACAACTTCTGAGGAAACCAGGGGAACAACCCGCCAATCCGCGTTGCCGGCATCGAATGGAGTGTAAAGGATAATCGCTCGGCGCAATGCGGGGACGGCTCCCGGCCCTTCACTCAGAAGATGGGATAAGTTGTGCGCCAGGTGCATCGCCAACCCGACAGGAATAAACATATAGCCGAGTGTAACAAAGACCCGCTTCACGCCTTTTCCATTCTCGCCGGCCATCCGATCAGCAAGCCAGGCCGCGAGAATCACGATCAGGGGGAAGATAAGCAGCGAGCCCAGAAAAAACAGCGCCGATTCCGTGAGGCTCAGATAGGTCGCTGGCTTCATCAGGATTCGCACAGAGACAGGAATGAGCCGTGAAAGCGTGGAGATCCACTGGCTCCAACTCGCAAGCATCTGAGCCGTCACCAAGGTAGTGAGCCCTACCAGGACCACGGCCAGATAGGATTCATCGAGCCAGTGTTTGCTCGCAGCCCAGAGGTCCTTTCCCAAGGGGCGGAATCGCAAGGCCAGGTTGCTGCTCGGGCAGCTCTTCACGCACTCGAAGCAGAAGTTGCAATAGGTATTTCGCTCCATGGTCATGGGAAACTCAAACATCGGGCAGCCCTCTCCCTTTTCATTTCCTCGATAGCAATCCTGACGGCAGTCCTTGAGGCAACGGCTGCGGTCCCCCATCCGCAGTTCCACCGGGGAAACCATCGAGTAAAGTCCCTGGAGACCAGTGATGGGACAGAGATAGCGACAAAAGCTCCGCCGCTGAAATAAGATGCCCGTGCCAACGGCAACGATGGCCAATAAAAGGATTAGCCAGGCTGTCATCTGTGGCGACCTGATGATGCCCAACTGCTCGTCAGCCCAGGTAAGCAGGACGAAGAAAAGCGTCGCCAGCCAAAGGTTGCGCAGGAACTTGGGAAACATTCTGCCGGGCTTAAACAACCTGGCTGACCATTCGTTGAGGGTGCCGAAAGGACACATGACGCACCACAGACGGCCCACTAAAATGAAGGTAAAAATGATTGCCGGCCACCAGATAACCCACGTCAGCTTGGTCGCCAGATTCTTTGCCCCATCCTGAACGTCGAACAGGCCCAGGAGCGTTATGAGCAACGTGAGAACCAGCAGGGGGATCTGCAGCGCCGGTTGGAAACCCTTCCAGCGGACGAACCGATCGAGCCACGAAACATCGAGAAGGTTCAGCGGCATGCTGAGGTCCAGCGGGGAGTGCGAGCGAACCGCGACCCAGTAAATCCCCACCCCACCGATGGCCAGAGCCGTAAGCAAAAGAAAGACGAGTTGGGGAGTCAAGCCCGAGGCAGGAGCCACGTTCAGGTAAAACTCAAACAGTGCGGGGGGATGAAAGCTCCTCCCATCCACCTCGGCCAGCGCGACCCGCACCCGATGGGGACCCCGTTGGTCCAGTTGGCGTACGAGGGTATAACTGCCCGCCCAGACCATCTCCGGAGCGGGATAAAGGGACGAGGAATCCGTCCCGTCCGCGGCGTGAGTCAAAGGATTGTGTTGGGGACCGGAATGATCGAGCAGTCGGACAGGAGAGACCCCGATCAAGACCTTCCCGTTGCGCACCGGCTCGAGCGAACCGCTGCGCAGGATCTTGATAATGATTTTGCTCTCTTCGCCTACGCGCGGCGGACGAGGAGAAGTGAGAAGCTCGACCTGAAAACCGTCAAAGGCAACCAGACTGATACCGCCTTCGGGGGGGGCCGCATCGCCGTGATCGCCGTGGGCAAAAAGGGGTTCCGCCCTCGAAAGCCAAAGCAGGATTAGCCAAAAGAGAATTCGGGCACCATAACCTCGCGCCATTCGTCTCCCAGTCTCGCCCCTCACATGCGGCTGTACTTCGCGTCGATCCGTTGGCGAATCTCTTTAACACTGTAGCCTTGCTTTACCATGTCGGACGCATCCAGCGCCTCGTTCTGGCAGTAATCAATTCAGGTGGCGCCGTGGCTGTCCGTGAAGCACGAGAGCAGGCTCGAATGGCCCATGTGCTTGTCGCATTCACAGTAGCAGTAGATCTGGTCCAGGACCTCGGGGATCTCACTTGCTACCTGATAGGCCCGCGCCGTCTTCCCGACAAACAGCGCCGGCGATAGCGGGGTTTTCGTCTCCCGCCGAACGTAATCGCCCGGCATCAGGATCTCGCCCTTAGCCAACCGCTCCGGGCTCCTCGCGCCAATCCAATTCCAGGCCAGCACAGCCAGGATCAAGCCGATAACCAGACCCGGGACCAGAAACCGTTTTCGCCTCCGGCGGTTCTTGTGAATTTCGTTACGCCCTTTCTTTTTTCCCACGATCAAACCCTTCCCTTTCCTGGATTGGCGCCTCTACGCTCCAGCGGCACAAACTTCCGTTGTGCCTCCCCGAGGTAGACCTGGCGCGGTCTGGCGATCTTTTGCTCCGAGTCGGAAAGCATCTCCTCCCACTGGGCGATCCAGCCGGAGGTCCGTGGAATCGCGAACAGAACCGGGAACATCTCCACCGGAAAGCCCATCGCCTGGTAGATGATCCCGGAATAAAAATCGACATTGGGGTAGAGCTTACGCTGGATGAAATATTCATCCTCGAGGGCGATCCGCTCGAGCTCCACCGCGATATCGAGCAACGGGTTCCTGCCTGTGACCTCGAACACCTCTTCCGCCACCCGCTTGATGATCTTGGCCCTGGGATCATAGTTCTTATAAACTCTGTGACCGAAACCCATGAGCCGACCCTCGCCGGCCTTGACCCTCTTGACGAATCCAGGAACTTGATCTTTCGCGCCGATCTCAGCCAGCATTTTCAGCACCGCTTCGTTCGCCCCACCGTGCAGAGGCCCGTAAAGGGCCGCGGCCGCGGCGGCCACCGCGGAATAAGGGTCGACGTGAGAGCTGCCGACGCTGCGCATCGCGTTGGTGCTGCAGTTCTGCTCGTGATCGGCGTGAAGGATAAAAAGCACATCCAGGGCGCGCGCGAGGGTCGGGTTGGGTTGGTATTTTACTTCGCTCATCTTGAAGAGCATGTTGAGGAAATTTTCCGTATAGCTCAGGGCGTTGTCCGGGTAGGAGTACGGCATCCCTCGACTGTGGCGATAGGCAAACGCCGCCAGGGTAGGCATTTTGGCGATCAGACGATGGGTCTGCTTTTTTCGCGATTCCGGATCGAAGATGTTTTTGGCGTCGACATAGAAAGTTGAAAGGGCGGCTACCGTGCTGACCAGGATGCCCATGGGATGAGCATCGTGGTGGAATCCATCCATGAATTTTTTGATGTTTTCATGGATGAAGGTGTGATACGTGACGTTATGGATCCACGCTTTAAGCTCGTCGGAGGTCGGGAGTTCTCCATAGAGAACCAGGTAGGCAGTTTCCAGATAGCTACTCCCTTCGGCGAGTTCCTCAATGGGATACCCCCGATAACGCAAGATCCCCTTATCCCCGTCGATATAGGTGATCCGGCTGTGACACGAGGCGGTGTTCATGAAGGCGGGATCGTAGGTCATAAGGCCGAAATCGTCCTCGGAGACCTTGATCCGGCGGAGATCCAAAGCCCGGATCGTGTCATGTTCGATTGCAATTTCGTAACTTTTTCCCGTGCGGTTGTCCGTTATGGCAAGAGTATTCGTTCCCATGGCACGACTCCTATGTCCGAAAACCGCTTACCCGGCGGCGGAGAGATCCCTCCGCCGTGGCCGATATTTCACGCATAAGGTGCCTGGCTCCCTTCCCGCTGAGTTACCTCTTGTGTCCGCCTACAAAGGTACCCATCGATCGCCTCGGCCGCATCTCTCCCGTCCTTAAGAGCAGTCACCAAAAGGTCGGGCCCACGAACCGTATCTCCTCCGGCGAACACACCGGGCCATGAGGTCATTTTGTTTCCGTCTGTTTCGTAGCACCCGTCCTTCCTGACCTTGAGCTTCCCGCCGGCATCTTCAAGCGGGTTGCCATCGAACCCAAAGGCCAGAATGGCGAAATCCGTCTCGATCTCGAAGTTGCTCCCATCGACGGGGATCGGACTTCGACGCCCGCTCGCGTCGGGCTCGCCCAATTCCATCCTGATGCATTCGACCTTTCTCAAACATCCCGCCTCGTCGCCGATAAACTTCACCGGGGCTGTGTAAAAGGAGAACTCCACTCCCTCTTCCTTCGCCCGCTTCACCTCCTGTCGGCTTCCAGGCATATTTTCCTCGTCGCGGCGATAGACGCACACGACCCGCGCCGCCCCGAGCCTAACCGAACTACGCAAACAATCCATGGCTGTATCGCCGCCGCCAAACACCGTGACGAGCTTGCCGTCGAGGTCGTCTCTCGCCCATTGTCCCTCGGGAAGTCGATCCGGCCCAAGATTGTTCCGCACCAGGAAGGGGAGCGCAACGTGGACTCCCTGGAGATCCATTCCGGCGATCTTGGGATTTTTCGGTTTCTGAGCCCCAATACCCACGAACACGGCTTCGTAGCCCTGGCCGAAGAGATCCTCGAGAGCAAGTCCGGACCCGAGCGTCGTATTGCAGCGAAACTCTATTCCCAAGCGCTTCAGGTATTCGACCCGACGCTCCACCACCACCTTCTCCAGCTTGAATCCCGGGATGCCGTAGACCAAAAGACCACCGGGGTGTGGCATGGCCTCAAAAACAGTCACTCCATAGCCACGCTTGACCAGTTCCTCGGCGCAGGCCAAACCAGCCGGGCCCGCCCCCACCACCGCCACGCGCTTATCTTTGCGCCACGCCATCTTGGGCCCAGGAATTCTCCCGAGCTTCTCGAAGGCATATTCATTGATGAAGCGCTCGACGGCACCAATCGCCACTGGCTTATTTTTGACCCCGATGATGCATTCGGACTCACACAGCCGGTCCTGGGGACAGATTCGACCGCAGATCTCCGGCATGTTGCTCGTCAAACGAGAGATAGCTGCTGCCTGGAGAAATTTACCGTCCGCGGCCAAGACGAGCCAGTCTCTGATGCGATTGTGGAGGGGGCAGGCCTCTTCGCAGGGAGCAGGATCTTTGCACTCGACACAACGCTGCGCCTCCCGCATCCCGGACTCAGGATCATATCCACGATAGACTTCGCGAAAATCTCTCTTCCGCTCCTCCGGCGAACGGATGGGAGGATCGATTCTGGGGAGCTTGGGTCTCTGCTTTTTATCCGGCTTTTCCATGGTCATCACAGACCCGGACCGCGAATTTCCCTCAACGATCCCCAACATCTTCGCCTCTTCCGAGTTCGAGCCTCGTGCTTCATCTTGGAGAGATTACCGACCGGCCGACCTCGTCGCACGAACAACATGGAGCAATCCTTATGCCAGACTCTCGATTATGACCTAAGCTTATGGTTTTACTCCAAAAGCTGATGGTCAGGGTCAACCGAGGAAGAATTCCGGTAAGGAAATCAGCACCTTTTATTCTCCGGGGCGCCCATAGAGATCACCTAACAGGCAATAAGACCACGGCTCGAAAAAAGGTCCCTTCTCTCCGAAATTTAGGAAAATCACCCAATGTAAATTGCACGACTGGGAATTGAGCGGCGGGAAATGAGCAAACCTGAGGAAGAAACCGTTGCCGATAACTTATGGCCCCGCTTTTGCTTTAGCATCCTTGGCTAGGCACCGTGGACATCGAGACACTAAAGATTTTCTGCGACATCATCAAACATAAAAGTTTTACCCTCGCAGCCGCCGCCAATTCTCTTACCCAGTCAGCAGTCAGCCAAAGGATAAAGGTCCTGGAGAAGAAACTTGGCATGGCTCTCATCGAGAGACACGGAACCCATCTAAAGCTTACCAAGGCCGGCGAGGTCCTCTACAAAGGGGCCGAGCGGATTTTGGCTGGGGCCCGAGAGCTGGAAGAACACATGAAGGAGATTAGCGGCAGAACGGGCGGATCCGTAAGAGTGGCCACTATCTATAGCGTCGGTCTCTACGAACTGGATCCTTTCGTGAAGCGTTTCCTCCAAAGCTATCCCGAGATAGAGGTTCACATCGAGTATAGCCGGGCCGATAAAATCTACGGCGACCTGATCAGCGGCTCCATCGATCTGGGGATCGTTGCCTACCCTCCCAACAAGCCGCAGCTCCGGTCGATCCCGATTAGCGACGACGAACTCGTGCTGATTTGCGCCTTAAACCACCCATTGGCCCAATACGACTCCATCAGCATGAAGGAACTCGACGGACAGCCCTTTGTGGCTTTTGAGAAGGATATGCCTACTCGCAGGGCTCTCGACGAAATCCTCCACGCCCATGGGGTGACCGTCAGCCCCAAAGTCGAATTTGACAACATCGACCTGATCAAGCGCGCCGTCGAGATCGGGATGGGGATTTCCATGGTGCCTTCGACGACCGTAAAGTCAGAGATCGAGGCCGGGCTACTGAAGTCGCTTTCGTTCACCGAAGGGCCCTTTATCCGTCCCATTGCGGTCCTCTACCGCCGCAGCCGATCGCTCCCGCCCGCCGTGAAAAAGTTCATCTCCGTGTTGACGGAAAACCAGGTTTAAGTTTCTCCCCACGACCGTTCGAGGATCTCGCCCGGGACTACCAGATTCCACCCCGAAACCAGGCGGCCCGGCTTGCGGGCGCCTCTGTCCAGATAGTGAGGTTCAACTGGCGAGCAGACGACGAAACGGCTCGAAAGGCAAGCCCCAGGGCTATTTCTCCGTCCCGGATTCTCCCCCATCCCTATGGCACGCGGTTCGACCGTGCCTTCGTCTTGAGAGGAGGCCATCTAAGGCAATGTAGCATGTAGATTGTTTGCTGGATCGTTAACGCTTAATGAGGCACTCAACCCTCTAAGATTCGCCTCAAAAACTGCAAGGTTTATGGTCCCAGGAAGCGCAAGAGACTCGAAAAGGAACCCGTCAACACAACCACTGGCTGCAGCACATTCACCGAGTTCTTGGGTTGGAGTTGGAGATGCTCCTGGTCCCGAACTCCTAAAGTTCGCCGAAAGTTCGTTCTTAGTCAGTTGTAATATCGCCAGTGTATTCCAGTCGTGCAAGTCGACGACTGCCCGTAGGTCAACTTGGACTGGTACAATGGCAACGGAACGCTGAGGAAATCCAAAAGCCTGGACCTCGTGGAGGGCCGTCGTAATTTGTCCTGCAAGATATAGAACTCGTGCACCGCCTGCGACATTGAATCTATTGGCATTTATGGGACGTTGTTTACCTAAAGGGTCGTTGACATGTTTTGCAAGCATTGCGCGATAAAACGTATCTCGCTTCGGACGCGAAACAACTTTCCGGATTGCGGCATCGAGTTGTGCTCCACTAAGCAACTTGGTTTCCCGCTGCCTTGGCTATACCGAGAAACCTGACTCGATTTCTTCTAGAAGCGAATCAACGGCCCTCAGATCATGGTGTAAGATTTTTTCTTTTGGCGATTTACCCTCGAAGACATGGATAGGTGTCCGCAACCAGGCGCGCGTAATCCGGAGGTCATTATCCATTAGTTTGAGAAGATGAAAGATCACTGCAGCCAGTTCACTAAGAGGCTGCTGGTAATTTAAGGAGGCGCTAAAACGAGAAACCGTTGATGGGTCTTTGTCCAAATACTGGGCAATTTCTTGTTGAGTCCAGTCTAAAACCCCTGCCAGCTTCATGGCGTCATAACGTCCTTCGTCGTCAATTGTCGCTGTGAGTATTTCTGAATAGAGAGGCCGTTTCATGTTCGTTTCCATGGCACCCTCCTTTGCTAATCTGAGAGTATCCTTTTTGCATGATAAAAGCAAGTAAAATACAACCAGATAGCATTCATATAGCAATGCAACTGGTAAGTAGTTAATATTACAAAATTTTTATATAAATCGCGTACAAAGAAAAAATCGGCTGAACTCCCCTGACTCCATGTAACCCTTCATGATGTTGACACCGTCTTTTTGATCAAAAGAGACGCCTGAGATTTCATCGAAGCAGACGACATCGTATTGGCAGACCAAACCCCGCTGGCCATTGCTGTTATTCACAAACATCCGCGCGAAGTCCGGCAGATCCTCAGGGCCCTATCGGAATTCAGCGACTCCGCCTCGCGTTCAGGGTGATTGTTGCGGATTTGCGCAATTGAGCAAATATGCAAAGGTCACCAAAAGGTGGAAGTGTGGTTAGCGGCGGAAGACCGGGTCGGAGTGCCATTCGAAAAACTCGTGGTTGGGGCGGCTTGCCGGATCGCCTGACAGCCAGATGCCGGTCCGGAAGTAAAAT
>Ga0154352_1197_pt2 | contig 14597 bp, 13 predicted proteins | sample RifGroA2_FD_115880 | JGI IMG/M metagenome (GOLD analysis project Ga0154352, IMG submission 115880) | Deltaproteobacteria bacterium GWA2_57_13
CTCGTGCTGGCGAAGGCCTGCCAGAGGATCTGATCCTTGGAGAAGAATCCCGCCGTGAGAGGCGCGCCCGAGATGGCCAAGGCGGCGATGAGATAGGTCCAGTAGGTAGCGGGCAGAGAAGACTTCAGTCCTCCCATATTCCGCATGTCCTGCTCTCCCTCAAGAGCGTGGATGACGCTGCCGGCGCAGAGAAAGAGGCAGGCCTTGAAAAATGCGTGCGTGAAAAGGTGAAAGACCGCCGCGCTGAAGGCCCCGACGCCTACCGCCAGAAACATATAGCCCAGTTGACTCACCGTCGAATAGGCCAACACGCGCTTGATGTCGTTCTGGGCCAGCGCGATGGTCGCGGCAAAAAAGGCGGTCAGGGCCCCGACGGTGGCGATCACGCCGAGGGTTTGAGGCGCCATGGAGTAAAGAAAGTGAAGCCGCGCGGTCATGTACACGCCGGCGGTCACCATGGTGGCCGCGTGGATCAGCGCGCTGACCGGAGTGGGCCCCTGCATGGCATCCGGAAGCCAGACATAAAGCGGGATCTGCGCCGATTTACCCGTCGCCCCGAAAAACAAGAGCAGGGTGATGACGACGGCTTTCTCAGACGAGAGGAGATGGGCGCTTTGTTGTAGCTGGCCAATGTCCAGCGTCCAGACCCCTTGTCGGCCCATCTCCCAAAACAGGAAGAGAAGGCCGAGAAGGAAACCAAAGTCGCCGATCCGGTTCACCACGAAGGCCTTGTTCCCCGCGATGGTATTGGTGTGATCCTGGTGCCAAAAGCCGATCAGGAGATAAGAACACAGCCCGACCCCCTCCCAGCCGACAAAAAGGAGCAGCAAATTGTCGGCCATGACCAGGAGCAGCATGAAAAAGATGAAGAGGTTGAGATAGGCAAAGTAGCGGATCATCCCCTCGTCGTGGCCCATATATCCGAGAGAGTAAACATGGATCAGAAACCCCACTCCGGTGATCGCCAGGAGCATCACTGCGGTCAGAGCGTCGACGCGAAATGCGAAATCTGCCCGGAAAGGCTCCGACTCGATCCAGGTAAACACGGAATCTTTGATAGCCCCTGCCGGAGGAAGGACCGAAACCGCCCAGAGGGAGAGCAAGAAAGCGAGCCCCACGGCCGCGCAGGCCAGGAGGCCGGCTCTTTTTCGCCCCCAGCGCTGGCCGAAGAAGATATTGAGCGCCGCCGCGAAGAACGGGATCAAAGGGATGAAGCGCAGTAAAATTGATTCTTCCATCAGCGCGTCTTAAGAGAGCCCGTTCCTTGGAACTCGTGCGTGCGTTTTTCCCACAACACTTACCACCTGAGCAACTGCATCTCCTGGGGATCCAGGGTCTGGCGGTGGCGGAAAATGGAGATGATGATGGCCAGGCCGATCACGGCCTCGGCCGCGGCCACCGTCATGACAAAAAAGACAATCACCTGACCTTCCATGGAGCCGAGCGAGCGGGCAAAGGCGATGAAGGTCAGGTTCACCGCGTTGAGCATCAGCTCAATCGACATCAAAATGACGATGAGATTGCGGCGGATCACGACGCCGACAACGCCGATGGCGAAGAGGACGCCGCTTAAAAATAGGTAGTAGTCCAGGGGTACCATTGAGGAGTCAGCCCTCCCGTTTTGCCAGAACCACGGCGCCGACGATCGCAACCAGGAGCAAGACCGAAGCGACCTCGAACGGCAGAACAAAATCATGAAACAGGCTCTGGGCCAGTTGCTCCGGACCGCCGAAGCCCTCGCCCACGGCCGCACCTTGGGCAGCTTGCCTCGGGATGTCGGAAAGAAAGTCGGCAAACTCAAAAACCAGAAGCAGCCCCGCAATCGATCCCAACCCCCACCAGAGCGCTCGCCGGCGCTCCAGGGCTTCCGGGTTTAACAGCATGATGACGAAGAGAAAGAGAACCATGATGGCCCCCGCATAAACCAGGATCTGCAGGATGCCGACCATAGGAGCATCCAGGGTCAGAAAGAGGATCGCCACAAGAAAAAGCGTGACCACGAGAGCCATGGCGCTATGGACCGGATTTCTCTGGAAGACTACGGCCAGAGAGAAGACCACGGACAAGGCGGCGAGGACGAAAAAAAGAAGTACAGGCGCCGTCATTATTTCATCTACCGCCTTGCAAGGCCACAATGACCACGCCGGTCACCATCACGTTCAGGAGGGCGAGCGGGAGGAGCATCTTCCAACCCAGGCGCATCACCTGATCATAGCGAAAACGCGGCAGCGTCCAGCGCAGCAGAACGAACAGCCAGCAGAAGAACACCACTTTGAGGGTGAAGGCTCCCACCTGTAATAGGACAACCGCCAGCTGGGGCAGGAGCCACGTTCCGCCCCAGGGAAAATGAAAGCCGTCGCGCAGCAGATAGGGAACCTGCCAACCGCCAAAATAGAGCGTGGCGATCAATCCGGCGGACGTGACCATCTCGGCAAATTCACCCGTAAAGAACATGAGGAACTTTCCGCCCGAGTACTCCGTGTGAAAACCGGCGACGATCTCCGACTCCCCCTCCGGCAGGTCGAACGGTATCCGCTTGGTCTCGGCCACCGCGGCGGCGGAAAAAAGGAGCAAGGCGACCGGTTGGAGAAACACTCCCCAGGCTGGGAGCCAACCCCAAAGAAGCTGGCCCTGAGAACGCACGATCTGTTGCAGCTCGAGCGTGCCGTAGACCATGAGGATGCCCATAACGGAGAGTCCCATGGCGATTTCGTAAGAGATCATCTGTGCGGCCCCCCGCACGCCTCCCAACAGAGAGAACTTGTTGTTCGAGGCCCAGGCCCCGATCACGATGCCGTAGACGCTCAAGGAGGCCATGGCAAAGATGTACAGGATGCCCACATTGATGTTGGCAACCTGGAGGTTGATCTCCCTGCCCCCAACGACCAGCACGTCTCCAAAGGGAATGACCGCAAACGTAACCAATGCCGGGAAGAGCGCCAGACAAGGCGCCAGGGTGTGAAGGAGCCTATCGCCGCTGGGAGGGATGAAATCTTCCTTGGTGAGAAACTTGATCGGATCGGCGATCAGGGTATTCACCAACCCGAGGCCGGCAAAGCCCAAGACCGAGGCCCGGTTGGCGCCGATGCGGTCCTGAATCAAAGCGCTCCCTTTCCTCTCCACCCAACCCATGACGCCCGCGAGGTTGAGGACCATGAAGAGGACCAGCAGGGCCTTAGCCGCAATGATGCCGAGTTCTACGATCATCGTCGTTTCGGCTCACGTTTCCAGTTGAACTCCCTGGGTGCCGATCCTTTCGTAGCTGAGGCCCTGATAGCGAGAGACTTCTCGTGCAATCTGGGAAAAGACCTCACGGGAGTTCGGCGGAGCGCTTGGCGCTCCCGCAAGGGAGAGCAGACGGCCGAAGATTTCCAGGTCCTGCAACACGCCGGCGGGAGGCACCAACGCGGGGGAGAGCCTCTGGACTCGCCCCTTGCGATTTGTATAGGTCCCCTCTTTCTCGGCAAAGTTCGTGGCCGGAAGAACCACATGGGCCAGCCTGGCCGTCTCGCTGAGGTGAGTATCCTGAACGACCAAGAAGGCGAGCTTGGCCAAGGCGTCTCTGAGCTCTTGCCCCGCGGCAAACTGCGCGAGCAGATCCTCCGCGACGATATAGGCGCTCGAAAACTTCCCTTGAGCCAGCTCCCGGAGCAGCGGTTCAAAGCCACCATCGGAACTGACCCCCATGTCCCTGATGCCGCGAAAATTGGGAGAACGATCGGGGCTCTTCAAGATTCTCTCCACCTCGGTCAGCTCGCGCTCCCGGTAGAAAACTTCCATTCTCGCTTGTGGCGAGAGCTGTTTCAGGAGCTTCGCAAAGAGAAACGCCTCCTCGTTGGTGCTCCTCCCCGAGAGCACGCCGGCAGCGGGCGGGGCCGCGCTCAGGCGTGAGACGACCGTCCCCAGCGCCGTCTGCCAGTCGGTCGGCACAAGCCCCCCTTCCTGCCGGATCAGCGGCGAAGCCAGGCGCTCCACCTCGGTCAGAGCGTGGAAGCAGTAACGCCCCTCGTCGCAGATCCAGTGGCTGTTCACCTCCTCATTGATCCGCGGCTTGAAGCGCGCGATGCGGTTTTGGTAGCTTTCGATGCTGATGTTGCAGCCGGTGCTGCAGCCGGGACAGATCGATGGGGTTTTTTGCAGGTACCACACCCGCACCCGGAAGCGGAAATCGCGATCCGTGAGCGCCCCTACCGGACAGATGTCGTTGATGTTGGCGGAAAGCGGGTTGTCGAGGACCTTTCCCGGGAACAAGGCGATGGTGGAATGATCTCCCCGGTTGACGACGGTGAGCTCCTCGGTCCGGGTGACCTCCTGGAGGAAGCGGACGCAGCGCGTGCACTTGATGCAGCGCTCGCCGTCGAAAACCACGTGAGGACCAAAAATTTCCCGCTTGCGGTCGTGGTGCTTCCCTTCGATGAAGCGACTCTTCCGGAGGTCGTGCTGCATGTAGTAGTCCTGAAGCCAGCACTCCCCGGCCTGGTCACAGATCGGGCAGTCCAGAGGATGATTGATCAGAAAAAACTCCATGACCGCCTCTCTCGCCTGGAGGACTTTAGGGCTTTGGGTCCGCACCTCCATCCCCTCGGTTACCTGCGTGTTGCAGGCGATCTGGAGCTTGGGCATCTTCTCGATCTCCACCAGGCACATCCGGCAGTTGCCGGCGATAGCGAGCTTGGGGTGATAGCAGTAATGGGGAATCGCGATCCCGGCCTCCTCCGCGGCCTGGATGACCGTACGTCCCTTGGTCGTGGTGACTTCCCTGCCATCGATGGTGAGCTTTACTAGATCCATCTCATCCGCTCGCTGAGATCACGCATCGCTTTTCGGCGATATGCGCTTCAAATTCCGCCCGGTATTTTTTGATGAAGGCCGCGGCCGGCATCGCCGCCGCGTCTCCGAAAGGGCATATCGTATTGCCCATGATGTTGCCGCTGATGTTGAGAATCAGATCCAGGTCGGCGCTTTCGCCCTGGCCGTTCTCGACGCGCCAAAAGATCTTCTCCATCCAGTGACATCCCTCGCGGCACGGGCTACATTGGCCGCAGGACTCGTGGGCAAAAAAGCGCGCGATGTTCCAGGCCGCCTTGACCATGCAGGTGGTCTCATCCATGACGATCACGCCGCCGGAACCGAGCATGGTCCCCGCCGCTTGAAAGGATTCGTAGTCCATCCGGACTTCCCCGATCTCATCCGCCCGCAGGACCGGCATGGATGCCCCGCCGGGAATCACTCCCTTGAGATGTCTTCCGTTGGGGACTCCCCCGCAATCCTCTTCGAGAAAGCGCTTGAAGGGGTAGCCCATCTCGACCTCGTAGACTCCAGGCTTGCGGATGTGGCCGCTGACGCTGAAGAGTTTTGTCCCCTTGCTCTTCTCCGTCCCCAACGCCGCATATTGGGCCGCGCCCTGGTCGATGATCCAGGGGAGCGCGGCCAGGGTTTCCACGTTGTTGACCACCGTGGGGCAACCGAACAGGCCGTGGGTCGCCGGAAAGGGAGGCTTCACTTTAGGCCAGCCCTTCCCGCCTTCCAAAGAGGAGAGCAACCCTGTCTCCTCCCCGCAGATGTAAGCCCCGGCCCCGCGGTGGAGAACGACATCCAGATCATACCCGGTTCCCAAAATGCTCTTGCCCAGATAACCGGCCTGGTACGATTCGTCGATGGCTTTCTGCAACACTTGGCTCGCGTAGGCCAGCTCCCCGCGAATATAGATGAATGCCGTGTGGGAGCCGATGGAATAAGCGGCGATGATGGTGCCCTCGATGATCGCGTGGGGATCTTTTTCGATCAGGAGCCGATCCTTGAACGTGCCCGGTTCGCTCTCGTCGGCGTTGCAGACGACATACTTCGGCTTGGGGCTATCCTTGGGGACAAAACCCCACTTCATCCCGGTGGGAAAACCCGCGCCGCCCCGACCCCTGAGACCGGAAGCCTTGACCTCTTCAATCACCCGCGCAGGCGACATCTCCCGCGCCACCTTTTCCAACGCCCGGTAGCCGCCGCGGGAGCGGTACGCCGCCAGGGTGTGAGACTCGGGCGCATCCACGTTGCGCAGGAGAATTTTTTCCATGGATCAAATCAGGCAACAGTAAGAAGAAGCCGGTTAGTTTCTAGTTTTGAGCACGAAAAAGGCCTAATCAACTCAAAATTCAAAATTAAGAACTCAAAACTGAAATCTGTTGCCTCTCGCCTTTACTTTAAACTCTGGAGGATTTCGGTCACCCTCTCCTCCGTGAGATTTTCGTGGTAATCCTCGTTGACCTGCATCATCGGCCCGGTGCCGCAAGAGGCCAGACATTCCACCTCCAACAGCGAGAATTTGCCGTCTGAAGTCGTCTCGCCCGCATCAATACCCAGCTTTGCTTTGATCAAAGCGGTGATCTTTTCCGCCCCGGCGAGGGCGCAGGGCAAGGTGCGGCAGACCTGGATATGATGCCTGCCGATCGGTTTCATGTTCAGCATGGTATAAAAAGTGACCACGCCGTAGACGCGTGCCGTAGAGACCCCCATGATCTTGGCCACGTACTCGATGGCATCCGTGCCGAGATAACCAAACTCCGCTTGCGCCAGGTAAAGCACCGGAAGCATGGCCGCCTCCTTTTTGGGATAGCGGCCGACGATCTCGGCAAACCTCTTTCGAGCTTCGGGCGAAAATTCTAGCGCCATAAAAACCGCAAATGGCAAATAGCAAATGGATGGCAGGGGGGACGGCTCTATTCGCTATTCGCTATTTACTATTCGCTTTTCTTACCGGTCACACTCCCCACCGATCATGTTGATCATGCCAAAGGTGGGGATGATATCCGCCAGCATCCTTCCCTTGATCATTTCAGAAAACGCCGACATGGCAATGAAACAGGGCGGCCGGACCCGGACGCGGTATGGCCTGCCACCTCCGTCGCTCACGAGGTAGAAGCCCAGCTCCCCGTTGCCTCCCTCGACGGCAAAATAGACCTCACCCGGCGGAACCTTGATCCCTTCGATGATGATCTTGAAATGGTTCATCAGCCCCTCGATGCTCCCATAGACCCGCTCCTTTTCCGGAAGAACAATGCTCGGATCCTCGATCGTCACGGGACCGGGAGGGATCTTCTTCAGCGCCTGCTCGACAATCCGCATGCTCTGCTCGAGCTCCTGGATGCGGACCACGAAACGATCATAATCGTCTCCTTTAGTTCCTAAGGGGATCTCGAAGTCGAGCTGGTCGTACACCAGGTAGGGGTGGGCCTTGCGCACATCGTAATTGACGCCGGTGGAGCGGAGAATTGGACCGGTCAGCCCATAGGCGATGGCCGTTTCCCGGGAGATCGCCCCGATACCGGCCATCCGGTCAAGGAAAATTCGATTGCGGGAAAGCAGCCGATCGCAGTCCGAAAGCAGTTTCCGGACGATCCGGAAGGCACGCTCCACCTGCTCCGCAAACCCGAAGGGCAGATCGTGTTTGACTCCCCCGATGCGCACGTACGTCACCGTCAGCCGGGCTCCGGTGACCGTCTCGACAATCCGCATGATGAGCTCCCGGCCCTCTATCATGTAGAAGCCAGCCGTGATCGCTCCCAGTTCGGAAGCCGTCATGCCACAGCACGTCAGGTGGTCGAAGATGCGCGCGAGCTCGCTCATGATCACGCGGATGAACTGGCACCTCGGCGTCGTCTCCACGCCGATCAGCTTCTCCACCGCCAGGGCGTAACCCACGTTATTGATCACCGGAGACGCATAATTGAGCCGATCCGTATAGGGGATCACCTGAGTCCAGGTGGCCTGCTCACAGCTCTTGGCAAAGCCGCGGTGGAGGTAACCCACCTCCACATCGCAGTCAAGAACCTTTTCTCCCTCTAGTTTGAGGTTGAACTTGATGGTCCCATGGGTGGCCGGATGGGATGGTCCCATCTGGAGGTCCATAGTCTCTATCGGCAGGTCGACTCTTTCCGGATTCATTCAGCTTCTCGGCTCGTTCCTCAGCCTCCGGGAGCCAGTTTCTGCTTTAGCCGCGTCAGCTTGTTCCGCGACCTTTCGTCTACAAAGGTCCCTGCGACCTCCCGTTCGGGAACCAAAGGCTGCCACAGGTTAACCGGGTAGTCCTTGCGCAGGGGATGCCCCTGGAACTCTTCGTAAAGCAGAATCCGCCGGAGGTCAGGATGGCCCAAGAAGCGAATCCCGAACATGTCCCAGACTTCCCGCTCCAGCCAATTGGCCCCTTTCCACAAAGGGGTAAGCGAATCCACCACCGGATCCGCCTCTGGCACGGGGACCTTGACCCGCAAGCGCTCGCCGCGGGGCATAGAGTACAAATGGTAAACGACCTCGAAGCGCGGCTCCCTTTTGCCCAGGTAATCCACGGCCGTGATATCGGTGAGAAAATTAAAAGCGAGCTTGGGATCGTCTCTGAAAGTGCGGAAGGTCTCGCACAGTCTTTCCCTGCGGACCACGATGGTCTGATCGCCGCGAAAGGCGTGCGTGTCTAGGATGCCGTCCGCTAATCGCTCCTTCAGGTATTGGAGGGTTGGGCTATCTTCCGCCATAAAGGCCTACGCCCACTCCAGCGCCCCTTTTTTCCACACATAGATGAAGCCTACGACCAGAATGAGAAGGAAAATTCCCATTTCGACGAGCCCGAACACGCCCAGCCGGCGAAAGAGAATCGCCCACGGATAGAGAAACACGACTTCGATATCGAAGATGAGAAAGAGCATGGCGACAAGGTAAAACTTGACGGAAAATTTGATTCGGGCGTCTCCTCTGGGCGGGTTGCCCGACTCAAAGGGCTCACCCTTGACGGGGCTGGATCTCTTGGGGCCGAGCAGGTAAGCGATCAAGAGTAGGGAAAGCACGATGATCCCTGCGAAGAGAAACACGATCAGCAAGGGAAGATAGGGATGGGCCATAAAAGGCTATGTAAAAAACCATACCCGTCGGTGAAGAGGTATGGAAAGAAGCTCCCGAGATGTCACCAGGAGGCAAATTTAACTTTTCTTATTGGAAAAAGGACCTTATGTCAAGGATGAGATCGCCCCTTGGGTCGAGTCGTTGAAGGGCGTCACTTGAGTTCTTCGAGCGTGACCTTCACTTCCTGCCGCCTTTTGTCCCGCACCAGGGCTATGCTCACCGCGTCTCCCACCTTGTGCTGTTCCAGGATCAGAAATAAATCATTGACTGACTCAATTTTCTTCCCGCCGATCGCCACGATCACATCGCCCAGGCTGACCCGGCCGAAAGCGTCCCGCCTGGTCGGCCGGATTCCCACCTTGGCTGCGACGCTGCCCGGCACCACCTCGACCACCAAAACCCCGCTCAAGCCCAGCCCCTGGGCCAGTTGATCCTCCGCCACCTGGATACCAAGCCCGGGGCGAATGACCTTTCCGTAACGAATCAGCTCCGGGACCACGCGATTGACCGTATCCACGGGGATGGCAAAGCCGATCCCGGCGGAGGCCCCCGAGGGACTGAAGATGGCCGTATTGACGCCGATCAAGCGACCCGCGCTGTCAAGCAAAGGCCCGCCGGAGTTGCCCGGGTTGATCGCCGCGTCGGTCTGAATGACTCCCTGAATCGGACGGCGCGTCACGGACTCGATCTCCCGCCCGAGCGCGCTGATCACCCCTGTCGTTAAGGTTTGATCGAGACCGAAGGGATTGCCTATGGCAAGGACCTTTTGCCCCACCTGGAGATCCTGTGAGGAACCGACCGGAATGGGCCGGAGCCGGCTTGCGGGCGCGTCGATGCGCAAGACGGCGAGGTCTTTGTCTGGGGCCACTCCGACACGCCGCGCCTTCCAGGTCGAATGATCGGCCAGAGTCACCTGAGCAGCGGAGGCATCTTGGATCACATGGAAGTTGGTAACGATGTTTCCCGACTCATCCCAGATGAAACCCGAACCTGTCCCTTCCGGGATTTGCAACAAGTTGAGAGTGAATATGTCGCGCGCCACGGCCAGCGTAGTGATATGAACCACCGAAGGCGACGCCCGGCGAAAGAGCGCGATCGTAGCTTTTTCGTCAGCGGACAGATCCGTGCGGGGAGCGACGGGCCGCGGCGCTGCACGGGGAACCACCGGAGAGGCCCCGTGGGCCCACAACTTCCACAGCAATACCACCACGAGCCCGAGACACACTAACGGCACCCAAAGGTAGTTCAAAAAACTATAGCGGCTGCGCTGGTGATTGGGAGTTAACACCGAGACACCTCAAACACTGGTATCAAGAGACAAATTTAAAAGCTATGTTTCAAAACAGACTTAGTCAAGGGGCCGCCTGGCTCTCAGGCAATCGCTCGGCATTCAGTTCGGCCCTTCATCCGGCGCGGGGCCTTGACTCAAAGCCCCCGATCTGAAAATATCGACAGGCGGGCTCGTTCAGATAGAACGGGACCGAAAGGGAGGGCACAACCGATGCTGCGGAATCTGAAAGCTTTTCTCATTTTCCTGGCATTGACGCTCGTGATATCGGGGCCGGCTTTCGCTCAGGACGCGAAACTCATCGAGGCGGCAAAAAAAGAGGGGGGGAAAGTCGTCCTTTACGGCTCTCTGGAGTCCGACACCGTAGAGGCCGTCAGAAAGGCTTTTCAAAAGAAGACGGGCATAGAGGCGGAATATTGGAGGGCCTCGGCTACCAAGGTCATGGACAGGGCCCTGAACGAGTATCGAGCCGGAAGGCCGCTCTTTGATGTCATATTAACCAACGATAACCCGCTGCAAATCATGCAGAAACAGGGGGTCTTTGCCAAATATGAGTCGCCGTCGGCTAAGGACTTCCCCAAGGACGCGATCGACCCCAACCTGGGCCCGAGATACCGCAATGTCATTATCGGTATCGTTTACAACAAAGGTGTGATCAAATCCGCCGACGCGCCGAAATCCCTTGAGGATCTCTTGAAGCCCCAATACAAGGGGAAGCTGGTCATGCCGGATCCCACACAGCACACGACGACTACCCAGTGGGTTGCCAGTCTCTTCAAGCTCATGGGAAAAGAGAAGTCGGACAAATTTATTCGTGACCTTGCCGGCATGAAGCCGATCCTCGTCGAATCGCTCCTCCCCGCGGCCGAGCGCGTCACTACGGGAGAGACGCCAATTGCAATTACTTATGTTAAGTATGCGTTTATCTTTGGCCAAAAAGGGGCTCCTATGGACTACGTGAGACTTGAAAAAATGCTGGGAGACGGCCACTATGCTCCCCTCAGCAACAAGGCCCCCCACCCCAATGCAGGGAAAACCTTTATCGATTTTTTCCTCGGTGATGAGAGCATGAACATCATGGCGAGGATGGGTGAGTTCGTCAACCGGAAGGGGGTCTTTCCGCCGCTACCAGACGCAGACAAAATCCAATTTGTCGAGATGCTGGATCTTGACACAAAGGGTTTCGCAGAAAAAAAGAAGGAATACGCCAAGATCTTTTTACGCTAAGCCCCAGCAGATTGTGAACCACCGATCCGTGGCAGCCGGCCGCGACCTTCCCGCCGGATGGGCGCTCAGCCGGGCAGGAATCTTTCTCACCCAACCCATCAATCTGATCTTCCTTGGGGTCGCGGGGATCATCGCCTTTTTGAGCCTGTACCCGACCTTTTTCCTTATTTACGGGAGCCTCACCGACGCGCCGTTGGGTGTGCCGGGCCACTTTACGCTCAACAATTATATTCGCGCCTACTCCGATCCGGAGACCTACCGCCTGATCGTGACCTCCTTTGTCTTCGGCCTCGGGGCCTCAGGCCTGTCGGTGGTCCTCGCCCTAACCCTGGCCTGGATTACCATCAGGACCAACGCCCCCTTCAGCAGGCTCTTCGAGCTCACCGCGATCGTTCCCAACATCATGCCGCCCATTCTGATCGCTATCTCATGGGTCCTTCTCCTCAATCCGAACAACGGCCTGATCAATGCCTCCTTGGTCAAGCTCTTCGGGTGGCAACAGGGCCCCTTCAACATTTATTCCCTTCCAGGATTAATCTTCGTGGAAGGGCTAATTCTTACCCCGCTCGCCTTCCTGATCATCGCCGCCGCGCTCAAAAGCATGGATCCCGCGCTGGAGGAATCGGCCAAGACCCTCGGTTCCAGCGAGTTCGGTGTCGCCCGGCGCATCACCCTTCCCCTGATGAGGCCGGCGATTTTGGCTGCGGGCACACTGAACTTTGTCCGCGCGGTCGAGAGTTTTGACACTCCAGCGATCATCGCGCTACCGGCGCGGATCGAGGTTTTCACCACCAAGATCTGGCGTGAAGCCTTGGGCTCCTTTCCGACCAACCACAACCTGGCAGCAACTTACGGGGTGGGAATCCTGGTGATCGCCCTGCTCTTCGTCTACCTCTACCGTCGCTTCACCTCGCAAATCGAGAGCTTTTCCACCGTGACGGGCAAGGGCTTCCGGCCGCATCAGATCGACCTTGGCCCATGGAAATACTCGGCCTCGTTGGTCGCCCTACTGCTTCTGATCCTGATGGTGGTGTTACCGTTCCTGGTTTTGCTTTTGGTAGCGCTTCTTCCCTACTATCACGTCCCCACGTGGCAGACCTGGCAGAACCTGACCCTCGACAATTTCCGCTACATCTGGGACACCTCGAGAGTCCACCGGGCCTTCGCCAACAGCCTGTTTTTAGCGCTCGTGGGGGCTTCGGTATGCATGCTACTTGCGGCCTTGACTTCTTATATTACCGTGCGGACGAAGATTGCCGCCCGAGGGCTTCTGGAGGGTCTGGTTTTCATCCCGTGGGCCTTTCCGGGCACCGCGCTCGCTCTGGGCCTGTTGTGGGCTTATGTGGACTTTCCGATCCCGGTTTATGCGACGATCTGGATCATCATGATTGCCTACGTCACGCGCTTCCTCCCGTACGGGCTTCGAGCCGTGAGCAGCACGATCATTCAAATCCACAAGGAGCTCGAAGAGGCTTCGGTCGCCTGCGGCGCCGGTTTCTTTGCCACCTTTCGCCGCATCCTTATTCCCATGATGCGGCCGGGGGTCATGGCGGGATGGATCATCCTGGCCACGATCTTCATGCGCGAGTTCAGCGCCACGCTGTTTCTGTACAGCCCGAGCGCTGAGCCTCTCGGCCCGCTCCTCTACTTCCTCTATCTCGACGGCATGCGCGGCCGCGTGGCCGCCATCGGGTTGGTGATCTCCGTCATCTCGATCCTTTTGATCGCCGTCGCCCAACGATTCTCGCGCTGGGAGAAAAGCTAAGCAAAGAACTACGACTGCGGAGACCAACGACATGGAAAAACTTCATCTCACTGTCGCCTGCGGCGACTACGACAGAACCAAGGCATTGCAGGACGGCTCTGTCCAGCCGGAGGGAATCCGCCTCAACTACCTACCGCTTCAGGCCGAAGAGATTTTCTGGCGCATGAGCGGCCACAAAGAGTTTGACGCCTCGGAAATGTCGCTTTCGAACCAGATCACCATGGTGAGCCGGGGCAATGCTCCTTTCGTGGCCATTCCGGTCTTCCCCTCTCGCTTTTTCAGACACTCCTGCATTTTCATAAATACCGATTCTGGAATTGAAAAGCCCCAGGACCTCAAGGGAAAAAAAGTCGGCGCCCCGGAATACTCCATCACCGCAGCGGTCTGGATCCGCGGTTTTCTTAGCGACGAATACGGAGTCAGGGCGCAGGATGTTCAGTGGTTTGTGGGCGGGCAGGAGGAGCCGGGCAGGAAAGAACGGGTGCGCCTCACCCTTCCCCCTGAAATCAAAGTCACCCCGATCCCCGACGACAAGACTCTCAACGACATGGTCGAAAGTAGAGAAATCGACGGCCTGATCTCGGCCCGGAGCCCCTCCTGTTTTGTCCAAGGCTCGCCCAAGATCCACCGTCTGTTTCCCAACTATAAAGAGGTGGAGATCGACTACTACAAGCGGACTAAGATCTTCCCCATTATGCATGTTCTGGTGATCAAAAAAGAGATCTACGAGCGCAATCCTTGGGTCGCCCGCAGCCTCTACAAGGCATTTTGCCAGGCTAAAGATCGGGCCATCCAGACCCTGCAGATCTCCAACCCTTTGCCCCTCACACTTCCCTGGCTCCTCGCGGAGATGGATCTGCTCAAATCCACCTTCGGGTCCGACTGGTGGCCCTATGGGATCGAGCCCAACCGCCACATCCTGGAAACTCTGATACGATACATGGGGGAGCAGGGGCTCATCGACCGGCCAGTCAAAGTGGATGAGCTTTTCGTTCCGAACACCTTCGGCGAGTTTAAAATTTAGTTGTCGTATGTTTGGTCTATCCCGTCCATTTCGTCTGTTTAGTCTGGCCCGTCATTCCCTCTGTTCCGCCGACGAAAAGACCGAATAGACCAGATAGACTGAATAGACCAGGCGACGACATAGACGGAAAGAGTGACAAGAAGGGAAAAAGCCTTTCTGCGCTCCGCGCGTGTCGCGCGGCTCGCCACCGCGGACGCTAGCGGTCAGCCGCACGTCATTCCCATCTGTTACGCCTTTGATGGTAGAGACCTCTACTCCCCAATCGATGAAAAACCCAAACGAACCTCACCGCTCCGGCTCAAACGGATAAGAAACATCGGCTCAAACCCCAAAGTTGCGGTGGTCGTGGACCGCTACGTCGAAGACTGGAAGCGTCTGGCCTACGTGCTGATTTTCGGAAGGGCGAAGCT
>Ga0154352_1219_pt2 | contig 14465 bp, 17 predicted proteins | sample RifGroA2_FD_115880 | JGI IMG/M metagenome (GOLD analysis project Ga0154352, IMG submission 115880) | Deltaproteobacteria bacterium GWA2_57_13
GCAACAACCGCCCGATCTGCTGCGCTCTGGTCTGCACTCAAATGGATTTGCTTTTGCGGTGTAGTCATCGGAAACTCACAGACCACCTGCGTGACCGCCCGCCAGGCCCGGTCCAAGATTCCAATGTAGTCGCGAAAGATGACGGACTAGCCCCGGATCGTGATTTTGGGGCGGGGAGTATCCGATAAGGTGCTGTTATTTCATCAACCTGGGAGCGGCTTCCGGATAGACCTGTCTGCCAGCCCCAGGCGGGGCTGGACATTCCCTTCAGACAAGACGAGGATGCACCCCGTCTAGGCCTTGGCCGCTTGGATCTCGCGGCGGGTCTGGACTTTGGCGGCCTCGCGCGCGATCGCGACCCTGCCGGTGCGCACGATCTCCTTGATCCCGAGGGGTTTCAGTAAATTGATCAGCGCCTCGACCTTGTCCACGTCCCCCGTCACCTCGACCGTGTAGGTCGTCGGGGAGGAATCGACGATCTTGGCCCGAAAGATATCGGCGATCCGGATTGCCTCATCGCGATGCTCAGGCCGAGTGTGGATCTTGATGAGCGCGGTCTCGCGATCAAGGAAATTCGTTTCCGTTAGGTCCACTACCTTCAGCACCTCGATGACCTTGTTGAGCTGCTTGATGATTTGCTCGACGACCGGGTCATCCCCTTGCGTAACGATGGTGATCATGGAGGTCGTTGGGTCCAAGGTGGGCGCCACGGATAGGCTCTCGATATTATAGCCCCGAGCGCTAAACAGACCCGCGACCCTGGCTAAGACGCCGGCTTTATTCTCAACCTGTACCGAAATGATGTGTTCCATCCGATGGGGTGTTAAGCGGGAAGAACACCTTCCCCCTCCTCAGCCTTCTTCTTCGCCAGACCGCTCCTGTCCACCTTCCTAAGCTCGGGCGGATCCTCCAGCATCATCTCATGCTGCGCCCCACCGGCCGGAATCATGGGATAACAGTTCTCAAACGGGTCCACGTGGAAGTCCATAAGAACCGGTCCGCGGTGTTTTAGCCCCTCGCGGATCACGGGTTCCACCTCTGCGGGCTTTAGCGCCCTCAGTCCGAGAATGCCGTAGGCCTCCGCGAGCTTGACAAAATCGGGGATCTCGCCCAGGTAACTCGATGCGTAGCGGCTTTCATAGAACAGATCCTGCCACTGGCGGACCATCCCGTGAAACTTATTATTGATCAGAACAATCTTGACCGGAAGCTTATAGATCGCCGCGGTCGCCAGCTCCTGAGGATTCATCTGAAAGCTCCCCTCGCTGGTGATACACAGGACCAGCTTGTCGGGATAGGCCTTCTGCGCCCCCAAGGCAGCCGGGAACCCAAAGCCCATCGTACCGAGCCCACCCGAGGTGATAAAGGTCCGCGGCTTGGCGCCCCGGAAATACTGGGCCGCCCACATCTGGTGCTGGCCTACGTCGGTCACGACGATGCCTTCGTGGTTGGTCATTTCAAACACCCGCTCGATAACGAACTGGGGCTTAACTACTTTCGCACCCTGCTCATAGCGTAGCGGATGGGCTCGTTTCCATTCCTCGATCTGTTCCCGCCATGGGCGCCGCTGTTCTTTCAAATCGCTCTGCTTGCCGTCCATGGCTCGCAGGTAAACATTCAGTTGCCTGAGCACGGTCTTGACGTCCCCCACGATGGGAATGTGGGCGTGGATATTTTTCTTAATCGAGGTTGGATCGATGTCGATATGGATCACGCGTGCGTCAGGACAGAAATCCGAGAGCTTTCCGGTCACCCGGTCATCAAAGCGCGCCCCAACAGCGATCAAAAGATCCGCATGGTGCATCGCCATGTTGCTCCAGTACCCTCCGTGCATGCCCAGCATGCCCATGCACAGCGGATGGGCACCGGGAAAACTTCCCAGGCCCATCAGGGTCATGGTTACCGGAACCTGGGCAAGCTCGGCCACCTCACGGATCTCCTCTGCCGCATCGGAGAATACCGCCCCCCCACCGACGTAGATGACCGGCCGTTTGGCCGTCTTGATCTCCTCAGCCGCCTGCTTGATCTGGTATTTGTTGCCTTCGTAAGTAGGATTATAGCCGCGCACTTGGACCTTCTCAGGGTACTTGAAGTCAGCTTTATTCGTGCTCACGTCTTTGGGGATATCGACCAAAACCGGCCCGGGACGGCCGGTGGTGGCGATATAGAATGCTTCCTTGATGGTCCGAGCCAGATCGTTCACGTCCTTCACCAGAACATTGTGTTTGGTACAGGGACGGCTGATGCCGATATTGTCGGCTTCCTGGAAGGCATCATTGCCAATCAGGTTTGTGGAGACCTGTCCGGTGAAAGCCACCAGAGGCACCGAGTCCATGTAGGCATCGGCCAGTCCCGTCACGATATTGGTCATCCCTGGGCCGGAGGTCACCAGGACGACTCCAGCCTTGCCAGTCGCCTTGGCATATCCTTCCGCCATATGGGCCGCCCCCTGCTCATGGCGCGTCAGGATAACATCGAGGTCCTTCTGTTGGTGGAGAACATCAAAAATCTTGAGAACCACTCCTCCGGGGATCCCGAAGACCACCTTCACGCCTTCCTGTTTGAGCGACTCAAGAAAAATCTCAGCTCCGGTCTTCTTCATTCCGTCCCCCTTTGAACTCCCGTCTGGCGATATCTTCCCAAGATCTCCATGATCTTATCTTTTCCTGCGAGTTTGAGTTTTTGTAGCCGCTTTTTTTCCAGCTCCTCACCCGGGGTGAGGTGGGCTTTATGCTGGTATCCTTGGAGCTTTCGTTTCAAATCCTGATGTTCATCGTAGTATTTCCTAAGCTCCGGGTCTTTATCCAAAAGCGAAATGATGAGCGTTTCCTCTCCCTGCTCCATGTGACAGCCTCCTTCGTAATCTAAGCCCAGGAATTTTCCATCTATCGCACTATACCGCTTTTGTCAACGGAACCCAAAAAACTTCAGTCTTTCCTACAACTTATCCCCAGGACAACCTCTTTTCAATTCGGCTTCCGAAGGGCGTAGATAAAGGGGCACCAAAGGACCGACGGTATCGAAGTCACTCCGCTTTAACCTTTGCTCCCCGAGCCGGGCCACGGCGCTGGCAATGGAGGGGAAACCCTCGCCCAGAGTTAGCGAGGCTCGCCCGCCCAGAACGCCTTCAATCAGGTCACCGTACACGCTAGTCCCATCCCCGATAAACAGGCATGGACTGCTTGGGTCGCAGGAGCGAATTCGGTCGATCACCTTCCCGGGAGAGTCGACGAGGTCTTCGCTCAGGCGCTCCAGCACCGTGGCCTTGCGCCGAAAAACTGCGGCATAAACTTCCTTCCTCCGCGCATCCAGAAACGGGCAAACCAAACCTTCCCAACCCATAACGCGCTCCGCGACGGCATCCAGGGTTGGGACACCGACCACAGGGACGCTCCAGCCGTAGGCCAACCCCTTGACTGTACTCAAGCCGATGCGCAATCCGGTGAACGAGCCGGGCCCGATGGACACCGCCAGGGCGGAAAGCTCGTCCATCGACTTTCCGGCCCTTTTCAAAAGCCCGTCTAGAAGCGGCAGGATGGCCACCGCGTGATTGGGTCGCTCCACCCGCGCTCCAACCGCGGCCTCCTGATTCCCGTTCGACTGCACTGCCTCCAGCACGAGCTTGCCGTCTTCTACGAGGGCGACGCTGGCCACGGCCGTCGCCGTGTCAATCCCCAAGACTTTCATCCACCTCTCCAACCTTCGAAAAAGCGACTGAGGTCGTTGTAGAAAGCGTAAATCATGATGAGAATGAGAACGAACACACCGATCTGTTGCGCCCGCTCGCGGTGCTTGATCTCGACCGGCCGGCCGAGGCCCCATTCGAAGAGAAAAAACAGCAGGTGGCCCCCGTCAAGGACCGGAATGGGGAGTAGATTCAGCACGCCCAGGTTGACGCTCAGGATGGCGATAAAAAAGAAAAAGCTCGTTAGCCCCTCGCGCGCCTGCTGCCCGGCCATCTGCGCGATCAACAGGGGTCCCCCGAGATTTCGCGGTGAGACCTCCCCTTTGATCATCTTATAGAGCGCCACCAGCGTGAGCAGGGAATACTCTCCGGTTTTATAAAAGGCTTTGCCCGCAGCCAACCACGGGGCACTTTTTTCAATCGCAACTTCGCTCGCGACTCCAATGGCCCAGACCTCAATCGTTTCTCCGTAGAGGTTCCTCCCTTCCCTCCGCGTCGGCTGGACCACAAATTCGATCTCGCGGCTATCCCGCATTAGCCGAAGGCTTAGCGGTTTTCCGTCGCTTTGCTTAATCCGGCTCGATAGTTCCTCCCACTTTTTGACCGCCCGGCCATCCACCGCAACAATCCGGTCACCCTTTTGCATCCCCGCCAGGGCCGCGGGTGACTCGGGCTCCACACCCCCGACAGTGGTCGTCAACACAGGGATGCCGTGGGCCACGAAAATCCACATGAAGACCGCGGCCGCGAGCAGGAGGTTGAAAAGCGGGCCCGCCGCCACAATGGCCGTTCTCTTGGCAAGCCCCTGATGGGAAAAGGATTTGTGGATATCTGCCTGCTGGACTTCGACCTCGGCATCCTCGCCGATCATCTTGACGTAGCCTCCCAAGGGGAAGGCGCTCAGAGCATACTCGGTTTCCCCCACCTTTCTGGACCAGATCTTCGGTCCAAAACCGACCGAGAACGTCAGGACCCCAACGCCGGAAATTTTCGCTATCAGGAAATGACCCAGCTCGTGGATCACAATCAAAATCCCCAGCCCTACCAGAGCCGAGACAATCGCGTAAATAACCGTGGTCATGCACTCCTCTCCTTTACTGTTTTGCCAGAGACGCCGCTTTTTCCCGCGCCCAACGGTCCACGTCCAGAATCTCCTGCACCGCGCGTGGGTGGGTGCTCACGTGCGCTCGCATCGTCTTCTCAATAATCCGATGAATGTCGCGGAAACCGACGCGCCTCTCCAGAAACGCGGCCACGGCAACCTCGTTAGCAGCATTGAGAACTGCGGGCATCGTCCCGCCCTCCGCCAACGCCTCGTAGGCGAGCTTTAGGGCGGGGTATCTACGCTTCTCCACGGGGAGGAAAGTCAGTGCACCCAACCGCGTTAACTCCAGCGGTCGCCAACTCGTTTTGAGACGGCAGGGATAGGACAAAGCATAGGCGATCGGAATCCGCATGTCAGGGATGCCCAGCTGAGCCATGATCGAGCCATCTTGATAGCGCACCATTGAGTGGATCACGCTTTGGGGGTGGATGACGACTTCCACTTGCGAAGGCGCGACATCGAAGAGCCACCGCGCCTCAACCACCTCCAACCCCTTATTCATCATGGTCGCCGAATCAATGGTAATCTTTGGCCCCATCTTCCAATTCGGATGCTTTAACGCCTCCTTCACGGTAACACGATGCAGCCGCTTAAGAGAAGCCCGGAGGAAAGGTCCACCCGAGGCCGTCAGGATAATGCGATCTACGTCTTCGCGCCGGTTCCCCTGCAGGCATTGAAAAATGGCGCTGTGTTCGCTGTCCACGGGGAGCAGCCGCACTCCCCTTTGCTTGGCCTCCTGTACAAAGATCTCTCCGGCCATCACCAGGGCTTCTTTGTTGGCGAGCGCCACCTCTTTCCCCGCCCGGACCGCCTCGAAGGTGGGAACCAGACCGGCCCCTCCCACGATCGCCGCCAGCACCACATCGACTCCATTCGCCGTGGCGACGTTGACCGCACCCGCTTCTCCCCACAGGAGCTCCACCGAGTGCGTGCCCAAGAGACGACGGAGCTCAGGGATTCGCTCCTTTTCCCGGATGCTCACCCAGCGGGGCGAAAACTCTTTGATCTGCGAGGCAAGAAGTTTGAGGTTGCGGCCGGCAACCAGCCCGGCGGCCTTGAATTCTTCGGGAAAGCGACGGACCAGGTCCAGAGTGCTCACTCCCACCGAACCCGTGGAGCCCAGAAGCGCGATGGACTTCATAGGCGGAGAAACCTCAGGTAGTAGGTGGTGAACACCACCGGGAATATAAGACTATCCACGCGATCCAGCAACCCTCCGTGGCCGGGAAGCAGATGGCCCGAATCCTTAACGGAAAAGGCCCGCTTGATCCACGACTCGAACAGATCACCAGCCTGCCCGAGCAAGCTCAAGACGAAGGACAAGAGCAGCGTCTCCGGCTGGGGCAGCGCTGGGAGCAGAAATTTGCCTCCGATCAACCCGACAAGAAGGCTCGTCCCGATGCCGCCCAGGGCTCCCTCCACGGTCTTGGCCGGGCTGATCTCAGGGGATAAACGGGTCCGACCGAGAAAGCTTCCCACGAAATACGAGGCCGTATCCCCTCCCATGATCACCAGGAGAACCCACAGGACCCAGCCCCTCCCACCCCGCATCCGGTAAAGGAGAAACAAATGGGGCAGCAAGTAGCCGATATAGAGAACACCCAACAGGGTCCAACTCAGGACTTGATACCTTTCCCGCAGCTCCCCGCCAAAAAAGAGATACGTCAGGCACGCGACCACAATCAACCCGCCGAGCCAGGACCCAGGATCGGGGACGCCAGGTATGAGAAGACCGAAGGAGGCCACAGCGCCCAGGAGCACGCCCAAGATCTGCTCCCGGCGCCGGCCTGGAAAAACCATCAGGAAGTACTCCCACAAACCGATCGCCGTAGCGACAAAAACCAAGAGGGCGAATTGCCACGGGCGCCCCCAAGCAATGATAACGACCAACAGGGGAAGCCCCACCAGGGCGGTCGCCACCCTAGATATGATCTTCGAGCTCACCGGCTTCCCTTCACCGTGGGCGGCGCTGGATTGAGCTGTTCGTCAGTGCGGCCGAATCTCCGGTGGCGCCGCTGGTACGCCGAAAGCGCCTGGAGATACTCCTTCTCTCGAAAGTCGGGCCACAGGGTGGGCGTAATGTAGAGCTCCGTGTAGGGAATTTGCCAGAGATAGAAATTGCTGATGCGCATCTCGCCGCTGGTCCGGATCAACAAGTCGGGGTCCGGAATGGAGCCTGTCTCCATCTGGGCGGAAATCATCTCCTCATCGATGTCCTCCACGGCACAAACCCCGTCACGGACTTTCCGGGCGATGCTCTGAACCATCTGCACGATATCATCGCGCCCACTGTAACTGAGCGCTAAAACGACGGTCATCCCCATATTTTTTCGCGTGGCCCGCATCGCATGCTCCAAGGTGCGAAGCACGGGTGGCGGCAAACGCTCTTTATCGCCGATCGCCAGAAGACGGATCCCGTGGCGCATCATTTTAGGTTGCTCCACCTCCAGATAGCGCTCAAGGAGATTCATCAGAGCGTGGACTTCGTCCTTGGGACGCAGCCAGTTCTCAGTCGAAAACGCATACAGGGAGAGATACGGGATACCCAGCCTGCGGCTCAGCTCGACCACTGCCCGGACAGAAGCCCTTCCCCGGCGGTGGCCTTCGATACGGCTCTTACCTCTTAACCTAGCCCAACGTCCGTTGCCATCCATGATAATGGCGACATGCCGAGGCAACCGACTCTTGTCTAGGCCGCTTAGGTTCATCCTAGGTTGAAAAGAGTTGGAGGAGAAATGCGGGCCTTAGACCTCCATGATCTCGTCTTCCTTGGCCTTCAGCGCCTTGTCGATCCTCCCGATGAAATCGCCGGTGATCTTTTGGACTCGGTCTTGGCAGTGCTTGAAATCGTCCTCGGTGATCTCCTTCTTTTTCTCCATTTCCTTGAGTCTCTCAAGGGCGATCCGCCGATGGTTGCGCACGGAGACGCGGAATTCCTCCGCCACCTTTTTGACGTGTTTGACGAGTTCTTTACGCCGCTCCTGGGTCAGCTCCGGGATCGGAATCCGGATCACCTTCCCATCGTTGTTCGGCGTCAATCCCAGATCGGTTTTCAGGATCGCCTTTTCGATGCTCCCGACGGCGCTCCGATCGTAAGGCTGGACGACCAGCAACCGGGGCTCAGGCGCCGATAGATTGGCCAAGCGATTGAGGGGAGTGGAGGCGCCGTAATAATCGACCATGATGCCTTCCAGAAGCGCCGTCGACGCCCTCCCGGTTCTAAGCTTCGCCATATCCTTACGAAAGGCTACGACCGATTTTTCCATCTCCTTTTGGAGATCATTATAAAAGGTCTCGTTCATTTTCTCCCCGTGCTCACCAGGGTCCCGATTTCTTCGCCGCAGACCACGCGTTTGATGTTGCCCTTCTCCATAATATTAAAGACCACGATGGGCAAATGATTGTCCATACAGAGCGAGATCGCCGTTGAGTCCATGACCTTGAGTTCCTTATTGAGAACTTCGATATAGGTCAGCTCCCCGTACCTCTTGGCTCCCTGATGTTTTAGAGGATCCGCATCGTAAACCCCATCCACCTTGGTCGCCTTGAGGATCACTTCAGCACCGATTTCCATCGCTCGCAGGCTGGCCGTCGTATCGGTCGTGAAATACGGGTTGCCGGTGCCTCCCGCGAAGATCACGACCCTGCCCTTCTCGATATGGCGGGTGGCCCGACGCCGGATGTAAGGCTCCGCCACTTGACGCATCTCGATGGCAGACATCACCCGGGTGGAGACCCCGATCTTCTCCAAGGCATCCTGCAGGGCCAAGCTGTTGATGACCGTCGCGAGCATCCCCATCGTGTCAGCGGCGGCCCGCTCCATTGCCCATCCTCCCGCCTCCGCGCCGCGGAAGATATTGCCCCCTCCCATCACCAGCGCCATCTCGCAGCCCATCTCCTTAACCTCTTTAATCTCCTCGGCAAAGGCCTGCACCATCTTGCCGTCAATGCCGAACCTTTGGGCCCCGGCCAAGACCTCGCCGGTCACTTTCAAGATGACCCGCTTATATTTTAGACTTGCGCTCGGCATGTCCGGCTTCGCCCGCGGCGCTGGAACCGATTACGATCTCTCGATCCCTTCGCCCAGATGGTAGAGCACAAAGCGACGCACTTGAATGTTTTCCCCGAGGCGGGCGATCGCGTCCTGTACCAGATCACCCACCTTGCGGTCAGGATCCTTGATGAAGGCTTGCTCCAACAGACAGACCTCAGAGTAAAATCGCTCGATTTTGCCAGCGACGATCTTGTCCACGACTTTTTCGGGCTTCCCCGAGTCGATGGCTTGCTGCCGATAGATCTCTCTCTCCCGATCCAATTCCTCGGGCGGGACATCCTCCGGCCGGATGTAGCGGGGATTGGCGGCGGCGATCTGCATCGCCAGGTCCTTCACCAAGGCTTGAAATTGTTCGGTGCGCGCCACGAAATCGGTCTCACAGTTGAGCTCCGCGAGAACGCCGATTTTTCCTCCGGCGTGGATGTAGGCGCCCACGAGCCCTTCAGCCGTCACCCGCCCCATTTTCTTGGCCGCCGTGGCCAGCCCCTTGCGCCGCAGATAATCGATCGCCCGCTCCACATCTCCACTCGATTCCGCCAGGGCCTTCTTGCAATCCATGATCCCGGCGCCCGTCTTCTCTCTGAGCTCTCTAACCGAAGATGCGCTGATTTCCATTGGGATCATGCCCCTCCTGCCGCGGAATCCTCAGCCCTCGCGCCTTCAGCTTCTCCCGACGGCTCCCCGGGCTTCTCCTCCCCCTGCACCATGGACCGCTCGTAGAGTCCCTTGCCTTCGAGCACGGCTTCCGCAATGGCCGCGCAAAAAAGGCGGATGGCGCGGATGGCGTCATCGTTGCCTGGAATCTTGTGGTCCACCAGGTCCGGGTCGCAATTGGTGTCGACCACGGCGACCACGGGAATCACCAGCTTTCGCGCCTCCTTAACGGCAATATCTTCCTGTTTGGGATCGACCACGAAAATCGCATCGGGAAGCTTCTTCATGCCTTTGATTCCCCCCAGGGAATACTCCAGCTTTTCCTTCTCCCGCCTAAGTCCCAACATTTCCTTTTTCGTCAGGGCCTCCACGATCTTGGGATTGTTTTCCATTTCCTCGATTCTTCTCAGCCGCTCGATGCTCTGACGGATGGTCGCAAAATTCGTCAAGGTACCGCCCAGCCAGCGATTGTGCACGTAGAACATGCCGCAACGCTCGGCCTCCTCCTTGATCGCCTCCTGCGCTTGCTTTTTCGTCCCCACAAAAAGCACGTGTCCACCGGAAGCCGCCAGATTCCGCACAAAAGTGGCAACGTCTTTGAACATGGTGACCGTCTGCTGCAAATCGATGATGTGAATGCCATTGCGAGCCCCAAAGATAAAGGGCTTCATCTTGGGGTTCCACCGGCTCGTCTGGTGGCCAAAATGGACCCCCGCCTCCAAAAGCTGCTTCATCGACAGGTCGGTCATAAATTCAACTCCTTAGGTTGCGTCCTCCCCGCTCATCGCTTCCCCCCCGTTCCCGTCAAGGGCACCTCGAAGAGGATCAGAGCGGGTGTGAAATCCTCGTTGGAATGCTTCCGTCTCCCAACACCCTTAAGGGTCGTCGGGAAAATCATGAAAAAGACTTAATGATCTTGCGCTTTTAACAAAGATCCGTGAACTGTGCAAGGCGGCCAAAGGGCCTGGGCGGGCAGGCTACTGGTTCATGGAATCGAGAAACTCTTTATTGTCCTTGGTCCCATGCATCTTGTCCAATAAGAATTCCATGGCCTCCACCACGCTCAGCTGCGACAGCACCTTGCGCAAGATCCAGATCCGATTCAAATCTTCCTTGAGGAGCAGAAGCTCCTCTTTTCTCGTCCCCGATTTATTGATGTCGATGGCCGGGAAAACCCGCTTATCCATCAGACGCCGGTCAAGGTGAATTTCCATGTTCCCCGTCCCCTTGAACTCCTCAAAGATCACCTCGTCCATGCGGCTGCCGGTATCGATCAGCGCGGTCGCGATAATTGTCAGGCTCCCCCCATCCTCGATATTACGGGCGGCCCCAAAGAATTTCTTTGGCTTGTGCAGCGCGTTGGAGTCCACGCCGCCGGAAAGGATCTTGCCGCTCGGAGGGACAACGGTGTTGTAGGCTCGGGCCAGCCGAGTGATGCTGTCAAGCAAAATGACCACGTCTTTTCCGTGCTCCACCAGCCGCTTGGCCTTCTCAATCACCATCTCCGCGACCTGGACATGGCGCGTTGCCGGCTCATCGAAAGTAGAGCTCACCACCTCCCCTTCTACGGATCGCTGCATATCGGTCACCTCTTCGGGCCGTTCGTCGATCAAGAGGACGATCAACAAGACCTCTTTGTGATTGTTGGCGATGGCCTTGGCAACGTTCTGCAACATCATGGTCTTGCCGGTCCTGGGCGCGGCGACTATCAGCCCCCTCTGCCCCTTCCCGATCGGGGTCAGCAGGTCGACGATGCGCGTCGTATATTCTTCGGGCTGGTATTCCAGACGCAGGCGCTCGTTGGGATAGAGCGGCGTGAGGTTGTCGAAGAGAATCTTGTCCCGAGCCCGCTCGGGATCCTCGTAGTTGATGACCTCCACCTTGAGCAAGGCGAAGTACCGCTCCCCTTCCTTGGGCGGGCGAATCTGCCCCGAGACGATATCACCGGTGCGAAGATTGAAGCGGCGGATCTGGCTGGGAGAGACGTAAATATCGTCCGGACCCGGGAGGTAATTGTAGTCGGGGGCCCTAAGAAAACCGAACCCGTCCGGGAGGGTCTCCAACACCCCCTCGCCAAGGATATATCCGTTCTGCTCGGTCTGCGCTTGTAAGATGGCGAAGATCAGCTCCTGTTTGCGCATGTTGGCGGCGCCTTCGATGTTGAAAGTTCTTCCGATCAGCGCCAACTCACCGATCTTTTTCTCCTTTAAGGACTTCAGGTTTAAACCGTTCTTCAGATCCATCTCGTTGAGGTTAAGACTACCCTCCTCGACTACCGGTTCAATCTCGGCTCGTGGTCTCCCGCGCGCCATAATGATACCCCTCCTTTCCTTCCTCAGACAGAATTACCGATGGGAAACAAATCCACTAGACAAGCAACCACCCTGTCGCTCAGCTTAGCCGAACAACGTTCCGACACGTCTTTTTAATACGACAAGCTCTTTGACACGAAGGCGAATCTCTTACTCGAAGTCCAAATCAAACGTCTAGGTCGGATTTCAGTGAATGATAACCTTAGTGTGGGGTTGGTTCCAAAGATTGTCGCTGAATTGGTTGCCGAACAATGTTAATGTTAAGGAAAACCGACCTGCTTGTCAACCCCCCTTTCGTTTTTCATGCCTCCTCGACCTTGCCAGTCGGCTAGATACTGTAAGAGTTTTCTCATGTCCTCCGGCAGGGGCGCGCGAAACTCCAACCGCTCCCCCGTGCGAGGATGGTCGAACACGAGCCTTTCCGCATGGAGCGCCTGGCGCGGAAAGTCGAGCAATGGCGGCACCTCGAGGCGACTCTGGGAAAGGGCCTGCCGCTTCCACCCATAGACCCCGTCTCCGACCACCGGATTTCCCCGCTCTGCCAGATGGACGCGGATCTGATGCGTGCGCCCCGTGTGCGGTCTCAGGCGAAGCAGCGTTACCCAAGACCAGGACCTTCCCTCGGAGCCTACCCGAAAGGCATTGGCCACCTGCCATTCCGTGATGGCCTCTCGCGGCCGCGCGACGTAGCGAAGGCTCGTCATCCTTTTCCGGTCTGTGCGGTGCCGACCGATCGGACGGTCAATCACGCCCCTGGAACCAACCATTTTCCCCCACACCAAAGCCAGATACTCCTTGACTACGCTGCGCTCCTTGAACTGCAGGGTGAGATGCTGATACGCCAGCGCACTTTTGGCGATCACCATCACCCCCGAGGTATCCTTATCTAGGCGATGGACGATCCCTGGGCGCCGTTCTCCACCCACCCCTGCAAGACTCGGACAGTGGTGGAGCAACGCATTGACCAGCGTTCCACTCGACCTTCCCGCGCCAGGATGGACTACCGTGCCCGGGGCCTTGTTGATCACCATACAATCTTCATCTTCGTAAAGTATTTCGAGCGGGACCGGCTCCGCCGTGAGTGTGGTTTTTCGCGCCGGGGGCGAGCGAACTTCGATCCGATCACGGGTTCTCAGATGGGCCGACGGCTTGGTTGTTCTACGGTTAAGGGTAATGCGTCCCCCAGAGATCATCTTTTGAACCGCTGCCCGGCTCCACCCATCCTGGGGATAGAGGATCCCAAGCTGCTGCGCTAAAAAAAGATCCAGCCGCATACCCTGATGTTCGGATTCGACGACAATGACGAGCATCGACATGAAGCAGAGCTATTTCGCCTCTCGCAGGCTCCCGGCGGGATCGACCTCGCGCAGGATGCTTTGCGCGGTCGAGACGTCTTTTCTCATCTGCTCGATCAAAAGCTCGGGGGAGGCGAACTTTTTTTCCTCTCGGATCCTTTTGACAAAATAGAGACGCACTGCCTGTCCGTAGAGATCTCCCTGGAAATCGAAGATGTAACTTTCGATCGTCAGCGGGCCATCGCCAAAGGTCGGATTCACCCCGATACTCGTGACGCTCGGCCACTGGCGCTCGCCGACTTGCAAGAAGGTGGCATAGATCCCGGCTGGCGGTACCACCTCCGTCCGAGACAAAATATTGGCCGTTGGAAATCCGAGTTGCCTACCCCTCCGATGACCCAACACGACCCGCCCAGAGACGAAATGGCACCGGCCCAAAAACCTGCGCGCCTCGTCCACTTGCCCGCGCTCGATCAGAGTTCTGACCTGACTGCTGCTGACGCGCACGCCACCCAACTCAATAGGGTCGACGATCCCTACTTCAAAGCCTGCCTCCGTGCTCCAATGGATCAGATCCTCAACTCGCCCTTTTCTTCCCTTGCCGAAGCGCAGGTCCCTGCCCACCCAGAGCTTGTGAACTTTGAGCACGTCGACTAGGTATCGCCGAACAAACTCCTCGGCCTCCACATTGGCAAATGTCGGATCGAAGGTTTGAACGATCGCCACGTCCACGCCAAAGGCCTGGAGCAGACGTAGCTTATCTTTATGCGTCAAGATCAGGCGCGGCGCACGCTCGGGAGCCAGAATCTTGAGCGGATGGGGCTCGAACGTGAGGACCAACGACTGGCCGCCGTCGGCTTTGGCCTCCTGAACGACACGCCGCAAGAGGGCTTGATGCCCCAAGTGAATGCCGTCGAAGTTCCCCAAGGTCAATACGGGTTTGGGGATCGAGAGGCTTCGATGCTCGATATGACGAAAAATTTGCATGACCCCGCGTGGAGCGGACTTCCGGCCTCGGCTTTGCCCTTTCTCCGTGGGTGGATCGAAATGAGAGCTTGGAGAACGTAGTCTAAAAGCTCGGGAGAGTCAGGTCCAAGCTCAGGGCCGGATCATGACTCCAGAGTCTTGAGCTTCTGCTTTGCCTTTTGCACTTCTTCGGACTGCGGATATCGGTCGATCAGTTCCTGAAGGATCAGGCGCGCATCTACCTTGTCCCCCAGCTCAGCAAAGGCGAACCCCAACTTCAGGAGCGCCGCCGGCACCTTGTCTCCTGTGGGGTAATTCCGTCTAACCGCGTCGAATTCCAGGATCGCCTGATCGAATTCCCTAAAGGCGTAGTGGCCCTCACCGATCCAGTATT
>Ga0154352_1227_pt1 | contig 14353 bp, 11 predicted proteins | sample RifGroA2_FD_115880 | JGI IMG/M metagenome (GOLD analysis project Ga0154352, IMG submission 115880) | Deltaproteobacteria bacterium GWA2_57_13
GGTGTGGCTAGTGAGGCACTGTCAGACGAAAGGGACAGTCAACGGATAGGCCATGCCTACGGACCACAGCGCCAGTCCTTCACTCTACTTTCGGATGTTCAGTCGAATTTAAAGCGGAGCCTTTTCACGTAACCTACAGCCGACCTCGGAACGCTGTCTATCGCCCCACGGCCGTAAAAGCAGATGCCACTGATTGATCACCGGACAGTATTCGGCAACGTGGATGCCAGGCCTGTCTGCGCCCGCCTGCCACTGCCGAAGGATCTCTGAGGTTTCATTAAATGCCATTTGCAACACTTCTGACTGACTGTAGCCTCGTAGGAAACTCGACATTAGCCGTTATTCAGGAATTATTTAATTTCCCCGTCAAGCTTCGAATCTACTAAGCCGCCCTTTTCTTCTTAAGAGTAAATTCGATCTGATAGCCGGCCAGGTCGGCGAGTTGAAAGAGCTGGACGATCTATTTCGAGATCTTATTCTCCTGCAGCAAGCGCGCCACTTGGGACGGAGAGGGATGGAGAGCGTCCGCCAGCACGCGCACGGATAGTTGAGAAGCGGCGAGCCTGCCTTTCAACGCCCGTTTGAGCTGATGGATGAGCGCCCAATGGTAGGTGGGATCGCAGTAGTACAATACAAAGTCGGCTGGGAAATCGCCTTTTGAGCCGTCCTGTAGGACAAAGGACAGAGCTTGATCCCCCAGTTCTCGGTCGATGGTGATGGACCTGAAGCGATTCCTGCTTCCAATCTTCATATCTCTAAAGACGGCAAATGGCAGGCTGTAGCTCTTTGATTTCTTTCCCTCTTGAAGCGTGACTTCCAGCACGCCCTTCCGGTAGTTCGGCCGGACAACTTTGAATTTGGGGTTCCTCATAGGATGCCTTCCCTCAGGTTTGAGCAGAACAGCGGGACGGGATCTGAGGATTAAGAGCGCTTCCCTTCTCTTATGGCCCTCAAGACATTTTCCGGACTGAGCGGAAGTTTTCTGATCCTTACGCCGACGGCGTTGTAGATGGCGTTGGCGAGGCAAGCCAACACGGGGACGCAAGCGATTTCGCCGGCGCCTTTGGCGCCGTAGGGGCCGGCGCCGGGATAGCCGTGGACGAGGGTCGTTTCGATGCGCGGCATCATGTTGATCGTCGGCATGAGGTAATCGACAAACGACGCGTTCAGCGTTCTGCCGTTTTTGTCGAAGACCACCTGTTCACAGAGCGCCTGGCCGATGCTCATCGCTGCGGCGCCTTCGATCTGGCCTTCGACGGCCGCCCGGTGAATTGGTTGGCCGATGTCATGCACGGCGACATACTTCAATATCTTCACGGTGCCGGTTTCCGGGTCGACCTCGACGATGCAGGCATGCGCCGTGAACGGCTGGGAGCTGCCATGCTCTTTTTCTGCGGCGGCCATCGCCAAGTTGTCGAAGTAGCCACGGCCGATGACTTCGCCGATGATGTTGTGCGCCGCCGTAGCGACGCTGTCAAGCGACACTGATTTGGCGGGCGAGCCTTTAACGCGAATCTGTCTGTCCACAATTTCGAGGTCGTCGGGACTCGCTTCAAGCTGACCGGCGGCTATTTTGAAGAGCTGGCTGCGAGCGTCAATGGCCGCGAGTTGAGCCGCGGTGCCGGAAACTAGGATGCCGCGGCTACCGACAGTGCCAGCATCCCAAGGGGCAGCGTCGGTGTCGACGTTGGCCACGGTGACATCGCTCACCCGAATGCCGAGCTCTTCGGCGACAATGAGCGGAATACCGAACCCGGGAATCGTGCCCATATCGATCTTACCGATCTGGACCGTCACCGAACCGTCTTCGTTGACTTTCACCATAGCCCCGCCGCCGGGACCGGCGCTTTCGATCCATGAGCCGGTGGCTATTCCGATGCCCTGGTTCTTTTCCAGCTTCACTTTGCCCCAGCCAATTTTCTCTTTCGCGATGCGGATAGTTTCACCCAGCGAAACATCGCGCAGCTTGGAAACACCGACGATCTTATCGCCGGCTTTAGGCACATTCTTAAGTCGGAATTCCGCCGGATCCATGCCGAGCTTCGCGGCGATAGAATCCATGTGCGACTCTACGGCGAAGGCCGCCTGTGGTCCTCCGGGCCCGCGCACGGGGCCGCAGACTTGCTTGTTGGTGTAAACAACGTAGCCGTCGATGTGGACATTGGGCGTTAAGTACCAGCCACCGAGCATATTGGTGCAGCGCCCGCCGGCCATGGCGCCGAAGCCAGAATAGGCGCCGGCGTCGTAGATCACCTTGCCGGTGCGCGCAACGATCGTGCCGTCTTTTTTCACCCCGGTCTTGATATATAGTTTCGCGCCGGAGCGGATAGTGGTCGAGATGGTTTCCTCCGCCTTGTCGAGGACGATCATCACCGGCCGTCCGGCCTTCATCGCCAACAGCCCGCAAATCGGTTCGATGGCAGCGCCCGATGTGATGCCGCTGCCCTTGCCGCCGAAACCGCCGCCCAACTCGGCGGAGATCACCCGCACATTATTGAGCGCGATGCCGAGCATTTTGGCTATCTCGGCGCGCACCGGAAAGGGGCCCTGGGAATTTGCCCAGACGGTGAGCCTACCGTTCGGTTCCACCTGGGCTGCAGCCATGCGCGGCTCGAGGTACTGCGGATGGATCATCTTCGTCTCATACACCTCGTCGACTACCACGTCGGCTTCGGCCATCGCCTTCTCGGGATCACCCACATCGACTCCGATGTAGCCGCAGACGTTCTTGACCTTGGCGTCTTTGGGCAGGTTCGCAGGCAGCGGCATGTCGTCGTGCAGGATTGGCGCATCCGGTTTCATCGCCTCTTCCGGGTCGAGAACCACCGGCAGCGGCTCGTAAACGACTTTGATTTTCTTGAGCGCCTGCTTGACGATCGCCGGAGTTTCCGCGGCCACGGCGGCGACCGGGTCTCCCATGTAACGCACTCTGTTGCGTGCCAGGATGTAGCGGTCGAAATAAGTGCGGCCGTAGCGCACATCCGGCGCATCGGCAGCCGTCACCACGGCGTGCACGCCGGGCAGCGCCTTGGCTTCGCTGGTGTCGATGCTGACGATCTTTGCATGGGCGTATTGGCTGCGCAAAATGCCGCCGTGCAGTTGGTCTTTGAGCATCAGATCGGCGCCGTAGACGCCCTTACCTGTGACGCGCTCGACGCCGCCTATTCGGGCCGGGCTGGTGCCCACGACTTTGAATTCGGCTTTTGCCATGAATTAAGTCCTCCCTGCGATTCGGTCGGCAGCGAGGTGGATCGCATCGACAATTTTTGCGTAGCCGGTACAGCGGCAGATGTTGCCGGAGACCGCCTCTTCAATCTCCTCTGGAGTCGGACTCTTCGTACGGTCGAGCAGCGCCTTCACGGAGATGATAAAGCCCGGGGTGCAGTAGCCGCATTGAACCGCCCCGGTATCGATAAACGCCTGCTGCACCGGGTGCAGCCTGTCTCCCTGGGCCAAGCCTTCTACGGTCACGATCTCGGCGCCCGCGCCGTCAGCCGCGAGCACGACGCAGGAATTCACCGGCTTGCCGTTGAGCAAAACCGTGCAGGCGCCGCATTCGCCGGTGTTGCAGCAGATCTTGACTCCCTTGTACCCGAGGGTGTCGCGCAGCAAATCGAGCAGCGAAAGAGAGGGCTCGATCCTCGCGCTCTGCTGCCTCCCGTTCACGCGCAAACGGATATTCAGGCTCATCCCTCCACCTCCTTCCCTGTGGCCGCCCGCCACGCCTAAGCCAGCCCCCTGCGGGTCAGCGCCTCGACGATCCACCTGCGGTATTCCGCGCTGCTGCGCTGATCGCTGATCGGGCTCGACTCGGATGCCGCGATCCGCGCCGCGCCCTCCATCAAGGCGCGCCCGACGACCTTGCCGCGCAACGCCTTTTCCGCGCGCCTCGCCCGGATCGGCGTCGGCGCCACGGCGCCCAATCCTATGCGAACGTCTTTGGCCTTCTGGCCGCCAGCGTCAGGCGTCACCAGCACCGCCACGCCGACGATGGCGATGTCCATGGCGCCTCGCACCGCGTGCTTGAGATAGGCGCCGCGGCTCCTCTTGGAAGGCACCGGCACTTCGATCTCGTGCAGAAGCCCCTTAGAGCCCAGCAGCGTCTTGCCCGGAGCGAGAAAAAAATCGCCCAGGGGCAGCTTCTTTTCTCCCTTGGGGAATCTCGCGTGGGCGATCGCGCCGAGCACGAGCAGCGGCGCCAGCGTCTCTCCCGAGGGCGAGGCTCGGCAGACGTTGCCGCCGATGGTGGCGGTATTGCGAATCTGGAGCGAGGCGAATTGATGCGCCGCTTCCCAGAGCAGCGGCAGTTTTTGCCGCACGACCGGGCTCGTCTCGATCTCGCGGATCGAGGTAAGCGCGCCGATGCGCAGGCAGCCGTTGTCCTCGCGGATATAGCTCATGCCGGGAAGACGCTTGATGTTGACCAGGCAAAGAGGCTCCTCCTTGAACTTCATATCGACGAGCACGTCCGTGCCTCCGGCGACCACCTTCGCGCCTTCGCCGTATCGCTTGAGAAGGGAAAGCGCTTCGCTAACAGATTTGGGCTCGAAGTATTTCATCCCAAGGCCTCCTGCGTTCCAATTCGCTCACAAGGGCTGCGGCGGGATCGATATCTCGAGCAGACCCGGTTTCCCGCTGCCAAGGATTTGGGCCAGCGCCGGCCTGACTTCCTCGGGCTTGCTCACTCGGAAACCCAACGCTCCCATCAGGCGCGCAATCTCGTGAAAAGGTGGCGAGCGGTAATCCGCTCCCACGATTCGCCCGCCGTATTCTCGCTTCTGAATCTCCCGGATAGAACCGTGGCCATAGTCATTGAAGACGATAACGGCCACCGCGATGTTCTCGCGCACGGCGGTCTCCAGATCTTGCATCACCATCATGAAGTCTCCGTCGCCCAGGAGCGCTACTACCTGGCGCGACGGCTCTCCGAGCTTGGCGCCCATGGCCGCGGGGAAAGCCCATCCCATGGCTCCGAGACCGACCGACTTGAGGTAGCTTCGAGGAGCGGTCAGGCGGATACGGCCCGCAAAGCGCGAGTACAACCCGGAGCCGAGGGCGATAATGGCATCGCGCGCCAAGACATCGGAGATTTTCTTCACCCATAGATGAGGTTGGCCGGGTACTGAGGCGTGCGCTGAGGGATCGAAAAAGGCTCTGCGTTCGGATTCTCGTTCCTGAACGAGCTCCCGTACGCGCGGATTGGTTTCAAGGGAACCTTCGGGTTGTCCGGCGGCATTCCTCTTCTTTACCTCTGCTATCGCCGCGCGCAAAAACAGCTCGACGTCGCCCAAGATCGAGAGCTCTTCATGGTATTGCCTTCCCAGCTCTCTGGGGTCGATGTCCACGTGAATGATCTTCGTTTCCGCCGGGATCAGGCTCCAGTCCCGGGTCGAAAGATCTGAAAAGCGACAACCCAATCCCAGGAGCACGTCCGCCTGCTTGATCTGGCTGTCAGCGAAAGGGGTCCCGTACTGTCCCGCCGGGCCAAGGCAAAGGGGGTGATCTTCAGGGAGGCTGCTCCTGCCCTTGTTCGTCGTGGCCACGGGGATGACCAGCCGTTCTACAAGCGCGAGGAGCGTTTGAGTCGCGCCCGATCGCAGAACCCCACCGCCGGCAAAAATCACCGGCCGCTTAGCTGAGAGCAGCAGATCACATGCCTTCGCCACTAGCCCTGGATTGGGTGCGACTCGAGACGATTCCTGGATCGCTGCAAGATTGAGCGGCTCACCCGCGTCGACACCGGATTCGACCCGCGCAACGTCCTTCGGCAGCTCGACGTGCACGGGCCCGGCTCTCCCACCCAACGCCTCAGAGAGGGCTAATCGCATGATGCCGGGAGCGCCGTCGGCTGAGGTGATCCGTGCTCTCCATTTGGTAATTGGCTGCAGCAATGAGAGCTGGTCAAGCTCGTGCCAGGAATCACGCCCGAGCTTATCTTTCTCCCGCACGCCGGTTAGAGCGACGACCGGGGAAGAATCGCGGTAGGCGGAAGCCAGACCGATCACCAAGTTGCACACGCCGGGACCCATGTGGGCGAGCACCACGCCCGGTTGGCCGGTAACTCGAGCGTAGCCGTCGGCCATGGAAGCCCCCACTTGCTCGTGGCACACCGGCATGTATCTGATTCCCGGCGTGCGATCGATCGCATCGATCAGGGCCAACACCGAATCGCCGCTAATGCCGAAAACCTGTTTGACTCCGGCACCTGCGAGCACCTGAGCGACCAATTCGGCTGCAGTTTTCATGTTCACCTCGTCTGGGTGCGCTGCACAAGCGCGAGTTTAAAATTTTGGCTGCCAATGGTCAGGAGGTTTGAAAGCAATCCATGTGCCATCACTGGAGCAAGGGCCAAGTTCCTTTTTTAAGAATACACTCCGGCGATTTGAGAGAGGAGCCGTGGGAAATGCGAGCTCCTCTGGCTAATAGTTTAATAGTTAAGGAAGGCCAAGGCTCAAGTCTTTTTTGATAAAAATTTCCCGTTGGAGATTTTAGAAAGAATCCATTTCGGTGGAAACTATAAAATTTCCGGCTCTCACATCCGCGAGGCAACCAGGTTTAGGGAGAGCGTTTAGTTCCACCGTTGAGAATAACGGCTGAATTTTTCTTATTTGGAGGAATTTGTCCGCTACATTCAAGGATTCCCCAAAGTCTGGTTCGCGCGCCGTATCGAGATCGCCAACTGGTGGCTCGAGAGCGGCTATTGAGCCGGCGGCGCGGAAAGCCGAGGGATTTAGCTTAGGGGCTATCAGAGGAACGGGGCATACGATCCTGCCTTGATCACGGTGTATTTTGACAACCAGTTGCCGGGGAGTGTCAGCAGCGCCGAGATGGCAAGGAGTTGAGGAGCTGGGCTTGCGGCGAGGGAAGCATATAGGGCCAAGAAGATGGGCAGGAGCAGCCCCCCTACCAAAGTGCCCCAAATAAACGGCCCCTGGAGCTCTCCTTTGACGAGTCGGTCGACGGAAAGCTTCGCCGTGGTATGGCTCGTGGTCCCGTGTAAGAGGTGAGCCAGGAAGAGGAGCAAGGTCGCCGCAAGAAGCAGGATCTCAGCGCTGGCCCATGCGGTAAGAAGAGCGGGTGCCACGGGCAGCCACAGAGCAACGATGAGCGCTAAACCCAAAGCACTGGCAAACGCAAAACTCAGGAACTGAAGCGGAATGAGGGTGGTGTTCCAAAATGGAATGGAAGGGGAGGCTGCCAAAACCAGACCCGGGTAGACGATGACAATAAACGCCGCCGCTCCGGCGATCACCTGAAAAGCGATCCCCAATGGAGAGTTGCCTGCCCAGGGAAGGCCCGCGAACGGTCGGGCACCCTGCCACTCCAGATCAGCGATAACCCACAGGCCAGCCAAGACCAGAAACACGAAGTCGGCGATCGCGCCGACGCTGATCCAAGACGTGCGCGGGTTGAGCAATGCCCTGAGCACCCGCAAAGGTTTGCCGAGATCGCCGATGAGGATAAGGCCGCCGATGGCGATGAGGATCATGCTGAGCAGGTCGGCCACGGTCATACCAAAGATGCGCCCGAGTTCGATGCCGAACAGCGCCCGGTTGATGAAGAGCGCGCCGCCGACTCCCATGGCAAAGAACCAGCTCGTGTGCGGCGCGCCCCAGACGTTCTGTGGCTTCGGCTCCATGACCCAAGTTCCTGCCGTGAACGGATTGACTACCGCTGCCATGTTTCTTCCTCGCTTTCTATGCGCGCTTCCTAGCGCAGGTAAAATACAGACGGATCGGTCCCGGCCTCCGGCCGGGCCTGAGTGCCATTGTGCTCGCGGATCAATTTCGAGACCTCGCTACCGGGATCCTCCAGATCGCCGAAGATGCGGCAACGCGTGGGGCAGGTCTGGACGCAGGCGGGCTCGAGGTTTCCTTGATCGATGCGGTGCGCGCAGAACGTGCATTTCTGCACGGTTCCCACGCCGTCGTTTTGCGGGTAGCGGGCCTGCTCCCACGGTGTTAGCTCTGCACCGAACTCGCCCTTGATCTCCTCTACGAAGGTGAGCGCTCCATAGGGGCAGGCGGCGACGCAAGCGCGGCTCCCGCAGCATTTGTTCGGATCGACAAGCACAACGCCGTCTTCGCGTTTGCTAATCGCTCGGGTCGGACAAGCCTTCATGCACGGAGGATTCTTGCAGTGGTAGCAGAGGGTAGGCAGGAAAAGGCGCTTCGCCGTGGGATAGCTCCCGACCTCCTTTTCGTAGACCGGCGCATACCAAACGCCGGGCGGAGTGCCATTTTCCACCTTGCAGGCGACCGTACAAGCATAGCAGCCGACGCACCGCGATATATCGATGACCATTCCCCATCTAGGCATGCGAGCCTCCTTCTTCCTCTGTTCTGTGGACCACCGAAATCTTTACTTTCACGCACGCGTCCAACGCGGCGGACAATGTATCCAACCGATCAAACGTGTACTCGATCAAGCTGTTAAAATGGACCCCTTTCCCCCTCATGCGGTCATTTGCTGTGACCCAGCGACCCAGGATCCCGGGCACGGCCAGGCATTCGGGGTGGAGTCCTTGAGTTAGGCGCGCGATGGCACGGGCTTTTCGCCACCCCGGTGTCTCGAGCTCGATGAGATCCCCCTCGTTGATCCCTTTGCGGCGCGCCGTCTCCGTGTTGATCCCCACGGAAAAGACCTTGCCGTTGTGCTCGGCGAGCTCCATAAGCCAGGGATTTTCGCTGGTGAAGGAGAAGGTTAGGAAAGGGAGCTTCTGGTTCACCACGAAGAGGTCGAACTCTGGCGGGCTCTCCCCGTGCGCTGGACAGGGACGCCAGTGCATGAGCGGGACATAGTCGGAGGTATCCCAAGGAATACGTTCGCTCTCGGTAAACTTCTTTACCTCTTCGCCGGCGCCGATAAAGTGTTCGAGGTAGAGCGGAATCCGTCCACGATGGAAGACTCGAGGGTAGCTCTGCTCCACGCTTCGCTTCTCTCCCGTGTGGAATCCGTGTTTGAGAAAGTGGCCGAGCCCGTTTCGTGCGCCGCAATACGACCTGGCCCACCGATCGCAAATTTCCTCCCATGAGTACTTTCGGGTGGGGTCCAGTCGGTAAGGGTCTTCCAGATGGGCAATCTCGTTGAAGGCGGTGTAGAGATCGCTGAGGAGGCCCAGCCGCTCGGCCAACTCAAGGATAACTTCGATCCAGTTGCGGGCTTGCCCGCGAGGCTTGACCACCGGTTGCTGGAAGTTAAAGCTCCACGGCTCTCCCGGCAGCGTGGCGTTGTTGTAATGGTAATAGGGGTTGTGGGTGATGGGCATGAGTCTTTCCAGAGCATGAGTATCGGGTAAGAGAAGATCCGCAAACTCGGTGGTCTCATCATGGTGGTCCGCGAAGGAAGCTACAAAAGGAATTTGCTTCAGCGCCTCGCCCATGATCTCGGGGTTGCCGGAGGTGGCCATCATGTTGGTGCGACAATGGATCAGGACTTCGGGCCGGTAGGGCAAGCCGAACCGCTCCGCGCCGAGGATCCCAAGCGGGAGCATCGCACGGGCATAGACCGACACAGGAAAGAGCTCCACCAGTTCGAGAGTTTCTGGCCGACGCACCTTGCGTGGTGGCACGGGCGTGCGCATGTGGCGATAGGTGAACGGGTTTCCGGAAACGAGCAGACCGTCTGCTCCCTCTCTCGGACCCCAGAATGGACCGGCGGCGGTCGCGTTGAGCATCCCCCCGGGCACATCGATGTTCCCGGTGATCACGTTCAGCTGGCCGACGCTCATGCCATTCATCATTCCGTGCTTGTGGGCGGAGATGCCGCGGTACCAGCAGGCGGCCGCCGGACGAAAAGGGAGGTTGATCTCTTCTAACCGGATGGTCGCTCCGATGGACGCTGCTTGCCCAAACTCCTTTGCCACGCGGCGAATCGTTTGCGGCGGGATTGTGGTAATAGTTGCTGCCTTCTCGGGGCTGTAGGAACGCAAATGCTCTTTGAAGAGATGAAATGCGGGTTTGGCTTCCATCCCTTCGAGCTGAAAAGTTCCTTCTAGCGCCCCATCCGTGGGATCGATGGCATCAAAGGTGCTGGCGCGGCTCTGGCGGCTATCCCAAACCAAAGGCTTCTGGTCCTTTGGATCTCTGATGTAATGACCATCCGGCCCCACGAGGTAAGTGCTGTTGGTGTATTGTTTTAGAAACGCCGCATCGTAAAGGCCCGATTCGTTTACCAGAACGTCCATCAGCGCGAGCGCCAGAGCGGCGTCGGTGCCGGGGCGGATAGGAATCCACTCCGTGGCCTGGGAGGCAGCGTAAGAGCAGACCGGGTCCACCACAACAAGCTTCATGCCGCGCTGGCGGGCCTCAGCCATTTCTTGAGTCAACCCCATGGCGTTCATCTGCGCCACAAAGCCGTAGGAAGTTCCGAACATGAGGAGATAATTACAGAGCTTGAGGTCGGGATGGACATCGTTGGAGCCGGTCAGAGTGTAGGCCACAGGGTGCACGCCGTTGCCGCAGAAAAACCCCGCTGATACCGTCGTAAGGTTGGGGCTCCCGAAGGCAGTAAGAAAGGCGCGCAGGGCAAAGTGGGCGTAGCGGTCAAAAGTGGCCGCAACCAGACTGCGCGGATCTTTGGCCCGGGCCGCCGTGAGCTTGTGAGTCAGGAGTTCCAGCGCGTCATTCCAAGAAAGCTTTTTCCAGCCTGGGTTTATGCCGATGCCTTTCGCGCGATTCGTGCGCACCAGCGGCGTCGTGATGCGCTGGGGGTTGTAGAGATTCATCAGGGCTGCGTTCCCCTTGGCGCAAACCTTGCCATAGTTCGGAGGGGCCTCGGGAATGCCCTCGACTTTGACGGCAACGCCGTTGACTCGGTGGACCCGGACCGTGCAGGCGTTGTAGCACATGTCGCAGGCCGTGGGGATCCAGGTATCTTCCCAGATGGCCTCTCTGGTCTGGAGAGCCGCCATGGGTTTACCCTCCCGCGAGTGGAGGTCCTAAGACGATGATCTCCACTTCACGCTGCCCCGTAAGCCGCTGCATCAGGCCTACATAGGTGACGGTGCAAGTGATCGGCTGAGGCATAGTTCGCCCTAGGCCGGTAGCGGCCGGTAGAGACCAGCCTTGGCGATGCAGTAAATGATCGCGAGATCGCCAAGCAGTGAAAGAAGGCCCACAAGGACCAGCAACCATCGCGATAGCTCGCCAAAGTACGCGAAGCTTCCGATGGCGATAGGCAGGATCAATCCGAGAAGAACCGCCCCGACGTAGAAAGGCACCGCGACCTTGCCGAATAGTATGAGATCGACCGAGCGCAGTGCGGTCATCCCGCTGCCGCGCATCACGTCGAGGTAGATCAGCACGAGCACCCCCGTTGACACGGCCAGCCAAAGCTTGATCGGCTCCAACGGCTCCCAAGCCGGTGGGTGAGCACCCAGCGCCGCCAGCACGATCAGGACGGCGATGCCTCCGCGTAGCGCGTAAGCGATATAGAGCGCCGGCACCAATGGCGTATTCCACAACGGGATGCCTTTGCTGGAGGCCCAAACGAATCCCTTATAGATGACGGTCCAAAGCGCTCCTAACAGCGAGAGGGCCAGGACTAGGACGGCCAGAGTGGTCTCACGGGCTCCCGAGAGCAAGATCAGGAGATAAAGCGGGGCCGTGATGAGAAAGAGAGTCAATCCTACGAGGCCGCGGCTGATCCAGGAGCTCGCCAGGTGGGTCGCCATGCGCCAGAAGCGCTCAGGCCGGCCGAGGAAGAGGAGATGTCCAAGTCCGCCGAGCGCGGCCAGCACGAAGCCGAACGCCAATCCCGAGTCTAAGCGGAACGGCACGGCGAAAATCCAAGCTGCTGTGCCCGCGCCGGTGAAAAAGTGGGCCAAGATAAGCAACAGCCCGCGGCCCTCTGCCCATTCCCGCTGCGGCCGAAAGCGTTCCCGCAAGTCTGTTACTCTCACCTGAAAAGGCTCTGCCCGAGCCATAGATCCCCCCTACGGTGGTAGATAATAAATTGACGGATTTGTCCCCAATTCGGGGTAAAGCTGGTTGCCTCCGCGATCCCGGATGAGCTTGGATATCTCGCTGTTGGGGTTATCGAGATCACCGAAGGTTCGCGCCTGCGTCATACAGTTGGCCACACAGGCTGGGTCGAGACCTTTTTCGAGCCGCGGCGAACAGAAATTACATTTGGAGACCACCCCGGTCTGGTGGCGCTGATATCCCGCCAGTTCGAAAGGCGTGGGGTGGTCGGGGAAGTAGGTGCGCTCTTTGGCGTAATAGAAGCGCTGATCGTACGGGCAAGCCATCATGCAATAGCGGCACCCCACGCATTTTTCCGGATCGATATCCACAATGCCATTGGCGCGTTGAAAGGTGGCTTCCGTGGGACAGACCTCCAAACAGGGCGGCTCGGCGCAATGCATGCACTGCAAAGGTATAGAGACGCGCCGGACCTGGGGATATTTGCCGCTCTCCTGTTTGATCACTCGTAGCCAGAGGACCCCAGGTGGAGTGGCATTTTCGGCCTTGCAAACCAAAGCGCAGCCGGTGCAGCCGATACATTTCTTGAGGTCTATGACCATGCCGTATCTCATGCTTGCACCCGAGCTTTGGTTACGTGGACCTTCACGCACTGGTCCTGGGTGAGAGAAGGGGTGTCGAGATTGTCCAGGCCTACCGGCATCAGCCATTCGAAGCAGAGCCCTTTGCCTTCCTGGCTTGCGTTGGTCAAGTATTTGGACCAGTGACCGCCGCAACCCGCGATGGCGATCACCTCGGGGTGGACCCCCTCGGTGACGGCGGCACGTCCGCGAATCGTGTTGCCCGTGGAGACGGAGGTGATCTCAATCCAGTCCCCGTCTCGGATGTCCTTAGACTGTGCCGTTGCGGCGTTGATGGCTACGCCGTAGGCGAAGCGGTTGATCTGGGAAGCCTCGTCAAGCCAGGGATTGTTATAAGTGCCCGAGAAAGTCTGCATGGGGAGCTTGTAATAAATGGCATAGAGATCATAGCCGGCGCCATTCTCCGTGTGGGCGCGGCAAGGACGCCATTCAGGAAGAGGCTGAAAGGCGCTGGTGTCCAATTTGATCCCGATCTCTTGAGCGTTGGTTTTTACCCTGTCCCCCAGAGATTTAAACCATTCGAAGTAAATGGGCGCGCGAGCTTCGGACAGAGGTTTCCAGTAGACCTCTTCCGCCTTTTTGGGCCACTTGATAAGGCCATTTTGTTTGAACCACTCCAGGCCATGCTCGGCGCCGAAAAGGGATCGGTAGCGGTGGTCCACGATCTCTTCCCATGAGTAGTGCCGCGCGGAGTCAAGTCTGTAAGGTTCCTTCAGCTCGAGCACCAGATTGCCGAAAGCATAAAATTCCTCGCGCATCTCGAGCCGCTCGACTAACTCCAGGAGGATCTCGCAGACACTACGGCGCTGAGCGATGGGCTTAACCACCGGCTGCCGGATGTGATAGCACCACTCGCCGACCGGCGCATTGGAACTCATCCAATCGGCCGTGTGGCTGAGGCGCTCCAGGTAACTGGCCGCGGGCATAACGATATCGGAGAAATAGGTTGCCTCATCGAGGAAGAGGGAGAAAGAAACCTGGAAGACGTTTTTGAAGACTTCGGCGATCGCTTTCGGATCGGCAAAAGTCATCACATAGTTGGAGCCTATGTGAAAATTCATCTCGATCTGATAGGGGACGCCAAAGCGTTGGGGATCCGCCATGACCACCGGCAAGGCGCCCGAGCTTCCGGGACAGGTGGGAATCAGGCCTTTTAAGTCGATGGTTTCAGTTGCTTTGACTTCTTTCGGGGGATAAGGAGGAAACACATTGGGCCAGTGGCCGGGTATCATGAGCCCATCCCGGTCAGATTTCGGGGTCCAGCTCGGTTGGCCGGTTTCGGGATGGCCAAGGGAGCGGGAGTTCATTCCCAGCAGACCCCCAGGCACGTTGGAAGCGCCAACGATCTCGGTTAGAAGTTCCAGCGCCATGCAGGTCAGCAGGGCATTCTTGTGACCCTGGGCGCCTTTGAAGTACATGACCGCCACGGGGCGATAGGGAAGAACCTTGCCGTCCAGGACGATCGTGCTGCCGATGCGGGCCTCGTCGGCGAATTCCTTGGAGATGCGCCGGATCGTAGCGGCCGGCATCGTGGTTATCGGTTCGGCCCATTCGGGGGTAAAGGGCTTCAAATGCTCTTTGAGCAGAGCGAAGGCCGGCCGGGCGCGTACGCCCTCCACGCTGTAGGCGCCTTCTAAAGCGAAGTCTTTGATGCCCGGCGCACGGAACGATTTGGCGCTGGAGTCGATCGGATCCCAAACTAGCGGGAGCTTCTCCTTTGCATCCCTCACGTAAAGGCCGTCGTCGCCAATGAGGTAGGGACCGTTGGTATGGTGCTTGAGGTATTCG